>Ga0194056_10000363_pt1 | contig 24590 bp, 25 predicted proteins | sample SepL4413m_MetaG_FD_155458 | JGI IMG/M metagenome (GOLD analysis project Ga0194056, IMG submission 155458) | Anoxic zone freshwater microbial communities from boreal shield lake in IISD Experimental Lakes Area, Ontario, Canada - Sep2016-L442-13m | ecosystem: Environmental > Aquatic > Freshwater... | reverse complement strand
TGAACCCGTTGACCGTTTGATTCCTGATTTTGCCAAAGCCGGTGCCAGCATCATTACTTTCCATCCTGAAGCCTCTGTGCATATCGACCGCACCCTGCAATTGATTAAAGATTGCGGTTGCCAAGCCGGATTGGTATTTAACCCGGGCACATCACTGCATTATCTGGATTATGTGATGGACAAGCTGGACATGATTTTATTAATGTCTGTTAACCCTGGCTTTGGCGGTCAATCATTTATCCCTTCAGCGTTGGATAAATTAAAGCTGGTCAGAAAACGGATTGATGACAGCGGCCTTAATATTCGTCTGGAAATTGACGGCGGCGTAAAAGTCGACAACATTCGTGCCATTAAAGCAGCCGGTGCCGATACATTTGTAGCAGGTTCAGCGATTTTTAGCCAGCCGGATTACAAAAAAGTCATTGACGAAATGCGTGCAGAATTGGCGTTGGCCGTATAAAGGTTAGCAAAACACCATCAGGCGCACAAAGCCAATGATAGTCTATTGTAGTTGTGGTGGTGGATTGCCTAACGGCGAATCCACCACCCGCCTTAAAACAGTTCACAGTTTTTACGTTGGGCAACATATTAAAGGATTGTAGTTTGAATAATAAATTCATCATCCTTATGCAAAAGCGAACTGCTAATGGTTCAGTAGGACCATCGACAGCTAGAAGCATGGGACCTCCCGGAACAATAGGTGCGGCAAAAAAATTTTTCCACGAATTTGATCTTCGCTCAATCAAGGCCAATAAAGAAACTATATTCCTCAAAAAGCTTAATTTAGCAACTGAAGATTTAAAGGTGAGTTTGCCAGAGGGTGGTAGGTATTGGGGAAGTTCACGAAAGTTCCTAAATATTTTTCTGCGTGACTGCTTATACAATCGATATTTATGTAACCATTACGATCTCAGTAATATTGAGGAATGGTTAGAGGTTCCTCTTGATAGTCATGTTGGTAAGGGGCTTAAACTTGAGCCTCAAGGTCAAGACCTGCCTCGTTGGAAAACAGTGATAGGGTTGACTCTAGAAATCAGCAATCAATTTCAAGAAGTTGCACGATGTGTGGCTAAGTCCGAAGAAATAGCACGCGTTCACCTAGATATAATATATTGGCGAGGTGCGCATGTAACTAAAAATCAATCACCTAGCAAATAGCCACGTAGGTTGGGTTGCACGCTGTTTGGTAACCCAACTTTTGTAGCTTCGAAGAATTGGGTTAACGATACTGGCAAGTTACTCACAAAAGAGGTCTGCAAGAATGAAAACAACACTTGATTTACCCGATGAGTTAATGAAAGAAGCCATGCAATTGACTGATATTAAAACAAAAACTGAAGTTATTATAGTAGCCCTGCAAGAACTGATAAAAAAAAATAAAGTCGCGGAGCTAAGGGCTTATAAAGGCAAGATTAATCTTGATATGGATATTGATTTACTTAGAAACCGCAATGCACATTCTGGTTGATACTTCGATTTGGATTGATTATTTTAAAAGCGGCGCTAATTCTGCTAAATTAGATGGTCTGCTTGAAGACAATCTGATTGTAATTAATGATATTATTCTTGCCGAATTAGTACCTTTTTTAATCATAAGAAAGCAACACAAAACTGTTGAATTATTGCGAAGTATCACACTGTTATCCTTGAAAATAGATTGGGCTGAAATAATTCAATGGCAAATAGCGTGCTTAAATACCGGTATCAATGGCGTGGGTATTCCAGACTTGCTAATCGCTCAAAATTCAAAACAACATGAACGCGCCGTTTACTCGCTGGATAAGCATTTCCGCTTATTAAATCAGGTTATTGATTTACAACTATTTGAATAACACCATGACCCTAGAACAATTTAATCACCTGGCCCTACAAGGCTACAACCGTATTCCGGTTAGCCGCGAAGTTTTGGCTGATTTGGATACGCCTTTAAGTGCTTATCTGAAATTGGCTGATGGCGCGTATTCCTATTTATTTGAATCGGTTCACGGTGGTGAACAATGGGGGCGTTATTCCATTATAGGATTGCCCTGTAAAACGGTCGTTAAAATCAACGGCACTCAAATTCGGGTAGAAAAAGACGGCGTTTTGCTGGAAACCGTAACGCACGACAACCCGCTAATCTGGATTGAGCAATTCAAACAACGTTATAACGTGCCCGACATTGCTGATTTACCGCGCTTTAATGGCGGTCTGGTCGGTTATTTTGGTTATGAAACCATTCGCTATATTGAACCGCGTTTGCGTGGAACAGAAAAGCCCGACCCGTTGGGATGCCCTGATATTTTACTGATGGTGTCAGAAGAAATTCTGGTGTTTGATAATCTGTCCGGCAAGGTATTGTTATTGACCCATGCTAACCCTGAAGAAGCCGATGCCTATCAGCGTGCGGTGGCACGAGTCTCTGAACTAGCCGTCAAATTGCGTGACCTGCAAGCCAAACCACAAAAACATGCCAACCCTTGCACGGTTGAAGAGACTGATTTTGTCTCCGGCTTTACCCAGCAAGGTTTTGAAGAGGCTGTATTAAAAGCCAAGGACTACATTACCGACGGCGACATTATGCAAGTGGTTTTATCGCAGCGCCTGTCCATTCCTTATACCGCTTCGCCGCTGAATTTATACCGCGCCTTACGCTGCTTAAATCCATCGCCTTACATGTTTTACCTGAATCTGGATGATTTTCATATCGTTGGATCGTCACCGGAAATATTGGTCAGACTGGAAGATAATACCGTGACGGTGCGCCCGATTGCCGGAACCCGACGACGCGGTGCAACGCCTGAACAGGATATTGCTCTTGAACACGAATTGTTGGCTGATCCAAAAGAACTCGCGGAACACTTAATGCTGATTGATTTAGGCCGCAATGATGCGGGGCGTGTTGCTGAAATAGGCACGGTACAATTGACCGATAAAATGATCGTCGAACGTTATTCTCATGTTATGCACATTGTTTCCAATGTCACCGGAACACTTCAGCAAGGTAAAAATGCCTTTGATGTACTGGCGGCCACTTTTCCGGCCGGAACGGTTAGCGGTGCGCCAAAAATACGCGCAATGGAAATTATTGATGAACTGGAACCCGTCAAACGCGGCGTTTATTCCGGTGCTGTCGGTTATATCGCCTGGTCCGGAAATTTGGATACTGCCATTGCCATTAGAACCGCTGTTATTAAAAACCAGCGGTTACATATACAAGCGGGTGCCGGTATCGTTTACGATTCTGTACCCAGAAACGAATGGGATGAAACCATGAACAAAGGCCGCGCTATATTTCGTGCCGTCAGTATGGCCGAAGCAGGCCTGGAAGGAGAACAGGCATGAGCTTAATAAAAATCCCCCCTACCCCCCCTTTGTCAAAGGGGGGAATTAACGTAGTCATGGTCGATAATTACGATTCGTTTACTTATAATCTGGTGCAATATTTTGGGGAACTGGGTGCGGATGTTACGGTTGTGCGTAATGATCAAGTGACAATCGCAGATATAGAAAAGTTGGCACCGGATAAAATCGTCATTTCCCCCGGCCCTTGCACACCTAAAGAAGCAGGTGTATCGGTTGAAGCCATTTTAAAATTTGCCGGCAAATACCCGGTTCTGGGCGTTTGCTTGGGTCATCAAAGCATCGGTTATGCCTTTGGCGGCCATGTTATCCATGCCAAACATATCATGCACGGCAAAACCTCACTGATTCATCATCACAATCTTGGCGTATTTAAAGGCTTGTCTAATCCGTTTACGGCTACCCGTTATCATTCTTTGGTTATCGAACAGGCCACGTTACCTGATTGTCTGGAAATTACGGCGTGGACACAGGATGATGCAGGTAATTTGGATGAAATCATGGGCGTCAGGCACAAAACCCTGGACATTGAAGGCGTACAATTTCATCCGGAATCTATTTTGACGGAACATGGCCATGATTTGCTGAGGAATTTTTTGGAAAGATAAGACTACTTGGTCTCCTTAATCGGCTTAGCGTATAAATTAAAATTCAAGCATTGCTTCGCTGATGAGTATGAAATAAATGAAACTAAATATTTTTGGCTTTGTTACAAAGGAGCTGTCGTAGATGGATATGAATATTAAACAAATTAAAATCTCCGGCTTTAAAAGCATTGCCGATATTGAGTTGAATAAAATAGCGCCTTATAGTGTTTTTGCGGGCGCAAATGGCTCAGGAAAAAGTAATTTTTTTGACTCATTAAAGTTTATAAGCACCGTGATTAGCATCGGCGCGACACAAGCGTTACGGAAATTTAATGGTTATGAGCAAGTACATTGCTTTAAAAATAGAAGAAGTAAAGCACGAACTTTTTCGGCGAGTTTCGATTTGGTGCTGGATGGAGAGCCAGTTCAATATCATTTAAAAATTCATGATATGGATAATGAGCCGAAACTGGAAGAGCTGTTGCATCGTAATAACAATGTTTTTATGACTAGAAAAAAAGGCGAGCCCCCTGAAGTTGTTTTTAATAACGAGCAAGTAAAATATCCTGAATTTCCTTCTGAGATATCGGGATTATTTCTTATCGCCAATTCCCCTTTATATAAATTTCTTAGTAACATTGCCGTTTATCGTTTTGATCCGTTGGGTGCAAAAGAACCTGATAGCTCCGGCACAGACCCTAGTGAATTAGACCAACATGGGCGTAATGTAGCAACTATGTTAGCTGGTTTAGAAAAGGACGATGATATTCGGGAACAGATTATAGAATGGATGGAATTATTAGTACCTGGCTTGGAAAAAGTTGCCACAGAGCGGCAAAAACTTGATGCTAGAACGGTTATAAAATTTAAAGAGGAAGGCACAAAAGCAAATTTCCCCGCCAATCTTATTTCCGATGGCACAATTTACGCGCTATGTATTATGACAGCTGTTTTAAGTCGTTCAAAAAGCTTAGGTATGACTTTAATCGAAGAACCTGAACGCGGCATTCATCCTAAAGCAATTGCCGAGCTGGTCAATTTAATGCGTGATAATGCGAATAGTAAACACCCTATTTTTGTTACAACCCATAATGAATCAGTTGTACGTGTATCCAATCCTAATGAATTATGGTTAATGAGTAAGATTGAGGGAAAAACGGAAATCAAAAATACAGCGAAAAACTTTGTTGCTCAAGATAATCTTAAATTAGACGAAGCGTGGCTGATGAATATGTTTGACGGTGGGTTGCCGTGGTAAAAATTGGTTTTATTGTTGAGGGTGATACAGAAAAAATACTGCTTGAATCGAAAAACTTTAAGGATTGGACAAAAAACATTGGGATAGATATTTGCCATCCTATTGAAAATGCAAAAGGTAGTGGGAATTTATTACCTAAGCATATTATGCCATTAGTCGAAAGGTTGAAATTGCAAGCCCCAGCCTACATTGTGATTTTAACGGATTTAGAAAATGATCTTGATAAACAAGCTGTTATTAACCGCATTGGAACCGAGCATGCTCAATTTATTTATATTGCAGTTAAAGCCATTGAATCATGGTTTTTAGCTGATACTCTGGCATTGAACAAATGGTTAAAATTGGAAGATGTTTATGAAGATTTTCCAGAAGCGACACCTGCACTGCCATGGGAAAGATTAAAAGCACTGGCTAGTGAACACAATAAACGTGGCCCTGGGAGTAGTAAACCTGTCTTTGCAATGAAAATGACTAAACATTATGGTTTTAGTCTTAAGCGTGCCGCTGAACACCAAAATTGTCCAAGTGCAACAGAGTTCTATGAATTTTTAGTTAAGCTAGATATTAATGATTTGCCTAAAAGCCTCTGACGACTTTACCTATCCTATAGGTTGGCTTGGGATGCGAACACCCCAATATTTATATCAAAATGATAACGCACTCTACATAGTTGCGGGTTAAAAATTCCCCTGGATTTATTTAAAATGCACATACAAAAAGCTTTACAAAAACTGCTGGATAAACAAAACCTGACCGCCGATGAAATGCGCGATGTGATGCGACTGATTATGTCCGGCAAAGCGACTGATGCACAAATCGGCGGTTTTTTAATCGCGTTGCGTTGCAAAGGCGAAACCATCGACGAGATTGCAGCCGCTGTTGAAGTGATGCGAGAATTGGCCAGCAAAGTAACCATCACCGGCGAGCATGTTATTGACACCTGCGGTACCGGTGGCGATGGCGCGAATACGTTTAATATTTCCACCACTTGCGCTTTTGTGGTTGCAGCAGCGGGTGGGCAAGTTGCCAAACACGGCAATCGCTCTGTGTCCAGCAGTTGCGGCAGCGCGGATTTGCTGGAAGCGGCGGGCGTTAATCTGAATTTAAATGCAGAACAAGTGACACAGTGCGTTAATGAAATAGGTGTCGGGTTTTTATTTGCCCCCAAGCATCACGGTGCCATGAAGCACACCATTAATGTGCGTAAAGAAATGGGCGTTAGAACCCTGTTTAATTTATTAGGCCCGTTATCCAATCCAGCCGGTGCGCCCAACCAGTTAATCGGTGTCTTTGCAAAAGAGTGGGTCGAACCGCTGGCGCAGGTATTAAAAAAACTGGGTAGCCAACATGTGTTAGTGGTGAATGCTGATGATGGTCTGGATGAAATCAGCATTGCCTCCGCTTCCACTATTGCGGAACTTAAAAATAACCAAGTCACTACTTATACCATTACCCCGGAACAATTTGGTTTTAAACGCGCCAGTCTTAATGATTTAGCCGTTGACGGTGCCGCATCCAGTTTGGTGATGGTAAAGTCAGTGCTGGATAACCAAGCCGGAGCGGCGCTGGATATCGTGCTGTTAAATGCAGGCGCTGCCATTTATGCAGCAAATATTACTGATTCACTGGCTTCGGGTATAGAAAAGGCTCGGCAAGTTATCGCCAATAGCACCGCAAGAGCCAAACTCGACGCATTAATCGCTTATTCAAACCTTAACGAATTAACCCATAAACATGACTAATACCTCTGACATTTTAAAAACCATCCTGGAAAAAAAAGCCGAAGAAGTCGCCAGACGCAAATCCGGTATGTCGATAGCCAATCTTGAAGAAATTGCCGGTGGAGTAGAACGTCCGCGTGGCTTTTATAAGGCTATCCAAGACAAGGTATTGAAGAAAAAACCGGCGATTATTGCTGAAATCAAGAAAGCATCACCCAGCCAAGGCGTGATTAGGGAAAATTTTCAGCCGGTACTTATCGGTCAGGATTACGCCATGAATGGTGCTACCTGTTTATCGGTATTAACGGATAAAGAATTTTTTCAGGGCTCGGAAGCGTATTTGCAAATGGTCAGAGAGCGCTGTCCACTGCCGGTATTAAGAAAAGACTTTATGATTGATGCTTATCAAGTCTATGAAGCCCGTGCCTTGGGTGCCGATTGTATTTTGCTGATTGTTGCAGCCCTTGAAGATGAGCTGATGCATGAGCTCTCAGATACCGCCACCAAATTGGGTATGGATGTGCTGGTTGAAGTTCATGATGCCGAAGAACTGCAACGGGCACTTAAATTGGATACCCGATTAATCGGTATTAACAACCGCAACTTACGCACCTTTGAAACCGCATTGCAAACCACCCTGGATTTAAAACAGCAAATTCCTGAAGATCGCATTATCATCACCGAAAGCGGCATTCATACACACGACGATGTGCAACTGATGCTGGACAATGACATTTACGCCTTTTTGGTCGGTGAAGTCTTTATGAGAGCTGAAAGCCCCGGCAAAAAAATGCGCGAATTGTTTGCTTTGTAACGTTTAGCGTTTTAAAAGCTGTTGAAATCGTCGAACGTTTCAGTCGGGGTTGTAAACTCCGACCGGCATTGAGGCCAAGCAACGTCGGCATTTTGCCGACTTAAAATCACACCGAATATATTTTTCATAAGTATTCACCTCCCCCTTTGAAAAAGGGGGATCGAGGGGGATTTATCTAATAAAATCTCCCCTAACCCCTCTTTTTCAAAGAGGGGAACTGAATAGTTACTATTTTTCCGCTCGCGCCCAAGTTGATTATTTTTCCTGATAAAGGTATAAGTGCACGATATTCTTACTTTGACAAAAATAAAAAAATAACTGGGGTCAGAGTAAAGTTATATTTAAGTTTAAACTAACCCCAGTTATTTTTCTCGATATTCTGATTTTGACGGTTTAATGTTGGGCAACGAAAAGAGGTTGCCCAACATAACTAATTCCATGTGCTGCGCCGCCTCTAATGTAGCGTGCCAATCGGAAAGGTTTGAATATAGTTGTCCAGATAAGTTTTGTCCTTTGCTAATGCTGCAATCCATCTATAGCGCTGTCATGCATCCGCCTGACGGACAAAACTTATCTGAGTAACTATAACATCAACACGGTGTTGCCTTTGCCTTTCCAAAAATGATGGTTCATGCTGAGCCACTTCTTAATTGAGCAATTACCGCCGCTGAAATACGATAGCCGACCTGATTAAGTTCAGCGATTAATGTCTCAGCGTCAGCGATCAATCCTTTTTGTTGTGCGGCAAACAACAGCGCAGCGGTGCCAATAATGTTCAATTGCTTGCGCAATGCCTGTTTACGAGCCAATGCATCATCCATAATCAACAAGGTTTTAGTGCCTGTTTGTAAGGCATACTCAATACTGCTCTGCTCACCTAAGCCAAGACTTCTTGATAAAGGGTGCGAAAAAACCGGATTATCGACACAAGTTAACCAACCCGATTCTAAAGCCTGTTTGACTAAGATTGCATCGCTGAATTGACCACGCAGACATTCATCCGCAACGGACTGAGTGATCAATACGGAGGTAAAAAGAGCCGGCAATAAATGTAGTTGACTGATTTTAGCCAGCGCAATTAAAGGGCCCGCATCTGCTATTACGACAGCCATGAAGCTAGCGTTTCCAGTTCCTTTGCAGTTTGTTGATCAGGCACCACCAAATCAATATCCAACTGGGTTAAATGCTCGATAAATTCCGACAGACTTAGGCCGCTGATTTGCGCAGCCGCCCCTAATGACAGCACTCTATCTTTAAATAAACTGGCCGCCAAAGCCGGTTTTAATTGCTCGCCCATATCACCAAGCGAGCTTTTTAAATTTAAAATCAAGGCATTCGGCTGATTGCCTTTTAAAATCAAAACTGGCTCTAATTCGGCATGTCTGAGTGCTTCTGACGGATTGCGTTTTAAGTTTCTGACGTTCGTTGCATACATAGCCCGTACCCTCTGTTAAAAAATAAAAGTGTAGTCCACACTAAGGGAGAACACAATGGCTTTCTTGCGAGATGGCGTGTTATTGGCGTTAATTAACCCCAACACTGGTTTGAATCAGCAAAAAATGACAAACTGAAGCGTGACGGGGCTTGCAAACCCCGACCGGCATTGGCGGGGAGGATAGACAAGTTTTATTCTTCGAGAGAACGCCGCAAATCTTTAATAAGGCGGAAGAGGTGTAGCGGGTCTGTCGCTGAGGGTACAAAGCCAAACCGTTCGTAGAAGTGCTTGGCGGGTTCATCTTTGGCGTGAACGGCAAAAGCACGAATACCTCCAATGTCAGCGGCTTGCAATGTGCGTAGCATCGCGTCCTTCAATAAGCCGGAATCAATCCGACGACCTTGCCACTCGGTGCTGACAGCCAGTCGAGCTAATAACATAATGGGGACAGGGTGACGAGCCAATCCCTTGGTCAATCGTTCTGGTGCATCGACAAAGGCGACTTCACCAACAACGAGACTATAGAAACCTATGATTTCGGTGCCGTGTAGCCCTAAATAAGTTTGTGAGGCGTTGGCTTGCTGATTGCCAATGGCATAGCGAATGAGAAAGCGGTCAAGCTCTTCGTATCCACAGGTAAAAGTGTCAATCGGATGGTCACGGCGCAGCTTCTCAATACGAAAATCCGTCATTCGGCCATCTGCGTATCAAAGGGACTCAGTTCACGCAACAATCGTTGAATCTGCGGCACAATCTGAGCCGGTGCATCAAGTGCGTCCATGAATTCTTTCCATTGATCAGCATTGAGTTCAAAACGTTGCCGCTCAGTAAGCGTTTCGGCGGCGCGTTCTAAGGCGCTCTTCAATACGAACTGGCTGACAGAGCAATGTGCCGCTTGGGCAGCCGCGCTCAGAGTTTGCTTTGCATCCTGCGATAAACGTAGGTCAAGTTTGGTTGTGCGGTTTGTTCGAGTAGTCATAATTTCTCCAATACCTATAAAACAATAGCACAATCGCCCGACATTGTCATGACAATAATAGCTAAAACAATGCTCGTGTCTAAAAAACGGCTACCCATAGACATCAACTTAAGACATTTCACCACGAAGACACGAAGAACACGAAGATTTTTCTTTGGTTTTTCTTCGTGAACTTCGTGTCTTCGTGGTGAATTAATACCCTCGGTTCGCTCATTTTTATAACAATATAATTATTAAAGATTATTTTTGGCTAATTTGCTAAAAAACAACACACCAGCCCATTGTAACCAAATAAATCTATTGAACTTTAAAAAAAATGAGCGAACCGAGGGTTAATATCTTTAAGTTGATGCGTATGGTGTCTAAAAAATGGCTACCCACTAAGGAGGGACATTTTTTTGTAGGCTTTACGCCTGCCCTTTAATGCCAAGATGTTAGCAGGGCAACCGCAAGGGATTGCCCCTACAAGACACTGATATTGTTACATAAAAGACTGTCCACGTAAGCCGGGACAAGCCGCAAGGCTTAACTTAATAGCTCCAAAAGTTGCAACAGATTCACCTATTTAATCTGTTTATAATCCGTGAATCTGTGGCGGTTTATTGGTTACAAGCACTTTAGCTTCCCGTGGGCTTTTTAAAGATGTTGTCAGAGAAACTTTTGTCCTGATCCATTTCTGATAACAGCGAGTCATCTTCTTCAAAAGCTGCTATGTTTCCAGCGCTCAATTTGATCATTAAACGAACCTCGTTTCTTGAGTCAGCTGAATTTAAGGCATCTTCGTAACCGATTTTTCCAGCCGTATACAAGTCATACAATGCATGGTCAAAAGTCTGCATACCTTGTTCGCGTGAATTTTTCATTAACTCTTTGAGCTTTTCAATCTCGCCTTTACGGATATAATCCTTAACCAAAGGCGTATTAATCAATATTTCAACGGCCGGATAACGACCTTTACCGTCAGAGCGCTTAATCAGTTGTTGAGCAACAATTCCTTTCAGGTTTAGTGACAAATCCATCAATAACTGACTGTGCATTTCGTCAGGAAAGAAATGTAAAATCCGGTCCAAGGCCTGATTGGCATTATTGGCATGCAGTGTAGACAGACATAAATGTCCGGTTTCAGCAAACGTAATGGCATTCTGCATGGTTTCCCGCGTCCTGATTTCACCAATCAAAATCACGTCAGGTGCCTGCCGCAGCGTATTTTTTAAAGCCACCTCATAAGATTCTGTATCAATGCCTACTTCGCGTTGGGTAATAATGCAACCCAGATGCGGGTGCTGAAACTCTATCGGATCTTCAATAGTAATAATATGACCGTTACTGTTCTGATTGCGATGTTTGATTAAAGCCGCCAAGGACGTTGATTTACCGGTACCCGTAGCGCCCACAAAAAGAATGAGGCCACGCTTTTCCATAATCATTTCTTTTAAAATAGGCGGCAAAAACAAAGAGTCGGCATCGGGTATTTCGTTTTCAATCCTGCGCATAACCATGCCGGCAGAATCTCGCTGGGTAAAAGCGCTAACCCGGTACCGACCAAATTCCGGCACACCAATAGCAAATTGGCATTCTTTGGTATTTTCAAACTCGTCTTTTTGCCGCTGATTCATAAGACTCAGCACCGCTTCCAAAGACTGTTCGGCTGTCAGTGGTATTTTGGACGTCTCGATAAGCGCGTTATCAACTTTGATAGTGGGTGCGCGTCCTGCTGTTATAAATAAATCAGAGGCTTTTTTTTGAGCCATTAATATAAATAATGTATTAAAATTCATCCTGTTTCCTTAACGAAATCCATCTTTATTAACGGCTTTAATCATGGCTTCTTTTGAAGTCACCAAGCCTTTATCAACCAGTTCCCTCAGGTTCTGATCCAGTGTTTGCATACCATCTTTACGCCCGGTTTGAATGGCGGAATACATTTGTGCCACCTTGGCTTCCCGAATCAGGTTTCTGATCGCCGATGTGCCTACCATAATCTCATGTGCGGCAACGCGGCCACCGCCCGTCTTTTTCATGAGTGTTTGCGAAATGACACCCTGTAATGATTCAGACAGCATAGACCGAATCATGTCTTTTTCTGCGGCCGGAAAGACATCAATAATACGGTCGATAGTTTTTGCCGCAGAGGTCGTATGCAGCGTACCAAAAACAAGGTGACCCGTTTCCGCCGCAGTCAGTGCCAGGCGGATGGTTTCCAAATCACGCATTTCACCCACCATAATAATATCGGGATCTTCACGCAGTGCCGAGCGTAACGCTTCATTAAAACCATGCGTATCACGATGCACTTCGCGCTGATTAATTAAGCATTTTTGGCTTTCATGAACAAATTCGATGGGGTCTTCAATGGTCAGTATATGGGCGAAATCATTGCAATTAATATGATTAATCATCGCTGCTAATGTAGTCGATTTACCGGAACCCGTAGGCCCCGTGACTAAAATCATGCCACGCGGCTTTCGTGTCAATTCTTCAAAAAACTTGGGTGCATTCAACTCTTCCAGAGATAACACCTTTGAGGGAATTGTTCTAAAAACACCCGCCGCCCCACGCTGCTGATTAAAGGCATTAACACGAAAACGAGCAATTCCGGGTAGCTCAAACGAAAAATCGGTTTCTAAAAATTCTTCATAATCACGCCGCTGCTTGTCATTCATGATGTCATAAATCAAGGCATGCACCGTTTTATGATCCAGTGCAGGCATGTTAATTCGTTTTATATCACCATCAACCCGGATCATGGGAGGCAGTCCAGCGGATAAATGTAAATCCGATGCTTTATTTTTAACTGAAAAAGCCAGTAACTCTGTAATATCCATAAAATTTCCGGGTAAAATAGTCAATAAAAACAATTAAATTTTTACACTCTAGCGCAATTCTTTGCTTTTTTGAAGCGATACTGTTTAATGACGTTTTAATTATTTCTTGATGACCATGATGAATACCAGACTTAACCTTATACTTGCGCAAATCAGACAAGCTGAAGTGGCTTACCACCGTAAACCGGGATCGGTTCTATTACTGGCGGTGAGCAAAACCAAAACTGCAAAAGATATTGCAGCGGCTTATCAAGCGGGACAACGCCACTTTGGCGAAAATTATTCCCAAGAAGCGCTAAAAAAACAACAGGAACTGGGCGCATACAACATAACCTGGCATTTCATTGGGCCGGTACAATCCAATAAAACCAAAGCACTTGCCCTGCATTTTGACTGGGTACACAGTGTTGATAGCTTCAAGATTGCCAAACGTCTTAGCGAACAACGCCCTGCCAGCTTACCGCCATTAAATATCTGTCTGCAAGTTAATATCAGCGGCGAACAAAGCAAGTCAGGCATTGCCCTGAATGAATTGCCGCCACTGTGCGAACTTGTGGCGGCATTGCCTAACATAAGGTTGCGTGGTGTGATGGCGGTTCCCATGCCTGAAGAGGATTTTGACTTGCAACGCCAACCTTATAAAACACTTTATGAGGCGGTTGCAAAATTGAACAATCCCGAACTGGATACCTACTCGTTTGGGATGAGTGGCGATTTAAACGCCGCGATTGCAGAAGGCGCGACTATTGTCCGGATTGGCACCGCATTGTTTGGTGCGCGAGAATACGTCTAACGCTGATCGTTAGCGCCAGGTGTGTTTTCTGTGTATAAAATAGTGATCATCAAGTACGGCCATTATTTCTTCACAGTCTATGATATTTTTACTGTCTGCTAAAATGTAATCCGCCAAGGCCGTAATGGCCTGCCAATTCAATCTATCGTTTATAAAATTGAAGGCGGTCAAGAATAACTCAGCCAGTTTTTTTTCCCGACCCGACTGGCTGGTAACAAGACAGTCCAGATAGTCGTTGATGGTTTCTAAATCAGCAGAGCCGCCATAATAATGCAGGGCATTAAAATTTACCAAGCGGGAATTAATCAGTTCATTATCACGCAGGGCAATATAATTGGCCTCGGCCAAGGGGCCGGCGAGTAAATTGATAATATCCGCTTCAAAAGCGCTTTGATAAGCCTGTTTTTGTGTTAAAGAAAAATCACAGATTGCTTCCTCAACCGAGGATGGCAAGGTGTGAATCAAACGACCACCCTCTATTTTAGTAAAGCAATAATTACAATCATCACCCGATTGGCATAAACATTCAGCGAGTTGAAAGTCATACTTTAGTTTTTTAATAAAAATCTGAAAAAAAACTGGTGGCAGTTGTTTTTGTTTGTTACCGAGATAAATTGCAGCGGCATGACCCGCTTCATGGACTGCCGTTTTTCTGCTGAGTTCGGCATGATTGATCGGGCGAAAATCGATAGTTGTGTGTCTGCGTTTCATAATAACCCCGTTAAAAAAAATGCGAACCCACTGTGCAGTTCGCATTATCGAGAGGAAGGATGGTTAACTGATGTTGTTTACTGCACAACGACAAGTTGAGCAAGAGTTTAACGGCTTAATTAAGTCTTGAAAATGTGACATATTGCCGCGCGACAAAATGCCGCTAAATTTGGCACTTTAATTGCTTAATACGATTGGTTTGTTCGGCATTAATGCTTCCAACATCAGGCTACAAGCCACCCGCCAGTTTAATTTATCACCCCTTTAGTGCGGCATATCACCTACTCAATAGGGCATATCACCTATTTTTTGGCTAAAGGGTAGAAAAGTTAAGCCGTTCGCTGAGCGGAGTCGAAGCGATTTTGCCGGCTTCGGCTTCGCTCAGCCAACGGTTTATCTTGCCTGGAGGCGCTTAACTTAAAGGCATTGGGTAGATAATCCCTACAAAGTGCTTAATTTTTATTCAGAACTCCAATCCAACACAACTTCCTGTAACAAAAATAACGGCTTTCGCCGTTTTTTTTTGCTTTGTCTGCATCGCTTGCCGATGCCAGCCTTGTCTGCCTGCTTTTATTTCTGCTATTTTAATCTCTCTTCACGACTACTTATCTCTTCTTTGTAAATCTTGGCTGGCTATACGCCCAGCAATTCTTTTATATTTTTCTCTTTTTTCCATATCTAAATCTGGTATTGTTATCAGCTTTTTGGCTGCTTGCCGCTTCTTGTGTGCTTTTTTATCCTTGCCCGGATAAAAAAAATGGCAAGCCATGACTGTCTGTTAGCCGTCTTCAAATCCGGTAACTATTAATAGCCATTCCAACCTTCATCATCTATTTATTATATGAATAAAATCATAGTGTTAACTTTACTGCTACTGCCTTTCTCTTGTTGGTCAGGTACGCCCTGTTCAGGTAAAAAAGCAGGTATTTCACATTGTAACGGCTCTCAGTTTGTCTGTAATGATGGCAGTTACAGCCAATCAACAAAAGATTGTTCCCGTTATATCAGCGGCAAACCGCAACAACAAAGCAGTCCTGTCACGTCTCAAACCACTTTTAAGGCCGCATCGACTGCCCAAAGTAACATGGAGGTTTTACGAACCGGTGATATTCTTAAACTCGATTATTTGGGTTTCACCGTTTGGCTGGACTGTTCTCAACGGGGAGCCATAAAATTTCAGTATGTTGCGCAACGTGATAATGGCAATGCCAAACGCTATAACAATTTTTTTCTTGATCCGAATGTTCCGGCTGAATGCCAACAAAAAACCGCCAAGGCTTACGGGATGGAATATGATAGGGGTCATCAAGTACCTGCCAATCACCTTGATACCTCAGAAACCGCCATTAAGGCCACCAACACGATGACCAATATTCTGCCCCAAGCTGCGAATATGAACCGGGGAGCCTGGTTGCAAACGGAAGAAATCATTGAATGTTACCGGGACATTGATGAGTTATTAATCATAGGCGGTGTTATTTGGGGCAATAACCCGGCAGATGATTATTTTGTAGAATCGCACGGTGTCAAAACTCCCGATGCTTTTTGGAAGGTCATTGTCAGGGGCGCAGGTCAAGATGAACGAGTGATTGCGTGGATTGTTCCTAACAATCAAGAGGCTACAAGAAAACATTTGGATCAGTATTTGGTAAGCATTGATGAGTTGGAGCATTTGACCGGTGAAAAAATACCCGTTGCTGATTATGCCAAACATGACAAGCAAAGCCAATCCTGGATGATTCCGTCAGGCTGTAATAAAAGTTAGTGCAATCAAATCCAAATATTTTTTGACAAAACAAGACAACCGGTCATATCATTGAGTTATGCCTAAAACATCAAAAAAACTAACCAATCGAGAAAACCTGTTAAAACAAGGGGTGGCTTTGCTGATGCAGCAAGGTTATCACGGCACAGGCCTGAAAGAAATTCTGGATGCCGTGCAAATTCCCAAAGGCTCTTTCTACAACTATTTTGGCAGCAAAGAGAACTTTGCTGCGGAAGCAATTCAGCATTATATAAATCCTTTCATAGATCAATTAAGCGGCCATTTACAAAATCCTAACCATGATGCCCTCAGTGCTTTGCTGTGTTATTTTAATGCACTGATTACAGAATTGGAAAAAGCCGATTATAAAGGCGGTTGTTTATTAGGCAATTTAATGGGCGAAATTGGTGATACAAGTGAGCTTTGTAAAACATCTTTGCAAACGGCGGTTCATCGTTACCGGGATTTATTACAAACCGGCTTAATTAAGGCACAACAAGAAGGGACGGTAAGAACCGACAAATCCGCAGAAGAAATGGCTGATTTATTGGTTAATATGTGGCAAGGCGCTTTATTAAGAATGAAAATTGAACAATCCTCCACACCGCTTAAGCAATGCTGCGAAAATTTATTGGGTGATTTTTTTAAAGCCTGATATTATTATAATTTTTCAAGACGACCAGTCGTTTTAATTTAACCCAGGAGACATTACCATGCCAAAATATATTATCGAACGTGAAATTCCCGGTGCAGGCGCATTAACCGCACAGGATCTCCAAGGCATATCGCAAAAATCATGCGGTGTTCTTAAGGATATGGGGCCAAAAATTCAGTGGGTAGAAAGCTATGTAACCGACGACAAAATCTACTGTGTTTATATTGCACCCGATGAAGCAACCGTAAAAGCCCATGCTGAACAGGGCGGATTTCCTGCCAATCGTATTTCCGAAATAAAAACAATGATTGACCCGACCACAGCTGAAGCTTAATCGCTATTAAGTCAAGGAGATATTTTATGCAAGTAACGTGGGATCAGAACAAATGCAGTCATGCCGGTGTTTGTGTTAAAGCACTACCCGATGTTTTCAAGGTTGTGGCCGGAGAATTCGTTATCGATACCACCCAGGCAACAGAAGAAGAGATCGTTGCCGTCGTTAAACAGTGCCCGTCAGGTGCGCTACAAGTCTTAAAATAATCTGTCATGTACGCATTCCCATGCCACTGTGTTGGGAATGCTTTTACAACGTCATACTGACCCTAAGAGGATTCCATGAAATTAGAAACAATAGCCGTACACGGTGGTTACAGTCCCGACCCAACCACCAAAGCAGTGGCAGTACCTATTTATCAAACCACCTCTTACGCCTTCGACGACACTCAGCATGGCGCTGATTTATTTGACCTGAAAGTGGCCGGTAATATCTACACCCGCATCATGAATCCAACGACTGATGTACTGGAAAAGCGGGTAGCCGAACTGGAAGGCGGTCTGGCCGGACTGGCGGTGGCATCCGGTATGGCAGCCATTACCTATGCCGTCATGACCATTGCCGAAGCGGGCGATAACATCATTTCTGCGGCCACGTTGTATGGCGGCACTTACAATCTGTTTGCCCACACCCTGCCGCAATACGGCATTAATGTACGTTTTGCCGATTATCGTGACCCGACTGCTTTCGAGCAATTGATCGACGACAAAACCAAAGCTATTTTTTGCGAATCGGTTGGCAATCCACTCGGCAACATTACCGATTTTGAAATCCTGGCCGACATTGCCCACCGTCACGGCATCCCGTTGATTGTGGATAATACCGTACCGTCTCCGTATCTGTGCCGACCGATTGAGCACGGTGCCGATATTGTCGTGCATTCACTGACAAAATATCTGGGCGGCCATGGCAACAGCATTGGCGGGGTCATTGTTGATAGCGGCAAATTTCCCTGGGCTGAGCATAAAGTCCGTTTTCGTCGCCTTAACGAACCTGATGTTTCCTATCATGGCGTGGTTTACACCGAAGCCTTGGGAGCGGCCGCCTATATTGGACGGGCACGCGTAGTTCCACTGCGTAATACCGGCGCGGCCATTTCACCCTTTAACTCGTTTTTAATTCTGCAAGGCATTGAAACCCTGGCGCTACGCATGGACAGGATTTGTGACAACACCGTCAAAGTCGCGCAATTTCTGCAAAATCACAGTAAAGTGGCGTGGGTTAATTACGCAGGGCTTGATGACCATCCAGACAAACCTCTGGTTGACAAATACATGGGCGGACGCGCTTCAGGCATTCTCACCTTTGGCTTAAAAGAGGGTCGCATAGCGGGCGAGAATTTTCAGGATGCTTTAAAACTATTCACCCGACTGGTCAATATTGGTGATGCCAAATCGCTGGCTTGCCATCCCGCATCCACTACGCACCGGCAATTGTCCCCCGAAGAGTTGGTCAAGGCTGGCGTTACCCAAGAAATGGTGCGCCTGTCCATTGGCATTGAGCATATCGATGACCTTCTGGAAGATCTGGAACAGGCATTGGCAGCATCTTGATTAACAACTGATTGTATTTAAAAACTTTTTTGGACTAAAACTAAAATCCGTTGAAATCAGTATAAATCAGTGTCATCCGTGTTCCATGAAAGTAAAGACACGTCCATTCGGTGCAATAGCGTTGCCTGTTGCACTGAATAAAATTAAAAAAATTGCAACCACTCGCCTGCAAAACTCACTATGTTCACCGAAATTCCCACTACCAATATTGCTCATGCCATTCAGCTCGCAGTTGCCCCGGTCTTTTTGCTTACCGGCGTTGCCAGTATTTTGTCAGTGTTAACAAACCGTTTGGCACGCATCATTGACCGCTCCCGTTTTTTACACAACAAACTTTTATCCTCCCAGCAAGAAAAACAAGACCAAGAGATTCATGACGAATTGGCACTACTGACAAAAAGGATGCGCTTTATCAATCGGGCGATTGCTTTATGCACCGCCTGTGTTCTCTTAATCTGTTCAGTGATTGCCGTCCTTTTTCTCGATTCGTTTATCAGCATTAACATGTCAACTCCGATCGCTTCGTTGTTTATCTTCGCTATGTTGAGCTTGATTTTGGCCTTGATTTTCTTCATTAGCGAGATTTATCTGGCTACCGCTAATGTGCGTAGCGGGCCATAACAGCCAATCATTTTAGGCTCGTTTTTGACCGCTACATACCAGCCCCTTAGAGTTCTAAAATTAAATCCGCGCCTACCTTATTGATTATTTACCGACCAAAATTATAGTGCCGTTCAGAAAAAGCAAAATCATGACTGCGCGTTTATTGGTACAGAGAGCAGCGGTGTTATACTTTGCAAGTTTACGGATGCGTACCACATTAAGTATCCGTTTATCTTAAGTGCCGCAACCAGCGCATTTTAGATAAAACCCATTATCAGGAAAAAAATTGCAAATAAAGAGTTTCGTTTTAATTTTTACACTAGTTGCCATAGCGGGGTGTTCTGTGAACCATCAAGAAACAAGCACGGAAGTAGAAGATAAAGTCAAACAGCTGCTGGCCAGCATGACGCTTGAAGAAAAAGTAGGGCAAATGACGCAGATAGACTTCATTGCTGTTGCTGTTCCGGAAGAACAACATGCCGAGGATCCCATTGATCTGGCAAAGCTGGAAGATGCCGTATTAAAACACCATGTGGGTTCAATTCTTAACACGCCGTATACGCCAAATAACAAAGCGCAATCCGTTGAAACTTGGCAAAAAATGATGCAAATAGTGCAAGCTGTGGCAGCAAAAACCCGTTTAAAAATTCCGGTGATTTACGGGATTGATGCCATTCATGGAGCCACTTATACAAAAAACTCGGTGTTGTTTCCGCAAGCCATTAGCATGGCGGCTACTTTTAACCCTGACTTAAGCTTTAAGGAAGGCGAAATTACCGCGCGAGAGTTACGGGTTTCCGGGCTGCAATGGAATTTTTCACCGGTGATGGATATTGGCCGCCAGCCACTTTGGCCACGCTTATGGGAAACTTATGGTGAAGACGTTCATCTGGCGACTGTTTTAGGTACGTCTTTTATAAAAGGTCATCAAGGCGATGATTTTTCTGCGCAAAATAAAGCCCTGACCTGTTTGAAGCATTATGTGGGTTACGGTTTTCCCATTAATGGCAAAGACCGGACACCCGCCTGGATTGGCGAAAGAATGCTTCGTGAATATTTCCTGCCCACCTTTGAAGCCGGTATTAAAGCCGGATCGCCAACGATTATGGTGAACTCGGCTGAAGTTGACGGTATTCCGGGACACGCCAATTATCATTATCTCACCACAATTTTACGCGATGAACTGGGTTTTACCGGCTTTACCGTTTCTGACTGGGCCGACATTCAGCGCCTTTATACGCGCGATAAATTGGCGGCTTCGGAAAAAGAGGCAGTTAAAATTGCGGTAATGGCAGGCATTGATATGAGCATGGTGCCGTTTGATTTTTCGTTTTATGACCTGTTGCTTGAACTGGTCAAATCGGGAGAAGTGCCACTATCCCGAATAGATGAAGCCGTATCCCGAATTCTTGGCGTAAAATTTAAGGCAGGATTATTTGAACCCAACGCGCCGGTTTTACCAGAAGAAAGATCAGTCCAACGGGCTGAGGATGTCGAGGTTAACCGTCAGGCCGCCAGGGAATCCATTATTCTTGCTAAAAACACCAACAACACGCTGCCACTAAAAAAAGAATCCCGTATTCTGGTGACCGGCCCTACCGCAAATTTATTAAGTGTAATGAATGGCGGTTGGACAATCACCTGGCAGGGCGATGATGAAAGTTTATATCCCCAGGACAAGTTAACGGTTTTGGAAGCCATCCAAAAAAAGTCCACCGGCAAAGTGACTTTTGTGGGGGGAAATTCATTTAATGACCCTATTGATATTCAAAAAGCCGTTGCGGAAGCTAAAAACCACGACACGATAGTGCTGTGTTTGGGCGAAAAACCTTATACAGAAACACTGGGAAATATTGGCTCATTAGAACTGGATCAAGCTCAAATTAATCTTGCCAATGCCATGATGGCAACTGGAAAACCGGTTATTCTGGTTACCTTGGGTGGTCGTCCACGGATTATTACCGCCATTGCCGAACAGGTTTCCGGGGTTGTTTTAGGCTTTTTACCGGGCATGGAGGGCGGTATTGCCATTGCCGATATTTTATACGGTGACTATAATCCCGATGGCAAACTGCCTGTTACCTATCCCAGAGAGACCAACGGTTTTACGCCGTATGATTACAAACCCATCGAATCGTTTGAGCAAAATACCTATAATCCGTTATATCCGTTTGGTCATGGTTTAAGTTATACCACGTTTCAAACCAGCGGCTTACACCTGGAAAAAGACAAAATCAACAGCGGTGAAAATATCAATATTACCGTAACGGTTAAAAATACCGGATCGTTAACAGGCAAAGAAACAGTTTTGCTTTATGTCAATGATGTGGCCGCTTCAGTCACAAGACCCAACAAACAATTAAAAGCGTTCAAAAAAATAGCACTCAATCCGGGTCAAACAGAAAATTTAAGCTTCACCTTAACGCCTCACGACTTGTCATTTATTGGTGTTGATCTTAAGCGAATTGTTGAACCGGGCGATTTTAAAGTGATGGTCGGTAATGAAACGGCTCATTTCTCAGTCACAAAATAAGACAAGGTTTACATGGCCAAGGTAACTGACGCAAAAATGTCACCGGATAATTTACCTAATAACATCGATAAAAATCCTTATTTTGGCTCCTTAACCCTGTTAACGTCGCTGTTTTTTATCTGGGGCTTTATAACCTGCTTAAATGATATTCTGATTCCGCATTTAAAATCAGTATTTACTTTAAGCTACACGCAAGCCATGTTGGTTCAATTTTGCTTTTTTACCGCTTATTTTGTGGTGTCCGTTCCCAGCGGTTATCTGGTTGAAAAAATCAATTACAAAGGCGGAATCATTGCCGGATTATCAATAGCGGGCATAGGCTGTTTGTTATTTTATCCGGCGGCAGGCTTGCATTCCTATCCCTTGTTTTTAGCCGCATTTTTTGTGTTGGCTTCCGGAATTACTTTATTACAGGTTGCCGCCAATCCCTACGTGACCATTTTAGGAAAACCGGAAACCGCCTCAAGTCGATTAACCCTGACTCAGGCCTTTAATTCTCTGGGTACCACTATTGCCCCTTATTTTGGTGCGTTATTGATTCTTTCAACGGCGGTTAAAAGCGCCGAAGAAATCAACTTGCTTAGTGCTGATCAGTTATCGGCTTATCAAGCCGCACAAGCGGCAGCCGTACAAACTCCTTATTTGTTTCTGGCGGCGGTTTTATTTTGTGTAGCGATTGTTTTTGCAATCATCAAATTACCTGAAATTAAGCCGACCGAAGCACCGACTGTCAATACGGCAAAGTACGCTTTCGATGACCGACATGACAGTGCCTGGGGCTATAATCATCTGGTGTTGGGAGCCATTGCCATTTTTGTTTATGTCGGCGCTGAAGTTTGCATTGGCAGTTTTCTGATTAACTTTCTGGGCGAGTCTGCCATTGCCGGTTTAGCCGAACAGGAAGCCGGCAAATATGTCTCGTTTTACTGGGGCGGTGCCATGCTTGGGCGATTTGTCGGCGCGGCCGTCATGCAAAAAATTCAACCCGGCAAAGTGCTGGTATTTAACGCGCTAACAGCGGCTACATTGGTTTTAATAACCATCACGGGCAGCGGTTCTTTAGCCGTATGGGCAATTCTTTCAGTCGGCCTGTTTAATTCCATCATGTTTCCAACCCTCTTTTCACTGGCGATTACCTGCTTGGGAAAACACACAGGACAAGGTTCGGGAATTTTATGCGCGGCAATTGTCGGCGGCGCTATTCTACCGGTTGTGCAAGGTTTTTTTGCCGATAGGATAGGCATTCAAAACGCTTTTTTTATCCCCGTCCTTTGTTATGGTTACATTGCTTTTTACGGCTGGAAGGGTCACATAATAATTGATCAGTAATACTCAATCTTCAAGTTTTTAATTCTTGATTTTGCGGAATTCAGCGATAACAAACATTAGGCGTAGGCCGGAATAAGACCACCCAAGCGTAGCGCGTGGTGGCGTTTCCGGCACCCTCGTACCGGATGCCGGAAACGCTCAACTCGCTTACGCTTGAAAAGTCTTATTCCGGCCTACCTCTATTGGCCGTTATGTTACTGGTTATCCGGGATCTATAAAGTCAAGGCAAGAAAACTTGAAGATCGAGTAATAGCCGTTCAACAGGCACAAGGTCATTATGGTTAGCAATTTTAAACCAAGATTTAAACATTTATTAGACTCGTAACCGTTAGAAATACCCCACTCCTTCAGACTCATTTACACTGATTGTTCCGTATTGGTGCATAGTTTGCTAAAATAGCGCATAATTAATAGCTATTTTCGCTACAGCCAACGTTAAGAGCACTCGTCTTGCACAGACGATACGAAGCCTGGCAAAAGGACTCTGTAGACACTATATCGATGTTGCTTCGCCGCTTAACAGCGTCGCCAGCTTTTTTTCAACCCGCTCTTGTACTTAAGCTTTATCGTAGTACCTGGCTGTATCTACACATAAGAGAACCGCTATCGCCCCCCATCATTCAAATTCACCCGCAGGCGGCTTCGGTCGGCATTGGCTGCGTTTTGTGCTGCCGCTACTCGCCCTTTCGCTACTGATCGGCGCGATGGGCACCATCGGCTATCGTTACTTAAGCGAAGAAATACGCCGCGAAAACGACCGCACCCTGGCGGTGATTGCCGAGCAGAAACGTCAACAAATCGAGACATGGCTGACCGAGGCTCGACTTGATACCGACTTGGCCTTTTACGGCCACTCGCAGCTTGAGATACTTTTTAGCCAATGGCAGAGCGGCAAACGGAAGGATGTGGCGAGTCTGAAGCTGATGCGGGAGCTGATGACCCAGATGGCGCAAGCTCGAGGCTGGGCCGGGCTGGCTGTGGTGGACGTTGAGGGACATTCGGCTTTCGCCATCGGTGAAGCTGACGTCAGGGCCTATACGGACTTGATCAGGGACATCCTGCATCGGCCGCGTGTTGAACTCGTCGATCTGCACAGTAATGCCAAGGGGGAGATTCAATACGGCGTGCTGGCACCGATCGGGTCGCCAGATATGGCACCACTGGGTGTCGCCTACGTGACTTGGCGTGCGGATCAGGCTCTGAACCCATTGGTTGAGTCCTGGCCGGTGCCAACCCGGACGGCGGAGACCTACCTGGTTCGGCGCGATGGCGAAGAGGTTCGCTTTTTGACGCCCCTGCGCTTTAAGCGTGATGCCGCACTCTCAATGACCCTTCCCTTGAGCACGCCAGATA
>Ga0194056_10000362_pt1 | contig 24618 bp, 17 predicted proteins | sample SepL4413m_MetaG_FD_155458 | JGI IMG/M metagenome (GOLD analysis project Ga0194056, IMG submission 155458) | Anoxic zone freshwater microbial communities from boreal shield lake in IISD Experimental Lakes Area, Ontario, Canada - Sep2016-L442-13m | ecosystem: Environmental > Aquatic > Freshwater... | reverse complement strand
GATAGTCAAGCCGATTACTGACTACGCCGAGCTGGGGCTCAGCGCTCCCGGAATCAATAGGCCAGCTTTATTTATCTGTCCCGCTTTAAATTGGTAGCCGTCAGTTCCAACCAAAAATCAACACAGTCTCGGCGTGGCTTGCCCCTAACTCCTCTTTTTCAAAGAGGGAGACTGAATAATTACCCCCAAACCTAATCTATATTTTCGTACACTTTTTCTGTAAATCTGGGTGTACAAATGGCTAAAAAAACCAGGTCTTCAGTACCGCTATTGGTAATTCTCTGGGGACACAGGGATGGAATAATAACCACATCGCCAACTGATAGCGGTTGTGGCTCACGTTCACCGACTTCAACGATTGCCTGACCTGACAGAATAACGTATCGCTCGACAACGCCGGTTAAACGGTGCAATTTGGTTGTTACCCCCTGCTTAACCCGCGCTCTGGCAATAGACACGTCGGGATCTGCCGGTGTGTTTGATAATTCTAAAATAAAACAGCCTTCGTCAAAGTAGTATTCATCGGCTTCGTTGGCTTTTAAAATTTGTGTTTGCATGGATGATTTATTCTCAAAAATACTCTATGGCGAGATTTATTGTTGATGGTTACATTGATTGTTATATGGATTTTATAAGTTGCTGTAAAATTGAAATCTAACGAAATACCGGCTACCCACGTAAGGCGGGACAGTTTAAAGTTAAGCCTTGCAGCTTGTCCCGGCTTACGTGGATGGTCATTTTATGCAACGATATCATTGCCTTGTAGGGGCAATCCCTTCCGGTTGCCCTGCTTACATCGTGGCATTAAAGGGCAGGCGTAAAGCCTGCCCCTACAAAAAATGTCCCAGCTTAAGTTGATAGCCGAAATACCCAACCGAAGCGGTTACAGGCTTTACTTCTTTTATGCTTTTTCTGGCCCTGTCCGGCCAGCTTACGTTAGGTTTTAATAAACTATGCAGTGGATCTATCTGGCAATAGCAATTGTATCTGAAGTTATTGCAACTTCCGCACTTAAAACCACCGAGGGTTTTACCCGCTGGGCTCCTTCATTACTTGTCATTATTGGCTATGCCTCATCATTTTATTTTCTTTCGCTCACCTTGCGCACCCTGCCACTCGGTGTTGCTTATGCCATCTGGTCTGGTGTTGGCATAGCCCTGCTCGCACTGATTGGCTGGATAATCTATCACCAGTCGCTTAATAGTGCTGCCATTATCGGCATCACCCTTATCAGTGCCGGCGTGATTGTGCTCATTCTTTTTTCCAAGACGGCGCTTGACTGAGTACAACGCTAACCCAGCTAAGGAACGCGCATGAAATAACTTGACCCTTTATATTCCCTCACCCCAGCCCTCTCCCAGAGGGAGAGGGAGCAAGATGCCGAAGTTATTTCATGCATGCTCCTAATCTGTTTACAGGCTTAATTTTTCCAACAATTCATTAATAAATGTAAGCTTCTGTTCGGTATTCTCAAAGGGCTTGATAAATCGTAACTTGTCCGCGCCATCAAATTTATAGATTTGCGCTTGGGTTTGTATCAGGTTAATCAACTGTTCGGGATTAATATTGGGTTCTGAGGTGAAAATAATGCGCCCGCCGCCAACGTTCGCTTCTATTTTTTTGATACCCAGCTTTTCAGCCTGATGTTTTAATTCAGTGACGCTGAACAAGGTTTTAACCGGTTCGGGCAACAAGCCAAAACGGTCGATCATTTCCACCTGTAAATCATGTAAATCCGCTTGGTTTTCGGCGCTGGAGATGCGTTTATACAACACCAATCGCGCATGAATATCCGGCAGGTAATCTTCCGGAATAAGCGCCGCTGTTTGTAAATCGACTTCTGCACCTCTGTCCATCGGTGTATCGAGTTCGGGTTGTTTGCCTGATTTTAAAGCATTAACAGCCCGTTCCAATAATTCGGTGTACAAACTAAAACCGATTTCCTGAATTTGACCGCTTTGATCATCACCCAGCAACTCACCGGCACCCCGAATTTCCAAATCGTTTGAGGACAACATAAAACCGGCCCCTAAATCACCGGAAGCCTCAACCGCTTGCAGGCGTTTCATGGCATCTTTGCTCATTGCAGATTTTGGCGGCACGATAAAATAAGCGTAAGCACGATGATGAGACCGCCCTACCCGGCCCCGTAATTGGTGCAATTGCGCCAGTCCCAATTTGTCAGCCCTATCAATAATAATGGTGTTCGCGCTGGGAATGTCGATACCGCTTTCGATAATGGTAGAACACAACAATAAGTTAAAACGCTGGTGATAAAAATCCAGCATGATGCGTTCCAGTTCTCGCTCCGGCAATTGTCCATGCGCTATTTCAATCCGCGCTTCCGGTATCAGTTCACCCAGTTGCCTTGCCATTTTCTCCATGCTTTTAACTTCGTTGTGCAGAAAAAATACTTGGCCACCGCGTTTAATTTCCCGCAAACACGCTTCCCTGATCTGTGCATCGACCCATTCGCTAATAAAGGTTTTGATGGCGTGACGATTAGGCGGTGGGCTGGCAATAATGGAAATATCCCTTAAGCCCGACATCGCCATATTTAAGGTTCGTGGAATAGGCGTTGCCGTTAACGTCAACAGATCCAGCTCGCTACGCATCTTTTTAAAATGTTCTTTTTGACGGACACCAAAACGGTGTTCTTCATCAATGACCACCAGGCCCAGTGCTTTAAATTCAAGCGCATTGGACAATAAAGTATGCGTGCCTATAACAATATCAACTTTGCCGTCAGCCAAGTCTTCGGTAATTTTTTTTAGCTGTTTGGGTGCAACAAAACGCGACATGACTTCAACGCGAAACGGCCAATCGGCAAACCGGTCCCGGAAATTTTGATAATGTTGCTGTGCCAGTAACGTTGTCGGCACCAAGACCGCCACCTGTTTGCCGCTTTGTACGGCAATAAATGCCGCCCGCATGGACACTTCGGTTTTACCAAAACCCACATCGCCGCAAATGACCCGATCCATAGGCTGCGGACTAGCCATGTCTTCCAGTATGGTTTCAATCGCCGACTGCTGATCCGGGGTTTCTTCAAAAGGAAAAGCATCGGCAAACGCTTGATAATCGGCATCTTCAACAACAAAGGCATGGCCTTTCTTAAGTGCTCTTTTGGCATGAATTTCCAATAATTCGGCGGCAACATCCCGAATCCGTGCAATGGCTTTTTTCTTGAGTTTTCCCCACTGATCGCCGCCCAACTTATGCAGCGGTGCATTTTCCGGACTCACGCCCGAGTAACGGCCAATGACATGCAATGATGAAACAGGAACATAAAGCTTGTCATTCTGGGCGTATTCCAGCGTCAAAAACTCCGCTTTAATGCCACCCACTTCAAGGGTTTGCAAGCCCAGATAACGACCGACGCCATGCTCTTGATGCACAACCGGTGCGCCTATCGTCAACTCATTCAGATTATTGACAATATTTTCCAGTTCACGCGCCCCGGATTGACGCCGTCTACGCCGTTGCAATACTCTTTCACCGGACAGCAGACTTTCCGTGATAATGGCAATGGCGGGTGATTTATTTTGCTCAGCCTCCAGCCATAAACCGAATTCCATCGGCGCAACCAGCATACAAGGCGACACGTCCGATTTTAAAAATGCCTGCCAGCTATCGACCTGTTTAACGCTGATTTTATAAGTTCTTAACTTATCAATCAGGCCTTCCCGTCGCCCTGCCGATTCAGCAACAAATAAAATTTTGCCGGAAAATGCGTTAATAAATTGCTGTAAAGCCTTGGCCGGTTCACTGAGCTTGGCATCCAGCGTTAGATTAGGTAACGGATGACAGGTGAAAGCGACACTATCGACCGTCTCTTTATTACCCAGCGTAATACGAGAAAATACCGCCGTTCTTTGAGCCAATTCCTCAGCCGATAAAAACAGCTGTTCCGGCTTTAATATAGGTCTTTCGCTATCATATTTCCGTTGCTGAAAACGCTCGTCGGCTTCGGCATAAAAAGCCTGTGCGGTAGCATCGAATGTTTCTGACACCACCAAAACCGCTGTGGACGGCAAATAATCAAACAAGGTTGCCGTTTGTTCTACAAACAGCGGTAAATAGTATTCAATCCCGTTGGGCGTAATGCCTTTGCTGACATCCACATACAAGGTGTTTTTGGGGGACACTTCCGGAAAAGTGTCTCTAAATGCCTGCCGAAAATGTTTGATAGATTCATCCGTAAACGGAAATTCCCGTGCGGGGAATAACTGAATCTGGTTGATTTTTTCCAGTGACCGCTGGGTTTCAGGATCAAACGTGCGAATCGATTCAATGTCTTCATCAAACAATTCAATGCGAAAAGGTAATTTGCTGCCCATCGGAAACAAATCAACAATCGCACCCCTAACCGCAAATTCGGCATGTTGATAAACTTGTGACACGCATTGATAACCGACGCTTTCCAGCTTGAGCCTATTCAGCTCCAGATTAAAATCATCGCCCACTTTAATAGAAAAACTATTGGCTAAAACATGCTCTCTCGGAGCCAGTCGATGCATTAACGTCGTCACCGAAACCACCAGAGCGCCCCGCTTTACCTGTGGCAATAAAGCCAGCGTTTTTAAACGCTCGGAAATGATTTCCGGCAACGGTGAAAAAACGTCGTAAGGCAAGGTTTCCCAATCGGGAAACTGCAAAATCGGATACTCGCCCTGCAAAAAAAACGCCAACTCATGCTCAAGACGCAAGGCCGTTTGATTATCAGGCGTTACGATCACAAACAGACGATTTTCATTTTTAATGGCAGAAGCCAACGCCAGAGAATCAGCGCAGCCGGTTAGACCGGTCCAAATGACCGTCTGGTCTTTTGATTGGGGAACAATAGGGGAAAAAATTTGAGTATTAGCCATTCGGTAGCAGCTATCAGTAGGTTGTTAAGTTTAGTTCTATTGAAGCCAGTTTATCACTCGTTTCTTAATGTTTCATGTATTGATGAACTTTATCGTGTTGCTTTGTATTTTTTTAATTCTCTGTTTAGTCGTATGGAAGTTTGTAAGTGCTATTTTGATGATAAATTTGTGCTATCGACAATCCACTTTTTAACGATCGATATTCAGTGCTTTCAGAAGCGCTTTTATACTTGAAAATGACAAGTTTTTTTCAGGAAACAGCAAATAAGAAGGATATATCGTTGGCTGGAATTTCCCCCAGAAGGCTTCATGCCCACCCAAGTTGAAAATTTTCTTTGCCAGCTTATATACCCAGCGGGTGATTAGTTCTGAAAATCGACCCAGCCCGCTGATTTTACCCAGTTGTTGCCTTGGAACCGGGCCTATTATCACTGACTGACACTGTTCTTTTTCCAAGACTTGTAACGTCGAGATGATCAATAATTCCGAGATACCATGAGGCGCATCGTTGGTTATCATGACGTTATTTAAAAACCATCCATTTTGCGCTTGCAACTGGTTGAGTATTAACATGCCTACTATTTTCTCGCCTTGTTTGGCATAAAACCAGCGTTTGCCTACACGATCATTAAAAAACGTAAATTGAGCTAAAAAGACCTGTGGCCCCAACCGTGCTTTTTGCCACGTTATTGCAACGTTCTCTATTGCTTTTTCAATGGCAAGATCATCACCTAAATATTCTTGTACAAAAGCGCCTTCTTTAAGGGCATGCTTCACTTTTTTACGGACTAAACCGGCATTTGATCCGGTGTGGTCAACGGGATTGCTCTGGGGATTTAATTCAAATCTCTTGGCAAAATCAATCAAAACAGAACGCATATTTTGAGCAGCCCAGTTGGCAAATTCTTCTGACACAATAATATAAACCACGCCAATTTTCTGATCCCGGCAAAACTGTTGAAATGCTTTGGCTAGCCTTGGCTTGTCTGCTGCGGCACATACCGGATCACCAAAAACGATAGCATTACCGGCTTCAATGCGATAGCCAATAAGACCATCAATGTGTGGATCAGTAAAAATTTTGCATTTGGCATCCAATAGTCCGTCAGTACCGACATCGCCCCATTGACGCACCGTATTCACCAGACGGTTACGATCAAGCGGTGGCGTTTGATTATCTAATGGGATTTCTATAACGTTTTTTTCACTCACATTTATTCTCCTCACCCCAACCCTCTCCAGCAGGAGAGGGAGATTTTTCTTAACTGTGGGCAGTGACGCTACAGAGTCACGCAACGCTGGAGCGTTACCGGATGAGTTCCCACGCCGGAGCGTCACTGCCATTCAGTTAAGCATTGTAGGAGCGGGCCATGCCCGCGATAAAGAAGCTAAAGCTAAGCATTGCAGCCAAAATATCGCGGGCATGGCCCGCTCCTACGGTGTTATTGTACTTAACTGTGGGCAGTGACGCTCAGGCATGGAAACCAGACAGAAGTAGCCTTGATGGTGGGTTGCGGCATCGAGGCTACGTGATTTTTTTGTACTTGCGCGTTATTTACTTTTCAAACAAGGCGATCGATTCCACATGGCCTGTTTGAGGAAACATATCCATTACTCCGGCTTTAACCAGTTTATAACCCAGTTCGTTAACCAGGATTCCGGCATCACGGGCGAGCGTTGAGGGATTACAGGACACATAAACAATCTGCTCCGGTTGCCATTTTTTAAAATATTGCAAAACCTCGGAGGCACCGGCTCTGGAAGGATCCAGCATAATCTTGTTATACTTTTGATTGGCCCAAGGTTGATCGCTCAGATCTTTGCTTAAATCGGCGGCATAAAATTCAACATTGGTGATGCCGTTATGACGCGCATTTTCTTTGGCATGATTTACCAGCGGTTGATCCCCTTCTACCCCAACGACCCGTCCGGCAAATTTCGCCATCGGCAAGGTAAAATTACCCAGCCCGCAAAATAAATCCAGCACGGTATCGTTTTCATTAAGATTTAACGTCTCCAACACCCGGTTGATCATTTGTTTGTTAATTTCATAATTAACCTGGGTAAACATGGCGGGTTTAAATTTAAATTCCAAATTCTGGTCGGGCAGCGCATAAGTCGGTATGATTTCCGGTTCACCGTCCAATGGTACAATCGTGTCGGGACCTTTGGATTGCAGGCACAAACTCATATTATGCGCATGACCAAAAGCCCGCATCAGTTCCTTGTCGGCATCGGTGGGTGGTTCCAGTACCCGAATAGATAACACACATTGGTCATCACCAATAGCCACTTCTATCTGGGGAATTTTGTCCCTGATAGTCAATTCGGCAATCATTTCACCCAAGGCTAATAATTTCGTGCCGACTATCGGATGCATCACAATACAACTGTCAATTTCAGCCAAATAGGGATGTCGTCTTTCTCTAAAACCCACCAGCACGCGATTTTTTTTGGCTACGTATTTAACGCCCATACGCGCTTTGCGGCGATAACCCCAATGCGGCCCCGCTAAAGGTTCCCATAATTCAGGCATCTCAACTTTGCCGATGCGCTTAAATTGTTCGGCCAGCAACTCTTGCTTGATTCTGATTTGTGCCGTCGATTCGACATGCTGAAAACTGCAACCGCCGCAAACGCCATAATGGGGGCATAAGGCATCAACCCGGTCAGCCGCCCGACTTAGCAGAGTAACCACTTTGCCTTCTGCATAATCTTTACGGCTGTCGGTATAAATAAACTCGACTTCTTCACCCGGCAACGCTTCATCGATAAATATCACTTTGCCGTCGACATGCGCAACGCCCCGGCCATCATGAGCCAGGGATTCTATAGTGACTTTAACCGGCGCTTCCGGTAATTGTTTTTTTCTTGATCTTTTCTTAGCCATGCTTATTTCTGTTTCCAACTTCCAGAGGATTGATACCACCAGCCTGATTGAGCATTACTCACCCAGCGAGCGGCAAAGGTTGATTTGATTTGTGTAGCCCATTCCGGATGGCCGTTCGCATTGGCAATCGCCTGATACAGGCTTTGCCGATCTGAATTTTCCGCAGCAACCAGATTATTAACCTGATTTCTGTCCTTAAGCGGCACACTGCCAGCATCTCTGACGGCTAAAAAACCGTCGTCGTTAACGCCAATAAAACCTGCCGCATAAAAAGGTTGTAGGGTGGCAAAGCGACTTGCCATGGTTGCACGCAATTGCCTGATTTCGGCGCTATCAATATTTATATCAGCGCCGTCTGCCTGTGCGGGAGAAACCAACACATTGACGGCAGAATCCAATAATTTATAGGCCGTCGTTTCCCAACCCGTTAAGCTTGCCTTGGGCTTTAGTTCCGGTTTTTGTGGCGTAATACTTTGGATATCCTTAATAATTGTATCTGCCGCCTTTTCAGCGGCTGCAGCCGGAAAGTAAATATTAATGGTGACACAGGCAGTCAATAACAACGCGCTTAATACTGATAGTTTTCTCATAACGTTCTCCAAATTATTTTACGATAACTTTATCTGATGTTGTAATGCGGCTTAATCGTTCCATTAATACGTTCCAGTCAAGTCGGGGATTATAGCCGATTACATCGAGTCGTGGCAGACCGCCGCCGGTTATAATAGCATAACCCTCGGGGACGGCCTTTACGCCCATCATCTGACATACGCCATTATGTAGATAGCAGCCCAAACCTATTTTGTCATAGCCAAAGGTTTCAAAGAGATTTAAAAAGCTTCTTGATAGAATATCCGAGGCACCTCCACCGCCAATGCTGGCGATATTTTTTACCGCCTTTTGGCTAATTCTGTGCCGGGAATCATCGTTGTCCGGCGTTCCCAACCACGCATAAAAACTGACCGGCTGCCAGTTTTCCAAAGTTAACTGCCTGACAAATCCTGATAATTTGCCGGTAATGCCGCCAAAATCAAACTTGCTTGTTAGCTTATCCAGATCCAGATTGTTAATTTCCAGCTCACTATAAAACGTGGGAAAATCAGACAATAATCCCGATGAAGCCAGCTGGGTGATTTTAATGTCACCCTCAAAAACCTTAATGTTTATTTCTCCTCCCAGACTCAGTGTTTTATTGCGGTACTTAACCTCGGGAATATTACCACTGATGGTGCCGGATAATGGCGTCCAATTTAACGCTTTCGACCCTTGTTCCAAGGACACTTCGTTTAAACTACCGGCAAAGTAAATTTCCGGCTCTTCCTGTTTTTTCCCTTGCCAATCCAATTGATCAATAGCAATGATACCGCCCAAAAAAGGCATGCGGATTTTTTCAAGCAATTTAAAACTGTTTGCGCGAGTCAGGAATAAAAGCCTGGAACGGCCGACGGGTAAGGTATAGACCTGGAGTTGCTGCCATGTAAACGTTGAAGATTGCTTAAAAGCTTCATTATCAGCCCAGTTAATGGTGCCAAAGCCACCTTCAACATGAATACGTTCCGCCGAATCTTTAACTCCAAACTTGTTAACAATGGCCGTCAATGCGGTTAATGAGCTTTGAGCAATAGAGATATCGGCGTTTAGGGTGCCCGCGAAGGTAACGCCAGCTAATGCCGTCTGTTCAAAAAAGGGTTTTAAATAGACAACTGATAACTTTTTCAAATCATCGCTATGTAATGACAATTCTGCTTTTTCAAGTTTTATGCCCTTGGTGTAGTCAACGATCGCGCTGCCATTTACTGTTAACGTGTTCGCATCTTGATAACTTGCGTTGATTATTTCCACCCGTTGGTTTTTATCGTTCCAGTTGCCTTGTGCATCAAAAACCAGGGGTTGCTTGCCTACTTCCAGATAAAGCGGTTCGACGTATAACGCGCCACCACGAAAACGGGTCTGACTTTGCCATTGCCATACACCGTCATGGTTTTGTGCTTTCAGTTTGGTATTTAAAGTTAATGCTTCACTAGCAAACCGGCCCTCTTTGGTTTGCACAGTCAGGTCGTTCAGGTCAGTGGTCAAATTGAAAGTGTCAATTAACGAGTCATGACCGGATGCCTTTAACTGTAAGTTAATACGGCCATTTTTTAAATCAAATAACGCGGGTTTAAATAGTTTTGTAAGTAATGTGCTGTCAACTGCTTTGGCGTTAATCCGTAGCGTCCATTGGTTATCTTGCTCCTCGGCATTAACGGATATTACCCCGCCCACTAATTTCAAATGGGTTAATGTCAACGTGCTATGTTTATCTTTGATATGAAAAGAAAAGCGGGTAGTTGGCGATTGCCAGTATTTTGAACTTAATTTTGCGAAGCCTTGTGTACACAATAATTCATTAGCTTGCCAAGTGAAAGATGAACACTGGATATTGATCAGATTCAGGTCGTTAAACGGCTTTGGTAAACTTAATTGTTTGATCGTTAATGTCAGTTTTTGTGGGTTTTTGGTAAGATCGGTTAAAGCGATATGAATACCCTGTAATTTCCAGCCACTAAATTCCAGGGCACCAACAGTAAAGGAAGCATTATCCAGTGCAGATGCTGTGTAACTGCTAAAAAAAAGAACAACCGTCAGTATCAAGCTTGTCATCACAGCAAGATCTGGTTTAGCCTAAAAAGCCTGCTATGAATAGCCGTAATAATCATGGCTAAAATGACGCTGGCCGGGGTTCGCAACAACTCCCTATTATGATTGCAGGAACAGTTTTAGCCGCTGCATTTATAGCTAAAACTGCCCCTGAAGAATTAAGCAGGAAAAATCCCTGTCGATAAATACCGGTCACCCCGGTCACAAATAATCACTACAATCACTGCATTTTCAACTTCTTCAGACAATCTTAAAGCGGCAGAAACCGCACCACCGGATGATACACCGGCAAAAATACCTTCTTCAGCGGCTAAAGCACGGGTGATAGTTTCAGCCGCTTGTTGATTGACATCGATAATGCGGTCAACGCGATCCGCTTGATAAATTTTGGGCAGATATTCTTTCGGCCAGCGTCTGATACCGGGGATTTTAGAATCCCCTTCAGGTTGCACGCCAATAATCTGAATTGCCGGATTTTGTTCCTTAAGGTATTTTGAAGTACCCATAATGGTTCCGGTAGTCCCCATCGAACTCACAAAATGAGTGACTTTGCCCTGCGTGTCCTGCCAGATTTCCGGCCCGGTGCTTTCATAATGCGCGAGTGGATTATCAGGATTGCCAAACTGATCCAAAATTCGTCCCTTGCCTGCCGCTTCCATTGTCCTTGCCAAATCAATAGCCGCTTCCATACTGCCCGCTGCGGGTGTTAGAATAATTTCAGCGCCATAAGCTTTCATTGATGCCTTGCGTTCATCGCTCATGTTATCGGGCATAATCAAGGTCATTTTATAACCTTTAATAGCAGCCACCATCGCCAAGGCAATGCCGGTATTACCGCTGGTGGCTTCAATCAAGCGGTCACCCGGTTTAATCTCGCCTCTGGCTTCGGCATGTTTAATCATACTCAACGCGGGCAAGTCTTTAACTGAGCCAGCCGGATTATTTCCTTCCAGTTTGGCCAAAATAGTATTGCTGGTATTACCCGGCAAGCGTTGCAGGCGGGCTAAAGGCGCATTGCGGACAAAGGATTCAATGGTTGGAAAAGTCATGGCGATTAGTTTAATGTGGGATAGATAAGCTGAATTATCCCATAAAAACGAAAAGCCATCATAATTCGTAATGACTAAGTAGTAGGGTGCGCATCGCGCACCTAAAGACAGCATCCACTAAACGGCTTTTTTTGCACCACAATCTATTATTGTTTTCTACCTGTAGCCTGTTGGGTTTCTTTCTCTGGCATGGTTTTGATGTGCGATGCGCACCCTACCCTCACCCCTCTCCCGTTGGGAGAGGGAGCAAGATGCCTAAGTTATTTCATGCGCATTCCTTATTCTCGCTTGCGCTCGAAAAGCCTTATTCCGGCCTACGCAGTTTCTGGCACTTAATCTTCACATTGAGTTCGTGAAGGACTATTGATTTTGGATATCGCCTGATGCAAAGAAACCGTAAGCACGGCTTTTATTAAAAAGAACCAAAAACATATAAAAACTAATGGGCAATGGTTAAAATGCTACTTTGAGATTCAGGTGTTAATGTGATGAGATCAAACAAAGCGGGCCAGTTTCCGGAAGCGAAATTCGAGAATCCCGGTCTTTGCGGACATAACAAGCGAGTGTTGCTGGATTACCGGGTGCCTGCCCGTCTCGACGAAATCGAAAAGCTTGCTGATACAGTCAATCGAGCGCTACCCGATTGCAATCTGGCTTTCTTTGCCAACTTGTGTCTGGAAGAGTTGATAACCAACATCGTTCACCACGGCCTTAAGAACGCCGCTGACCGGTTTATACAGATCCAAATAAGTCTGGCGGATGAATGGCTGGAAATTCTTATCAAAGATGACGCGCCCCGCTTTGACCCTTTCATGCAAGCTCCTAAACCCAACCTGGAACTCGATAGTAACCAGCGTCCCATCGGCGGTCTAGGAATACACATGGTGAAGAAGCTAATGGACGATGTCCAAGCTTATTATGATGGCACCGGCAATTTGATTGTGTTGCACAAAAACTTGCCTCATTGAACTACGGAACGTGCATAAAATAACTTGACCATTTATATTCCCTCACCCCAACCCTCTCCCGAAGGGAGAGGGAGCAAGATGCCTAAGTTATTTCATGAGCATTCCTACGAAATAAAAGGCATACTTAACACTTTTATTTAGACAACATAGCGAGAGCTTCAACGACCGTATTTTCCATCTTGAATACCGTATTAAAACCGCACATATCAAATACCGACTGGACGTTTCCCTTGACATTCGCCAAACAGGCCCGCCCCCCTTTCGCATTGAGTAACTTGGCCATAACCAAAAGCCCACGCAAGCCGGCACTGCTAATGTAGTCTAGCTGTTCAAAATCGACCACCATGTAAATATGGCCGCTATCAATTAATTCCCTGATTCTTTTTTCATACTCCGGCGCAGTAACCGCATCCAGTCTGCCGCTAACCGTTATAACGACGGCATTATTTTCTATTCTGGTTTGCAAATCCATGAATGACATTCCTCACAGGCAGTTATTTTTTAATTATTCAGTTCCCCCCTTTTTCAAAGGGGAAGGTGAATGTTTACGTTATTTTGGCTACCACAAAAAGTGGGAGAGATAAATAAAACCGGCCTGTTGATTCCGGGAGCGCTGAGCCCCAGCTCGGCGTTCTCAGAAAGTTATCTGTCCCGACTTAAGTTGGTAGCAGTTATTTTTCAATCTCTAATTGTAATCTATTTTTGCCGTTGAGGTGCAGGTAGCCTTGCAGTGCCTTTTGTTTCATGTCCCCTTCCCTGCATAGTTCATGATGCTTTATTTGACGTCATTTTTATCGCCAGCATGGTAATGTCGTCTGATTGAGGCGCTCCCTTGACGTGGCGCGTCAGTTCTGTGCTTATGTAGCGAATCATTTCTAAAAGCTCTTCTTTGGGAGCCCGTTGCAAAGCCGTTAGCAACTGCGCCTCGCCATACATTTCTTCAATTGGGTTTCTTGCCTCGGTCACGCCGTCCGTATATAGAAACAGAGTATCACCCGGTTTTAAAGTGATACGTTCAGTCTCATAGACGGCATCTCTTAAGGGCCCCAGCATAAATCCCGGTTTCAAGGCAAGATACCATACACCCTGCGAATCAATGATCAATGGAGGGTTGTGGCCGGCATTGGCAAAACGCACGTCCCCGGTGGTAATATCAAGGATGGCGCAGAACACCGTGGTGAACATGCAGCTTTCATTGTCCGATGCGAGAATATTGTTAACGGAAAAAAGTATTTTATCCGGTTCGCCCAGTCTCTGGCCTTCGGTCTTTAGCAGGGTTTTGGCCACCATCATGTACAGCGCGGCAGGGATACCCTTGTCGGAAACGTCCGCAATAAGAAAACAAAGATTCTTCTCGTCAATGAAAAAAAAGTCGTAGAAATCGCCACCAATCTCTTTGGCAGGAACCATTGACGCGTAGATTTCAAATTCGGAATGCTCGGGAAAAGGCGGAAAAGTGCGTGGTAGCAGGCTGGCCTGGATAATGGTGGCGAGTTTGAGCTCACTCTGGATGCGTTCTTTAACGGCTGTGGTCTCGGTCAGATTCTTGATGTACTCCTTAAGCGACTCCTTCATCACCTGAAAATCGTGAGTAAGCACACCCACTTCATCATTCGACCGCGCCGTTGGCAATATCACATCAAAGTTTCCGGAAGCGATCTCATCGGTTGCCTCAGTCAGTAATTGCAGCGGTTTTATAATGGCTCTGGCAATGTAAATGACCGCCAGGGTCAGCAGCAATATCCCGATAAAACCCATTGCCGCCATAGTCATGCTCAACTTCCTGACATTCTCCAGAAGCTCTTCCTCAGGAAAAACGATGGCAAGCGTCCAGCCTGTCGACGGGATCGGTGCGTAATACATCCAATTTCTAAAACCTGCCAGGCTGGTGTGATGAATAAAGCCGGACTCGCCCCTGATCATTTTCTTGCCTAATTCTCTGAGCGAGGGATCATTGCGTGCCTCCGCGACGCTGAAGATCGTTTCGTTCATAATGGTGTCCTTTAACGGGTGAGCAAGTATCATCCCGTTACGGGAAAGAAGGGCGGCGTAACCCGTCTTAAGTATCTTGACGGAGGCGATAAGCGCCGTTAAAGAATCGAGGGAAATGTCTGTTGTCACGATGCCCTTGAGCTGTTTCGTTCCGCCCGTTCTACCGTAGAATGGAACCGAACAGGTGGACATCAAAATATCACCCCCGCCCTCATCAAAATAAGGTTCGCTCCATTCAAGTTTGCCCAACTCACGGGGAATTTGATACCAATCCCAATACAAGTAAGGTATGTGCTGATAGGTCTTTTCCAGGCGACTAAAAACGATCTTTCCCTTGTCCCGAAAATAATAGGGTGCATACAGGCGTGCTGTGGCGCTGAAGGCATAAGGCTCAAAGGCGATGGCCGATCCGTAAATTTCGGGATTGTTTTCAACGGTCATTTCAAGCAAGGAATGGAGTTGTTGTTCGCTATGGTTGCCTGTCTCCAGGGAATGGGCAACCCCTTGCGTCACTTTGGCAACCGCAGTCAACTGAATCTCTACCCGATTGACCAGTGACATCGCCAAGTTGCGGGCATTACTTTCCAGCTCATTTTGCAGGAAGACGCGGGATTGAAGATAGTTATAGCCAAGTGTCACGGCAAAAATGACCCCGCTGAAAAGCGTAATAACCAAAGCGAGCCGCGTGACGAGGCTATTTTTTCCCGGCATCAGCCCTCCCCGAAAAGGAAGCGTAGTCAGGATAAGTGCGGATCAGACCCTGCGCTTGTAGTGAACGGCATACGGCCAGATAGTCCGGCTCCTTTAGTTGTCCAAACCCTGCCTCGGAAGCGTCGGGCGTCATCAAATCCCGCATCCGGTCAAGCATCCATTTCTGATGCATTCTGCTAGCCGGCAATTGGGCTTCGTGTATATATTTGAGGACAATATCCAGTGCTTCATCCGGATGATCAAAGGCGTAGCGCCATCCCTCCAGCGATGCCGTAACAAAGGCGGTTGCCAAGGCCGGATCTTTATGGAAAGTCTTTGCCAACGTGTAAATACCATCCTCCAAGAAATTCATGCCCTGATCCTTAAGAAAAATAACATTCAATTCATCAGGATCGATCCCCGAATCGAGAATCGTGTGATACTCATTGAACCACATGGCGGATGTCACATCGACGCCACCGCGCAGAAAAAGATTAACCGTGTGGGACTTGCGCACTTCTAAAATCTTAACATGGTGTTTGCCGAAGAGAGTACGGAACGGGATTGATTCATCGCCTCCGACTAACCCCACTTTTTTACCCTCCATGTCGGTAATGGTCTTGATGCCGGCCGCTTTTTTTGAAATCAGCATCTTCGACGATCGCTGAATAATTTGAGCCAAGTTAACGAATTCGATTCTTGCAGAGCGATGCTGTAGGACGGTGGATAACCAAAGAATAGCGAAGTCGGCCGTGCCTTTCTCTAAAGCTTCAACGGGAGAATGTCCGGGCACGGCTCTAAGTATTGTGAGGTCAATGCCATTACGTGCATAGATTCCCTTATCAAGCGCCACGTAATAGCCGGCAAACTGAGCCTGTGGCTCCCACAGCGGCATGAAGGAAGTTTTTTTTAGTGGTATTTCGGCAGCGCCAAGAGGAAACGTCACGGCATATACCATAAACAGTACAAACATGAATGCGATGATCGAATACGGGTTTGGTTGAGGATATTTCTGATGCCATATCTTGCTTATGATCACTTCTTTTAATCCTTCCATACAAAGAGCGCCGAACTGGGGCTCAGCGTTCCCGGAATCAATAGGCCGGTTTTATCAATTTTCCTTGCTGGTTTAAGACCTCCGCCTTTAGGCCGAAAGGAGCGCCCCGCAATAATACGCGCAAGCGATTATTGCTTTATCGTGCGCGAATTGGGGAGGGGATGCAGGCGCCTTCCCAATCTTTGGTTTCATCCCAAAGGGATGTTTCCTTATTGCTCTGTCCCGGTTTAAATTGATAACCAAAGTTTTGATAAACTATACTCTGAAATTTTTTTCACAACCAGAGACAAGTAGTCAGAAATGCACATAAAATAACTTAGGCATCTTGCGCCCTCTCCCTCTGCGACAGGTTTGGCGCGAGTGGATATAAAGGGTCAGGTTATTTCATGCTCGTTACTTAGCGGTTATCAACGTTGGCAAGAACATAAAAGTACGATCATACAGGATGGCAAAACAACTGAAAATGCAGACGCAGTGGATGAGATTCAAGGAAAGTTGAAAAATTGGAGTCGATGTTGTGAAAACATTCCCTCTTGAACAGGGCTCAGAATCAGGTAGGATGAGCAAAGGCAGCGCCGTGCCCATCGACATTAATCACTGTGATGGGCACGCTGCGCTTTGCCCACCCTACTCGCTATTGAAAAAGCGGTTGATTCGATTGCATTAAAAAACGCTAAATAAAAATGGCAACATTACTTTTGAGTTTCAGCGTCACCCCCCAAACGCTCCGGTGACATCGACTTTGACAATCTGCTGACGCCGACTGTGAAAAGTGACAGTGGTCGTGTATTGCCCCTCATTTCTTGTACTAATGAGTCGAAGCGAAAGCGTGGTTCGGCGTATAATATTTGGCAGAATCCAAAAAAACTAAGGAGGAGCTCATGACCAATTATACGACTGAAGCTATCCGTACCATCGCCTTGGTTGGGCATGGCGCGGCAGGCAAGACCAGTTTAGCGGAAGCCTTGCTGTATGAGGCGGGTAGCATTCAACAAAAGGGTGTGATCGAAAAAGGCAATACTGTCTGCGACTCCGATCCCCTGGAAAAAACGGCCGGTCATTCGCTGTATAGCGCTATAGCGCATTGCGAATATGAAAACACCCGCATTCATTTGGTGGATACGCCGGGTTATCCGGATTTCGCCGGGCAAGCCATTTCTGCGTTGGCGGCGGTCGATGCCATTCTGTTAGTGATTAATGCCCAAACCGGCATAGAATTGATGACCGAACGTATGATGCGTTGGGCGCGAGAGCGTAAGCTTTGCACCCTTATTGTGGTAAACAAGATCGATGCCGATAATTTGGATTTGCCAAACCTGATTGACGATATTCGTGGGCACTTTCGCGGCATTATTCTGGATTTGCCGACACACGGCGCACAGGATGTGGTGGAAGTGCTGGAACACGATAGCGGCGAGACCGATTTCGGATCGGTTGCTACGGCTCATCATGAACTCATTGAGCGCATCATCGATGAAGACCTGGCGTTACTGGAAAAATATCTCGAAGAGGGAGAAGAGCCCAAGTCTGCCGAGATGCATTCGCCATTTGAAAGCGCATTGCGGGCCGGAATGGCACCTGTTTTGTTCACCTCCGCCAAGACCGGCGCAGGCGTAAAGGAATTGCTGCATGTTATCGCCAGTCTTGCCCCCAACCCTGCAGAGGGCAATCCGCCGCCGTTTTATAAAGGGGAACCCGGCGCTGAGTCAGTCGCCTTCCATGCCGAACCGGATCCGGACAAGCCTGTTCTCGCCCATGTTTTCAAAGTGGTCTCCGATCATTACATGGGCAAGGTCGGTATTTTTCGCGTCCATCAAGGCACCATTAGAAAGGATGCCCAACTCTTTGTCGGCAACGGCAAACGCCCCTTTAAGGCGGCACATCTTTACTGCCTCCACGGCAAGGATTATGAGGAAGTCGATGCGCTGTTGCCGGGGGATATCGGTGCGGTGACCAAAGTTGAAGACGTGGAATTCGACTGTGTTTTACATGATTGCCATGATGAGGATCATATCTATCTCAAACCGTTAAACTTTCCCAAACCGATGGCCGGATTGGCTCTTGAAACCAAACGCAGAGGCGATGAGCAACGCTTGTTTGACATTCTCGGCAAACTGGCATTGGAAGATCCCACCTTTGCTATCGAACGCCGACCTTCCACCAATGAAACCGTTATTCGCGGCTTGGGTGAAATTCATCTGAAAGCCAAATTGGAAAAAATGGCTAGCCAATACAAACTGGAAGTCAACACCAAGCCGCCGCTGATTCCCTATCGCGAGACCGTTACCCAAGCGGCTGAAGGGCATTGCCGTCACAAAAAGCAGAGCGGGGGTGCCGGTCAGTTTGGCGAGGTCTTCCTGCGTATTGAACCGCTTGAACGAGGCAAAGGCTTTGAGTTTGTCGATGCCGTCAAAGGTGGAACCATTCCCGGCGTATTTATACCGGCGGTGGAGAAAGGTGTGCGTCAAGCACTGGCGGGAGGTGTTGTTGCCGGATTTCCTGTAGACGATCTGCGTGTGATCGTTTACGACGGTAAGACCCATCCTGTGGATGGCAAGGAAATCGCCTTCGTAACTGCGGGTCGCAAGGCAGCTATCGAAGCCATACGCGCTGCGACTCCGATCGTGTTGGAGCCTTTCGTTGATATTGAGATTGTCGCCCCCGAAACGGCCATGGGCGGTATTACCGGCGACCTTGCAGTCCGGCGCGGACAGATTGTCGGAGCGGATACGCGCGGATACGGCCGGATGGTCATCTCGGGTATGGCTCCTTTAGCCGAACTGGCGGACTACCAATCCCGCCTGAACTCGCTCACCGGCGGGCGTGGTCACTTTGACATTGAACTCAATCATTACAGCGCCGTGCCAGAAAATATCCAACAACAATTGATGTCTGGCTTCAAACTGAAAGAGGAAGAGGACTAGCTATTGGAGACGCGTGGAAGCAATAAGGAATTTCAACTACGGTGACAAGGTAATACGGTTTTGCAGTCCGGGCATAACCAACGGGTTAGCGCTAAAATAATCTTCAAGCGCATCTATATCAAGCGCCCCACCGAGACGGTTGGCTCCTTGTGTTAATAGTTCGCCGGGATGTGCGGGGTTGTGTATTCTGCTCCTATCAATTACTCTAGTGGTCGTCCAAATAAGCAACCCGTTCGGCATTTTCGTCATCAAAGGTAACGGTTAATCGTCAGTTTCCGTTTACCGTCTCGGAATAATGCCGTCAAGGTGGTCAGTAATACGCGCAATTTTCCAGCAGGGTGCAGTTGTATAGGATCGTAAGCTACCATAAAAATTCGGAAACTTGCCGTATTTGCAAAATAGTCCCTCAGTGAGTTCAATTATAGTTGACAATTATCCGGAAAAACCAATGAGACCAGAACTTAGACAAGCCATCATAAAAGCTAATCCTGATTATTTTTCATGGGACAAAGCCGATCAAGAAAAGTACGGACAAGCTATTCCAAAGCAGGAATATCAAATAATCAGAAATCATTTATACAAAACATTATTGGGTATTACGATAAGAAAAAACGCCAAGGATGTCGAAGAACAATGCACACCTGAGCAAACTTTTCTGTTTAATCAAGTCATTCTTCCCTTAACGGGCGTTGGCGAAAATTGTTTTTATCTGAACGAGTCGATGGGGGATCAGGGAATTCTGGATTTTGAGACTTGGTATAATTATGACTTTCATGATCATGGCTATCAGGAGTCTTTTGGCGCCCCAAAGAGTGGCGCTATAAAGCCCTACAGAGGAAGAATCCATGGCCGCTGGACGCGTATGTTGATTGATAATAATTTTTACTATGTCACTTTAATAACCGAAGCGGGCTTTCTTTATAGCGCATTAGATGAGGTCGCCGATGATTATATCAATGAACTGATTCCCTATAATTTTGTTGAAGGAAAAAGTCACGGCAAGAAGGTAAAGGGAGGGAGTTTATGGGATATGCGTCGCAATGCTAACGGGCTAGAAGCACAACTTGAGGAGCTAAATGCAAGAACATGGAAGTACTTAAATTCTCGTAGCGCTTATCTGATTGATCAATGCTTCAATGAACGGCATAAAGCTATTTATTTTGTAGACTTGTCACAGGGCGAGTTAGACCCGTGCATGACCATTATTGCTTCCGATCCCGAAGTAATGAAAGAAATACACTTTAAATCAATCATTGCTGATTGTCGTCACTTTGAAAAAGATGCATCGACTGTTTTGTTGAGGGCAAAAAATGAACAAGCCTTGCTTAAATCCTTAATACAAAAAGAATTTGATGACATTATGGTTAATTTCGATACCAAAATTGTTAAATTAAAAAAGAAAAACAAGGTCGTTGTTTGTAAAGGCGTTGTTATTTAATAAACTTCCTCGCACTAAAATAGCGTGTATCTATAGAGTCGCGAAGATCCGGAATTAACCGTTTTGCTTTTTATTGATTCTGAAAATTCAGACAGCGAAAACCACAGAGCAGTCATTCGCAACTATTCAATACTGGGATGTCTGATAGTCGCCAGCCGACCCTAACCGGTCATAGGGTTCCAATATCTTAACGTCCGGTTCCCCACGGCAAGCTGACGGCCGAATCTAGGGGAACCAACTACACTTCCGACAAAAATATCCACAGCTATATCATTTTGCCTGATAAAATTTGTATCTAATAAACTTGAGAGCCTCAATAAGTAAGGTTCTATATTTAATTTAAAATAAATTAAAAACAATAACCTACGTAAATAGTAAGTTGATTTTATTATTTATTTATGATTTAATTTATTAAAGCCAAACCTATTGAAAGATAGGGGCAGAAAGTCGCGGATCCTATATAAAACGGAAAGCCGGACTGCCGAATATGATTTCGTTAAAGTCATAGGAGGGAGTCCGGCTTTTTTTTTGGTTGGAATTGTGCGCCCAAAACTGCGGAATTATCCCATCTATTTCAAAACCTAATTAGATAGAAAATGAGTTTTGAATACTCATGTATTTTTATCTTGTTGATTTTAAAAACTTTAGGAAAATTCCGAGGGTTTGCGGTTAGAACCCTTTATACGACTTCACGTTGTACTACAAACAAATCTTTACGATCACCATAGATTACAGGGAATAATGCCATGTTTACTTTAAAGCAACGCAGAAATTCAGAAATTACACAAAAAAGAGTGCAAGAACGCTATTGTTTTCCACTGATTTGGAGGTGTCTTTGCATTTTTACAATATTTATAATGGGCAATCTATCCTCTGCTCCAGCAATTGCAGCCATTGACCCTGGTCTGCCAGGATCTTTGTCTGTAATGGCGAAGCAGTATGGTAGTTTTAAAACGATTATTAAACTTCCATCATCTGGCTCCGCTCAGGTGGAGTTGTTAGCTCGTGTCTGGCATCCATCATCAATGACGAGAAGCTATCCGCTCATTATCATGCTGCACGGGCAGCACCAAACTTGCGTTGATGGATCGAGAATATTTCCATGCAATAGGCAAAATACTAATAACGTGCCCAACTATCTGGGATATGACTATCTGGGAAAACAACTCGCCAGCTATGGCTATATCGTCGTCTCAGTGAGTGCAAATGGCGTTAACGCCACGTCAGATCCATTTGTACAGGCTAAATATCCCGGGCAGACTAGAGCCGAATTGATCCAAACACATCTGAATTTGTGGAAGAACTTTAACAATGGCGGCGACCCTTGGGGCGGTATATTTCGAGGTCGTGTTAATTTGGCTAACGTCGGTACCATTGGTCATTCAAGAGGTGGTGAAGGTGTAGCGAGACACTATAACTATAACAAACAACTGGGGTCCCCTTATGGTATAAAGGCAGTACTTCCGCTGGCTCCTGTGAATTGGGGGCGACATCAAATTAACGGCGTACCATTGGCTGTGATGTCAGGGTATTGTGATGGAGATGTCATTGACCTGGGTTTTAGATATTTCGACGATGCTCGCTACGCTTCAACTACCGATAATGCCCCAAGACATACTATTCTTGTTATGGGTGCGAACCATAACTACTTCAACACTGTTTGGACTGATGAGCCAAGCAATCCAGCCGGATACGGGGGCTGGGACGACTGGAAAAACAACCCGTCTGCTGCTCCAGACCCGCAATGCCGTAAAGCATCAATATACAGGCTGATCCCTGCCAAACAACGAGCCACTGCACTGGCCTATGTGAGCGCATTTTTCCAGGCTTATTTGGGTCAGCGCTCCGAGTTTCTGCCTTATCTCAAGGGCGATTTACTTCCACCACCCTCTGCACAAACTAACCAAATTTATGCCTCTTACCATCCAGGTGTCCTACAACGTCGTACAATCAACACTACAATGACGGGAACTCAATTAACCAGGAACAATTTGGGTGGGGCAGTACAGAAAAGTAATTTAACAACTTACGGTTTGTGCGGAGGCGCACTACAAAGCGGGGTGACCTCTCAGAAAAATTGCGAGCCATCACTCATTGACGCGCGCGAACCCCATGGGTGGGGGCTTAATCTGCCAGGCATGAATCAAACGATTCTTGGCTGGAGTACCCCAGGAGGTCTCTATTACAACACTATACCTGCTGCATCGGGTAATATTAGCAAATTTACAACACTACAATTCCGCGCTGCTGTGAATTTCAGTGATCCCCGTAATGTCATCGGTATACCTCAGGATTTCAAGGTATGGCTGATGGATTCTTCTAATAAGTGGGCTTACACTACAGTATCGAAATACTCACGGGCACTTTTCTTCCCACCCGGAAATCCAAATCTTTTAAAAAATCCCGTACCGAAATTAACCGCAAATACTGTTCGAATTCCATTAGGAGCATTTACAGGTATTGACAAAACAAACATCCGTTACGTTTTGTTCGAATTCACTCAAAAGGCGCGAGGGGCAATCACTGTAACTGATCTCGCATTCGCAAATTAAAAACTGATGTGTGCTTTTAACGATACTTCAATTGAACTTGTAAAATCCAAGATATTTATATCTAAGCTAGAAACAATATAAGGTGATTAAAATGAAAAACTGGATATTAATTTCATGGCTGGCAATGTATGTATTTTCTCCACTTACCTACGGCGCTGACCCAAGTACCTCAAATGTACAAGATAGCTCAAATAGTCCGGAAGTACAGATAGAACAAATTATGGAATCGGTACCCATACCTCCAGCATTGCTAGAGGATTTACGATTAAAGACAGAAAATAGCAAGACCGGAAGCGAAGACCCTTATTACCGCAGTCAAGTGGTTATGAAATTACCGGGAAAAATTGTTGCATCAGGAAGCAATACTAAACCGGTAGGCGACCTAAAGCTAAAGACCTATCGCCTGGAAGAGATTACGTTACCCGAACCTTGGGAGGTAAAAATTGGAGATCAAGACCAGCTAGTCACCCGGGCTTGGCGATTAACTATTTTTGGCGGACCATTTCCCGTTCGCAATATGGCGGCTGAGGTATGGATCGATAATAAATTTATTGCCTACGGGGATAATACTGATAAGGGCTTGGTCGCAGTTGTCTACGATAGTTCAGTGTTTATCAATGGCGCTGAAATAGCGATATCCTACGGAGACAATGGCATTAAATCAAAGCTTCCTGAAAGGCTTTTTTATAAAGGTTTGTTGTGAGACAAAGAGCAGGCAATGGCACGTTTACACAGATTTGTAATTGCCTGTCAACCATAACATGTGATTCTTCGGTGCAATAATCGAGTAGAAATATTCTGCGCCCATGCTTATTAGTTGAACGACAGCATTGCAGCATAATGCTGTCGTTGATTGATCGTAACCATTGGGTCGGTTTTGGCCGTTACCTGACGACCAAAAAACAAAAATTTCGCTCATTACCAATGGCTGCTTTCATTGGAATAGTCAAAACAGCCCACGTATAGCATGAGGAAATAATTTTGTTTCTGTTCTATCTTCTCTTCTATCGCCTTCTATCTGAATTCAACCCATTGTTTTACTTTGCTTATTAAGCATTAACCGAAGTTTATTAGCACACTTTCGGAGAGGCTTGGCTTTAGTGTCGTTTGTTTAAGTTTGCCCTATTAACTTTGATCTACGAGTTATCTCTGACATAAGCATCTTAAGCATGGTTAAAACTTTTTCTTCTTGATAAGACAGTTCCAGGCTATTTAATTCATCTCTTTTCTGTAGCAGAATTGATTCAACCAAGGGGATTTCAGTTGATGTAAGATTTTTAAAAAAATCAGTGTGATAATCGTCAGTTAAAGCATAATCTTCCCAGACAATCAGTTCAATCAAGTCTGAAAAGAAATATTCTGGATTCATATCCAATTTATTTCTATCCAATAAAAAATATTTCTCAAATACTTCCCCATATAAATCGCCAATGTCACCATCTGAGTCATCTACCATATTCATTTTTTCAACAATAACAGTTAGAAATGCTCTGTATAATGCAAATAATTCAGGCGGTAAAGCTTTAGTCTGATATTTATCAATATAC
>Ga0194056_10000361_pt1 | contig 24680 bp, 23 predicted proteins | sample SepL4413m_MetaG_FD_155458 | JGI IMG/M metagenome (GOLD analysis project Ga0194056, IMG submission 155458) | Anoxic zone freshwater microbial communities from boreal shield lake in IISD Experimental Lakes Area, Ontario, Canada - Sep2016-L442-13m | ecosystem: Environmental > Aquatic > Freshwater... | reverse complement strand
CAATCGAGCCCTCGGCCGTCGGCGGCGCGAAGATCGCCCGCGCGATCTGGCGGATCGTCGCGGGGCATGACTTCCGCAGGAGGCAGACGGTTGTATTCGGCTCGGAGGAGTAGTATTGTGGAACAGTTGGCTGGGCGGCCTGGAAAAAGTAATTAGCCGACCCAAACGAGGAGCTGTATCATGTTTGATAAGGATGACTGGCTTAATGCAATGCGAGACATCAAGGAGCGAACCGCCGATCGGTTCGACCTGAAATCGCCGCAGATTTGCGTCTTTGGGTGGTGCATCTGCGCTGAACACCAGCGCGAATTTAGGAGCGTGGTGCTGAGGGCGGATCCGAAAACTCCGCAGACTCGATCCGGCCGGCCCCCGGGCGCACGGAACTGCCTGTCGAGCGACCGGCAAGGGGGTTGGAAGTATCGCGTCGATTTGGCGCCATCCGGCCTAGCGTCGTTTGTTCGCGGGCTGGGCTGAGCCGAAGAAGCAATACTCGGACGAGGGCGAAAGCTGGCGCTATGACCGATTTTCACGAGAACATCCTCTATAAATACCGAGGCCCTAGCCGATCGGAGGATCACGCCGCAGCCTGGCAACCAAAACGATCTGCATATGTTCTTCGTGCCGACTGACCACGAGAGGACGGAGTACGTTCGGCAGGTACTGAGGCGAGCGTATGAACTTGCAGCTAAGAAATGAAGCTCTTGCTTATTGAAGGAGTGGAAGAATGGAACCAGACCTTTTTAACAGTGCGATCTCGGATCGCTACATTGCGTCACGAACGTCTGCGGAGCCCGACCGATGCCGTCTCGCCGCAGACATCGCGAGCAGAATTGGGTCTCCGCGATTGGGCACGAGCGGAGCGGCAAACGCATACGTGATTTTTATCGGCTCCGAATTCGGCACTAACGACTCCATAGATCGACCGCACTATTCATTGCGCACAATGGGCGAAGAGGGCTGGTCCGACCTCTGGCGGCTTCGCATCGGCGAGCCCAATCCGCACTTCGATGCGCGATGGAGTTCACTTCGGGAAACGACATGCTTGTGGAAGCGGCTGCATGACTGGCTTCCGGATGCTTTTGATAGTGAGCAAGTGGCGCACGCCAGCTTCGCATGGGCGAACTTGGCCATTACGGCTGGCGGCAGCAGTCTTGGGACGCGCGGTCAGTACCGTGAAGGAATGCGGAATCACGTGGTTCCATTGATACTGGCCGCACGTGCCCGAATTGTTGTCGCCACGAACGAGGCGACAGCGCAGCAGACGCGCAGCTGGCTTAGCGATCTCAATGCGCAGCCCCTCCAGGTGGGTTCACTCTCTGCTTACCGTGTCACGGGACTTCATGGGGAACTCCTCGTTGCGAAACTGGGGCATCCGAGTCGCGGAACATCCAGGCACGAATTCGTTGGGAACCTGCGGTCACTTTTATCCATCGCGGAACAAGATCGTTCCGCTGCTGAGGAGTAGCGCCATGCCGTCAAAGCCAAGGACCAAGGGGTCGGCCCACAACGGCGTGTGCCAGGACACGGAAGCACCGTCCACGTGAACAATTCCACTACCATGCACACCCCACTTCGCCACCGGCGTAAAGCAACAGAGGATTGAGATCAGGATATGGCCCAAGAACTGATGTTTCACGCAAACTTTCGCGGTGGCAGTCTCTATCTCGGCTGCAAACGTGGCATTCTACGCATCGACTCGGTGCCGATGGTACGGGCCAGCAAGTTCGATTTGAAATCCCGCCAGGGATCGGTGTGGCAGGAGTGCTTTCCACGTCTGAGGCTTGACCGGCTGTTCCGCGTGATTGACGAGTTGGGCTTGTTGGATAACTGGGATTCTTGGACGCGCTCCACAGGATGCGTTCAGCGTCATTGGGCTTCGCCGGACACATGGGCAACGGCGGAGGCGTGCCTGGAGTTTCTGAGGTCGGCAAACCTGCCGCTTTGCCGGAGAATTGCGGCCCTTGGGGAGATGCACTTTGCGGTGCTTTTCTACGCGACTCGACTGCCGCTCTTGGGCCGACTCCTGGAAACAAACCGTGGTTTGGCGTTCGCATTGGTCGCGGCCGCCGTTCGCCTGTGTAGTGAGCCGCAGCAGGGACTTGACCTCTTGCGGAACCTTCTCAGGAAACGAGAGGCCGACATTGCCGAGGAGGTTGGCTTTCCACCAGGCTCTTGGAGGCTCCTCAAGCGAGTCTCGCCCGGAGCACTCACATGCAGTCGCCTGGAAAGGTTTCGGCAATGCGTATGGCAACCCGCTAAGGCACGGATCATGCGGCATTTGCCTCGTTTCGGCCCGAGTGTCATCGAGATTCTCGCCCATCGGCCGGCGGCAAATGGCGGGCTTGTTCGTATTGAGAATCGTTTTCTTTGCGAGGTGGCCGAGCAGGAATCTGCTACCGCGAGAACCGCAACAATTGCATCGCGTCTGTTCGCGCTCATCTCTGCCCGGAACCGGTATTTCCTGGGCACGCCGCTCTGTATTGCATCGATGGAGCAGTGGAAACAGCTTTGCGATCGTTACTCCCCGTGGTTTGATATGGAAATCCTCAAAATGCTGCGGACCATGATGTTCCCGCCCGCTCCGATTCAAGGGGATACGTGCATTTATCCAATCACGAGCGGTGAAGAATTGATCCACGAGAGCGGCGTTCAGCGAAATTGCGTGATGACCAGGTTCGAGGGCATAGTGGCCGGCGAGAAATACTTCTATCGGGTAGACGCGAAGGTCGGCTTTGAGCGCTGCACGGTGGAATTGTTGCGCGAAGAGGAGGAAGACCGGACCATTTGGCGGCTCGGCGAGGTGAGGAACTCTGCCAACCGCGTAGCAAAACGATCGACTCTGGACTCGCTCGCCATTTGGCTGGCCGACCAACAACACCTGCCGGATAGCCGGGTGTTGCCAAAGTATCATCCGCTCGCTTACGATAACAATCGCTGTGAGGCACAGTACCTATTTTGAACGAGGACGATTCCAAGGGCATTCGATTTCATACCAAACAGCGAGGCCAAGTTGTGAGTAACGAAGAATGTTTCAGTTTTGCGATTCCCAGCCAACCGCAGGGAAAGAGAATCTCTGCGCAGGAAGCAGAACGCCTGCTCCTGGAACGGTTGAAAAGCCGTGAAAGCGACTTCCTGAACGCACTCTGGGATCTCGCGTACTTGTATGGCACGGCAGGCCGGCAAAGACAGGCACAGGCATACTTGGAGCGGTACATCGCCAACACGGACGATCCCGAGAAGCGGGCAGGATGCTACTTGAGGCTGGGACAATTGATGGAGCAGATACGCGATTATGAGTCTGCGACTTCCTTCTACTCACGGGCATTCGTCCTTGAGCCCGAGAGTACGCGCACCTGGTACCTGATCCACAACAACCTGGGATTCTGCTTCAATCATTTCGGAAGGTACTCGGAGGCGGAAGGGTACTGCCGGAGTGCCATCAAGATCGATCCCTCGCGACACAATGCGTACAAGAACCTGGGCGTGTCCCTGGCCGGGCAGGGAGATTTTGCAAATGCGGCCGAAAATCTCATCAGGGCGACCAAGGCCAACGCCAGTGACGGGCGAGCACTGAAGCTCTTGGAGCAGCTTCTTGTTGAACACCCCGAGGTCAGAGCAGAAATGCCCGATATTGAGGAGCGAATCCAGGCGTGCCGAGCGGCCGTGACGGCGGTCGTCGAGATTCGACAGCAAATCCAGAGGGCGAACAGTCCAGAGGATCGGAAGTAACCTGTTGGCCTATCGCGAGCAGGATACAATGGCGATGACGCATATGGCACGCGGATCAAGGGTCTTCGTGCCATACGGCAGCCCGATTTCTATGGTAGTAGGACAGATCATGCTGTTTGCTCCTCTTGCAATTAACCTGATTGTTGTGGGAATCAACGCACGGCAAAATCTACATCTGAAAAATCGATGTTTGGAAAAATCACATGTGCCTGATCCAACGTGAGATACTTGCGAGCAAAGTCTTTCGCGAGTTGGACGCCTTTGGTGCCCTTTAGATGCCGAATCGTCCTAAGGAAGATCCACACCTTCTGCCCGAGTTCCGTAGACTTTTCGACGGGCTTCGGGCTCCCCATGGGCTGTGCTTTCATGCAACCCTGACATAGTTTGATCTCGTTGGCAATCTGCTGCCCGTGGACGCCTTCCTTGTGCAGGACCGTGCGATAGACGATCCGCTTGAGCATCTTTTGGCCGCGATCCGTGGTTTGGTTGCACTCGTCGCAACGATAACTCATCTTCGATTCTCCTCATTCAAGGGGCAGTTGGGTTAGTTTTCCAAAATCCGAACGACTTATTGTACGGCACTGCTGGACAGCAGTGGGACCGAGGTCTTCAAGGGATCTAAGATTTCCGGCATCCGCTTTTGTTGTCCAGGGTTTCTATGACGATCGGTCCACCGAAATTGCTCCGAGCCCAAGCGGTCAGGGCACTGACCGTCTGCCCCTCGAATCGCTTGACGATGGGGGCAGAATTCCCCCTGACCTGCCTCGCAACCTCGCAGTTCAACGCGGTCCGCACAGCCCAACGCGTCTTCAATTGGGCGGTAAAGGAGAAGCTGCTTTCTCAGAACCCCATCGCGAAATCCGGGGACGGCGAAATCCGGGGACGCTTTATGGGTTTTTCTTTTTTTTGGGCCTGCCGCCCTTCTGCGGTTTCAAGACGCGGTCAACAAGACCCTCCAGGCGGTCCAGGAAGGTTTCGTCACCAAGAGGACGGCCGGTCCGGCCATGCCTACGTAACTCTTCAACCTCGCCTTCTGGGCGCGCGCTGTCGAGTAAACCCTGCCAATCACCGATCATCGCCAGCAACGGGGCGACCTTGACCAGCCAATCATCCAGACCAGATAAGGGGTCACGACTCGTTGTTGTCAACATCAAAGACTCGACCCCTTTGTATCTTCGCAAACTGTAATCGTCTTGGCATGACGGCAGTTTACTCCGCTTCCCCTCGCCCTGACACACAAAAGACTCCCTTACGGCTTATCCCTCGGACAAGAATCAGCCCCGCCCCGGTTGGATGGAATCCTGCCTCCGCACCAGCCCGGGGTAAATCTCCAGGCTGAGGTTTTCGAACAGCCCGGCCTTGTAGCGCTCGATGGCAATCGCACCCATTATGGCGTTGTCGGTACAGAGGTTTAAGGGAGCAATGTGAAGCCGCACGTCGCGCGCAGACGATTCTTCCTGTAATCGCATCCGGAAACGGGCGTTGGCCGCCACGCCGCCACCTACGCAGAGCTTTTGCAAACCCGTGCGACGCAGGGCAGCGAACGTCTTGTCCAGCAAGACATCGACCACGGCTTCCTGAAAACTGGCCGCCAGGTCCGCGATCTGCTGCGGGCCAAGTTCAATCTGCGAAAAGTCCGGCCGCCCCGGCCCGGCAATGCGGTAGCGAACAGCCGTCTTCAGTCCGCTAAAGCTGAAATCCAGTCGATCATCTTCACCCAGGAACGAGCGGGGTAGAGCATAAGCATGCCGATTACCACCTTCGGCCGCTTTCTGGATCGAGGGACCGCCGGGATACGACAGGCCCAACATGGCCGCCACTTTGTCAAACGCCTCGCCGGCCGCGTCATCGATCGTCGCGCCCAGTAGCGTGAAGTCCAGCGGTCCCTGGCAGCGATAGAGACTCGTATGCCCGCCGCTGATGATCAGGCCGACGCAGGGGAACACATCGTCGCTGCCCGCGGCGATGCGGCAGGCGTAGATATGGGCCTGCAAATGATTCACGGCCAGCAGCGGCTTGTTGATGGCCAAGCTCAGTGCCTTGGCCGCCGCAAGCCCAACCAACAATGAGCCTGCCAGCCCCGGCGTGTTGGCCACGGCCACGGCATCAATGTCGGCTAGCGTCAGATTGGCCTGTTGGAGCGTCTCGTGGATTACCGGCAAGATACGTTCGAGGTGTGCCCGCGAGGCGATTTCCGGCACGACGCCGCCGAATCGTCGGTGCAGATCATCTTGCGAGGCCACCACCGATGCCTTGACTTCAAGCTGATCCGTAACGATCGCCGCTGCCGTCTCGTCGCAAGTTGTTTCGATCGTGAGGAGATTCATGGGAGTGCGACCGTCATTGTCTCCAAATAATACCCTCAGATCAACCCCCCCCCCCTCTGTGATCCAATCCTTCGTGCCGTCCTGGGGACATAACCCCGTTGGGGTAGGGCCTCGCGGTTCCCTATCCCTCAAGGTTCAAGGTTCCTCCATCCGTGGTATCCATGTTATCCGTGGTTTATTTATTTCTTTTCTATTTTTCTGTCCCTCATTTTTCTGTCGAATCATTCCCCAACGCCAACGGCATAGGGGGGCGTTTCTTGACTGCCCCAATTACCGATTCTTGGAAACAGTCCAAAGAACCGGCGCGAGTTTGCCGATTATTCCGACTGCATCATCCAGGAAGACTTTAACGGCAAGTAAGGCAGCGAAGAGACTTAGTAAGTCTCCTGCATTGCCTAAGCTTGCCAAATTACCCCAAACCTGCGCACCACAGGTTCACCGGTCATGCTCAGCAACCCTAAATTCGCTTGTTTTTCCAGGTTGGCCGTTGCGGTTGTCTGGCTCGTCTTGCTGCTGGCCGGTTGTCGCACCATCAATCCCCACGATCTCAAACTGGAACCGCCTGTACCCGAGGCCATCCAGCCGCCTCGTGAAATGAACAAGGTTTCCTTGCCGGCTTACCGCATCGAGCCGCCCGACGTGATCCAGATTGAAATGCTCAAGCTCATCCCCTTGCCACCCTATCGGGCCGAGATTTTTGATGTGCTCCAAATCCGCGCCAACGCCCTGCCCGACCAGCCCATCGACAACTATTTTATGGTCGAGGCCGAAGGGACGATCAACCTTGGCGCTACTTACGGCTCCATTCGCGTGGCCGGCATGACCATCGACGAGGTCCGCACGGCCTTGGACAAGTGGCTCCGCCAGTGGCTCCGCGAGCCAAGCGTGAGCGTGCAACTAGCGCGGGTCTCCGGGGCACAGCCGGTCACCGGCCAGTATCTGATCGGTCCCGACGGCACGATCAATCTGCGCCAGTACGGCGTCGTACACATTGCCGGCAGGACCGTGACGGAGGCCCGCATCGCCATCCAAAACCACTTGAAGCAGTACCTCGACTCGCCCGAGCTTTCCGTCGATGTGGTGGCCTACAACAGCAAGGTGTACTACATAATCACCCAGGGGGCGGGCATGGGCGACAACGTCCGCCGCCTGCCGATCACGGGTAACGAGACGGTCCTGGATGCCATCAGTCAGGTCAATGGCCTGTCGCAGGTCTCCAGCAAGAAGATCTGGATTGCCCGGCCGGCACCCCACAATTTGGGCTGCCAGCAGATTTTGCCCATCGAATGGGACGCCATCACCCAAGGGGCGCAGACGGCGACGAATTACCAGCTTCTGCCTGGCGACCGGCTGTTTGTGGCCGAGGATGAATTGGTAACCTTCAGCAACATATTGGGCAAGGTCACCGCCCCGGTTGAACGCCTCGGAGGCATCCTAGGACTGACCAACTCCACGATCCGCGGCTTCCAGACGATGGGCCGCAACTACAACCGCACTCGGAATGGAAATTAGTGGTCGCTTGTATTCTCTGTTGTGGCCGGTCTCTGACCGAGCCACGCCGGTCCGACGTTTCGGCGGGGTCGGGAGACCCTCGCCGAACCTGGCACCTGGGGCGACGTGCTTGCCTTTTCGGCAATGACTCTGTATATTAACCAGTTAACCCAATTCTGCACTTAGATTAGAAATTTACTAAGGATACTTATGCCTACGCTTGTACCCGTTCATGGTGGTCTCACCGAACCTGTTTGTCGCACCGTACCTGTCGATCAGATTGCGAGCTTTGTCGCCCGCGCCAAAACTCTGACCCAAGTGCCGGTTTCCGACGCCGATCTTTCGACGGTCTATCGCTTGGGCGACGGCGGTTTAAGTCCGCTGACAGGTCCGATGGATTCAAAGACCTATCACCGCGTTTTGGAAGAGTCGGTCATTGAATACCAGGGGAAATTGTACGCCTGGACCATTCCGATCGCCCTACCGGTGACTGCGGAGTTGGCCGCCAAACTCAAACCAGGTCAGGAAGTGGCCCTAGTGAACACGGCCGGTGAGATTGTGGCCGCGCTCGAGCTCAGCGACATCTATGCCTGGGACAAGGCCCATTACCTCAAGTCGGTCTATCTCACCGATCGGACCGATCACCCTGGCGGCGACATGGTACTCAAGGGCGATGCCGACAAGACTCACCTCTTGGGCGGAACGATCCGCGTGCTGCCGCAGCCCAAGCACCCACGATTCGGCAAGTATGTGCTTTCACCGAGCGAGGTTCGCAAGCTATTCGAGACCAAAGGCTGGAACCGTGTCGTCGCCTTTCAGACTCGCAATCCCTTGCACCGCGCTCACGAGTACGCCCTGGTCTGTGGGCTTGAAACGCTGATCCGGGCCGGACAGAACGCCGGCGCGGTTCTGAATCCGTTGATCGGCGAGACCAAAGGCGATGACGTCGATGCCGACGTTCGGATGCATACCTACGAAGTGCTGATCGAGAATCGTGTCTTGGGCGAGGGCGACAGCGACCAGCAGCTCTGGCAGGCTCGGGGCGAGAAACTGCCCGACCGCGTGATCTTGCTGGGCCTGGATATCAAGATGTTCTACGGCGGCCCGAAAGAAGCGGTGATGCATGCCATTTACCGGCAGAACTTCGGCTTCACCGACATTGTGATCGGGCGGAAACATGCCGACGCACCCTATCACGACGGCAAGGCGATCTGGGGCGATTTCGATGCCCAGGAGATTTTTGGCCAGATCAAGGGCGACTTGAAGATCCAGCCTTTGAAGGTCGGCTTTGCGGCCTACTACGATTCGATCGGCCGGGTCGATCTGATGGACAGCCATCCCAACGAGAAGCCCGTCTTCATCTCCGGCAAGGACGTTCGCAAGGCCCTCATCGAAGGCCGGCCGGTCGATCCGCGGATCATGCGAGAAAGCACCGCGGCCATCCTCACCGAGGCAATGAAAGGGAAGGTATAGAGAAAAGGTTCAATGTTCAAATGTTCAATGTTCAATGGCGGATGCCCGTCCATTGAACTTTGTGCATTGCACCTTGCACCTTGCATCTTGAACCTTGTACATTGAACCTTGTACATTGAACCTTGTACATTGAACCTTGTACATTGAACCTTGTACATTGAACCTTGTACATTGAACCTTGTACATTGAACCTTGTACATTGAACCTTGTACCTTGAACCTTGTACCTTGGAACATTCCGATGACCGACAAAACCCTCATCCTTCCCCGTACACTCCAAGGTTTCCGCGACTATCCGCCGGAGGTAATGATTCCCCGCGAACGCCTCATCGAGACGGCCAAGCGGGTCTATCGTTCCTACGGCTTCAGCCCCATCGACACGCCGGCCCTGGAATACCTGGAAATTCTCACCGGCAAGGGCGGCGAGGAAACCGATAAGCAGCTCTACCGCTTCCAGGATCATGGCGAGCGTTGGGTTGGGCTGCGGTTCGATCTCACCGTGCCGCTTGCCCGTTTTGCCGCGCAGCACATCCACGAGTTGGGTACGCCGTTCAAGCGTTATCACATCGCCACCGTTTGGCGCGGCGAACGTCCCCAGGCGGGTCGCTTCCGCGAGTTCATGCAGTGCGACTTCGACACGATCGGCACACGCTCGACGGCCTCCGATATCGAGACGGCGTTGGTGATCCATGACCTGCTCCGGGCGATCGGCATCCGTGATTTCACCATCCGCTTGAACAATCGCATGTTGCTTACAGGACTGCTGGAGCGGCAGGGCCTCGTCGAGCGATCAAGCTCGGTACTTCGCGCATTGGACAAGCTCGGCAAGATCGGGGTGGAGAAGGTTGCCGAGGAGATGGTCGCCATGGCCGGTGCCACGCCCGAGCAGGCCCGCGAAGTGCTCAAACTGGCCGAAATTAACGGCACGAACGATGAAGTCCTGAGCCAGGTCGAGCCTTTGGTGGCCGGTAATGTCACAGGTGAGACGGGCGTGGGCAAGCTCCGCGAGACGCTCGCCGCGCTGGCTGCCGTCGGCGTGGCCGAACCGTTTGTGAAACTCGATGTATCAATCGCCCGCGGGCTGGATTATTACACGGGTACGATCTTTGAAACCTTCCTCAATGAGTTGCCCTCGATCGGCAGCATCTGCTCCGGCGGCCGTTACGACAACCTGGCTGATCTCTATACGAATCAGGAACTGCCCGGCATCGGGGCCTCGCTGGGGCTTGATCGTTTGTTGGCCGCGCTCGAAAAGCTTGGGCTGGTGGAGAAGGTTGCCTCTCCCGCGCCGGTCTTTATTCCCTACTTCGACGAAGCCCACTTGCACGACTATCTGCGTCTGGCCGCTGCGTTGCGAACCGCGGGCATCGGCGTGGAGGTTTATCCCGAGGTGAAGAAGCTTGGTCAGCAGTTGAAGTATGCCGACCGACGCGGGTTCCGCATCGCCCTGATCGCCGGCCAGAACGAATTCGACGCCGGCGTCTGCCAGGTCAAAGATCTTCAGCGCGGCGAGAAGAAAGACGTGCCGCTGGCTGGGGATTATGCGGAGTTGATTGAGGTGGTAAAGAAACTTCTCGGGTGAATCTATACTGTCCGCGGTTGAGATTGTCCCAATCCATACCAGCCCGAAACGCAAGCGAGGCAACGACTTAGCAACCTCGCTCGCGCTTCGGGTTAGTGTCAATCTCAACCGCGAGCAGTATACATCAAGCTCTCCAGCAACTAAGGACCGGTGAATCACGGTAGTCCGACGCGGTGGCAAATCAGGTCGATCTCGATGCCGGCCGATTTCCTGGAACGGCACTTTCTTGATGAATAACCTTGATGGTTCGTGGTGGACGTGAGACCGTCTTGCGACCGCCTTGCTTCTGGCGGAGGTAAAGGTCGGCAAGCATGCCCCTAATATCGCCGGCAAATCGGTCGGCATAGGCTTCACGAACGGCACGAATTTCTGTAAGGACGGGATCCAACTTCATATCCATCTCTGCTTCTCCTCCAACAACGGAATGTGCATGTTATTTAGCCCATCTCTCATAACGACTTCAAACTACCATCAATTCCTCGGGAGTGCAAATCACAGGCACTTCATAATCCAGTGACCGGCAAACGGATTCAATCACGGGACGGAATGTCGCATTGGCAATATGCGTACAATTCCATGTCAATAAATAGTCGATTCCGTTGACAACGCACAAAGCAATATGAACTGCATCGGCTGCGGCCCTATCGGGAAGCGATAATTCGTGGAGCAGTGCAGCCACGAGGGTATCCGTGTTCTCCGGAGGTTCCAAAAGCGGTATGCCCTCAAGAAACTGAAGGCGTCGCGCCGCAGCGTCGCGGTCGCCGGCACTCGCTTCATCGATCACCAACTGCGAAACGAATAGCTCAAAATCATGGCTTCGATTATCCCACCAATCACGAGTAATTTGTTGGCGTGCAGCCATTACGAGTTCGGGGCTGTGCCATGCTGTGAGATAACTTGGAATCGTCGTTTCCAGATAAACTGATGTCATGGTTCGCGGTCTAATATCTGTTAATTAATTATACTACATCAAGCTCTCCAGCAGCAGCCGCATCTTCCGCATTTCGGCAAAATGATCGATGCCTTCCACGGGCACGATGTCGACCGATAAGGCGCGGTCGTAGCGCACGCGGGCCAACTGGCTGATGAGCCTGCCGTATTCGATCAGACCCTGGCCGACGCGGACCTGCAACTGATCCTTGCTCGTGTCGCGAAGGCGGACGTGGTAGACGTGTGGGATGACCTGGTCGTAGCTTTCACAACGATGTGGACCGCAGATGTAATGGCTGGGGTCGAGCGTAATGCCTAAACCCTTGACGTTGTCGCACAAAACGACCGCCGTGACGGGATCCTGCGTCATCCGCCCGACCTCGGTAAGCAGGCCGACGCGGACTCCTTCCAGCGAAGCAATGGTCACCATCCTCCGCAGTCGCTCAACCTCGGCGTTGTAGGGCGTGCCCAACTCGGCCGAACGCACGGTAATGGTCACCACCTTGCTAGCCTTGGCCAGCTTGCAGCAGGCGGCAAACTGGTCGTAGTATGTGCGATCGGAGTCGGGCAGGTCGATGTCCACGCTAAAGGCAATGGTCGTGAGCCGATGCGTCTGCCGACAGGCTCGCACCGCCGCATCGAGATCGGCCATCACCTCGGATGGCTTCATGTGCCCGTCGGCCTCATGAATGGTGATTTCCACGCAGGTGTATTCCAGGTCGACCAGCCGCTGCAAAGCAGCATCCAGAGGCAGGTCGGCAAAACATCGGGTATTAGCGGCAACAAGCATGCCCAAGCTCCTTTGGCAACAGACACTTTCCTAAGTTAGGTAGCTTACCGCAAGATGGGCATCCGTGGCAACACCATCCGCCCAGCTTTGTGGAACGGAATTTATCGGCTCTTCCGGTTATGGGTGTGAGATGCAGGTAATTGGAGGGTAGGCCGACTGAAACGAGTCCCACCAACTCGGTTTCGCCCTTCTTTTGGTGGGACTCGCCGCGCTCGTCCCACCCTACTGCCTGCTACTGCCAAGGTTCGGCGCGGGTCTCCTGACCCCGCCGAAACGTCCGACCGAAGGTCTCCCCGGTAAATTGGAGACCTTCGGTCGGCGGCGTGGCTCGGTCAGAGACCGGCCACAACAAGCGATCGTCCCATCCTCCTGCCTGCTACTGCTGCACTGCTAGCCCTTCGCCACCTTACGATCAAAGCCCGAATTACGTCATCTGCCATACGGCCATTTTCATCAGGTCGCCGAAGCGACGATTCGCGGCCATCACGGCCGAAGGCTCGAAACCGCAGTGCATCAGACAATGTTCGCAGCGCCGATCATTGCCTGGCCCATATTTCGACCAGTCGGTGGCCGCGACCAGTTCTGCATAGGTCTTGTAATGGGCATCGCCGAGCAGGTAGCACGGCCCGCGCCAACCGCCGACGTTGCGTGTTGGATTTGCCCAGGCGGCACAGTCCAATTCGCGCTCGCCGCAGAGGAAATCGAGATAGAGCGGCGTGGCCACGAGGCGGAACCGCTGAAGCATCGACTTGGCTGCGCGAAACTTGGTATGTACGTCGTCGCGGGTCATGAAGAGTCGCTCGGTGGTGGCCGAATTGGTCGTAGGCACGGTCTCATAGGCATAAGCCGGCGAGACCATGAAACCGCTCACGCCCAATTCGGAAAGAAAAGCCCATAGAACACCGACTTCGTTCATGTCGGTCTCATGGTAAATCGTGGTGTTCGTAGTGACCTGAAACCCGGCGGCCACGGCCGCCTTGACACCGGCCAACACCGCGGCGAAGCAGCCCTCGCGCTCGACCAGACGGTCATGCGTGGCCTCCATGCCATCGAGGTGTACGTTGAAGAATAACCGCGAGGTGGGGCGAAAGCCCGGAACCTTCTTCTCGAGCATCGTGGCATTGGTGCAAACGTAAACGTGCTTCTTCCGCTCAACTAGCTTGGCAACCAATTCTTCGATCCCATCATAGAGCAGCGGTTCGCCGCCGCAAACGCTAACCACCGGCGCGCCACATTCGTCGGCCGAGGCCAAGCAGTCTTTGATCGACAGCCGCTCGCGAAGCGTGGCGGCATACTCGCGAATCCGTCCGCAACCCGTGCAGGTCAGGTTGCAAGCATGAAGCGGCTCGAGCATGAGTACCAGCGGAAATTGTTTCCGACCTGAAATCTTCTGCTTAAGAAGGTAGCCCGTGAGCGAAGTCGTCAGGGAGAGAGGGAAACGCATGAAACCATCCTTGGGGGATCTGGAGAACTGGAGCCTTACGAAGGGACATGGTTGGCCCATTGGGCCAGAGCCATTAGGGGGAAATAAATGGGATAATAATGATACCGGAGATAAAAGACACAAGGGAATCCAGTGCCGGTGAATTGGCTTTCATCCCAGGTGCCGTCGTGGTTTTGTGTCTGCGCGAGGTAACGCACGCCACGGAGCACGGCCGGATGTTCGGCCATGCCGGCTGCAATCAGACCAAGCACGGCCCAAGCGGTCTGCGATGCGGTGGTTTGCCCCTGACCACGGAGTTCGGGCCGCTCATAGGAATTGGGCGATTCACCCCAGCCGCCGTTGCCCTGCTGATGGGCGAGGAGCCACTTGCCACCCGCCACCACGGCTAGATCGTCCCGCGGCACGCCAACCTCGATCAAACCCGTCAGGGCCTGCCAGGTTCCATAAATATAATTGACGCCCCAGCGGCCGAACCAGCTTCCATCGGCCTCCTGATTACGGCGCACGAACTCGACGGCCCGATCAACGTGCGGATTTCCCACACGGCGGCCGAGTTTGCCCAATGCTTCGAGCACACGACCACAAAGGTCGGCGGTGCTGGGGTCGATCATGGCATTATGATCGGCGAACGGCACATAGCAGAGGAAGTGGCGATCATTGTCGCGGTCAAACGCGCCCCAACCGCCATCCCGATTCTGCATGGCCAACATCCATCGCATGCCGCGCTCGACCGCAGCCACGGAATCTTTCAGCTCCACCGAGCGACCCCCCGCAGGAATCGCGATCAAAGGCTGGGCGAGGGCATGCAAATCCGTTCCACCTCTCCCTCCGGAAGAGGGCTGGGATGAGGGAGAATGGGAATCCCACGCCCTCACTTCCTGCCCCTCTCTCATGGGGAGAGGGGAGATATTCCGTTCATCGCGGAAGAGGGTTTGCAGGGCCATTAGCGACATGGCGGTATCGTCAACGTCGGGATAAAACTCGTTGGCATATTCAAAATACCAGCCACCGGGCGCGGCATCGACCGTTTCCGCCCAATCGCCCGGAACCATCGCCTGGCGGCTCCGCAACCAATCGGCCGCCCGGACGATTGCCGGATCGTCGGCGGGCACTCCCGCCACTGCCAGTGCCCGCATCACCAGACCCGTATCCCAAACCGGCGAAAAGCAAGGCTGTAACCGCGTTGTGCCATCGCTGGGGTCATGGATGGCCAGACGTTCCAATTGCTTTAGGCACTCGACGACTTCTGGGCTGTCGTCGGCATAGCCCAGGGCCTTCAGGGCCACCGTGCTAAAAACGATCGGCGGAAAGATCGCGCCCAACCCATCGCTTTCCCGGAAGCGAGCAAGCATCCAGTTTTTGGCCGCTTCAATCGCCCGCTTTCGCCAAAACATCAGACCCTTACGCTGCCCAAACTTCAACAGCCGATTGATCCCGCGAAAGAAATGGTCCCAACTCAGCCAGCCGATTCCGCCAGGCAACCCCGAGCAGCGAAGCGGCGGCCAATGTTCGGGTTCGCGGAGGAACAGTTCGTGGATGCCTCGCGGGGGTTCGATCGGACGCACAGGCTCCAGGGCGGCCACAATCGATAACGGCACCACAATCGTCCGCGACCAGGCACTCATCGCGGACAGGTTCACGGGGAACCATTTCGGCAAGAGAACCATCTCCGGCGGAACGGCGGGGCAATGTTCGTAGGAAATCTGTCCCAAGAGGGCTAAGTAGAATCGCGTAAAACTGTTGACCGATTCGGCCCCGCCATGGGCGCGGATCGCCCGCCGCGCACGCTCCATGAATTCGGACGCCGGGTTGTGCCCCGTCAGCTTCAGGGCGAAGTAGGCCTTCACGCTGCCGCTAATGTCGAGCCTGCCACCAGGAAACTTGGCCCAACCGCCCTCGGGCAATTGCTTGCCAACCAGATAGGCGGCCGCGCGTCGTGCAAGAGGAGTATCCTCCCGGCCGAGGAAGGCCAGCATGAGGATCGTTTCACTCTCCAGGATCGTGTCGCCCTCCAACTCGGCACACCACGATCCGTCGTCGTCCTGCTGGCCCAACAACCACTGACGAGTTCGCCGAATTGCATGCCCAACCGGTGCGGCAAGGCTCTCGGCAGAACGATCGGAATAAGATTGCTCCTTGGGAACTCTTGCTCGTGGTGTACGAACGTCATAACGGGCACTCATGCAGTCTACTCCAAACCAACCAGGCGGTCTTCCTTGACACGCCGGGCCATCCGGAGGCCGACGCGATTAAGATAATCTATGAAATTACAAAAAGAATTGCAAGACCGACCCGAGTCATGCAGACTGCATATCCTGTGCATGTTTTGCAGATTAACACGAGAGAGGGAAAATCCTGGACTGGAAAACGGTTCGGGGAATCCTTGCCCCACTCTCGAGACCGAACTTGCTCGACACTCGTTCGCTGGATTCCGTGCGCAACCCACCATTTTCGACGATTCGCTCCACGCACCCTACCGTTCTGGGTTGGCAGCGGACTCGATGTTAAATAATCCGTAACCTGTTGCTGGGCAGCATCTTAAGATAATCACCTTGCCGGTAGCCGCTTCGCTACAATCGCCACTTCCGGAAAAATCGAAAGAATTCTTCCTTCCCGCACAACCGGCAAACCGAAACTATAGTCAGGCATTGATCGAACGGACATTGCCCGGGGAGGCGAGATGCCGGCTTTCCCAACCCGGCGCGCTCTTTGCGCGCCTCGACCTACCTTGGGTGCGGTATCTGTTGGGCTGTCTTCACTTGCAGGAAACGATACGAAGGAGGGAAAGATGCGACATTTTTTCATGATTACGCTGGTCACTTTGGCGACCGGCCTGATGCCGGCGATGGTTCGGGCCGAAAACCCCAACCAAGAAGCCGCGAAACAGATTCGCGATCATTTGCGCGATAGCAGTCAGTTGGTCGATTACAAGATCGCGGTGCGCTATCTGGATGGAACGGTCTGGCTCCAAGGGCACGTTCGCGATCAGGGGCAGTTCGATAAGGCCGTGGCCTTGGTCCTTGCAACGCAGGGCGTTGCCGTTAATCAGGTGATCCGAGACGAGTTGACGATCGACGGTGCCAAGCCGGCCAGCCCGTCCAATTCCCCGGCGACCAAGACCATTGCGGGAACTGCCGCAGCCAACCCGTTGCGTGCGACGAACGAGAAGGCAGTGGCCGAAGTCAATCGTGCCCATGCCTTGCCGTCGTCTTTTAACCAAGCGCATGCCGCGACCCCCGTGGTCATGATGCAGGCCGTGCCGCCCCCGGCGATCCCGCCGATCCCTGCTCCTCCGGTTGCCGGCCCGGCGAAGTTGCCGGCGGAAGTAACGACCGGTGTGCAAGGTGCTCCGTTGCCGATGTATGCCCCCGGCGCAGCCGCGGGTGGTCCGGCTCCGGTTCGCTACGATCATCCGGCGATGCCGGCTTACGCATGGCCGAGCTATGCCGCCCATCCAAATTACGCCGCGGTGACCTATCCCAAGCAATACTCGCCGACCGCCTGGCCGTACATCGGTCCTTTCTATCCCTATCCGCAGGTTCCGTTGGGCTGGCGCAAGGTCAGCCTGGAATGGGATAACGGCTGGTGGTGGTTGGACTTCAATGACAAGCCCCGCAGTTGTTGGTGGCGGTAGTCAAACAATTGGGATGCGGGCGTCCCGCCTGCCCAAGATGTTGTGGGTGAACGTGGCAGGCGAGACACCCGCACCACAAACTTGGCGGAGAACCGTCAAACCGTTCGTGGATTTCAAGACCGCAAGGTCGCCTTCGGAAATCCCCTCCTTGGCGAAGACATTTCGAGCCCCGTGCTGAACCCTTCAGCACGGGTTTTTTTTACACCCGCCGTAGGTCAGGCTTTCCAGCCTGACGGTACACCGAACAAAAGCCTGACCTACGGGGATGCCGGATGGATATCAAAGATTACCTAGTCCATCATCGCTCCTCGCCCGAAGCCAAAATCGCCCTGTTTCGCTCGCTCTTTCGCGGGCGCGACGATGTTTATCCGCGTCGCTTCGAGAGTCGCAAGACCGGCAAGTCCGGCTATCAACCCGCGTGCGCCAACGAATGGGCGCGAGGCTTGTGCGAAAAGCCAAAAATCAAATGCGCTGCATGTCCGCAGCGACGCTTTCTTCCCATCACCGACGAAGTGATACGTTGGCACCTCGCGGGCCGAGACGATGATGGCCGTGATTTCGTCATGGGTATCTATCCGATGCTCCAAGACGAAACGTGTCTCTTCCTGGCAGCCGATTTTGACAAGTCGCATTGGCAGGAAGACGTGGAAGCCTTCTTGGAGACATGCCGCCGCATGAGCTTGACGGCTGTCCTAGAGCGATCTCGTTCCGGCAACGGCGGGCACGTTTGGTTGTTCTTTCATGAGGCCCTTCCCGCCGCCTTGGCACGCAGACTTGGTTCGCACATCCTGACCGAGACGATGGAACGGCGACCGGATATCGGTTTGGATTCGTATGACCGTTTTTTCCCCAATCAAGACACACTACCCCAGAGTGGTTTTGGCAATCTGATCGCCTTGCCGCTCCAGAAACAACCGAGGGAACTTGGTAATAGCGTCTTCCTCAATGAGCAGTGTCTTCCTTATCCCGATCAATGGGCATTCCTGTCAGGCATCCGCAAAATTGATCGTTCCAGCGTCGAGGAGATCGTTCGTGATGCCGAGAGACGCGGACGTATTGTTGGTGTGCAGATTGCCCTGCCCGATGAGGGAGATGCCGAACCCTGGACCATGCCACCTTCGCGCCAGAGGAAGGACCATTTGATCACCGGGCCATTGCCCAAGAGCCTTGAACTGACTCTCGGCAACCAGATCTACGTTGCAAAGGAGCGATTGCCGCCAAGCCTCCGCAATCAACTGCTCCGGCTCGCGGCATTTCAGAATCCCGAGTTCTACAAGGCGCAGGCAATGCGATTGCCGACTTATGACAAGCCTCGCATCATCGCCTGTGCCGAAGACCATACCCATCACATCGGTTTGCCCCGTGGCTGTTTGGAAGATATTCAGAAGCTTTTCTCCGATCTGCACATCGAAGTCGTCCTTCGAGACGAACGGTATGTGGGTGTACCGCTGAAGGTGCAGTTTCAAGGTGAATTGCGGTTGGAGCAAGAGACTGCCGCCCGTGCGATGCTGGCCTACGAAACGGGCGTCTTGTCGGCATCAACCGCTTTTGGAAAAACCGTTCTCGCTGCGTGGCTCATTGCCCAGCGCGGCGTTAACACGCTGGTTCTCGTGCATCGTCGCCAACTGTTGGAACAATGGGTAGAACGGCTGTCGGCGTTCCTTGGCCTGTCGCCGAAAGCAATTGGCCGAATCGGAGGCGGCCGAACAAAACCAACGGGATCCCTGGATGTGGCGGTCATTCAAAGCCTGGTGCGCAAGGGAGTCGTCAAGGATTGTGTGGGAGAATATGGCCATCTCATTGTTGACGAATGTCACCATTTGTCCGCCCAGAGCTTTGAGCAAGTGGTCCGCCGGGCGAAAGCGAAATTCGTCACCGGGCTGTCCGCTACCGTCACGCGCAAAGACGGCCGCCACCCGATCATTTTCATGCAGTGCGGCCCCGTGCGCCATCACGTCGATGCAAAAGCGCAGGCTGCGGCCAGACCCTTTGAACACACCGTCCTGGTTCGTCCCACGTCGTTTCGCCCACTCACGACAGCCAACCCAGACTTGCGCATCCAGTTTCACGATCTCTATAATGAACTCATCGCAGACGAGCAACGCAATCGGCTGATCTGCGACGAAGTCGTGCAGGCCGTTCGAGAAAACCGTTCGCCCTTGGTGTTGACTGAGCGCAATGAGCATCTCGATTGCCTGGCTGCTCAATTATCACCGAGCATTCGCCACCTGGTCATGCTTCGCGGCGGTGCTAGGCCCAAGGAGGCTCAGGCGATCATCGCCCGGCTGGCAGCCATTCCCGAGAATGAGCAGCGGGTATTACTCGCCACCGGAAAATACATCGGTGAAGGTTTCGACGACGCTCGGCTGGATACCTTGTTTCTGACGCTGCCCGTCTCCTGGCGCGGGACAATTGCGCAGTACGTTGGCCGATTGCATCGTCTGTTCCACAGCAAACGCGAAGTCCGCGTCTACGATTACGCCGATCTGAATGTGCCCATGCTGGCCCGCATGTTCGATCGGCGCTGCCGAGGCTATGAGGCCGTGGGATATACGATCTTGTTGCCTGCCAGTGCGGTGCCAGGCTGGCCCGCGGAGGTTCCACTGCCCGTGGAACCCCAGTGGAAGGGTGAGTATGCAGTCAGCGTACAGCGGCTCGTTCGCGACGGGCTCGACTTGCCGCTGGCTAGGTTATTCGTCGACGCGGCACAGGCGATCTCGCCGGACGCAGAAGGTGTTGCCCGTGCGCGAAGTGCCAGCGAGGCATTCCTCTATCGTCGGCTTGAAACGCTGCCGGAATCTGCCGGGCTGTTCCGTCTCAACGCCCGGTTGCCGATTCCCTTTGATAACTGGGGGCAAATGGAAGTGGATCTGCTGTGGGCAGACGGCCGCCTCGCCATCGAACTCGATGGCCATCAGCATCTGGACAATGTGGAGGCCTACCGTCGCGACCGGCGCAAGGATGTTCTCTTACAGGAAAACGGCTACTTCGTGCTGCGGTTCCTAGCCGAAGACTTGGGCAAGCACCTCGATACGGTACTCGATGCAATCCTGCGAACACTCTCGCAGCGCAGGAAGAGATAGCGCACGCGGAAGGAAAAATGCAAAAAGACAAGGTACGCGTGCCCATTTATTGTGGTTGCTCAAGTCTACCATTGTGGTGGGTTTCCCGGTAGCGATCCCGCAATTCGGCAAGGGCAAGACAATCTTTCTTTCTCCGCAGTTTGGTGGGGTGGCTTGCCGTCGAACTTAAAAAAATGCAACAATACCTATTCCTGACTCCCACATGACCCAATCATCAGTACAAGGCTATTTATTCCAAGGAGACGTTCTCATGCACCTGAAGAAATCCCTTATGCTCTTGGTTCTCCTGCTTGCCACGCCTTTGGCCAGTGCCACAGCCTCAGCCAACGACAGTGGTCTACCACGACCGACGCCTGAACAGGCGGCATGGCAGGATCTGGAACTTGGCCTGTTCTACCATTTCGACATCCCCGTGTTCACGGATGGGGGCGAAGGCGACTGGCAACGGCAGGGCCACCTCGACCCCAGCGTCTACAATCCTCCGAAGCTGAACACCGACCAGTGGCTCGAAGCGGCCAAGGCGATGGGGGCCGGGTATACGGTCTTCGTGGCCAAGCACTGCACGGGTTTCATTTCCTGGCAGAGCGACGCTTATCCCTACGGCGTCCGACAATCCAAGTGGCGGGACGGCAAGGGAGACGTGGTCGGCGATTACGTCGCCTCGTGCCGGAAGTACGGCATCAAGCCGGGCCTCTATTGCAGCATGTGGTACAACGCCTACTGCGACGTGTTCGACAACTGCACGGTCAAGGGTGTGAAAGAACCCAACGATCCAAAGCAGGTCGAGTACCGGCGGCGAGCGGAACGCATGGTGACGGAACTTTGGGGCAACTACGGCCCGCTCACCTACATCTGGTTCGACGGCGGCACGTTCCCGACGGAAAAAGGTGGACCGGACCTAGTGCCGATTCTCAAACGGCTTCAACCGCACGCCGTGACATTCCAGGGACCGCCCGACAATCCGGCAGGCAACACCCGTTGGCCGGGCAACGAAGGCGGCGTGACCGGCTAACGATAGATGTCTCTCCGGATGCAAAGAGCGGGATATACAGGGGAGTTGTGACGGCTGTTTCAAGTGCCGATTCCAAATTCGAGGAAGTATAAGATGGGGACGATTCCCGTCCAGCCGACAAAATCCCCCTTCGCCGGTTTCCCAGGCTTTGTAGCATCCGGGGCGTAGTTTTCCCAGACGGTGCCCGTAGTCCGAAAAACCTCGCCTACCATCCGTAGCTGTTCCAGGGCGATCTCGCGGGCCAGATCGTGCTTGCCGTAGCGTTCCAGTCCGCGAATGACCATGGTGTTCCTGTGTTGGTTAGCGCCCATCAGAGCAATCGTAAAGATTAGGGCTTTCATTCTTCATACGGGCTGCTCGATTTGGTATTCCTCAACAGCCTTTTTAATTTGCCCATCGCCCTGCAAAGGATCTGTCGGACCCGTTCTTTGGATACACCCATCGTAACTCCGACTTGTTTTAAGGTCAGCGGTTTCTGGCCGCGAGTTAGGCCAAAACGAAGCGTGACAATCTGTCGTTCCCGTTCATCGAGTTGCTTGAGGATCTTCTCTACATGCGACCCTCGCTGGATTTGAGCTGACTCAAGCTCGGACTGATCGACACAATCATCCTCGACGGTATCGAATGTTTCCGAGTGGTTTGTACGAAACCGACCCTGGCGACGAAGCAAGTCTGATATTGTGCGGGCGTAATTCTTCATGATTGCCCAACTTGCGTAAGTGCTGAACCTGTTGCCCCGCGAAACATCGAACTTTTCCACCGCACGCATCAACGAGATATTTCCGTCACTGACTAGCTCGAAGAAGTCTACCGCCGAACCGACGTACCGCTTGGCAATTGAGACCACCAGCCGAAGGTTGGATCGGATGATCTGATTCTTCGTCGCAACCAATTCGTCGTACAGAATCTCGATCTGGTTCATCAGGCAACGCTCGGGCCGATCCACATCAAGAGTGTCGCGAAGTCTGCTCGCCTTGTACTTGAGGTAGTTCAATTTCCGAAAGAGATGGGTTTCCTGTTCTTGTGTCAGTAGTGGCACATCGTGCAGACTGGCCAGATACCCTGGCACACCACTGGGCACGTGCAACGTCTTTATCGCCAGATCGCCTTCCGGCGGCGGTTGCAATATCTCACGTTCCCTCTTCTTTGATCGGAGGCGGGCGAACTGCTCGCTACCCATGCAGTTCAGAGGCAACTCCATGATCCATGCTGCGCGCATCCCCCGGATGACACTGCAAATGCGGGTAGAGGTCATACAATACCGCTGTGCCAGCGACTCCGCTGAGTCGCCGCGGCGATGTTGCTGAAAAATCTGCTGCATTGTCTCGGTTTTCAAAGGCAAGGGAACGGGTGGGAGGATCGCCCTATCAGGACACTCCAGGTCGAATCGAGCGAGCGCGTAATCGGTGAACATGGCAGTTCTTCTTTGCTGATGGTTATAATTATCGTTGTTTAACCAACTTCAATGTCCATTTCGATCCTGTCGGATTGGAATTCAGTAGCCTCAAACACATCTGGCACCGCGGCCAGTGCCAGTTGTTTAACGTGGTGCGAGTCTGAACGACCTCGCACAATGACGCGCCCGTCCATAGTTTCGACTCGCAGATTTCGGACGCGACCGTGGGTTCGCCTCGCAATCGCACATTCCAGGCGACCGGTTTGCACCGCCAAAGTAAAACGCAGTCTGGGATGAGCGAGCAAAGTACGGAGCTTCTCTGCCAATCGATCGGGCGAGAGCGGTTTTATGTGATAGTCGCTTATCGGAAAGCGTGCCACACGGTTCAAGACATGAGGATCGCGGCACGATGTTAGAATCATTACGGGAATGGTCGCAAAATGAGGAACCTCGCCCATGATCGCGAGAACCCCATCGCCCCCACCCCATGGCATGTGCGGTTCCAGTACGAGCACATCCGGCACGCATTCGCGCAGCCGAGCAATGCACTCAAGCCCGCTTGCAGCGGTCCTCAACTCAAAGCCCGCCCGTAAAAGAGGCTCTCGATACACCGAAGGGAGCGACACATCGGGATCGGCTATTAAAACGCGAATGAGGCTCGATCCATTCGACCGCGATGGAACGAAAGTTATTTTGTCCAACATAGATACCTTCCTTGATCTTGAAACACGTCCTGCACAAACAAGAACGAAAAAAGCCGACGTAGCAGAATACCCGTAGGAATTCGACCACGTCGGCTTACTCACTAACGAGCCCCTCGGCACGGCCGAGTTGCTCTCTATCTAGTCATCCGACAACTTCACCGGAAAGCCGCAATCTAACGCACCGCGACTCTCACAACACCATCATTGTACACAGCTACTAGGCAAAGGCAAGGGGGGGCTATTTCTTTCGCCACATTTGTCGCTAACGAGGTAGTCGCTACAAAGCGAGAAAATCAACCACGATGAATACCTATTTCTCTTTGCCCTTTTCCTTGTGCTTATCCTCGCTCGGTCCTGCTGTGTGCCGCTCGGCTTTTGGCTGAGGTTGTGGCCGCTCGGCTCGGGGCTGCGGTTGGGGGCGTACCGCTCGGCTCGCGACTGTGGCTGCGGGGTGGGCTGCTCGGTTTGCGGCTGTGGTTGGGTAGCGGGCCGCTCGGCTCACTTCACTTCTCGGGTTAGTGATTCTCCGCATGCCGTCTTGGCGCTGCGTCTTGGTGCTTGGCCTCATTCTGCTCGATGATTTTCTGGGCTCGGTCGGCGTCTCGCGCCGGCACGAGAACTCCGATTGCGAGGATGTCCGACAGCCCGGCTTGACCCTCTCCATCCAGTTGGCAGGAAATGCCTTCGCCCTGAAGGGCCATTTTGATGACTTCCGCTTCGTAGGGATTATTGACCGTGTAAATGGTCACGGGTTCATCGGCTTCCATTTTGTTTGCTCCTTTTATCGTTTCACGTGGTGCGACACAAACCGAGTAGAAAACAAAAAAACCGACGCAGCGGAACACCCGAAGGCATTCAACCACGTCGGCTTACTCGTCAACGAGCCCCCCAGCACGGCTGGGTTGCTCTCTATCTAGTCATCCGACAATTTATTTAGAAAGTCGCGACCAAGTGCGTCGCCACTCCTCCAGTACTCTCATTGTACGCCGCTAAGCGACCGCGCAAAAATAACCTGAACAATTTTTATCTTCGTGGTAACAGTGTGTAATTCCATTCGCCATGGAATTCGTTTCGTTTGACGCGTAC
>Ga0194056_10000360_pt1 | contig 24704 bp, 22 predicted proteins | sample SepL4413m_MetaG_FD_155458 | JGI IMG/M metagenome (GOLD analysis project Ga0194056, IMG submission 155458) | Anoxic zone freshwater microbial communities from boreal shield lake in IISD Experimental Lakes Area, Ontario, Canada - Sep2016-L442-13m | ecosystem: Environmental > Aquatic > Freshwater... | reverse complement strand
AAATTATATCTGTCAGTTTTATTTCTAATATGTATATCAAGCGGTGTAGTAGTAGAACCACTCTCCATATAACCATGAATAGAAATTCGGCCCAGCTCGTTTACAAATCTAAATAAAGTCTGCTCCAGAGTATCAGGGTAACCGTGAAAGTTAAAAATCACCGGTTTATCTTTGGTAAAATATTTTTCAAAGTCAGACTCGCTGATTTGATTATCATGACCCACCGTATTTGGCGAAAGTTCTAAGACATTTACGAAACGGGTTTTTACTTCTGGCGCTTCTTTTTTTAATAAATCAATTGCCGCCAAAGCTTCTTTAACTAAATACTGACCGCAAGCCGCAAAAACAACATCCGGATTTGACTGTGAGGCAAAATTCCAGACAGAAATACCATCTTCCACTTCTCTTTTTGCTTCCTCGGGAGTAAGCCAGATAGGTTCAATAGTTTTTTCGGACACAATCACATTTATTTCATTCTTTGATAATAAACATTTTTCCATAATTAAAACTGCCTCGTTAGCATCAGCGGGAAAATAAACATTTATAAAATCATGATTCTTTTGAAGCATACCATCCATAAAACTTGGGTTTTGATGAGAAAAACCATTATGCTCTTGGCGCCAACCAGTGGAAGTTAAAATATAATTGAAAGAAGGCACATCTCCTCGCCACTCAGTCTTTCTAGCGATTTTTAGAAACTTACTGTACTGATCGGCCATACTGGAAACTATCGGAATAAAAGCTTCGTAAGAAGTAAAAATCGCAAAACGGCCAGTTAAAATATATCCCTGAGCCATACCCTGAAGTGACTGTTCGGAAAGCATTTCAATAATTCGGCCATCACGAGACATATCCGCATCCCACTCTTCTATCTTACCCGCAAAAGCACGGGTAGTTTCCTTGAACATGTCCTGCAGACGATTAGAATAAGTCTCATCCGGTGAAAATAGTCTAAAATTTCTTTTATCTTGATTTAGTTTTACTACTTGAGCTAAATATTCACCGATTCTTTTCATCGCCCCAGTTGACACGGTACCGGCTTCGGCTATTTTAATTTCCAGATTATCAGTATTAGGCAAAATCAAATCTCGGCTAGTATCCCCTTTTTTAATTCCAAAAGCAGTTTGATTATCCCCCATTCTTAGACTTTCCTTGGGAATATTATCTAAAATATCTTTAGCAAAACCAGACTGTGAATTAAATAATTCTTCAAATTTATATGAGTGCATCCACTTCTCTACCATCTTAAGCTGGCTTTTATCAGTCTTGGCTTCTTTACCCACCACTTGATGAGACAAGGCATTACCTTCTATCTTGTCACCATTACCTTCTATTTTATCTCCCTTTAAATATTTTGGACCGGTCCAGCCTTTGGGAGTTTTTAAAATAATCATGGGAAATCTAAAATAACCATCAAGCTTTCTCTCTGGATTTTCTCGCGCTTCTTTTTGAATCTGGCGAATAGAAACGTAGGCCTCATCCAAAGCTTTGATCATTTTTTCATACACTTTATCATTGTGTCCCTCTACAATTATCGGCTCATAACCATAACCCTTAAATAAAGATTTCAAATCGGTATTTTCCATTCGGCCAAAAATAGTGGGGCCAGAAATCTTGTAACCATTTAAATGTAAAATAGGTAAAACGGCACCATTTTTAGCAGGATCAATAAATTTATTTAAATGCCAAGCGGTAGCTGAAGCACCGGTCTCATTTTCCCCATCACCCACAAGACAGGTAACAATCAAATCTGGATTATCAAGCACCGCACCATAAGAAGTAGAAAGTGAGTAACCAAGCTCACCACCCTCAAGAATGACACCAGGAGTCATCGGGCTTGAGTGAGAAGGAAAACCATAAGGCCAGCTGAAATTTTTTGTAATATAAGAAATACCAGCCTCATCGGTTTTTGCTTCTTTATAATATTTGCCGAGTGTGCCTTCCAAAAAAACATTTGACTGAATAGCGGGAAAACCGTGACCAGGACCGAGAACAAACATCATCTTGGCATCAGTCTTTATGATCAGATTATTCAGACAAGCATAGACAAAGTTTATACCAGGACAAGTCCCCCAGTGCCCCAAAAGTCTTGATTTTATATCATCAAAAGTAAGTTTCTTGTCTAATAAAAAATTATCTTGTAAATAGATTTGCCCGACTGATAAATAATTTGTGGCTCGCACAAACTTTTTAATCTTTTCAACTTCATTGTTCATGGGTGCAATTATATCATAATTTGTTATAATATATCCATGTTAAAAAAGACCATACCACCAGTTCAAACTAATATTCACAATGTCACCGGACTTCATGATGAAATCTTTGGTGATTTTACAAATCTTCGCGGTGATGTCTCTAAAATAAAAGGCAGTGTCAGCGTTCATCGGATTATTGGTGATGCGTCAAAAATCTCCGGCCGTATAGATGGTGTATCCGGAAATATTACTAATGTCAGCGGTGATGTAACAGACATTATTGGTGATGTTTCAAATATTCGCGGGATGATTTCCCCCATTGCTGGTGATATCAGCGGTATTGTAGGTAATGTCTCCAATATTTCTGGTGACGTAACCAAAATCCGTGGTGATGTCAGCAAAATCTCTGGTGATGTTTCAAATATAATTGGTGATGTAAATGATTTATCCGGTGATGTCAGCCGACTTTTAGGAAATGTCACTAATCTCAAAGGTTATGTCAGCAATATTTCTGGACATGTTACAAATATAAAAGGTGATGTCACAAATATCTTTGGTGATATTACTGGTCTTGAAGGTGACGCCACCGGTCTATCTGGTGATGTAAAAGAACTACTAGGCAAGAAATAATATATTAAGACACCATATAATACCCGCGCGCTTGCTTTAATGCTTATTTTAATGTATATTTATGTGACCCCGAGGCAACCCGCCAATAAACACGGCGGATTTAATTTTATAAAAATATGGAAATACGAAACATCGCAATTATCGCTCACGTGGACCATGGCAAGACTACCTTAACTGACGCCATTATGAAGCAAACAGGTGCCTGTGAAGAGGGCGCAACCATGGACTCAAACAAGCTCGAGCTCGAGCGTGGTATTACCATTTATGCCAAAAATACTTCTATTGCCTATAAAGACACAAAAATAAATATTGTGGACACTCCTGGTCACGCCGATTTTGGTTCAGAAGTAGAGCGCGTTCTCCGTTCTATTGATACTGTTTTACTCGTAGTAGATGCTCAAGAAGGTCCTATGCCTCAGACTAGATTCGTTTTAAAAAAGTCCCTAGAACTCGGTTTGAAACCAATTGTCGTTATAAATAAAATTGATAAAAATGCCGCTAAACCAGAATGGGCACATGAGCAAGTGCTAGAACTTTTTATGGAGCTTGGTGCTAACAATGAACAGCTAGACTTCCCCACTATTTACGCGGTGGGTAGAAAAGGCGTGGCCATGAAAAACCCAACCGATGAACAAAAAGATTTAACTCCGCTTCTTGATTTGATTTTAGAAAAAGTGCCTGCCGCCGCAAAAGCTGGTGACGAAAAACTTCCTTTGACAGCCCAAATTTTTAACTTAGCTTATGATAATTTCATGGGTCGCCTTGCTATTTGCCGAATTTACAAAGGCACTTTAAAAAGTGGCCAGCGAATATTTTCTAAAACTCATGAAGGCGCTTCCCGTCCCTTTAAAATAACCAAACTTTTTATTTTTGAAGGTGTCAAGAGAAAAGAAGTGATCGAGGCTGTTGCGGGAGACATCGTTCTTTTTGCCGGACTAGATGACGCTTATATCGGCGAGACTATTTGTGAAGATGAAAAACAAACCACTCTCCCCTCTATCAATATTGATGAGCCAACAATCTCTTTAAACTTTTTAGTCAATGATAGTCCTTTTGCTGGCCGCGAAGGTAAATATGTCACTGGTCGCCAGATCCGTGAACGCTTGGAAAAAGAATTGGAAATAAACGTTGGTCTCCGTGTAGAGCTTGATTCAGAAACAATGAAAGTATACGGCCGTGGTGAGCTTCACGTGGCTATTCTTATTGAAAATATGCGCCGAGAAGGTTTTGAACTTCAAGTGTCACAACCTCAGGCAATTATAAAAGATATTGATGGTGTAAAGAGCGAGCCTTATGAAGAAGTTACTATTGATGTCCCGGAAGAATCTTCAGGCGTGGTTATTGAAAAACTGGGTAAGCGCCGAGGTATCATGCAAGATATGAAAACTAAGGACGGCCAAGTAAGAATGATTTTTGAAGTACCGACTCGCGGTTTACTTGGTTTCAAAGGTCAATTTATTGTAGACACTCGTGGTAATGGAATATTGTGTAGCCGTTTTGTGGGCTTTAAACCTTACGCTGGGGATATTCAGAAGCAAGATTATGGTGCCATGGTTTCTATGGAAAATGGTAAGTCATCAGCTTTTGCTTTATGGAATTTACAAGAACGTGGAGTACTTTATATTGAACCAGGTGTAGAAGTTTATGAAGGAATGATTATTGGAAATGTCACCAAAGGTGAAGATATGGATGTAAATCCGATTAAAGGTAAAAATTTAACCAACGTTCGAAAGACTAGTTCGGATGAAGCTATCTATCTGACTCCAGCCATGCCTATTGATATTGAAAAAGGTTTGGAAATTATGGGTGATGAAGATTATCTAGAAGTCACTCCAGATAATACTCGCTTACGAAAAAAATATTTAACTAAAATTGATAGATCACGAGCAGAGAGATAAAAAAAGACATGAGAAAACGCGCCCGAGCCGAAGCTTGGGCGCGTTCTCAATTAGTCGCTGAAACCCTACGCGGGCTTCCAGCAGTCGAAACGGTAGTCCGTCACCGGAACCAAACCGTCGAGGATCAGATTCTCGCCACACATACAGCCGTCGACCCACATCTCCCGATCGGATCGACACTTGAGGACGGGGTGAAAACGCTGGTCGTCTGTAACCATTGTGCTTGCCAGACAGACCATCTGTACCACGTCGCCAAAGATCATGGCTTCAGGATCAATGCACGCCACCGCAGCGTGCAACTTGGGAAACCCCACATGAGCCAGGCTCGTCGCCTCGGACAGGCTTGACGGACGCAGTCTCATTTCCCGCAGCTCGCCAATGACGAACTTCTTCTCCTGCCCACCCTTGCGGATGTGGTAGAAGTAGAAATTCTTGTCAATCGACTCGCCCACCGGAACATCGAGATCGTGCTCACAGCTGAGATTCATCTGTCCAACCAAGGCCAACCGCTTGGTCAATCCCTTCATCGCTGAAAAGGAAAGACCGACTGGCGTTTTGAAAGCGAGGCACCCACCAAGGATGACTCCGTTTTTACGAGTCTGCGTCATAAACCGTCTCCTCTGATCTGATAACTAACTGAGTTGTTTAGAGAACACTGCTTAACCACCCGGCCAAACATTACCCACAATACTACCACAATATAAACAAAAAAGCAAGCCTTGCGACTTACTCTCTTGTTTTAGACTTTTTTAATACTAGCCCTTCTGTTTAAGAAAACATCAGGACTAAAATCTATATCTTCTGCCTAAGAAGGCATTAGGATTTTTAGTATCTTGAACCACCAGATCGGTTGTCAAAATTTCTTCTTGGAGGTCTCTCGGAAAGAGGTTTTGCCTCATTTACCGTAAGCTTTCGTCCTTCCAAATCTGCTCCGTTCATCTTTTCTATAGCTGCTGTTGCTTCCGCATCATTGACCATATTAACGAATCCGAAACCTCTGGATCGGCCGGTCATCTTATCAGAAATAACATTTGCTGACTCGACTTCTCCCATTGCTGAGAAAGCGTCTTTAAGTGAAGCATCAGTAGTATTGTAAGACAAGTTACCAACGTACAATTTCTTTGCCATTTATTTGCTTGAAATATTTTATTAAAATCTATCGATAGACCGACCGGTCAAAACCTCTACGACATTAAAAGCATATCATGGTTCGTCTTATTTTAAAAGCCAAAGCGGGAAAGCCTATTTCCTCTCCAATCGCCTTTGCCAAAGAGCGCATATAAGTACCGCTGGTACAGCTTACTTTTATGGTCAGAGTGGGTAGATTTTTATCTGGGAAATCCTCCAAGGTTTTCTCCCACTTAGCCCAGCACATATTTTGCCGAAAATTTCCTTTCACACTAAAAATAGATTCCAAAGCAAAATCCCGTAAATATTTTTTGGATACAAAACCAAAAGAATTAAAACTTATCTTTTTTATCTTCACTTCTTTTTCTGGCAAATCTTCATCTTCTATTCCCTCCTCTTTAGCTATTTCAAACAACGGCCGTCCTTTCACCGTCTTGGAAGAAAAACGCGGATATTTTTGCTTAAAAGTTTTCTCAAACTTTTTTAATAATTCTTCAAAATCTTTTTTCTTATAATTACCGAGCATATTAAAAGCGCCTTCTTTTTTATCCTCAATCATTCCGAGCAAATCCAGACTATCAGTAGAGAAGCCAAACAAAATAGTCAGCTCGTATTCTTTATCCAAATCCAGATATTTTTCTTTTTTCTTACACTCTTCACCGGTCAAAACCAAAAGAACGCCTGACGCTAAAGGGTCTAACCGCCCAGCATAAGTCATCTTTTCCCCTTCATATTCCGGATTGTCCACCTTGAACCTTTTTATACATTCCAAAGGCGTCTCCCCGGGTTTTTTATCTAGTTTTAAAACTGCTTGTTTCTGAGTCATATTTTAGATACAATAGTCTAATATGGAGAAAAAAACAATTAAATTAAGCACGGAGGCCTATAAAGGCGTGAGGGATTTTTACCCCGAAGATATGTTTGTCCAAAACTATATTTTTGGCTTATTTAAAAAAGTCTGTGAAAGTTATGGCTATAGCCAGTATGACGGTTCGGTTTTAGAACCAGCGGATTTATATCGCGCCAAAAGCGGTGATGAAATAGTAAATGATCAGACCTATACTTTTACTGACCGCGGTGACCGTGAAGTGACCCTTCGCCCAGAGATGACTCCTACTGTTGCCCGAATGGTAGCTGGTAAAAAGCAGGAGCTGTCTTTCCCCCTCCGCTGGTATTCTATTCCAAATCTTTTTAGATATGAGAAACCCCAAAAAGGACGCTTACGAGAACATTGGCAGTTAAACGTAGACTTATTTGGTGTCAAAGATACTTCCGCTGAAGTAGAAGTTATTTCTATGGCTTATTCCATCATGAAAGAAATTGGCCTGAAAGATACTGATTTCCAAATTCGCCTAAACAGCCGAAAAATAATGAATTATGTCCTGAACGATTTAATGTCTTTAGATGAAGAAATCGCCTACAAAATTTCCAAGCTAATAGACAAAAAAGATAAATTATCTTCCGAGGATTTTGATGCTGGAGTAAAAGAATTACTAAATAACAAGACAGCTGAATTTTTAACGCTTATTAATTCTCAGAACTTTGAGCAATTTATCTCTCGCCTACCAAAAACGTTGGAAGTATCAGAAAAAGTGGAAGAAATTAAAAATGTTATAGCCCAACTAGAGAAACTAGGTATCACTAATGTTATCTTTGACCAGAGCTTGATGCGTGGCTTTGATTATTATACCGGTATCGTGTTTGAGGTATATGACAATAATCCAGAAAATAGACGCTCGGTCTTTGGTGGTGGGCGCTATGATGATCTACTCGCTATCTTTGGCGGAGAAAAAACCCCGGCCTTTGGTTTTGGTGCTGGTGATGTGATCATCCGTGATATTTTAGAAACTTATGGTTTAATGCCGGAATACAAATCAAAAACTAATCTTTATATTTGTACTTTAAATAAAGATTACCAGGAATATGCAAACGAGCTTGCTCAAACATTGCGTGAAGCCGGTGTAAATGTGACCGTAGACTTAACTGGTAAAAAAGTGGGTGATCAAATAAAAAGTGCGGATAAGCAAAAAATCCCTTACATTATCTGTATTGGTGAAGATGAAGTGAAAAAGGGTGAGTTTAAATTAAAAAATTTAAAGTCGGGTGAAGAGAAAATAGTGACCGAAGATACTCTGGCTTCAAATTTAAAATAATATGCGCAAGATTATCTTTGACATCGAAACTGATGGCATTATTACTAATGTGGGCTCTAAACAAATCCTGCCTAATATTTATGTAGTTTGTATTCATGATTCAGAGACGGATAAATATAGTAGCTACACGGTAGAGCAGTTAAAAGACCTCTGGCCCATCTTGGAAGAAGCAGATTTATTGATCGGTTATAACAGTGATTCTTTTGATATACCTATTTTAAACAAATATTATTCTGGTGATTTGAGTAAAATTGCGAGTCTGGATTTACTCTCAGAAATAAAAAACTCTCTGGGCCATAGGATAAAGCTGGACCATGTGGCCGAGGCTACTTTAGGCCGTAAAAAAACTGGTCATGGCTTAGAGGCCATGGAATGGTGGAAGCAAGGCCGTTATGATGATGTAAAAAAATACTGTACGGAGGATGTGAGGATTACCAAAGATATTTATGAATATGCGCTTAAAAATGGCATTTTAAAATTCAAAGATGGCAGTGCCGTCAAAGAAATAAAATTGGACACTTCCAAGTGGAATAAAAAAAGTGATAACGCCATCACCCACACTCTTTTTGGTTAGGCTTGTCTTATAAAAAGATTAAGATAACTATTGCTAAAATAATTCTGTAAACTCCAAAATAATTTAAGGAGTATTTTTTGAGGAATTTGATGAGGAAATGTATAGCGAGTAGGCCGGAAATAAAAGCAAAAATAGAGGCCACAATAAGGGATGATTCCACGCTACCGAGCTGACCATGCTTTACCAAATCATAAACTTTATATAAACCCGAACCAAAGATAATTGGTAGAGATAAAAGAAAAGAGAAACGAACCGTCATTTCCCTATTCAAGCCAGATAAAAGACCGCCGGAAATAGTAGCGCCCGAACGAGAAAAACCGGGGAACAAAGCTAAACATTGGAAACAACCAATCCAAAAACCTTTTTTAAGAGAAATCCCAGACAAGTCCTTTCCGCTTAACGGAGTACCTAATCGCTCCAAGGACTTCTCCGAGATTTCTCTTTTAAATTTCCTTTCGGCAAAATAAAACAGAATAGATCCCAAAACCAAAGCAACCGCCACAAAGTGAGTTCCCCTAAAAACCGTATCCATATAATTACTTAAAGTAAAACCTAAAATTACCGCTGGGATAGAACCAACAATCAAAACAGAAATTAATTTTAAATCTCTATTTTTTATAATATTCCAAATATCTCTCCAAAAATAAACCAACACCGCAAGACCAGTGGCTAGCTGTAAAATAGCATCAAAGGAAAGAGTGCCAACCAAATCAAGACCCATTATTTTTCTAGCCAAAATAAGATGTCCGGTAGAAGAAACCGGTATAAACTCGGTCAGACCCTGAACCAAACCTAAAATTGCTGAATGTATAAAGTCCATGTTTTATATAAAAAATTATTAAAGACACATCAAATATAACACGCCACCAATATTTAAAAAAGGAAATCGCCCGGCACCGTCTCATTTGACGGGCGGGCGATCCTAATCACTCACAAGAAATGCTTGTCTGAAGTCTCCTTTCCGCTCAGATACTCTTGCACCTTACGAATTAGCTCAGCCATTGCTGGGCTATTGGGCGCCAGCAATTCTTCGCACCGCTGAAGAGAGATCCTATCCGAATCGAGACCTTCCCGAATCGCAGTAGAGATCTTCAAAACTTTTTGCGCTTTTGATGACATCGGTAGCCCTCCTAAATGAACAAAGCAAGCCTTCCTGATTATTTCATAATGTTACGCAAAGCACAATATTCACAATCTTTCTTCTCACATCTCTTATCCCAGAAATCCAGATTAGCTATGCTGGTGGCCGTCTGACTGATCAGACCTAGCACTTCCTTCTCATCATCAGCGGTAATCTCAAAACTTTCTTTTCCATATTCCCCCTTATCATCTGGTTCAATAAAATCCAGCTCACCGGTTTTCATTTGATATTTACCTTTCTCATATTTATCGAGCAATATTTTATAGAAAACTAATTGTCTCTTATAATTACCATCACTATTTTTAGTTTTACCTTCAATCTGATTTCGAGATAACGGTTTACGCGTTTTATAATCCACTACATTTACCGTGCCATCATTCTTCATCTCTATTTTATCGAGCTGACCTTTCAATAATATCTTGTCCTCCCCATCCACTTTTTCTTTTAATTCACAGTAAACACCGGCAATATTAAATTCATTTAAGACCGAGCGAACCCAAGTATTTTTATAATTATCATAATAACCACCCAGGGATTCACGCCCTTTTGCCAAGGTTTCTTCATAATCATTCTGGCTGATAGGCTGTTTAGCCAGATATTTTTCAAATAAATCTAAAAATTCTTTTTTACTCAAATCCTGCTCATCCCTATATTTATCAAAGAAATGCTTCAAAGTATTATGTACGGCCGTTCCATACATCTGATGCTTGGACAAAGCCTGAGGTAAACGCACCAGATTACTAAAGAAATATTGCCAAGGACAGATCAGATAATTATTCAAAGCAGTGACGGACAAACCTTGCTCAAAAAATAGTTTTCGCAAATATTCTTTATTTTTCAAATCTTTTGACAAAGCTTTTGACGGTAAAAATTCATCAGCCCGGGTGGCTTCATATTTCTCTTCCAGCTTTTTAGTATCCACCACCGTGATATGCTCTGCCTCTATTTCCCCCAAAAACTGTGACGGTAAAAGTATCTTGCCATCTTCTGCAGACTTGGCATAAGTAAGGCAAACTTCTTTTCTGGCCCTGGTCATAGCCACATAAAACAACCTTCTCTCATCTTCAATAGCATCATAATCGGAGGACAAGACCTCGCCTTTTCTCCCGCCTGACAAGGCGAGGCCTTGTCCACAACTTGGTAGCTTAAACTTTCGCATTTCCCTTTTATTTCCCCAGTGCCCGTCCACCAGATTCACCACATAAACATAATCAAATTCCAAGCCCTTGCTCTTATGAGCCGTCATCAAGTGAACTGCTTTTTCACTCAGCGCCTTACCACGAGTTTTTACCGTAATATTATGCTTTTCCAAAACGTCCAGATAATTTATAAAATCCGCCAAACGATAATTTTTATGACTGCCCACCAGCTCTTTCATCTGACTGAGAAGCTTGTCCAGCTTGGCGATTTTATCTATGGATTCACTGCTTTGCAAAATATGTTTGATAAAGCCAGACTCGCGAATAACCATTTCAAAGAAATCCAAAAGGTCACTATTTTTAGCTTGCTTGCCCCAGTGCGTCAACTTTTCATATAAAGCGGAAAAGTTTTCATCTTTATTTATAGCCTCAAAGATAGATATTTTATCCACCTTAGCAGAGGCAATCACTTTATAAATATCTAGATATGAAAGTTCTAGGAAATCAATAAACAAAGCACGGGAAAGAATCTCGCTCGCCCCCAGATCATTTATGGCTCGCATCAGGAGGATTATTTTAGCAATATCCGTATCCGAAAAAAGCTCTTGATCTGACTCTATAGAAAAAGGCAAACCCAGCTTTTCTAAAGCCCGAGCAATAAGTGAAGCATCTTTATTCTCCCGATAAATCACCGCTATCTCACTAGGGTTCACACCGGCCTTTATCCTCTCTTGAATATTTTCGGCAATAAACCTGACTTCGTTCCTCGCTTTATCAAAAGAATATAGATTAGCTAAAATATTCTCATGCCCGGCTTTCGCTTTTAATTCTATACGCAAATCTTTACCTTGCGTATTCTTGCCAATCAAGGAATGTGACGCATCCAAAATAGACTGGGAAGAACGATAGTTTTCAGCTAGCTGAATCAAAACCGCCTTTGGATAAAGTTTTTTGAAATATAAAAAGTTCTCGAGTGAGGCACCTTGAAAACGGAAAATCGCTTGCTTTTCATCTCCCACAATAAAAATATTCGGATTCTCATGGAAACCAGAAATCAATTCCAGTATTTTATTCTGCGAATTATTGGCATCTTGATGCTCATCCGCCAAAACATACTGATATTTTTCTTGTAATTGTAACAGTAAATCTTTATTTGATTCTAGTGCTTTTATCACTTCCAAAATCATATCTTGATAATCATAAAGCCGTTTGGTTTCCAGCGCTTTTTCATACTGAGCATAGACCTTCTGAAGCTCTTTATTCTTTTCATTACTCTTCTCCAGGTCTTTATACTTTCCTTTCATCTCACCCTGATATTTCCCTTTTTCATGTCGGAGGTCCGGAATCAAAGTAAAATCCGCCGTCTGTTTATCTAAAATCTTGGCTAAATCTTTTGGTCCAATATTTTCTTGCTTCAGATTATTTATCTCGCTGATAATAGAACGGACATAATGATAAGTATCACCATAAGGCTTCAAGATTTCTAATTTAGTATTATCAATAATTTCTTCCAAGATTTTTATCTGATCAATATCCGTAATATTTTGGGCGCCAATTATTCTGGGAAATTCTTCCGGATAATTTTTAATAATATCATTACAAAAACCGTGAAAAGTATAAATATTTACCTTATAAGCCGAACTGCTGATAATATCCGCTAATTTTTTGCGCATAGAATACACGCCGGATTCCGTAAATGTGAGCGCTAAAATACTGTCTGGGCTAGTATCTGTCCTCTTCAAGATATTAGCAATTCTGAGGGTCAAAATGGACGTTTTACCGGTACCAGGACCAGCAATAACCATCACGGGACCATCTATCGCCTCCACCGCTTCCTTTTGTTTTATATTTAGCTGTTTATACCTTTCCTCAAAAGTCATTCGGTAATTCTAACACAAAATCAATGTAATTTCTTAAGAATAATCCTAGCCTTTGAAACATAATTACATTGACAAATAACTCTAAAAAGCTAACAATATCAACGGATAGGTGTTATGGTTCTAAAACAAGGAGAAAAGTTTATGCCAGCCAAAACATTCGATGAACAAATGGTTCAGGTACTTAATGGTTCGAATAGCCTGAAAGAGCTTCAGCCGATCCTTCGGCTCATTCAGACCAGGAGTATTCCGGGTGGCCACGAAGCACTTCGCCAAGCGGTTAGCGAAGTCGGAAATCGTCTTGGGAGCAAGGTCTTTGGCTTCTTGAAAGCTGGGTTTCGAAATGAAATCAACCAGACCCTCGCTTATCTTCTCAGCGAAGAAGCTCGGGTGAACAAGGAAACAAAAGCAAAGACTATGCTCGCCCAGCCAAAGACTGGATAGAACTAAAAACATGGCCCGGTTGCGCATTGCGCAACCGGGCCACTATTATTGTCACGATAGATGTCAATCCCAATCCTGATGGATGGGCCGTTCACTGAAAGGGCATGCCTTGCAGGTGCAGTAGTTAAAGCCATCACTGCCGATACGTACAGCTACGCGACGGCTTTCCTCGCCCTTGTAGCAATACACTACCCCAGACTGGCGCTGTTTGGCAATTCTGCCTACACGTCTACACTTCTTAGTCTGTGACATCTTCTCTACTCCTTAGTTAGCACTAGACATATTCCAAGCCTGTTTGCTTGAAAAACCCATATTAAGCCTAGTATAAACAAAAAGAATTGTAAAGAGTTTTATAAATTGACATCTCAAAAAGGCCAGAGTAATATTGAAAACGGACTAGATACTATTTAACCAATAGGGGTTACGTAGTTTAAACCTCAGGTGTTCTAACACAAAGGAGTTACTATGAGCACAGATAAGCAAGTTCTTGATGCCGATGGCAAACAGATTACTGCCGGGATGATTGTGGGCATGAAAAACGTAGGTCCCTGGTATCGTTTTCAGGGATTTGTTGTCGCTCCATTTTCGGAACTGGAAGGTGACGGCTATACTGTCCCTGTTTTCTTCGGAAGAGAAGTTGGATCTGTACGGTTCAGTACACCCTTCTGGGAAATAGATAAGTGGGATTTTCAACACAGCAAAGATTTGGCGATCGATAACTGGCCATTTCTTCTGCTCGAAGAAGTATGGCGAAATTGTCCTCGTGTGGTCTTCTTTCGACCAGACGAATTGGTCGTACAAGAAAGTTGGAGTATTACAACCTTGGCTGATCGTATCTTTCCAAATTTTCATCACTCAGTGTATGGGTGGCCAGAAGGGGTATCTCAAACTTCTTCATCCTATAAATGTTTTCTAAAAGAGTGTCAGTCAGTAGCGACACGAGTCGCCCTCTGCAATGTATGGGGTTCAGTATATCCCATCCATGTCTGTGACACTTGCTTTTCGGAAATAAACGGTCGGAGTGCAGATGATTTGCCAGAGTTGAAGAAACCTCTTCTTCTCGTAAGTGGTGAGCCGGTTAGTCACTAAAGCAAATGTCTCCTTGAGAGCCCGTGGTAGCAATACCATCGGGCTCTTTTTTATATTTATAACTCTCAAGAATAAAATACGTTAGGACATTTCGTCTCTGCATAAATACATTTTTTTATAAAATTAAATTCTAAAAAAAACGGGTCGGCGCTTCGCGCCGACCCGTCTGTTCTACTTGTCGGTAGTCAAGCCTGAATAACTTTGACTTCACCGATCAAACCAGCTTGACCTTTTACTTCTTGATGCGATATGTCCATCGCTCCACTTTTCCAACACTTCAAGGCTGCAGTATATACAAGGCTCATTGTCCTTATTGCCCTACCACCGTCTCCGATAATTCCGGAAAACCATGGTTTGATTGGCGAAACAAAATTCTTATTTCTGACCAACTCCTGAATAAACGTCTCATCCGCCCCAAAATCACGGAGGATTTTGGTAATCAGATCAAATGAAAAACCGTTTTCAAAGAAAATCTCCAAGACGTCCCTGAAGGAAGGAAAAAGAGAGAACTCGAAATTTCTCACCAATTCCTCGACGGAATGTCCGAGAAGTGGTGCCCTTCCCGCTTCAACATTACGTTTTTGAAGTTCCAAGCGTTTAAGATCACTATCAGTGACCTCAAAAGTAAACGGCTTATCCGTACTAAAACTCTTTAAGTACTGAGTGGTATAAGTCGGCATAGTGCTTCTCCTTTTTTGTGTGTTGAGTTCAATCCAAATAATAAACTACTCTCTTTTCAACACAAAAGCAAATACAAACTATTCCCCCTCCATCTCACTCACCGCCTTCCTATAATTACAATAATCACATTCGGGGCTTGGTTTTGGCATTTTACCATCAAGACATTTTTTTATTTTCACCAACATTCCCTCTATCCAAGAATCATCTCCAGTATATGGCAACAAATCAATATCAAACTCCAGCTTCCCGTCAAACGCTTTTCTATCCGTCTTTCCATTACAATAAACAAAGTATCCAGTATCTGAAACTTTCAATCCATTCTTTCGAAGTAGCCACTGATATATTTCCATTTGTCTTTTATATCCACCCTGCCATTCAGCATCAAGTGTAACCACCGCGGTTTTACTTGTGGCTTTATAATCCGCAACTATAACTTCCCCATTTTCATCTTGCCAAAGATCATCCACCGCTCCAGTCACAATAAAATTAGTTGGTTCATGAAGATATTGAACTCCTTTAAAATTTTCCCGCCATTCATCCATCATCTCGTGTGAAAAAGGCACGGCTTTGAGCCCATAAGCTTTCATAAGTGGGTGTGTAGTGTGCTTGGCTCTGTGAATATCAAACTCTTTCTTGAGGAGAGTATCCACGGCCGTGTTTAGATTAAAGGGAAATCCTGGTGGCTGCCCCACTCCAAGCCGGCGATCCAAATAAAAACATTTTGGACAATGCATAAAACTTTCTATTCTTGAACGAGAAAGTTTAAACGGCTCCTCACTCTCAGGATCATATAAATTTCTTGTTCTGTTTGATTTGTAAAATTCGGACATATTATTTAATTAAATTTGAATAAAAAATTAATGGTGACTGCTGTGCCCGCCCGTAGCTTTGAGCGAAGGAGGGAGACCCCAATTCCAACTGCCAAAAGGCTCCTGGCCCTATTTCTCATACAAATTTCTTGTTCTATTTGATTAAATCCATATTCTAGTTTGCCGCTTGCGGGAGACTTGATAGGTCCATATAATATCTCTTGGGATTTGATTGATCTATATAGACGATGATATCTTTACCGGCAGTAAAGCTCTCAGGGTTATAGTTGAGATTATCACTTCGAAAGACGTACATCTGATTATCCGAAGGGTTAAGCCATTGAGCAACTATCTGGTAACTATTCCTCCCCGTGTTTTTATATTCGCCTGTGGATATTTGCGTTGAAGAATTAGATTCTACGGAAATGACTTTGGCTGAAATTTTGGTACCGCTCATGAGCATTTTCTTCTTCAAAGCTGCTACCCTGATTGCACTTATGATAATACCAAGGCCAACAAGGAAAAATATCACCCCCAGAATAGACATAATTATCACCCCAAACCAAATCTGAAAAAAGGTATTTATTTTTGCATTTTGTGAATTACTCTTATTGTATATAACAGGGACCTTTTCCCCCACAGTATAACCAGAGACAGTACTTGATATATTGGATTTAAAAGTCACGTTTTTATTTGAAGCATCAGTAAAGGTCACTTCTGGGCTATACATGATATCACCATCAGACGAACGACTACTAATAATATTAGTAACTACACCCTCTATTTTTTCTGAATCACTCAAAAAAGCAGTGGTACTCTTTATCATATAAAAATCACCTACCAAAAGTCCGGCTCCTATTAAAAAGAAAATTACCCCAAATAATATTTTTTTCATATATCTATATTACCACAAAATAGTATTATAAAAAAATATAAAAACACCTTTTTATTATCTTATCTTCAACCATTCGCCATTTTTGGCGAATGAGTGAGGAATTAAAGAAGAGAGATAATGGACTTGATAAGGTTTGAGGAATCGGACGAAAGGAAATAGATTACAAAAGGGTTGTCAGACCGGCGGGTCAGCACTCCGCCCTTTTCCAAGATAGCCAGGTGTTTTGAAGTAGCTTTAAAAGATATTTTCAGATTATCAGCAATTTCCCCCACCGAAGCAGATTTCTTAATTTTTAAATACATGACAATGGCCAGCCGGTGCTCACTCGCTAGGCATCTCAAGTCGGCGCTTTTTTTATTAATTTCCACCAAATTTATTTTCTCCATATCCGCTCATTATATAACCATTCGCCATTTTTGGCGAATGGCTGAGGGTTTATTAAAAGGTAAATGTTGCACTCTCAGGATCATACAAATTCCTTGTTCTGTTTGATTTATAAAATTCGGACATGATATTTATATTAAATTAAAATGCGACTAAAAATCGTTTCACTTTTTGTAAAAATTAATGGCTCCTGACCCCATTTCCAAAGTTTTTTGAAAAATCTATTGGATCATAATTCATAATTTAATCTAATTAACTAATAATCATTATTTAACACTCTAACAACCACCCCCTGTACACTCATTTCCTCATTGTCTGTAAAAATGCGTGGCTGGTGTTTTGGATTATCGGAACGTGGTTTTAAAGTCACGGTTTTGCCGTCATTATGGTACTCCTTTATTGTAGCATCATCACCTATCAATGCCACAACCCTATTTCCATTTTCTGGATGATAATTTTTAACACACAAAACTAAATCACCATCATTTATTCCGGCTTTATTCATAGAATCACCAGTCACCCTTAATACAAAATATTTTGATCCACCAGAAAGATAATCTTTTCTGACTGGTATTGTTTCTTCAGGAATTGAATTGGCTATCATTAACTCCCCACAACCGACAGATTCATAAAGTGGTAAATTAATCATAGCTCCTGTATATGGCGATACAACATCTTTCTTAACAACGACCTCTTCTATTTTAGATTTAATATTATTACCAACCCTATTCTTAAAATATTCTTCGGTTTCCTTATCTACAAAATATACATAACACCCCTTCATTCCTCGAGTCATCAATATTTTATAAATATTTCTGACAAGTCTATTTAATTTTTCTGGGCTATTTTTAAGTGACTGTTTACCTTTTTTATCCTTATAACTTTTCCAATCTGTATAAAAAGAAAGAGTTTTTGAATTAAATTTAAGATCTTCGCCAACAATCACACCAACATAATCAAATTCTAAACCTTGAGATGTGTGAATACAACCAACCTGATTAATACCACTCTCATCAATTGCCCAAGTGGTTCCCACCCTTCTTGAATTCCAAGGTAACTTAAAATCAAATTCTGGAACCTCAATATCACAAATCTCAGAATTATTATTACCCTCATCAGCAGATGTCCAATTCCATGCATATCCAGCCAACACACGCGATTTATGGCCATTATTATTCTTTTCTTTAATTTCCTGATACATTTGGTTTGGATCATTAAATATCCTAAAATCAAAATCTTTTTCATCCCAACCATTAAAATTTGCGGTATCTTTTATTTGTAGGGTGTGATCAAGCCAATTAATAAAACCTTCTGCTCCAGCACAACGAAACTGAGCTGTAAGTTCTATTTCATATGTTTTTACATTTAATTCTTTTGCAATTCTAATAATTTCATTGGTGGAACCAATATCTTCAGGTCTGATCACCTGATCATCATCAACAAAAAAGACTGATTTTTTTGATGCTCTTATAATATCTTCAACTTGATTATCTCCCATATATTGATATGCGGTCCCATTTTTTAGTCTATGTGCTTCATCAACAACAATAACATCAAAAGTATTTTCCTTCGCATCAAAAAAACCAGCAGAACCTTTAAATAAACTATTCAGTCTTGTTCTTGTATTTTCGCCAGAAAGACTTTTTATCATAACATCACGAAAGGAAGAGTTTGGGGCTACAAATTTAACATTAAGATTTTCTTTCAAGAAACTTCCCAAAAGATTCATTGAAATAACAGACTTACCTGTTCCAGGACCACCTTTTATTATCACAATAGACTTTTGATCTACTTCTTTTAAAACATTATGATATGCGAGTTCGAATGCAACTTTCTGTTCATCAAGTAAGACAAAATCTTTATTACCCAAAAATAGACTTGATACATAATCTATAAGTTTTTTTGTAGGTTTAATTTTTCCTGACTCAATTTTATATAAAATTTTATCACCTTTTCCTTTACCGACATATTTTTTTATAAAATTTTCTAATTTTTCTTGATCATCTTTAAAATAGATAGGTGCCTCTAAAACCATATTATCATAGATTTTATTTTTTAATGGTTCTGGATTTTGTTCTATATAATTGTGTAAAACGGCACAAGGATATGGAGAAATTATTCCTGCACTAATATCTTCATTATAATCTTTTAAAAAAGTTGTATACGAACTAGCTTGATATGATGGGTGGGTAGTTTCTCTTAAACCACCATTTATAAAAGTCTTAACTATTCCGTCTTTATCAGTACATTCTGCTGTTTGCCACTGTTTTAATTCAACAAGAACAAAATTATCATTCTTATTATCATCTTGCCCTGAGATAATAAAGTCTACTCTGTTTGAAGTTGCTGGAACTACATACTCGACAAGAATACCACAATCATCAGCTACTCCGGAACGACGAACTACTCTTTCCATAAATCCTAAGGAGTTTTGCCATGATGTTTTTTCATTTGGAGCAACCTTACGACCAAATTTTTCCATCATAGCAACTTCTATACACTGCACAATATTATTTGAATCAACATCATTTTTAAATCCTGCCGCCGTATTTTTATAAATTATCATAATTACAACTTATTATACTTAGTATGCTTACCTTTGGCTTTTTCTACTGGATATTTTTCTTCATTTTTTGTTTGTTTTCTATCCAAAGCTTCAAGCACATCAATATTTAAATCATGACTCATAAGTAAAACCCAATATAAAACATCTGCCAATTCATCAGCAATATGTTCTTTATCAGAAATGATATATTTTTCCATTTCTTCCTTATTTTTCCACTGAAAATGTTCGAGAACTTCGGAAGCCTCTAGAGATAAGGATATGGCTAGATCTTTAGGATTATGGAACTGTTTCCAGTCTCTAGCATCTCGAAAATCAACGATTCTTTTTGTTAGTTCTTCTGACCTTTTCATGTACAAATACTAGCACAAAACACCCTTATTCTCCATATAAAAATAAATTACTATATTTTTAAAATAATAGGAAATGGGGTCAGCCACCATTATCCTAAAACAAAATTAATGGCTCCTGACCCTATTTCTGCTATTTCTCCATTTAATTGGCAAATAACTGGTCTTTTTATACTGCGAACAGTATTGATAACAGCACAATAGTTATGCTGACGAAAAGCGAGATAACAGAGCGGAAATGGGGTCAGGAGCCTTTTTTAAAAACAGCCTCATCCCCCATTCTTTCAGGTAAAATATTCACCCGTTCAACATACGACGTTGACGGGTAGGTTAGGCGTGAATTTGGGTCACTTTTTGACCAAATTCACGCCTTTTTGACTTTTTTATCTCTTATAAATCATTCTTCCTATAGAAAACAAAAAGAAAGTTAAACATACAATAGCCGTGACAATCTATTTAGTTAATCAAAAATCTAAGAGTGGAAACTAAACGGATCTTTTTGTATTCTGGAGAACCAGGATCTTTATCAGTGATTTCAAAGACACCTTGATTACCACGGACGGCCTGACCAAGTGAGACACCGGCATTGTCCGAAAATTGCTCGGCAGTAGCCCTAGCATTCTTGATGGCATCAGTGAGCATCTCTGGCTTGATACTATTTATATCTGAAAATTCAAAATTAATAGAATTTTGATTTAAAACCACACCCTTCTTTACTAAAAGCAAAGTCTCATTTGAAGCCGCCTTGGCCAAATCCACTTTTTTAGTATAAACAGAAACCTGATCATTTGAATTATAACGGTAAATAGCATCACGATAAGTATCTTGATAAATATTAATAGCGGCTACATTTATTTCTGAATCCTCAAAACCTTTTCCTTTCAAGAATGTTTTAATAGCGGTAATATTTCTCTCTGTTTCCGCATACAAACTATCAATATCATTAGACTTCACTTCAAAATTCATAGACCAGATAGCAGTATCAGCCTTTACAATCTTTTCTGACAAGCCTTTAACTTCTACATAAGAAGCTTGCTCAGAAAAACGGCCAGTAGCAAAAAGAATAGTGGCTGATAAAATTATTAATAAAACAACCACAAGCACCCCTGACAAAACTTTATTATTTTTAATTGTTTCCATACTTGTATTATATCACAATTACATCTTCCGAGTATTATAAGCCCAGAAAAACAAAACCACGCTTTGTCCAACTAATTCAAATCAATCGAGGGTTCACCTTGATTGATTTGACTAATTCACCAAGTAAGCCATAGCTTACTCGTATCGTACTAAACCAAAAAAATGGGTCAGGAGCCTTTTTTGTATATCCTCTTCCAGAGTCACCAAAATATCCTTATTTTACAAAGGTTATTTTTGCTACCTTTCAATAGATTCGAACCTATTGCATAAATTCAATAAACTATGTTACAATCTGTGTATCACTATGAAGGAGACCCTGATGCAGATCCGTCTGCATTGGGGGCTTTTTCTTTTAGGGCTTAATTCTAGTTGAAAATTTATGATAATGTTCGTTCAAAAAAGTAATCTCTGTATTTTTATTTCTAAGTAAAAAAGAACATTTCTTTTTATCTGGAGCAATAATCTGACTCACGGATTTCTTTTCCTTTAAAAATTCTACTAAGCAACCAAAATCTCCATCGCCAGTAATTAAAATACAAGAAGAAAAAGATTTTTCATAAAAATCTGAAGTAGCTTTTAATACTAATTCAGCATCACAATTACCTTTTACTTTTTCCCCAACAGACACGGTTTGTTTAAAAACCAAAATATAACCACAACTTTGTAGATGTTCGTAAAATTTTACCCTCTCTGGCACTAGACCAATAAATAAGTAAACAATAGCCGGATTATATTTCTGACGAAGCCACCCTCTAAACTTTTTATAATCAATTTCGAATCCTAACTCTTTGGCTGATCGGTATAGGTTATTACCATCAATATAGATATTTATTTTATTCACGTTTAGATTATATCATGCAAACTATATAAACAAAATTCAATCAAATCTTCCGAGTATCATAAGCCCAGTGGAGAAGTGCTTGGCGCTCGCACGGACGGCAAAAAATATCACTGGGGCAGCTTGTCCCGAGCCCGGTCGAGGGGCGGTTTATTTTAGTTTTTATAAATAAAGCTCTCGTCAATTTTCCACACCCCTTTTTCACGAAAGGCCGGAATAGTCTGACGGCGAGCAGCATTTAACAATATTGAAGTCTTAATATTATTATTCTTAGCATAATCTGCCAAAGTGACAATCGGATTACCTTTCAAATAAGCAATCCGCTTATCAAGAGACTCCGTAAGACCGAGAGATATAACTTTATCCATAGTCTTAGTATTCTTAGTATCACGATAATCACCAAAAGATTGATAATATATTTTCTTTTCCTTGTCCCGAATAATCAAACGTGGAAAACCAAGCCTTAATAATTGGAAGTTCATAAGCACACGACCAATACGGCCATTACCATCGCAAAATGGGTGAATAGTCTCAAAATCCAGATGAAACTTGGAAATTTTTTCCAGAAAATATAAGTCATAATTACTGCTGTATTCTAACAAAATAGATTCAATCATTCTTTCCACGTGTTCCGGGGCTGGAGCAACATGTGTACCAACGCGAACGTATTCGCCAAGCTTTCGGAAACGACCAGCGATAGAGTCGTCAATATTGCCGATGAGCATTTTATGGAGCAGTAAAATCAATTCTTTAGATAATTCTTCAGCTTGGGATTTTTCTCTGGTATAGGAAATAACTCTGGCCAGATTTTTTGCTTCAAAAATTTCCCTAACAGACACATCGCGAGAAACCTCCATTTCCAAAAGAATTTTTTCAGTTTCCTTGAGAGTCAAGGTGGAGTTTTCAATGGCGTTTGAGTTGTAAACGCTTTCTGGCGCTTCGGCTTCGTCAAGTATGGACAAAAGAGACTCCTTGCCTTTGCGCAAAGTATCATACTCAACCTTCAATTCCTGAATTCGATTTTTTATTGGTTTTTGTATGGGCATAATTTTATATTAAATGTTATACTGTAAGTATAGCAAATTCACGTCAAAAGTCAAGTTTGGCGTGAATTTGGGTCACTTTTTGACCAAATTCACGCCATTTTGACTTTTTTATCTCTTATAAATCATTCTTCCTATAGAAAACAAAAAGAAAGCTAAACATACAATAGCCGTGACAATAATACTCTGATATTGTCCGTCAAAACCGCTGAGAGATAAGTGTTTGAAAAGTATCCATGAATACGCCCAGACGAGAACCAAGCCGTAGGCAATATTTTTATCTTTGTTCATCCGCAAAATTCCAATAAGTGCGCCGACGAGTAAAATAATACTTGTCCATACAAAGTCCGCAAGACCAAAACCGTTCCAACCGATACTTACAAGAAATACTGTAATGTTGGCAATCGAGGCTACGGTTATCCAACCAAAGTAAATACTAAATGGTGCCCAGATGGAAACTTTTTCAATGGTTGTAAAATTTCCTAGACGGATAATGTCGGCAATCTTGATAAGAAGTATTAGCAACACTGCCATAACAGCTACCGAGATAGCAATATAGTCATAGTGCCAAGCAAATATCCACGAGATATTAGCAAGCGAGGTAGCAATAAAAAATGGATTAATTTTCTGGATGACTTCTTCTGTTTTTTGATCTTTTTTCACAAACTGATAGATCACATATATACCGAGAAGTAGATAGATTAGACCCCAAATAGAAAAAGCGGGGCCTGCCGGTGTAAATAGATTCGGATAAGCGTTTGATATTTCACCAGTACCACGATTGTTGATTGGTAAAGCATTCGCCAAGAAATTCATAACCACCATGGCGATATATGTTACTGCTACTAAAATCTTAATAGATATATTTTTCATAGATAAATTCTATCACAAACCCGGACAAAAAACAGCTTATTTCAGGTAAAAAATATAATCAAATCTTCCGGCTATCATAAGCCCAGTGGAGAATGGTTTGGTGTTGACGGGGACGGCCGTATCAAGGTGAACCCTTGATTGATTTGACCCCTTCACCAAGTAAGCTATAGCTTACTTGAAACCGGCGAGGATTTTGAGGCAGCGATTAAAACTGGTGTAAAATTAAATAAAAAAAGAGAGCTCGCAACGACGAATCGTTGCGAGCCCTGGAACATCGAAAGGAAAGGTTCTTGTTCTCTTATCTGACTTTAGCTAAAAGTTCCTTGCGGAATCAATTGCTGTTTTCAGATAGAATTACCCTTTCACAGAGAACCGAAGTTCTCAAACCCCTTCGACTTTACTGTCACTTACGCTGACCTTTTGGCCAGCTCATCGAGCGTCTTCGCTGTCTCAGCGAACACGTACTCGAGGCCGATCTTCAAGAATTCCGTGACCTCTGCCACTGGAATACCAAAAGCCTTTGCCGCGTCTATGGCCTCCTGCTTCACCCCCTTCGGACTGACATGAATGCCATCCTTGAGGAGTTTGTGCTTGAGAACCATAACTGCGATCTGACCTAACCGTTCTTCTGAGAGTGCCATATTGCACTCCTTTCTTAATGAACCAAACCACCTATACGTTAGGTGAAACGATCAGCTACTACCTTTCACTGATCAAAAGAGTATAGCATGCTTAAGAATAAAAGTCAAGCTGTGAGGGGTGAATTCTACTCTGAATCGCAACACCCCCGTGTTAAGGTAGCGGTATCAATTACCAGCTAATTTAACACTAAAATGTCACATATCCAATTCAATAGAGAC
>Ga0194056_10000357_pt1 | contig 24780 bp, 23 predicted proteins | sample SepL4413m_MetaG_FD_155458 | JGI IMG/M metagenome (GOLD analysis project Ga0194056, IMG submission 155458) | Anoxic zone freshwater microbial communities from boreal shield lake in IISD Experimental Lakes Area, Ontario, Canada - Sep2016-L442-13m | ecosystem: Environmental > Aquatic > Freshwater... | reverse complement strand
GCCATTACTTTTTCTAAAGAGAAGGAAATACCTTTTTTTATTCTTGGTGGTGGGTCAAATATTTTAGTGGCCGACAAAGGTTATCACGGTTTGGTCATTAAGAATGAAATTTTGGGCAAGAAAATAGAAGACGGTAGGCTGGTTGTCTGTTCTGGGGAGATTTTGGATGACGTTGTAAAATATAGTATTGATGCAAGTCTTTTTGGTTTGGAAAATTTATCTGGTATTCCTGGCACGATTGGTGGAGCTACTGTTCAAAATGCCGGAGCTTATGGTCTAGAAATAAAAGACTATCTTTATTCTGTTACTGGAGCGGATGCTTCCTCTGGAGAATCTTTTATCTATTATAATAGTGACTGTCATTTTTCTTATCGGACAAGTATTTTTAAGGAGAATAAAAATCTGATAATTACAGAAATTCAATTTAAATTAAATAAAGAATTTGTTCCTCAATTAGAATACGCCGGACTAAAAAAATTTCTAGCTAATAATGAATTTCCTGGTCCTAAGGAAGTGAGGGAGACTGTCCTTAAGATAAGAGAAGAAAAATTACCTGATTGGCATAAGCTTGCAAACGCTGGTTCTTTTTTTAAAAATCCAACTATAAGCCAGGATAAATTTACTGAATTAAAAAATAATTTCCCTCAAATACCTGGTTTCCCTGAGTCGGGAGATAAGGTAAAAGTTCCTCTGGCTTGGATTTTAGATAATATTTGTGGGCTTAAAAATTATAGAGAGGGAAATGTCGGTCTATATGAAAAACAACCATTGATTTTGGTAAATTATGACAACGCGACAGAAAAAGAAGTTTCTGCTTTTGCCGAAAAAATAAAAAATATAGTTAAAGAAAAAACGGGAATAGAAATAGAGGCAGAGGTGGAAAAGGAAAATTAAAATATTATTTTTTTATTTATAAAAATAAAAAGTTATCCACAGTTTTGTGAAAGATAATTAGAAAATCATTGTATTATTTTCTAATTAAGATATTATTACAGTAGTTCAGTGGTTTTTATAATTACGGTCGAAGAAAATCATGAGCTCGTTAGGAAAAATTTTTAATTTTAAAATGAGTTTGAGATTTTATTTTTGTAAGATCAAAAAACTTGAAAACTATTATGGCAGCTAAAAAGAAAGCAAAGAAAGTCGCTAAGAAAGCGAAGAAGGGAGGAAAGAAGGGAAAGAGATAATCTCACCCTAAATCTAAAAAGCACCGCACTTGATTGACCTCGTGTGGTGTTTTTTTGTCTATAAATATGATAAGATGGTTTTTATATGTCATTTTTAAGTAATATTTTTGGAGATAAATACACCAAGGCTATCAAGCCTTTTTGGTCAATCGTGGCTGAAATTAACTCTTTAGAAGAGGGTATAAAGGCTTTGTCTGACGCTGATTTAAAGGCAAAGACCGCAGAATTTAAAAAGAAACTTTTACCTATAACAGACGGTGGAGAAGGGAAAACTTTGGAAGATATTTTACCAGAAGCCTATGCTGTGGTACGCGAGGCCTCCAGAAGAACTTTGGGCGAAAGGCATTTTGATGTTCAGCTTATTGGTGGAATTATTTTAAATAAGGGTGGTATTGCTGAGATGCGTACTGGAGAAGGAAAAACTTTGGTGGCTACTTTGCCCGCATATCTAAATGCTTTATCTGGACACGGTGTTCATATTGTTACTGTTAACGATTATCTTTCCCGAAGAGATGCCGTGTGGATGGGTCAGGTATATGATTTTCTTGGACTTTCGGTTGGTATTATAAATCACGAAAGCTCTTTCTTATATGATGTCAAACATATTTCCGATAAAACTTTGGAAGAGAATGAAGATAAAGAAAGAGATGAACTCGGTTCTTTTAAAGTTGTTTATGATTTTTTGAAACCTTGTACTAGAAGAGAAGCATATGGTGCGGATATTACTTATGGGACAAATAATGAATTTGGTTTTGATTATCTGCGAGATAATATTGAATATTCAGAAAGAGATTTGAGACAACGAGAATATAATTTTGCCATTGTGGATGAAGTAGACTCTATTTTGATTGATGAAGCACGAACCCCGCTCATTATTTCTTCTCCGACTACCGAGTCAGGGGATTTATATATAAAATTTGCGGATATCGTAAAGCCTTTTAAAAAGGACGAGGATTTTACGGTAGATGAAAAATTGAAAGCCATACAGCTAACTGACGCTGGTATTTCCAAAGCGGAAAAATCTTTGGGTTTGGAAAATATTTATACTGATGCCGGTATAAAATATGTTCATCATTTGGAAACCGCCACCAGAGCAAAAGCTTTATTTGAAAAAGATACAGACTATGTGGTGAAAGATGATGAAATAATCATCGTAGATGAATTTACCGGACGTTTACAGCCTGGACGAAGATGGTCTGAAGGTTTACATCAGGCAATAGAAGCTAAAGAGGGTGTAAAAATTCAAAAAGAATCTAGGACTTTTGCTTCTATTACTTTTCAAAATTATTTCCGTCTCTATAAAAAGCTTTCTGGTATGACCGGAACAGCGTTGACTTCCGAAGAAGAATTTTACAAGGTTTATCATACTGAGACTTTTTCCATTCCTACTAATAGGGATATAAAAAGAGCTGACAAAAATGATTTAATTTTCCAGACAGAAAACGGTAAGTTTATTGCTGTGGCAAAACGAGTAAAAGAACTACAGAAAAAAGGTCAGCCTGTTTTGATTGGTACTGTTTCTATTGAAAAGAATGAAATATTATCTGCTTATTTATCTAAGGAGGGAGTAAAGCATAATGTTTTAAACGCTAAAAATCACGAGAAAGAAGGTGAGATTGTAGCTCAGGCTGGACATATGGGTGGGGTGACAGTGGCTACAAACATGGCTGGGCGAGGTGTGGATATCAAGCTTGGCGGCGTGCCTTATAATAAGGAGAAAGCGGAAGAAGTGAAAGCACTCGGTGGTCTTTGTGTTATCGGTACTGAGCGTCATGACGCAAGAAGAATTGATAATCAGCTTCGTGGGCGAGCTGGTCGTCAGGGTGATCCAGGTGAGACCCAGTTTTATGTTTCTCTTGAAGATTCGCTTATGAGGATTTTTGCTTCGGATACTATTAAAAAATTGATGGGGAGGTTTGGTTTGTCAGAAGATCAAGCAATTGAGAATTCTTTGATTACTAAATCATTGGAAACTGCCCAAACTAAAATTGAAGGTTTTAATTTTGATGCTCGAAAACATGTTTTGGAATATGATGATGTTTTGAATTATCAAAGAAAATTGGTTTATGAAAGAAGACGGGCGGTACTTTTAGGTGATAAAGAAATGGTTAGGTCCAAGCTTGATGAAGTTATTTCTTTTGATGAAAATATAGTAAAAATAGTTGAAGACAAGATAAAATTAATGGGCGAAGATGAATTTTATCGTATTGCCAAGATACTCTTGCTCCAATCTATAGATATGTTTTGGGTAGATCATTTGGAAATCATGGATTATACCCGTTCCTCTGTAAACCTTCGTGCCTATGGTCAGCGTGATCCGCTGGTAGAATATAAAAAAGAGGGTTTGCGTTTGTTTAAAGAAATGAATGAGGCGGTGAATGATCAGATATTAAAAATCTTGCCAAATATTGGTGCTGGCGCTTATGCGAGACAAGAACAAGAATTAAGGGATACTCAAAAACATATGGTTATGGCTGGTGGCGGGACAGAAGATGGAGAGGGTAATAAACAAAACACTGTTACTGTAACTAAAAAGGAAGATAAAGTAGGAAGAAATGATCCTTGCCCGTGTGGAAGTGGGAAAAAATATAAGAAGTGCCACGGTGCTTAACTAATAAAAGTGGATAAAAACCTTTGCTTATCTTTTTTAATAGGATTATAATTACAGTAGATAAATTGTTCTATTTGGTCGTTGACGTTTTTGTCTTAGACAACTAACGGAGGCCTTGTGACTGTACTTTCTGGTCCCAAAGATGGTTATGGTTTTGAACGTGAAGTTGGTGGTCAGGCTTTTATCGACGTTGATCGGCGGTATCGGCTTGGCAGGATACAGAGTTTTTGGAGCGAAATCAGGACGGTTAAGGGATTTCAGGCTGACTTTGGCTGGGATCCGCGGAGGCCTAAAACACCTCTGTCACAGTGTCTTTTTTGCCAAGTTGCTCGTGGTTTAAACGTAAGAGGGGGTGATCTCGGTCTGTACGTTGCCATTGGCACAAGGTTTGATTTGTCTGGAAGAGATCTGTTTTTCGAGTATGGCGACTGTGTCGTCACGATCGATATAACAGTCAGCCATGACAAGCGTAATCCTCGGGCTAATTTCGTTTTGAGTCGTGATCATTTCATCAAGGATGAACATTACGACATTGCAAGAGCGATTGCCCGGAGGTTGTCTCGCCAGCGTCGGTAGAAATGACAAAAACATCTTAAGGAAAACTACGCTTCTGGGAGGGGAGGCGTAGTTTTTTGATGCTATTTTTTGACAAAACTACTATTTTTTAATGTGTTTTATATTTTATCTTAAATTTTTCTTTTTATATGTTAGAATACTGTTTCGTTATTTTTATTAATTAATCTAACAGAAAAGATAAATATTTAATTTTAAAAGTCCTCGGGTTTCCCGTCGCAGACTAGGGCCAGACATTTTAAAATCAAACATCTATCTTTTCTTAAGTTAAACTGTATGAAAAAAATCACAAAAGTTTTAGCGCGCGAAATATTAGATTCTAGAGGTAATCCGACCGTGGAGGTGGATTTAACTCTTGCTGACGGTTCATTTGGCCGAGCGGCGGTGCCCTCCGGTGCTTCTACTGGTAGTTATGAAGCGGTAGAACTTCGTGATGAAGATAAGAAGAGATATGGCGGAAAGGGAGTACTTAAGGCTGTAAATAACGTAAATACGGAAATCAAAAAAGCAATTTTGAATAAAGAGTGGGATCAGAAAAGTTTGGATAAAAAGATGATTGAAATTGATGGTACAGAAAATAAAGGTAAGCATGGTGCCAATGCTATCCTTGGTGTTTCAATGGCTTTTGCACATGCAACAGCGAAGAGTGATAAAATGCCTTTGTATAAATATTTCAAAAAAATTGGTAAAACCGGAAATGAAGTTTGTTTGCCAGTGCCAATGATGAATATTATTAATGGTGGTAAGCACGCGGAAAATTCTACCGACCTACAGGAATTTATGATTATGCCTATTGGTGCTAAAAACTTTGCTGAAGCTTTGAGAATGGGTGCAGAAACTTTTCATGCTTTAAAGAAAATTTTGAAGGGTAGAAAATTAAATGTAAGTGTGGGGGATGAAGGTGGTTATGCACCAGCTTTACCAAATAATGAAGCGGCAATTCAAGTGATTATTGAAGCTATAGAGGCAGCTGGTTATAAAGCCGGCAAAGATATTTCTATTGCGATAGATGGTGCAGCTTCAGAATTATTTGATAAAGAAAAGAATAAATATATTTTGGCTAGTGAAAGCAAGGAATTGACTAGCGAGGAGATGGTGACTTTTTATGAAACTTTGGTGGCTAAATATCCGATTATTTCTATTGAAGATGGTTTGGCGGAAGATGATTGGGCTGGTTATCAAGTGATGACCAAAAAGCTTGGTAAAAAAATTCAGATTGTCGGTGATGATTTATTTGTAACTAATGTAAAAAAACTACAAGAGGGAATAGATAAGAAAGCTTGTAATTCTATTTTGATTAAATTAAATCAGATTGGTACTGTGACTGAAACTATTGATGCTATCAATATGGCAAAGAAAGCCGGGTATACTTCCGTGGTATCACACCGTTCAGGTGAAACTGAGGACACTACCATTTCTGATTTGGTAGTTGGTCTTGGAACGGGGCAAATTAAAACTGGTTCACTTTGCCGCTCTGAACGCGTAGCAAAATACAATCAGCTATTAAGAATTGAACAAGAGCTTGGCGCCAAAGCAACTTTCCCTGGTAAAAAAGCGCTGAAGGTTCAAAATTAAATTATGTCCGGACCTGAAAAATTATCAAAAAAACAAATTGCCTTAATAGTGCTTGATGGCTGGGGCTATCGAGAGGAAAAAGAGCATAATGCTATAGCGGAGGCTAAAACGCCGTTTTTTGATAGTTTATGGCGGGATTATCCACATTCATTGCTTAGTGCTAGCGGTTTGGCTGTGGGGCTTCCAGAGGGTCAGATGGGCAATAGTGAGGTGGGGCACACTACTATAGGGGCGGGAAAGGTGGTTTTTACGGATCTAGTGCGGATTAGTGAATCAGCTAAAAGAGGCGAGCCTGCCCGAATGGCGGAGACGGGCGGGTTTGATAGTAATAAAACTTTTCAAAAACTTTTTGCGCATGCTTTAAAAAATAATTCTACCCTACATTTATTAGGACTTCTTGGTCCGGGCGGAGTGCATTCACATAGTGAGCATTTATATGAAATTTTAAAGGCAGCTAAGAGGGCGGGATTAAAAGATGTGGCTATTCATGCTTTTACTGATGGCCGGGATACACCACCACAAAGTGCTGGGGAATATTTAGTAGATTTAGAAAAAAATATTTCCGAAATTGGAATTGGTTTTATTTCCACCATGACTGGGCGATATTTTGCGATGGACCGAGATAATAATTGGGATAGATTAGCCAAAGCTGAAGCGGCCATTTTTAGAGGTGAGGGGATGCAGGCGGGGAATCAGAAGGCTTCTGATGTGGCTAAATTGTTTTATTCCAAAGAAAAAACGGATGAACATTTTGAACCTGTAGTTTTTCTAAATAAAGACGGTCAGAAAGAATTGATTAAAGAAAACGATGCAGTATTTTTTTGGAACTTCAGAGCGGATAGGGCGAGGATGCTTTCAGAAAAAATTATCAAGTACACCATGGTGCACTTTGGATTGTTTGGAACGATGACTAGCTATGGTAAAGGTTTGGATTGTTTGGTGGCTTTTAAACCGGTGGAAATTGAAACTACTTTGGCTAATGAGATTTCTAAAGCTGGTTTAACTCAGGCCCATATTGCTGAGACAGAAAAATTTGCTCATGCTACTTATTTTTTAAATGGTGGAAAGGAAGAACCACACGAATATGAAAAGCATATTTTGGTGCCAAGTCGTAAAGATGTGGCCACTCATGATTTAGCACCAGAAATGATGGCCGAACAGATTGCTAATAAAGCTATTGAAGAAATAAATAAAGATACTGATTTTATTTTTATTAATTTTGCTAATGCCGATATGGTGGGGCATACAGCAGATAAGGTGGCTATAATTACGGGCATAGAAAAGGTAGATACTGAGTTAAAAAGGGTTGTAGGGGCTATTGTTGCAAAAAGTGGGGTAGCTTTTATTACTGCTGATCATGGTAATGCTGAAGTAAATGTGGATTTAGAGACTGGTAAAAAGCATACAGCTCATACTATTAATCCGGTACCGGCAATTCTTACCGATAAGACTAAAAAAATAAAAGCGGGTAGTTTGGCGGATATTACCCCTACGGTTTTGGAAATTTTGGGTCTTTCAAAACCTGATTCTATGTCCGGAAAACCCCTTTTAGATTGAGAGTTTTTGTGCTATTATAGCTCTATATTAGTTTTAATTTAATTAAATTTTATGTTTATTTCAATTGCCAGATTTTTTGATAAATTAGAGGATAAAGTAAGAGCTAGACTTAGTCACCGGTCCATAATTTACGCCTTGATTGGAGGGGCTTGTACGGTCTTGTTTTGGCGCGGAGTATGGCATACGGGTGATATTTTGATGGAGAAAGGTGGTTTTTGGGGTTGGTTCTTATATGAGCCAGTCACTGTAATTTGGACATCAATAGTTCTTCTAATGACCGGACTATTTGTGTCTAACTTTATAGGAGAAAGAATTGTTATTTCTGGACTTAAGAAAGAAAAAAAAGTGACTGATAAAACGGAGGGTGAAATCCAGGAGGAGGAAAGTGAAATCAAAAGGTTAGAAAAAAAGGTAGATAAGTTATCTGGTGATATAGAAGACATAAAAAATGCCGTTTCTAAAAAGTAAAAAATTAATCGTCGTTCATAATGGAAACTTTCACCCCGATGATGTTTTTTGTGTAGCTCTTTTGTCTATTATCCATAATGGTGGAATTAAAGTTATAAGAACAAGAGATGAGGGCATTATCTCTAAAGCTGATTATGTTATGGACGTGGGTGGGGAATACAATCCAGACAAAGATAGATTTGATCATCATCAGCCGGGCGGAGCGGGGATGAGAGATAATAAGATTTTTTATTCTGCTTTTGGTATTTTATGGAAAAAGTATGGTGAGAAGGCTTGTGGTTCAAAAGAGGTGGCTGATACTTTGGATAAAAAGCTTGTCCAAGTGATAGACGCTGATGATAATGGTTTTAATTTATATAAGACCGACATTGAAAATGTATACCCTTTTATGCTCACGGATCTTATATATTCAATGCGACCAACTTGGAAAGAAAGCCATTTGGAAATAGATAAAATATTTCTTAAAGCAGTAGATTTTGCTAAAGAAATTCTTTTGAGGCAGATAAAAATTGCTAAGGACGGGATAGAAGTTACTAAAGTTATTCAAGATTTATATAAGAATAGTTCAGATAAGAGGTTGATAATTGTTGAAGATCCAAAAGTTTCCAGATATGATATTTGGGACGCACTTGAGGATTTTTCTGAACCACTTTTTATTATTTATGAAGGTGAGGGTAGTTGGGCGGCGGTAGCCATGAGAAAAAGCCGAAGTGATTCCGCTAATAGAAAGGACTTTCCAAAAAATTGGGCGGGGTTGAGAGACGGTGAGTTAGCAAAAGTATCAGGCGTAGAAGATGCTATATTCTGTCATAATGGTTTGTTCTTATCAGTTGCTAGATCTAAAGAAGGAGCGATAAAGATGGCTAATATCGCTATTAACAGCTAATAATAAAATTATGGCATTTATTGATGAATTAAAATTACATATCAAAGCTGGAAACGGAGGAGACGGTGTGGTACGCTGGCTTCATGAAAAGGGTAAGGAATTTATGGGCCCAGCTGGGGGAAATGGTGGCCGCGGTGCTGATGTTTATGCACGAGCAATTCGTGATATTGGTGTATTAAATAATTATAAAAACCTTAAAGAAATGGAGGGGCCGAAAGGTGGTGATGGTGGAAAGAAAAGTTGTCACGGTGCTGACGGTAAAGATCTTTATATAGACTTTCCGGTAGGATCAATCATTACTAATTTGCAAACTGGCGGAAAGATTTTTCTAGATAAAGATGGGGACATCAAACTTCTAGCTATTGGTGGTAGAGGAGGGCTTGGTAATGAAAATTTTAAATCTTCCACTAATCAACGACCAGATAAAAGCAGTCCAGGAAAACCAGGTGAAGAGTTTGATTTTTATATTGAAGTAGAGCTTGTAGCGGATGCCGGACTCATCGGTCTGCCAAATGCTGGTAAGTCTAGCTTGATCAATGAATTAACCAATGCTAAATCAAAAGTAGGTGCTTATCAATTTACTACTTTGGAGCCAGCCTTGGGGGACATGTATGGTTTTATTCTTGCTGATTTGCCGGGACTTATTGAGGGAGCATCAGAAGGTAAGGGTTTAGGTGATAAATTCTTGCGCCATATAAAAAGGACAAAGATACTTTTTCATTGTTTGTCTTTGGAAAGCACAAAATTAGTCACTGATTATAAAACCATTAGAAAAGAACTTAAGGCTTATAGTCAAGAATTGGCTGATAAAAAAGAAATTGTTATTTTGACCAAAACTGATATGGTAGATGAGAAGACTTTACAATCAGCTATTAAAAAAATATCCAAATTAAATCCTAATATTCTGACGGTAACGATTTTGGATGATAAGTCGGTGAAAGATTTGAAAGATAATTTGATTAAAATTTTGAGAAATAAGTAAATCTATGGATAGTAAATATAAAGCAACAATTGGGCTAGAAATACACGCAGAGATGAAGACAAACACCAAGATGTTTTGTTCTTGTAAAAATGACACTGAAGAGAAAAAACCGAATGTAAATATTTGTCCTATCTGTACTGGTCAGCCGGGAACTTTGCCGGTGATAAATAAGCAGGCCGTTAAAAACGTTTTAAAAATGGGAGTAGCTTTAGGCTCAAAGTTGGCTGATTTTACCGAGTGGGATCGTAAAAATTATTTTTATCCAGATATTCCCAAAGGTTATCAGATTAGCCAATATAAGTATCCATTGGTAGTTGGAGGGAAACTGAATGGTATAAACATTACTAGGATTCACCTAGAAGAAGATACGGCAAAATCTAGCCATGATCAGGGTGATTTTTCTTTGGTAGATTTCAACCGAGCTGGCGTGCCTCTGATGGAGCTTGTAACCGAACCAGAACTTCATAGCGGTAAAGAGTCTGCTGATTTTGCCCGCGAATTACAATTACTTTTGCAATATCTTGGCGTAGGTGATGCAAATATGGAAAAGGGTGAGATGAGAATAGAGGCGAATATTTCTGTCAGTACGACGGATAAATTGGGAACTAAAGTAGAAGTAAAAAATATCAACTCTTTTAAAGCGGTAGAAAAAGCGGTTGCCTATGAGATTGAAAGACATATTCAGGTACTTGAAAGTGGGGGAAAGATAGTCCAAGAAACCCGCGGTTGGAATGAAGATAAACAAGCTACCTTTTCTCAGCGACTAAAAGAAGATTCTCATGATTATAGATATTTTCCAGATCCAGATTTACCCAAGATGAAGATTTCCGAAATATCAGAATTTTCTGTAGAAAATTTACAAAAAGAATTACCAGAATTACCATGGCAAAAGAGAGAAAGATATGAGAAGGATTATGGTATAAAAGCGGTGGATGTAGAAATATTTACTCGCCCCGGAATTATTAGTACTTTTTTTGAAAAAGTTTGTACGGATTTTGCTGGTGATAAAAATTTAGTTAAATTAGCTTCGAACTATATCATCTCTGATTTACTTGGTTTGATGAAAAGTGCGGGGGTGGATGATTTGGGTAAAATTGAAGATAAAAATTTCTCTAGTTTGATAAAAATGGTAGTGGAATCTAAAATCTCTTCACGTGGAGCAAAAGATATTTTAAAAATAATGTTTGAGAAAGGTGGTAATCCAGAAGAGATTGCTAGTAAAGAAGGTTTGCTTCAAAAAAGTGATTTGGTTGAATTAGAGAAAATTGCTGCACAAATTATTATTGATAATCCTAAAGTAGTGGCTGACTATAAGGCTGGTAAAGAAGTAGCCCTAATGTCGCTCGTGGGTCAGGGGATGAAAGCTACTAAAGGTTCAGCTAATCCGCAAGTTTTGAAGGAGGTATTTTTGAAATTGTTATCTAAGTAGAGTATAATATATTTATGAAATTAAAAGTTAATGCTCCTAAAAAAGAAAAGGCTGGTATTGTGCATATTGGTGCTGACCATGCTGGTTTTTACTTGAAAGAAGCATTGGCGGACTATTTAAAGAAACTTAATTACCAAGTGGTAGATCATGGCGCTCATTTATATGATGAATTTGATGATTATCCAGATTTTGTGGCGCCGGTGGGTAGGGCGGTATCTGACAGGCCAAATAGTGTGAAGGGAATCGTGATTGGTGGTTCTGGCCAAGGTGAAGCCATGGTAGCAAATCAATTTCCCAATGTCCGAGCGGTTGTATTTTATGGTAATAAGATTTTTCAGAATTCTGATATTATAAAACTTTCCCGACAGCATAATGATGCTAATGTTTTATCTCTGGGCGCTAGATTTTTGACTTTGGGTGAAGCTAAAGATGCTGTTCGGGTATGGCTTAATACGCCATTTTCTGGTGATTATAAATATGTCAGACGTATTAAAAAAACCGAGAAAATTTTACGAGAAATTCGTTTAAAGAAAAATTTTTAAAATGATTGAAATAATACCAGCGATATTGCCAAAAGATCTAGAAGATTTGAGAGATAAAATGGCTCAGGTGAGCGGAATAGCTCCTGTTGTTCAAATAGATATTTGTGATGGTAAATTTGTATCAAGTAAAAGCTGGCCTTATGTGAAAGGCGGTATGGATGAGTTTTCTCGAATTACCGCTGAAGATGAAGGCTTTCCTTTTTGGGATTCTTTGGATTTGGAAATAGATTTGATGGTTAGAAAACCAGAAGAAGTGGTAGATGATTGGATTAAAGCTGGCGCAAAAAGACTTGTCCTTCATATTGAATCAGCACCAAATATTTTAGAGACGATTGAGAAACTTCGAGAAGAATATGGCACCGCTAAAGAAGAAAGTTTTGGTTTGGAAATCGGTGTGGCTTTGGATATTAGAACACCAAATGAAGAAGTATTTGAAATTTTGGATATGGTAGATGCTGATGGGGATTCCATTATAGATTTTGTGCAGTTTATGGGTATCGATAATGTGGGTTTTCAAGGCCAAGAATTTAATGATCAGGTGTTAGAAAAGATTAGTGATTTACGAGATTCATATCCTAATATTCCAATTAGTGTAGATGGTGGGGTGAGTTTTGATAATGCGGCTGATCTTATTTCCGCTGGTGCCACTAGACTTATTTCTGGCTCGGCTATCTTTGAAACTGGTGATCTTGCTGAAGCTATTCATAATATGGCTAATTCTGGAGAATAATAAAAGCGAGGATTGTTTGATTTTAAAATGTCTGGTTGAGCCGTTCTATGGGCGACCCGAGGACTTTTAAAATTAAATAATCTTCGCTTTTATGATAGAATAGACAGTATGAAAACTTTAAAACAGTACATTTTAGAAGCAGAGAAAAAGGGGATTGCGATTGGGCATTTTAATATTTCAAATCTGGAAACTTTAAAAGGTGTTTTTGAAGCCGCTAAAAAGCTCGATGTGCCAGTAATTATTGGTACGGCGGAAGGCGAGCAAAATTTTATTGGTACTAGACAGGCGGTGGCGCTGATAAAAAGTTTACGGGAAGAATATGATTATCCGATTTTTTTGAATGCCGATCACCACTATTCTTTTGATAAAGTAAAAGAGGCAATAGATGCCGGTTACGACTCGGTTATTTTTGATGCTACTAATCTACCTTTTGAAGAAAATATAAAAGTGACTAAAAAGTGTGTGGAATATGCTAGAAGCGTGAATCCAAATATTATAGTGGAATCAGAACTCGGTTTTATCGGCAGTTCTTCTAAGGTGCTTGATGGTATTCCAGAAGGCGTAAAAATCACCGAGGAATTTTTAACTAAACCAGAAGAAGCTAAAAGATTTGTTGAAGAAACTGGTGTAGATATGCTGGCGCCAGCGGTGGGTAATATCCACGGAATGCTCAAGGGCGGCAAAGATCCCGCTTTAAATATAAAGAGGATTGCTGAGATAAAAAAGGCTATAAATATACCAATGGTTCTTCATGGAGCTTCTGGAAATTCTGCTTCTGATATAAAAGCTGCGATAAAAGCCGGTATGTCTTGTGTTCACATAAACACTGAAATCCGCGTAGCTTTTAGAAAAGCTCTCGTAAAATCTCTACAAGCTAATCCAGACGAAGTGGCACCTTATAAGTATATGAAAGATACCGTAATGGCGGTGGAAGCGGTAGTAGAAGAAAAATTAAAGCTTTTTACACTCCAATAATCACTGGAATCACCATTGGTTTTTTAGCGGTCTTCTGAAATAGATATTTACTGATAGCATCAGCTACATTATTTTTAACATAATCAAAATCAATTGGTTTCATCCCCGAGGCGCTTTGTTCAATTGTCTTTTTAATTATATGCCTGGTCTCGGTTAGTAATTCTTGAGATTCTCGGAGGTAGACAAAGCCACGGGAAATAATATCTGGCGACTTCTTTAATTTACAGGTAGTGGTATTGATACTAGCAATAATGACAAACATACCATCTTGAGCGAGCATTTGACGGTCGCGGATAACAACTTCTTGGACATTACCAATAGAGAAACCATCCACCATCACTAGTCCAGATGGTGCTTTTTCTTTGAGTACTTGTATTTTCTCGCCATCGCGTATTTCTATGATACTACCATTATCTGGTACGACAATATTTTCTCTAGGCATACCTAAAGAAACAGCCAGGTCCGCATTCATTTTGAGCATATAGTGATGTCCGTGTACGGGCATAAAAAACTTGTGAGGAATTTGTTTCTGAATCCAAGCTAGCTCTTCTCTTTTACCGTGTCCACCAGCATGAACATCAGTATCATAATAAGTAATTATTTTAGAATCGTGGCGGTATAGATTATCTTTTAATCCAGTGATAGCTCTTTCATTGCCTGGAATAACGGATGATGACAAAATAATAGTATCAGTTTTATTTAATTTAATTTGTTTGTGATTACCATTGGCCATTCTCATTAGGGCGGCAAATTCTTCACCCTGAGCGCCAGTAGCAAGAATCATAAGTTTGTGTGGGGGATAATCAGCAATATCTTCTACGGCGATAATATGTTCAACGTCGGCGAGTTTGAGGAATTTGATAATCTCCACATTATTTTTCATACTCCGGCCTTCAATAACAAGTTTCTTATTATATTTTTTGGCCATATTAATAAAGTGGATAATTCTTTCTACTTGAGAGGCAAAAGTAGCAATGACTATTCGGCCAGTTACTTCACTCACTATCTTATCAATAGTTTTGATAACTAAATTTTCAGATATGGTCCAACCAGGTTTTTCAATACCAGTGGAGTCCATGGTAAGTAAGAGAACATTTCTGTTTTTAAAGAATTTATACTGTTCAAATTCTTTTTCGGAAACCTTACCATCTTCATTTTCTACGCGGACATCCCCGGTGTTTACAATATCACCAAGCGGAGTTTCAATAATAACACCAGTAGAATCTGGTATGGAGTGGGTTAGGCCAAAGAATTTTATCTTTAAGTCTGGAGTAATGGGTAAGAAGCCGTCATCTTTACCGCAGATTTTTATGTTTAATTCTGGTAAATGGGGAAATTCTGTTTGTCTCTTTTTTATAAGCAAAGCACCAAATTCACGAGTGTAGATAGGCGGATTACCTAGTTTTTCAATCAAATATGGAATACCACCGACATGGTCCAAGTGGCCGTGGGTGATGACCAGAGCACGGATTTTACCTCTTCTTTCTTCAAGATATTTGGTATTTGGAAGAATATAATCAATACCAGGAGTCTCTTCGGTTTTAAATTGAATACCGGCATCAATAATAATAATGTCGTTTTTATATTCAATAGCCGTCATGTTTTTACCAACTTCTTCTACTCCACCAAGCGGTATGATTCTGACGGTTCCTTCTTTTAATGAGGGCACTACGTCTTCAAATTTTTTATGAACTCCAGCACTGTGTCTCTTTGGGGGAGGCATTCGGCGTGTATTTTTTAATTGTCTCTTGGCATTATGTTGAAGTCCTGGCATGGAGGATAAATTACCAGAAGTAGCATGGCTGGTATTAGTTGGGGCATTATTCCGGGGAATATTTTTTAAGATAGAACTATCCGCATGAAATGGGGCAGAACGCCGCCTCTCGTTACTATTATTGTTTGTTGTTATCATTTTTATTTATTTTTTTAGATTATTATTAATTTTTATTTGATTAAAAAGTTCCATATTTTATCTGTTTCAATATACCAGTTGTATATTTCTTCAAACCTTTCGGAGTGATTATTTATAAGACCAGATTTAAATCCTTGTATTTTTGGGGGAAGAATATAAATAAATTCTGGTGAATAAAGGAAAACGGCCGGAATATCATTGGTAATTTCATTTTCAAAAAGAGCGTATTTTTTTAGACGGGTAGCTTTGTCAGATATTTGTCTAGCGTCTTCTAGAAGTTTGTCGGCTTTGCTGTTAGCATATAGCGCTACATTATAACCAGTATTTCTCTGAGAAGAATGCCAGAAGGCAAAAAGATCGAGACTGCGGTTAATGGTTTCACCAAAAAGAAGAGCGTCGTATTTTCTTTGGCCTATAACGTTTTGATTTAAATCACTCGGATCAAAGGTTTGAATATCTACTTGAGCCCCAAGGAGAGTCCAGTCTTCTTTTAAAATCTCTGCCACTTGCTTTAGATCGGTAGTGTTTGATGTGGAGATAGAGAAAGATAATTTTTGTATTTCTTTTTTACTTATTTTCTTTTCTAAGATTTTATCAACGTCATTATATTTCCAACCCGCTTTGGTTAAAACAGCCTGGGCCTGTTTTATAGCCTCATCTCTATTGTAGATAGCTGAGGAGCTTTGATTATCTGGTAAAATACCGTTTGGTAGTGGACCGTCTATTTTTTCGGCATAACCACCAAGAGCTTCGGAAACAATACGGTCTTTATCCGCTGTCATATTTAATGCTTGGCGAACTTCTTTATTTAAAAAGACTTTATTTTGGTTTTGGTTAAAAAATACTCCAAATATTCTCGGTAGAGAAATCTTTTCGGCAACATCACCGGTCTTGTCTTTTAGTATATCTGAGTTTTGGGGCGTGAGAGAGCTGGTGCTGTCTATTTGTCCGCTTGAGTAAGCGCTAGATAAATCTTTTTCATTAGCGTAAAAATTAAGTTTTAGATTGGTAATAAAAGGTTCACCTAGGGCGTATTTTTTAAATGATATTAGTTCATAGCTTGTTGGTATGCCAGAGCCGTTTCTCTTTATACTACTAACTTGATACGGACCAGAGCCGACCGGTTCGGTATTATAAGAACTGAAGGGGAATTCATCGGCGGTAGCATTACCCCAAATATGTTTTGGTAGAATACCCAGTGTTGTATTTTCTAAAAATGGAGAGTAAGGCTGTTTGAGTTGAAAAGCTATTTCGGATTCACTTATTTTTTCTACCGTGACGCCAATCCAGTTGTTTCTTTTGGGACTACGAAGATTTATATCTTGGGTCATTTCTACTGTATATTCTATATCATCAGCGGTAACTTTTTGGCCATCTTGAAAATAGATATTGTTTTTCAATTTAAAAGTATAAGTTAGTCCATCATCAGAAATAGTATAACTTTCTGCTAAGTCTGGTACTAAATCTCCTTCAGCGGTGGCTCTCATTAGTCCAGAATAGACAAGGTAAGTTAAATCTCGGTCAGCAGCGGATAGTTCAAGAAGGGGATTTATAAAACGAGATGAGCCGATTAGGCCTTCAGTCAAAGATCCGCCGTGAGCCGGCACTTCGGTTATAAAATGAGCGTTAGCTTTCCAGAGTAAGGAAATAGTGGATATTATAAAAATAGTAAGGAATATTATAAATAAGGTTTTTTCGGTTAGGCCAAAAGAACTTATTATTTTTTTTAAATAATCTAATTTTGTCCTACAGATATTTTTTATATTTAACATAAATAAGAAAGACTCACATTATAATTTATAAGACGAACTAAAAGACGAATTTTTAATATAAAGAAAGAATACTATTTTAGTATAAGAACCAGTAGGGAAGAGACGACAAAGAGAATAGCTACGGCTATAGTAAAATAAAATAGTTTTTGTTCAAAACCTCTTCGGGAATGAAAACCAGCATTGAAATTATCATTGCCACCAAATGAACCGCCGACACCTGCCTGAGATTTTTGCACTAAAACAACCACCACGAGTAATATGGACAGGGCTATTTGGATATAAGGTAATATCGCTATCAAACTAGTCATTACCAGATAGTGTAGCACATAACCGTCTGATTTGCACTAGATAAGTAGACTATTATATGGTATACTCATGGCTAGTCGGAAAAGTCGCTTTTATCATTTAATTTAATTTTAAATTATGTCCATTATTTATGTTTTAGTTATTGCTATAGTTCTTTTGGTCATTTGGGTCATCTTTGCTTATAATCGTTTTGTTTCTCTTATTAATAATGCCAAGGAAGCTTGGGCTGATATAGATGTACAGCTTAAAAGACGTTATGATTTGATCCCTAACTTAGTAAATACTGTAAAAGGTTATGCTACTCATGAAAATACCGCTTTTGAAAAGGTAACTCAAGCTCGAGCGGCCGCTATGGGTGCTGGCAATGTGGCTGATAAGGGTAAAGCCGAGAATATGCTCGCGGGTGCTTTGAAGTCAGTTTTCGCTATTGCTGAGGCTTATCCAGATCTAAAAGCTAATCAAAACTTTTTGTCCTTACAGTCTGAATTATCTGATACTGAAAATAAAATCCAGGCTTCTCGCCGATTTTATAACGGTAATGTTCGCGATTTAAATATTGCGGTTGAGGCTTTTCCTGGTAATCTAGTCGCTGAACGTTTTCACTTTGCTAAAATGGAACTCTTTACTCTTGATGAAGGTGAGGCTGCGGCCGTCAAACAACCGGTGGAGGTGAAGTTCTAGTCCTTTATGGCTACAATTTATACACAGCAGACTAAAAATACTCGCAGGACGTGGCTTTTGATGTCATTGTTTTTGGTTGTAATTATTAGCCTTGGATATTTTATTTCCTATTATTATAATAGCCCAGGAATTTTGTATGTCGCTATTATTTTTAGCTTGCTTATGAATGTGGCCAGCTATTGGTGGTCAGATAAAATTGTTTTAAGTATGGCTGGAGCAAAAGAGGCCAAACACGATGAATATACAGAGCTGTATCATATTGTAGAAAATCTTTCTATTACAGCTGGCTTACCAATGCCAAAGGTTTACATTATTACTGATGCTTCACCAAACGCTTTTGCGACCGGAAGAAATAAAGATCATGCTGTAGTGGCGGTGACGACCGGACTTTTACAAATTCTAAATAAAAATGAGCTTGAAGGAGTGATTGCCCATGAGCTTTCTCATATTGGGAATAAAGATATTTTACTTTCCACGGTAGTGGTGGTCCTCGTCGGTTTTGTTTCTATTTTAGCAAATATCGTTATGCGTGGTGGTTTGAGGGGCAGGGATAATGATAGTAAAGGTAATAACATTTTTGCTATTATTGGTTTGGTTTTAGTAATTTTGTCACCGATATTTACTAAATTGATTCAGTTGGCAATTTCTAGAAAGAGAGAATTTCTCGCGGATGCTTCAGCAGTACTTCTCACTAGATATCCAGAAGGTTTGGCTGGTGCTTTACAAAAGATTTCTGGGGCCAATATCCCAATGCAAAAGGCGAACAATGTCACTGCCCATCTTTTTATTGCTAATCCGTTTGGCGGGGCCGGGAAGAAGGTCTCTAATTTATTTAGTACCCATCCACCAGTAGAAGAAAGAATTAAAGCCTTGGTTGGTGAAGAAAAAAATGAACGAAACTAAACTTAAAAAAATCGAGGCAAAGGTCACGGCGAAGATTGAAGATAAAATCTTAGCTTTAAAGATTTTTGATGAGCCAAGACCGAATTATGTTTCTAAAATTACCTTTTTTGATAAAATTTTAGCAAAAACTCTTTTAAAATTATTCCCGAATTTTGTCCGGCCAAATTTTCTAACCGTTTTTCGTTTTATATCTATTCCTTTTGTTATTTTTTCTTTAGTCAATGAAAATTACACAATTGGTCTTATTTTATTTACCATTTCGGCTTTTACTGATGTTTTGGATGGGGCAATTGCCAGGACCAGACATCAGATCACTGACTGGGGGATAGTGTTTGACCCTCTAGCAGATAAGCTTCTTATTGGCAGCGTGGCGATTGTCAGTATTTCTAAATTTATCAACCCTTACTTGGCGGGAGTAATAGTTATTTTGGAAATACTTTTGATTGTTTTTTCCTATCTTCGTTTTAAGGGTGAAATTGTGCCGGCTAAAAATGCCGGAAAGATAAAGATGATCCTCCAGTCAGTAGGAATAACTGTTTTGCTTTTGTCTGTTGCTTTTAATTTACCTATTCTTATTCTCGTTGCTACTTATATTTTATATCTGGCAATTATTTTTGCGTTACTAAGTTTGTTTGTGTATAGATCTATATAATATTGGGGCGGAGGCAAAACATAGTCGCGAGTACGCTCTGTATTTTGCGGGGGGCACTAGACGACGTTAGAACCTATCTAATGCTTAATTTTACTAATAAATTCTCAATTGTGAATACTTGGTAAGCTATCAATTTTCTAAACTGTAAGTCTTATCTTATAGTTAATCCATTTATACCCCAACGCTTCCGATTCTTTCCGCTCAGCAACCTCATAACCATATTCGGTAATCAAAGCCTCTAATATCTCAAAGTCTCTATCGGGATTTTCTGTGTCTCTACTTTGTAAATTGGCGTGTGAAAAAGTCATCTGCCCGTTCTCGCTTAGAAAGTCTTTCCCCTCAGCAAATAATCTCCTGTGAAGTTTGAAATCTGGGTCGTATAAGGCTCCAGTAATATCTGATTCCTGCTCTGGTCTAAAATTAACGATAGGTAAATTCGCAATTATTAAATTATACTTTTTCTTAGGTAAAGCAGAAAACAAATCTCCCTGATAAATTGATACCTTATCTCCTAGATTATTAAGTTCAACATTGTGCTCGGTGCATTCCACCGCTACTGAGCTTATATCGGTTGCATCAATGTGAATTGCTCCAGCTAATATGGCGACAATGGACTCAATACCGCTCCCCGAGCCAATATCAGCTACCTCTAGGCCTTTCAGATTACCAAAGGCCTCAAATAGTGAACGTGAGCTAACACTATAATCTGACTTAGGCGGAAAAACTTCAGGATAAACATCAATCGGTATTTCTTTATCACCAACCTTAACCACAACACGGTAAATACCTTCCTTACCTTTTTTAAGGACATCTTCAACAAAAGACTGAGTAAGTTTAGGGTTTATCTTTTCTTTATTTTTTATCTCTTCACTATTCATTTTATTCTTTAAGACCAAAAGGGTTATAACTTATACCTCTATCATAAACATCAATTCCCTCAGCGTGTTTAAGTTTCCTAACAATATAATAAGTAATAGGAGTTAGAATTATTTCATACAAAATCTTTCCAAAATATTGAACGGCAACCATAATAAGTAACACATTCGTTGGAACGGTCATAGCAAAAGCTAAAACAGTAAATAAAACGCTATCAATCAATTGCCCAACAACCGTGGAACCAATAGTTCTCGTCCAGAGATGTTTACCTTCAGTAAAAATTTTCATCTTTGACATCACATAAGAGTTTGCAAACTCACCGCAGAAGTAGGCAATCATTGAGGCAATAACAATTCTTGGCACCATACCGAGAATAGACTCATAGGCTCCTTGATTTGGCCAGACACTAGCTGAAGGCATTACTTGCACCAACCAATAACAGAAAACCATTAAAATCTGGGTAAAGAAACCAGCCCAAATTATTTTTCTAGTAGCTTTGTAACCATAGACTTCAGTTAGAATATCGCCAAAAATATAGCTGATAGGAAAGATAAGAAAAGCTCCAGTAAAAACAAGTGAACCCAATCCTATCAATTTCACCGCCACTGTATTTGAAATCATTAGGATAGCGACAAAGGCGACCGCAATGTAAAAATAATATTTACTATTTTTAATTACCTCGCTTGTGGGTTCTGTTTGCATATATTTTTTGTTAGCTGATAATTTCATAAATATAGCACTTTATTCAAATTTTATAAAGATTTCAAACAACAAAAAACTCCCCGAAGGAAGTTCTTTGTTAGAGTAGCCAGTTACTTGATGAGCAACCGTTATCAATCCATAAACTCATTTTTCACCTCCCGAAGGCTCTTGGTAGACCCGTAAGCCAGTTATCGCTTTTCACCGCTCCTTCTGTCCTTGCGGACAAATCCACCGCACAATGGCGGATGACGAGTCTTAATTCACGACCCCCGTCTCCAATCAAAAGACTGAAGAATACCAACTCTCGCTACCCTGTGATTATTCTAGCAGATTTATCAGCTTTATGTAAATTATGCCTATAGACGATTTCCACCAACCTTAATACTCGGGTCGCCCTATCTAAAGCATCTTGGTTAGAAAGTTCTACATCAAAATGCTCTCTATAGATTTTCTTAAATTTATCTAACTCTTCTTTAGAAATCATTATATTTATATATACATCAATGGAATACCGCTCCAGGAAGTTTGCGTATCCGCCTTCATTACTCCAACAATTTCAATATCTTTATCCTTTCCCTTTTTTAGAATAACCGTTAAGGGAAACCCTTTAGCTGTTGGTCTATTTACACCTATTGATATAGCATTAACTTCAGTCCCGTTATTTAATTTAAGTTTCTGATTAAAACCCTGAGTAAACATTGATTCTCCTGGGCAAGAGCACTTAATTTCTTGCTCCTCATTTTTTAGAAGGATTAAATATCTTGATATTGGTTCCATAAACTGTTGTGCTTTAAATTCTATTTCAACTCCGTCTTCTATTTTCTTAAGATAGGCAACTAAATTATGAAAGCCCGTCTCCGTTTTATCATCTTTATAGTTATTATTACCTTCTATTACATCTTTAATTTGACGAATAACATCTTCCTGACCATATTTTGTAGCGTCAATAAAAAGTGTGTCGGTTAGGATTGAAGGCATTTCAACATTTTCTAATCTTATTGGGATAAGTCTCAAGTTTCCTTTTGTAGATTTCACTAAAGCATTTTTCCACTCAAGTTTAACCATTTCACTATTCAAGCTGTTCCTACTGGCAAACAATAAAAAAAACTTACATTTAGCTAGACCCTCATCCATTTTACTTACAAGACTGTCTCCTGGTTTAATTGACCAAGAATCATAAAAAATATTTTCCTCACCAAAAATCTTAGCTAACCCTTTCGCAATTGGTTCAATAACTTCCTTGTCTTTTGAATTGTGGCTTATAAAAATCACTTTTATACAATTTAAAAACTCAATACCTTCCAATCTGATAAATCATATGAGTACCAAAGTTTTATTGATTTCATTTAGTAAATATAGCATTTTCTTACAAATTTATAAAGATTTTCTTGCCCAACAAAAAACTCCCCGAAGAAAGTTTTTGTTAGGATGACAAATCACTTACTCTAACCATTCGGGTCGTACCACCTGCTCATGCGGGTGGGTCGACTCCGATACTTAGTTCTCAATGCGGTATTCCTTGAACAAAATTCGAACCTTTTTTGAAATGAATCCTGACGAGGAAATCTGAAACAATGCGGACGAAGTTTTGCGGAAACAATTTTCTGGGGAAAGGATTCCGCAAAACTTCGGCTGATTCCTTTTTTCTGAATTCGGATGTCGCAAGCGGAGGAGGAGGGGTCTGGGGAGGAATCCTCCGCTTGCTCCTCTTTTTGTTTTGGCGAAATTCGGGCGGGCTTATAAATTCAAAAAGTGTCTCGCCATACAATCTTAACAAAAAAGAATGGCGAGTTCCAAATTGTATTGTGCTTGACCCACCCTCCCGTTCGCGCACGAATCCCCGCCGTTTTTAGGAGATATTATAAAACGGCGGGGATTGCCTCCCTTGAATATCAACTACCTAACAATGCTAATATCAGCAATTTTCGAAATCCCGTCTGCTCCAAGATTATTGCAATGTATAACACTTTGTAACTCCTTGTCATTTGAATAGATTATTAGTGATAAAGGCAATACTGATTTTCCAATATCGAATCCTTTTTGGGAATAATCTACCCATTTGTAATTTTTGTAATAAACGCTATTGATATATTGTGAAAAATCTTTTATATACAAATCGGAAGAAGGTAATACTACACTGTATACATATTCTCTTTTTTCTCCTGCGGGAACTGGAATAGTACCTCCACCAGCTCCGAGTGTTTTACCATTTACCTCATAGGTTAAATTAATGGGTCTGTCTTCATTAGGTATACAAATAAAATTTCCTGGAAGAAAATATTGTTTAGATGTATCAGATTTTTCAATATTTATTTTTAGACTGCCTAACTCCTGTCTTTCCCAATTTAGACGATTCTCATTTTGTTGTCCGACTATCACATTCTTTGAAATGTTTGTTGATAGCTTAACATTAGAATTAGTTTGATTTGTCGAAGATAAAGGCACAAGATCAGGTGCATTTTGAGTAAATTCCGGTCGCTGAATGATTCTATTTCCTAGATAATTCCACGCAAGAAAACCGGCAATAATGAGGAGAATAAGCACTATGATTGTGATAATATTTTTATTCATAATAATATTTTATATTCTACAAAAATTATAATTAATAAAGAACGGGCTATTTCCACTTTGACTTATTAATGCACCGTCAGTACAAAGATTCTTGTTAAATTTTTCACTACTTAAATATTCGTTAAAAACCTTTAAATCAACAGCGGTTAATTCACTATTATTTTTTATTTTGTATGTATGTTTTCCATAACAATTATTTGAATCTTCTGCATATACAACATTCTTATTCCTAAGCTCATCTATCATGCTTCTGTCATTTGTAAATTGACTTCCTTGATAACTTTCAATTTTATCTTTGTAGACATTCAAATCTGATTTCAAAACATAATATTTAATTCCTTGACTATCGAGGGCACAACCCCAATTATTCTTTTTATACGAATAAAAAATCCCGCTCCCTATTACTAGCACGGCGATTACTATTAAAAGTGGTGCAACGAAACCTTTTTGTGAGTTTTTCATAATCATATTATATTCTTATTTTAATAATTCCTCAATTGGAACGCCTAACGACTTGGCGATTTTTTGAATTGTTTGAACACTTGGTTTTGTAACAACACCACCCTCAATTTTAGTAAGCGTGGAATATTTAATATCGGCTTTCTTCGCCAAGTCGTCTTGTGTTAAACCTTGTTTTGTTCGCACTCGTTTTATATTTTGTGATATTGTTGACATAGTATGCTACTTTTGATAGTATAGAAATATGAGTCATTACTTTCTTTGCTCACAAAACAAGGATAGCATAAATCATGGATTTTTTCAATGTGTATTTTTTATGGTAGCCCGCCCGAATTTCGCCAAAACAAAAAGAGGAGCAAGCGGAGGATTCCTCCCCAGACCCCTCCTCCTCCGCTTGCGACATCCGAATTCAGAAAAAAGGAATCAGCCGA
>Ga0194056_10000356_pt1 | contig 24792 bp, 28 predicted proteins | sample SepL4413m_MetaG_FD_155458 | JGI IMG/M metagenome (GOLD analysis project Ga0194056, IMG submission 155458) | Anoxic zone freshwater microbial communities from boreal shield lake in IISD Experimental Lakes Area, Ontario, Canada - Sep2016-L442-13m | ecosystem: Environmental > Aquatic > Freshwater... | reverse complement strand
CTGCTATAAAGGTAGATTGGTAACTGTTTGGGTCAAATAGTGCGCTTGACTCGGAAAGTATTTGCACTGGTATGGTAAAGGCCGTGTAATTAAGTAAATTCCAAAATAAACTTGTGGTTGAAATTACAATTAATATGATAAAAATAATTATTGGAGTTATTATTTTTTTAAGCTCGTTATTGTTTTCTGTTATTGTCATATTGACCTCCATCCTATTGTTTATATTGTCCTAATTGATTGGATATAATCATTTAGAGTGCTGCCTCGACTGCGGCCCAGGTGGCTTCTTCGTTGTCAATTGGAACAATGATTGTGACTTGATCGCCGATACTAATGTGGAAGTATGTGACGCTGGCTAGCAATATGCGGTATTCGCGGCCGTTGGCTTCAACGTAATATGCACCATCGTGTTGAACTAGTGTACCGATGATTTGCTTGCGTTCGGCTGGTTGAATCTGTTTGTAAATGAAACTGCCGTCATCGGTAATGGTTAGTTTCAGGATGTCACCTTCAACCAATTTAGATTTGCTGGCGTAATTGGCAGGCACTGGGTATTCTTTGCCATCTGGTCCGGCCATTTTCTGACCATCAAATACACCTTCGATGACTTTGCCACGGGCATCGTCCATAGAGCTGTGTTTTGGTGTGATGATAGCACCATCGTCGCCTAGGATGCTGATTAATAATTCTTTGGCTGCTGCTAGATTAGTCTCGGCCTCTTGGATTAGGCTGTGTAATCGTTTTACTTGTTTCTCTGGTAGTTCAGACATGGTAACTCGCAATTTCCTTTTGTCTATTTTTGTAGTGATATTACCTTATATATACCAATACTGGGCGAAATTGTCAATAACGTAACCGCCTAGTGTTACTACACTATCTGTTATTAGATTTTTTGGCTAAAAGAAAAGCGTCTAGCATTGGTGTCGCTAGACGCTTTGTCGAATTAGCCGAATCATCATAGTGACTGCTAGGCTATTTCGTTGGCCACTTTGGATAATGGTGTGGCCTATTCTCCATTCCTGATACGGTCTAATACTTGGCGGAAGTTTAGTATTAATTCTACTGTGTCTGGTTTGGCGTGTTCTTTCATACGTTCTGGGTCAAGATTCCCAAAGCTTAGGATGGTGCAAAATAAATTTACGACATCTTCGTCCTTGTCTTCGTATTCAAAGTTTATAAAACCTTCTTTATACTCTGTTTCTTGATTCATCCCAATCTTGCCATCACCTTCTGTTTTCGCCGGGGCCTCGGCTGTTGGCTCTGGTTCATCTTCGATCACAATTTCTTCTTGTGATTGTGACTCTGGCTCAGTTCCAGCTTCGGTTTCGACCTCTGGTTCGATTGGTGTATCTGGCGCTGGTTGTCCCTCTGTTGCAGTTTCCGTCTCGTCACCCAATTGCGAGATTTCTTCTGCCACTTCGGATTCAACCGGTGGTGTTGGTGTTTCTTGTTCGGCAGCTGCCGCTGCAGCTCGTTTGGCTAACGTTTCTGCGCTAGCTGGTCTGCCTCGATGTTTTTTTGGTGGTGGTTGAACATTGTCGCCACTAGGCTCGGCTTTTGGCGTTTCTTCAGGTTCAGGTGCTGGTTCTTCCTGAGATATTACGATTGCTGCATTGTAGATGTCTATTGCTGATTGTGCGTTTCTAATTTGGTCTACCATACTATCATCAGAATTGATGATTTTTTTCATGGCATCACAGTAGTCAATTACATGTTGCGGTAATATCTGTTCTATGAACCCCCTTTCGAACCTTGGACTTGCAGAGATAGCTTTAATTGCATCTCCTTTTAGTCCGAATTCTTGTAGCATTCTTTCGATAAGTTGCTGTACGTTCGTTGTGCAGTCAGTCAAGTGTCGTGACACATTGATCAACCCCTCTCAATTTTTATTAAAGACACCTTGGGTGGATGTCTTCATTGACTATTTATAGCATAATGTCGCATCAGGGGCAATAAGGTGGTGGGTAAATATTAATTAATTTCCGTTCTTTCTTTTCGTAAAGAACCAAAGACTAGTTCCTTTTTGAATAGCAAAAAGGAACCGAAAAACATTTGGAGCGGCTTCAAACCCGCGGCTTGTCTATAAATACAAATATCTTGGTAGTCTGCGGGAACTCGCGCCTCAGACATGTTCTGAGGGCTCAAACAGTCCTCGACTATCCAGGATATTAGTATTTATATCCATCTGGGGTTTTGCAGATGCTCCCCTGGGCTACAAGTCTCATACAGGTTGAAATTACACTGTAATATATGTGTGAGATGTTAAATGTCTCGCCAATTTAAAAAGCATCCGTATCGTTGACATAGTCATTGATACGAATGCTGTTGGCGTGGCAGTGGTTTACTGCCGGCCTTCTTCTTCGTCCAGAGGTGCGTCATCTTGATAATCTTTAGATCTCAGGATTTCTTTTACAGAATCTATTATCGAGTTCGCTTTTTCGCGATTCGCGTAACTGATTGCGTATTCTTCACCTCCATTTGCTGTTGGAACTAGGATAGACTCCGGGTAGATTTCTCGGATTGCCATTTTGATAGCAACTATATGCTGGGCATCCTTGATTTCTTCGACCTTAGCTGCCGAAATGCCTCCATCTTCGTACAGTACCTTTTCAAAGGCCTTTTGACCAAACTCGTTCAAATCAACATAGCAATTTGCCATGATGATCACCTCCCTGTGTGATTCTTAAAATACTGATTAGGTATTTATGTCTATATTATAGAACAAATTGGTTAGTAATACAATATAGCCCCAGTTTTCCACATCAAAATATGATACCGATGCGGAAACGTTGTAAAAATTATCTAACAAAATACCACCCCTATCGCTAGGGGTGGTATTGGTTGAAAACAATTGGTCAAATAGATTTAACTTACGCTAGTTCGACTGTTGCGCCAGCTTCTTCTAACAATTTTTTAGCAGCCTCTGCTTCTTCTTTGTTAGCTTTTTCTTTGACTGGTGCAGGTGCGCCGTCAACGATAGCTTTCGCTTCACCTAGGCCTAGGCCGGTGATTTCTTTTACTGCTTTGATAACAGCAACTTTTTGGACACCAGCATCTTTCAATGTTACGGTGAATTCAGTTTTTGCGTCTTCTGCAGGTGCAGCAGAATCAGCGGCAACGGCAACGGCTGCTGCAGGAGCAGCGGCGCTGACGCCCCATTCGTTTTCCAAATGTTTTACGATTTGGCTTAGTTCTAGTGCTGATAATTTGTTAAGTTCATCAACGATTTTTGCCTGTGCGGCAGATAGCTTGATTTCTTCAGCCATGATGTTATTCTCCCTTGCCCGCAAAAATTTCTACGAAATTTCGGTGGGTCGTTATTAAGATTATTTATAATTGATTGCGAATTAAATTGACTGTGCGCGCTGCGACAATACTTGCGCGAAGCTTCGTTGTGCGCCATTGGCGACACCCAAGAATCCGGTAAGTGGAGCTGCGATAACACTGACCAATTGACCGCGGAGTTGATCCTTGGTTGGTAGTGTAGACAGTGCGATAACTGTTGCAGTATCAAGTGTTGTGCCGCTGTTGTCAAAACCAGCAACCAGTTTTAATTCTGGGTGAGATTTTGCAAATTTGGCTAGTACTTGTGCTGGGGCAACTTCATCGGTGCTAGAAAAAGCATAGATTAATTGTCCAGTTAACAGACTGGTATCGGCAGCTTTGAATTTGTCGTTGCTACCTAGAGCTACGCGGACTAGGCGGTTTTTTGCCACCTTGATAACTACGTCGTTGGCACGAGCAGCTGCGCGAAGTTCTTGTAGGTTTTTTACGCTTAGGCCGGTGTAGGCTGCGCCTACTGTGCCTTTCGCTGTTGCGAATAGTTCAGTTAATTCTGCAACCAAAGTGTTCTTTTTATCGCGTGATATTGCCATAAAAATCCTTTCTTTGATTGATATTTGTTTAACCTTGCGGCTAGACGGTTTATTTGACCAAATTGTAAACGATCTAGACAGTTGCGCTGCCAAAAGAAAAAGTCTTTGGGCCTCGCACTGCCAAAGACTTATATCGAAAAATGCTTGTCCGCAAAAATTTCTATGAAATTTCGGCGGATATGTCCTCGGTAGCGAATTAAGTGTTGTCACAGCTACTGTCTTTGGTAATGTCTACTGGAGAGTATATCAAATCTGTTAGGGTGTTGTCAATCTTTCCAAGGAATTAAATTACCATGTCCAATTTGCGATAACATGAGCGATTTGCTACGATAAAAACATTAAAACTAATTGGAAGGCCAATATGGAACCAAAAAAAGAATTAGACGAAAAGACATATCAAAGTAATAAAAAGAAATTAAATAAGATTGCACTAGGTATATTGATTACGGCTGTAGTTGTTGGATTGGGGTTGATTATCGTGCCTCGTATCGTCACGACCACCCCGGCACCTGTTGTTGTTTCTGACTCTGAACTGGATGCGCAAATAGCGACTATTCGGTCTGGATACACTAAAAAGATGGGTGAATCCGGTTGGTTTGAAGAACAAAGAACAATGAACGAGAAAATATCAAAGGCGCAGAAAGCACAAAGTGACGCTGAGTTTGAAGCAGCCAAAGTAAAAAATAGTAATACTTCCGTTACGGTCACTACAACTGTATTCGGGGTATTCATTGCGATTGCCGGTGCTATAATAGCGGGTTCGTTGTTGTATCTTGCAAACATCCGAAAAGTCGCTGGTTATGCAGCACAGAGTATTATGCCAGTCGCCAAAGAAGTTGTCACTGGGATGGCACCTACAATGGGCGCTGCTACTGGTGTCGCCGCATCAGCTGCTGCTCCTGGTATCGGTGATATTGCTCGTGAAATCAAAAAAGGCATGAACGAAGCTGACGAGGCAAGTAAAAAATAATAGTTTGAATTAAAAAATATCCCCTTTTCAACGAGGGGATATTTTATTTGGTTGGATAGCTATTAGTTAACTACGTTTTCAACCTTGATGCTGGGGCCCTGGGTTGTGCTGGTGCTGATTGATTTGACGAACGAGCCTTTTAGGCTGGTTGGTTTATGTGCGCGTAGGCTGTCGAAGAATGCAGTTGCGTTTTCAACTAGCTTGGCACCGCCAAATGATACTTTACCGATGCTCAGGTGGACAATAGCTTGTTTGTCGACACGATATTCGACTTTGCCAGCTTTGGCCTCAGATACGGCTTTAGATACGTTTACAGCCACTGTTCCGCTTTTAGGATTAGGCATTAGGCCTTTTGGTCCTAGCAATCTAGCATATTTACCAAGTTTTGGCATATAGGCAGGAGTCGCGATTAGGATGTCAAAGTTAACCTCGTTTTTGTCTAATTGCTGCAAGAAAGTTTCGTCCCCTACGATGTCAGCACCCGCTTTTGTTGCAGCTGCGTGATCAGATTCTGGTGCGAATACGGCTACGCGGACAGTTTTACCTGTTCCGTTTGGTAGTGATACGGTTGCACGGATGTTCTGGTCGGCTTGACGTGGGTCAACACCTAGGCGAATGTGTAATTCGACGCTGGCGTCAAATTTGCTAGGGTTGGTTTTTGATGCCAATTCCATAGCTTCGGCTAGTGAGTAAACCTTTGCATTGTCGACTAATTCAGCCATTTTTCGGTATTTTTTGCCACGGCGTTCGATTAGCGGACGGACAGTTGGTTTTGGCCCCTTTTTGCTGTGTGTTTCGGCTTCAGCTGATTGAGGAGTTGTATCGTGTGCTGCTTTGCGAGCTGCTTTTTCAGCTAACGCTTCGGCTTCGGCGATAGCTTTGGCACTGTGTTTACCGGCTTTGGTCAATTTGACCTCTACAGGCGCGACATCCTCGGCTACGGCGATTTCGGATTCAGGCGCTTCCATTACTGGTGCCTGAGCACATTTAATAGATTCTTCTATCTGCGCGATAGTGTTTTTGTCGGTCAATTCTAGACCTAATGATTTTGCTGTATCTAACAGCTCTGATTTTTTTGACATGATTCTTAGAGAATCCTTTCTGTGGTGATAACGGCTTTTACGCCTCCCAACATTGATTGTTATGTTCCTATTATAGCACAAATATTTAATAATTACTAGATTTGGCGATAAATTTCCATACCTTTTAATACAAATTCAAAATCCCTGTTGTGTATACTGGTGCAGAAATTGCCAACTGGCTTGCCGCTCGCAAACAGTTTTTTAGCTGTTTCAAAATCCACCCATATTAGTTTCATATCGTTGGATTGTTCCCAATCATCAAAACTAGTTTCATGTTGGGAGGTCTTTTTGGCCAGAAAACAAACTGAATGATGCATCGTTTCGCCTCGCTCGGGATCATCATCAACGAATTGTTGTTCACCGATTTTACGGATAATATTGATTTTACAACCCGCTTCTTCTAATGCTTCTCGGCGCGCAGCTGTTCTCTCGGATTCTTCCGCTTCTATTCCGCCGCCTGGGATCTTATAATATTCGCCATCTCGCACATCTATCAATGCGATTAAGCCATTTTCATCTACTATAACTGTTCTGGCAGCTCGTTTTGTTTTCATTGTAATTATTATAAACCTAGGTTCTTTTCGGTGCCAGGTATGTATCCAAGCGCTTTGGTGGCGATTGATTTGACAACTATAGCACCTGCATCGTTTTTGCCAATAGAATTAGCCATTTCGATGGTTTGGTTTAATTCTTGTCTAGCCAGCGACAATTGGTCGATTTGCCAAGTTTTGAAATTGTCAGATTTTATTAGTTGCTCATATGTGGGCATAGAGTTTTCATCAGTTAAATCTATTCCCATGTCATCAAGTGAATCGCGCGGTATATTAAACATTTGTCGTTCCCAATCATCCTGCAGGTCTCGTGCCGAATAAACTCGGCCCAGCCCATTGCCATTAGCATTGAAGTCTTTGTCTTCGCGAAGTTTAGAATTAAAACCAATCAACATTATGTTGGTTCCACGCATTGCATCACCATAATATTTTGTCAGCTGGTCTTCGTTATTAAACAGTTTTGCTGATCGTGATCTTTCATAATCTAATGTCATAGAATCGATTAGTCGTTGCATGTCATTCGCTGGTTGGTCGCCCGCTCGTTGCCGTGCTATAAGGCCACGCATCGCATATCTACCCAGTGGTGCTATCTTGTGTTCTGACGATTCTAATTCGGAAACTTTTAATGGTAACTGGTTTAATAAAGCTTGGCCACCGTCATAATCTGTATTTTCTCCATCTAAAGCGTCGTCTATGTGTCTAGCAAAGAAATAACCTGCTCGTGTGACGCGCGCGTCATCTGCTGTTACGCCGTTCAAAAAACCGCAACAATACAGACCCATCACCATTCCTAGGTATTTTTTTCGGTCCCTGGCTAATAATCGTCGGGTTTCGACAAATACAGCTCTCTCTACTTGCCACTTTTCGGTATTCATTGTTTGATGATAACATCCATAAATAAATAGGACAAATAAAATATCGCGGTGTTAGCCGCGATATTCTGATTAATTGCCTGATTATTTTACAGCGGTTACGCTAATTTCTATGGTTGCGCCTAGTGGCAACTCTTTAACACAGATTGCCTCACGGACTGGATATGGGGCTGTAAAATAACCAGGATAGGCCGCATTAAGTTCAGGCATTTGCGCCATATCGGTGACATATATAACCACTTTTACAATATTGTCTATTTTTGCACCGGCTGCTTCTAAAATTGCAGTGATATTTTTCATAATTTGAGCAAGTTTTTCGGTCGTGGAGCCATTAATAATTGTGCCATCTGCAGTATTATATACTTGGCCTGCGACATAGATCGTATCACCGCTGATAATAGCTTGGGATAATAAGTGTGTTGGGTTCGGAGCTTGGTCGGTTGATATAGATTGTTTCATTATAATTCCCCTTTGGTATTATTATAACTTAATAAATAAAATATCGCGGCTTTCACCGCGATATTTTGTAATTTTTGAGGTGATTAACCTTCGACTTCAACACCCATTGATCGAGCGGTGCCGGCGATTATTTTTACTCGTCCATCCATATCGATTGCATTTAGCTGATCTTTTTTGATTTCAGCAATTTCTTCTAGTTGAGCGCGAGTAATCTTGCCAACTTTATCGATATGAGATTTACCGCTACCAGCTTTGATACCGGTTTTTTCTTTGATCAGCTCATCAACTGGTTGACCCAGTGATTTCCAAGTAAATGTGCGGTCTTCGAACACTTGTAGGTGTACGATAACATCTTTACCCATTAAATCTTTGGTTGCTTCGTTGAATGGATTAATAAAATCCATCATGTTTAGACCCCATTGACCTAGGGTTGAACCAACTGGAGGACCTGCAGTCGCGCGGCCAGCTGGAATTCGTAGTTTCAAATTTCCAATTATCTTTTTTGCCATAGAATTTCCTTAATATATTAAATGAAGAAGCGTTGTAACTGGGGTATTATACCTTACGAACCTGTAATGCGTCAAGCTCGACGCTGGTGTCACGACCAAACATACTGACCATAACTTTGACTTTGCCTTTTTGGTTGTCGATTTCGGATATAGCGCCATCGAATCCTTTGAATGGACCATCAGTGATACTGATGACTTCACCGATTTTGAAATCAATCTGGTGTTTTGGATCTTCGATGCCGACGCGTCGTTTGATTTTCTTTATTTCGCTGTCTGATACAGGGGTTGGTTCAGTACCGGTACCGACAAATCCAGTTACGCCTGGGGTGTTACGGATAATATACCAAGTTTCATCTGTCAGATTCATTTCGACTAGTGCGTAGCCTTGGAAAATCTTTTTCTCGACGACTTTGCGTTTGCCGTTTTTGATTTCGATTTGTTTTTCTTTGGGTACCATTACGTCAAAGATTTTGTCAGCCATATCAACTGCATTGATGCGTTGGCGGATGCTGTCAGCTACTTTTTCCTCATAGCCACTATAAGTATGGATTGCATACCATTGTCGGGTATCGTCATATCGGTTTTTTGTCATATAATTTCCTTTACTTTAATATTAGGTTAAATAATTCTTTGAATCCGAAATCTAGTAGCAATATTAACAGGAAGAAGAATACGGTGAACAGGATAACAGCTAGTGTTAGGCTCCAGGTTGCTTTGCGCGTAGTCCATCGGACTTGTCGTAGTTCAATCCATGCACCTTTGAAATATCCGCCGATGGCAAATAGAACTTTGGCGACACCTTTTGGTTCTTTTTTAGGCAATACTACTTTTTTGCCTAATTTTGTAGCTTTTAGGTTTTTAACTGATTTTTTATCAGTTTTTTTGACCAGTTTTAGCTTTTCTAGCATTTTTCCTATCACTTTGTTTTCTCCTTCGCGGAATGCGAACAAATTAAATAGCCTGCACTAGCAGACTGTCAAGTAACACTATAGGGCAACAGATGGGATTAGTCAAGAGAATTGATATTTAGACTATTTTGTGCTATAATGTAGATATAGACTAATTTATTTAGCTAAGTTGTAATTAACAAATGATGAAAAAGAGGTGCCTTAAATGAGCAGACGAAAAAAACGCTTGCATAGGAAGTGCGAGCCTGAAAGGTACGAAGATTTTTTTGCGCGGCAAGAAAGTTATGGGGACGATTTTAGCAGCTACCTGTTGAATAATATGGAATACTGTTCAGACTGTCTAGCACTAGACGAGTGCCCCATGCGCGTCTTGGATTTGAATCATCTTGCTCTTTTAGACGAATGTCTAAAATTTATGAGGTGCTTAAATCAGATCATATTTAAAAAAACCAATTCGGACGTATCGTCCTAGAATTGGTACATCAATGTTAATGCAATAGATAGTCTCGCTTGAGGGCGGGACTATTTTAATTCGGTCTTAGTATATTCGGGTAATTCAAAACTGAACTTTGACCCGATATTCAAACGGCTGGATAGGACTATTTTGGTTCCCATTTTGTGAGCTAGTTTGGCAGCGACATACAGCCCCAGGCCGGTTCCACCGGTTTCGCGGGTACGATAATCTTCACTGCGGTAAAATTTATCAAACACCTTATCAATATCTGATTTGCCTATACCAATGCCCGTGTCTTTGACGGCAAAGTTAATCTTGCCATCTTTTTTATCTATGATGAATTTGACCCCACCTTTTTTAGTATATTTGATGCCATTAGCAATCAAATTCTGTAACAATTCTTCTATATAAGCTCGGCTAGTTTCAACCTTGCCTATTTTTGGTGCTAGGTCTAGATCTAGATGTAACCCTCTTTTATTAGCCTCGTTAGAATATTCGCTGATCATTTGGTGAGCTAATTCTGTGACGTCTATAATTTCTGATTCGCCACCTACTCCACGTTCGGCGCGTGATAGGGCGCTTAGCTCGTTGACCATGTTTGCCAAGAACATTATTTGGTCGTGTGCCATATTGACGCCGTCTTTTAGCATTTTTGGTGTTGTTTTTGGTCGGTCCATCATTAGCTGTACGTTTGATATTGTGCCTTCGGCTACTGTTATCGGAGTGCGTAGTTCATGGCTAATGACACTGATAAATTCGTCACGCTCTTCGGCTAATGTTTTGGATTTTGTTATATCACGGGCAATTACAATGTATCCGTCATAGGCTTTTGATTGTGTGGCTTGTTGGAAATCTTTTCTGATTGGTGAATAAGTCACTTCTAGGCGCATTTCTTCCCCATCACTAAATGTGTGAGTCAAATCATCTCGCTCAACTATGGTTTTGGATTTTTTGATTTCACGGAATAGGTTGACCGGTTCGTGCCTGTCGTTTGTGACTGGTAGTATCTCACTGATGTTACGACCGTTTAGGCTGGTATTTGTGTCTAGCAGATTCAAACTGGCTGCGTTATAGACGCGGATTGTGCCATCAATGTCGGTGCTGATAACAGCGTCGGATAGATTATTAATGATCGTCAAGAATTGGTCGCGTTGCAGGGATTCTTTGGTTTTGCTGGTGACAATCTCATCTTTGTTCACAGAGTTTGTTAATTGGGTTTTTGTTATTGTCCAACCAGTGTAACCAATCGTTAATATTGCAACTATGCTGTATGATATTGCCCCAGCGCTACCACCACCTGCCGTGAATGCACCTATAAATATAATGAATAGGAACAGGACCGCGCTGGCAAAGAACGCCTTGCTGTTCTGATAAGCTTCAGGCCCGGACATAATTACCACCCAGGCTAGTGCAAACGGTGAGGTAAACCCTGAAATAAATATTAGAAACAACCCAAATGTGATTTGATAAGTGAATAATCGGATCGTTGTTGCTGCCTGATGGTCATAATTTGCGATTAACTGCCAAATACCGATTAACAGCAGTAATGCAGATATGACATACAGGTCAATATTACCAATACCAGGGCTCAAGTTGGGGTGCGGCACATTAAAAATGCCTAATCTAATTGCAAATCCATAAAGGATAGCCGTGATTGGTATTAGTATGCTAGACCAGCGCACGCTTGGATTGACAGTGTTGTCTTTGCCGTCTGGGGTGGTTAAAAAGTTATCATTTGCCATCAGGCACCTCCGGTAATGAGAACCCAAAAGTTGACCCGGAATTTAGGTGGCTAGTTAATGTCAGCTTGGTTTTGAGTTTATTAGCCAATTTGACCGCAACATATAATCCTAGGCCCGTACCGCTGACTTCTTGCGTTCGGCTATCATCACTGCGATAAAATTTTTCGAATATTTTAGCTTGATCTGCCTTGCTAATGCCAATCCCGGTATCGCTAATTGCAAAATCTATATTATTGCCATTCTTATGCGCAATAATTGTGACTTTGCCTTTTTTGGTATATTTAATCGCATTAGTTATGAAATTTTGCATTAATTCTTCCAGATACAGTTTGCTAGCATGTACATTACCTAGTTTTGGCGATAGCGATAATTCTAGTTTTAATTTTTTTGCTTTGGCTTCGTCGCGATATTTATTGACCAATTCATTAACTAGTTCAGATACATTTACCAATTCGGCTGCGTCTTCAATACCTTGTTCGGCGCGTGATAATGAGCTGAGATCGTTGACCATATTTGCTAGAAATACGACTTGTTCATGAGCTAGGTTTACACCATCTTTTAACATTTTTGGGGTGGCATTTGGATGCGTAGACATAGCCTGGACGTTTGATATAGTGCCTTCGGCAATCGTGATTGGCGTACGCAGTTCGTGGCTGATGACGCTGACAAATTCATCCCGTTCCTCTTCTAAGCTTTTGGATTTTGTTATGTCGCGGGCAATTATAATATAACCGTCATGTGTTTCCATATTCTTTGACTGGCCAAAGCTACTGCGTATCGGCGAGAATGTTACTTCTAGTCGTATGTTTTCGCCGTCACTGAATGTATGTGTCAAATCGTCTCTTTTGATAATGGATTTAGCATTTTTGATTTCTTTGAAAATCGCGACAAGTTTCCCATTTTGATCAGTCAAAGGTAGGATGTCGTCGATGTTTTTGCCGTTTAATTCAACGTTTGTGTCTAGCAGACTTAGGCTGGCTGCATTATAAACACGAACAGCGCCTTCCATGTTGATACTAATTACGGCGTCAGCTAGGTTATTAATAATTGTTAAAAATTGATCTCGTTGTAGAGACTCTTTGGATTTGCTAGCTGCCACCATTGCTTTCTTGTTGGCGTTATTAATATTCAGTCTAATTTGTACTAATGTAGCAAAGTAAATCATTAATACGCAGATCAGGCCATATATTACGGATTCAGCATTTGGTTTGTTGTATATAAAAACGTCAATAAACACAACAGCAGTGAATAATAGCGTACTTAGTCGGAATCCTTTTTCTTGCAGGTATACCCAGGTTTCCATTGACAGCAATACCCAAAACGCAATAAATGGCGGAGTCAAACCGGTTATGAATATTAGCAACGCGCCTAATAGGATTTGATAAGTAAACACTTGGGTCAATATGCCTATCCCCCCCAATATTCGCTTCACAGGGGATAACAGCTGCCATAACCCTAGCATCATTAATAATATTGATATTAGATATAAGTCCCAGTTATTGAATGCTGGGTTTGGGGTTGCGTGTGGTATTTGTAATATGTCAAATCTAACCAAAAAACCGTAAGTGATAGCGACAATTGGACTAATTAACCCAGTTAGACGAACTATGACGCTCGTCTTTGTATTATAATAATCCACCCTAACCGGTTCAGTTGCATCCATCTTATGCTTATTATACAACACGCGAATAGATTATAGATTATAGATTATAGATTATAGTATGAATTACAACACTATATCGAAGGGTTCAGGGTTTTGAGAGTATGTCGGTGTGCTTTGTAATTAGGGTCACCTACAGCGACTAGCGCCCAAAAATCACGACCGTGGTTCATCTGACGGGTGTGAGCTAGTTCGTGGATAATGATATAGTCTATTAATTCGAATGGTAGTTTCATCAAAGCTATGTTCAAACTAACTGTACCGGTACTGCTGCAACTGCCCCATCGTCCGCTGGCATGTGAGAATCTGACACGGGCATATTTGAAATCATATTTATTGGCTAGGTATGATAATCGCTTTGGCAGGTAGCTTTTGGCTTCGATTTTCAATGCGGATATTATGCAATCGCGGATTTTACGAGCTATATTCGGGTTATCGATTGATTCGGCCATGGGCATTTTCACCAATATCTGCTGTCCATGCCGAGTGACACTGAACATTTGCCCGCTGGTTGGTTGAATGACTAATGTGTGGCTTTTTCCAATCTGCATGCCGTTAGTGTAGCTGTATTCAGGTTTTGCTTGGTCCATCATTTTGCGCAGCTGGTCGCGAGAATTGCGTAACAGGCTTTTTAACAAGAAAACTGGTGCATAAATTGGCATTGAAGCGTGCAAAGTTCCATCAGGGGCCACGCGCAATTTAACATGGGTTGCCCTAGCACTGCGGCGAATTGTGATTTTGCCGAACTCTTTATCTTGGATTATAGACATAGTGTTTAAATTTATCTAACCAATATATTGTTAGTTCTGGTCGGTCGTTCAGTCGTAATGGCAGGGTTCGGGTTGGGGGTTGCAATATTTTTTAGGATAATTTTCATTTGGGTGCTGTAGGTATGTTTACCGCTAATAACAATGGCGCCTTCGCTGGAGTGAGGTGGGCTGAATTGTTTTAGTTTTGATTCGAATTGGTCATTCGTCATAGGTTTTCGACCATCGGTCGGCTTGATAGATCGCCTTTTGGCAGTTGCAGGTTCAGTCTGTACCCATATAAACATAGGATTATAGCCTGCTGTTCGGGCTATTTTGGCGATTTCTGTGCGTTCATTGCGTTGATTGGATGGGCCTTCATAGGTAATTGTTTTGCCAGTTTTAAATAATTCGTCTAGCATATAATTAGCAGCTTGCGATACAACCTTATTCTCGTGATCGCTATAGATCGGTTTGTCAAATAATTTGTGGCGTAATTGGTCAAAACTTATAATTGGAGATTTGAATGTCCGGGCAAATTGCTCGGCAAAAAAGCTTTTCCCTGAACCAGAGATTCCCACCATGATGATTATATGCGGCTTTGATCCATCAGTTGGTTTCATATAGACATATTATACTAGATTTACATAAAATTGCCATTTATCAATAGTTGAATAGTCTAGTGTTACAAAAAACTATGTAGTATGATGTTAGTAGTAATCATAAGCATAATCTATTTATTGATATGACTAAAAAATCAACTAAACCAATCGACCACTCTGCTAATATCGCCAAACATATGGTACATCGTGGGAGGTTCAGCCGATTCTTACGTATTTTAGGCCCTGGTGTTGTGACTGGTGCGGCCGATGATGACCCATCAGGAATTGCTACTTATTCTCAGGCTGGTGCCAAATACGGGTTTGGATTTTTATGGATATTCCCTATTATGTACCCGTTACTACTAGCGGTTCAAGAATCTTGTTCACGTATTGGTGCAGTTACTGGTAAAGGTTTAGCAGCAGTAATTAAGAGCAATTACAGCCGCAAAGTCCTGATAATGTCAGTCATATTAGTAGTTATCGCCAATACCATTAATATTGGTGCGGATTTGGGTGCAATGGCGGCTACGACTCAATTATTCTTGCCTGATGTGCCTTTTGCAGCGTTAGCCATATTCTTTGCGGTGGTAATTGTGCTGTTGGTGGTGTTTGTTAACTACAAAAAATACGCCAAGATATTGAAATGGTTGGCATTGGCGTTGTTGTCATATCCTATCGTTGTATTTCTAGTTGGCCAGGATTGGGGCGATGTTTTCCGTCATACATTTGCGACGATGCCGACGATTAATGCCGAAACGATCTATATATTGGTTGGTATTCTGGGTACGACGATTTCGCCTTATTGTTTTTTCTGGGATACATCCGAAATTGTCGAAGAAGAAATCGCCCATCACCGTCTGAGCGCTACTGGCAAAACCCCACGTATCAGTCGTCGATTCTTGCGTAGTATCCGGTTAGATAATTTTATGGGCATGTCACTAGCTACATTTACGGCGTGGTTTATCGTGATTGCTTGTGCATCAGTATTATTCGTCAATGGCACCGGTGAGATTAATACGGCTGCAGACGCGGCGCGTGCATTAGAACCATTAGTCCAAGGTTTCCCCTACGCAGGCATAATTGCTAAGGTAATATTCTCGATTGGTATATTAGGTATCGGATTATTGGCTATCCCAGTACTAGCCGGTTCATCAGCCTATGCTATCAGTGAAACGTTTGGCTGGCGCGAAGGATTGTACCGCAAATTCAAACGTGCAGCTGGTTTCTACGTCGTTATTATCGCCGCAACTGGTGTTGGCCTGTTGATTAACTTTATCGGCATCGACCCTATTCAGGCGTTGATATTTACAGCTGTGTTTAATGGTATCGCAGCCGTACCACTACTGTGGATGATCGCCCGTGTCGGTAGTAATCGTGAAATTATGGGCGAATACAAAAATGGCTTGATATCAAATCTGTTTGTAAGAATTGCGTTGATTGTGATGACTGTGGCGGTGTTGGCGTTGTTCTACTTCATGGCTACGGGTCAATAGTATAACTTATTGTATCCTTACCATGCCCTCCATAGCCTTGGCGACGGAGGGTGGCTACGGGTCAATAATTAATTTATAGATTCTATGAATCCTTCTAAGCTGGTGCCGCCGTTCATTCGGACACGTGGCAGTTGTAGTTTATCCATGCCGATTTGGGCTTTGCCATATTCGGTTGTGACGGCTACCTTGAAGCCAACTTCGCGTAATAATTGTTTTTCACTGTCGTTATAGTCGCCGAATGGGTAACAGAATGCATCACTAGAACCTGTAATCTGTTTTGAAGTGTTCAGGTCATCTATCCCTAATTGGCGGTCAATACATTGGAATAGACCACCGTGACCGCCCTCGCAGCCGCCTTGGTGCATGTCGTTGGAATGAGATTGGAATGAGATTAGGTTTCGGTCAACGCCTAGGCTATCGGGGTTGGTTGTCCAGCTGGTGACAATGAACGATGTTGCGTGGATCTGGTATTTGACCAGCACTGGATACGCCAGGCTAAAAAATGACGAAGCGCCATCATCGAATGTCAGTATGACACTTTTTTCGGGTAGAACCTTGGTGCCATCAATATAATCGGCCAGTTCGCTCCAGGTTGGCGTGTAATATCCATTATCAGCCAGGTATTTAACCTGTTTTTCAAATTCTACTACATCAGTAAAGTTGCTGTCGGCGCCTGTTTGACCCTGACTGCTGTCATAGAAAAAATGGTACATCAATATAGGAATACCAGTGGTATTAGGGATTATCGGTTCGGCTGGGGTCTCAGGGGTTGGTTGAGTTGTCACTACAGGCTGCTCATTATTTGTTGGCGTTGTTTCGATCGGTTTGTTCAGATAACCAATTGTAACTATCGCCCCTACGCTGGCGATTAGGAATATGATGATTGATAGTAATATCTTGTGTTTGAGTTTGGATTTTTTGTTCATAACTATATGCATTATATCAAAGATACGTATCATTTGTTTATTGACTAATTACTCAATATGATGTATAATTATATGTATATTCGAGAGAGTGATTCTTTTACAAGGTGGTGTTCACTATGCCAATAGTGATAATTAGCAAGAGGCCAGATGTTAGATTTTCAGAGTTCGATATGCGTCATATATTTGACGAGGTAGTCCCTTACGTGCTCAGTACCGTGCAGAACCCGTTGCAACCGGGTAACACTGTAATTGAGGTTAACGACAATCTAACAGAAAAAAAGGTTGATCTAGTGGTTGATATTTGTTGTTTTCGTGACGAAGAAAGGTATGCGACTCGTGATGAAAATGCAGAGAAAATTAGTACTTTGGCAACTCAAGCCTACATTAATACTAGAACAGGTGCTGATGTTTGTTCTGCGAAGATCAAAATCGGTGTATGTATCCGTCACGATATGGATGCCTGGTTCAGGCCTCGAGAAGGTGATCCAGTCAGTCCTAAGTTAGAAATGACAGAAACGGCCATGATGGCCAGAATTAGAAAAAGATGTGGTTTCGTTGCAAAACCATAGCTTTGTACAGAGCTCCTGCGGGAGCTCTTTTTAATTGCTTTCTTTGTCTATTTGGTCGATTCGATATAGGATTAGTCCCCTAATTACTGGTTCGGGGATGACCTTGTCCAGATTGAACTGTATCGTGCCCTTGGATAGCCGATAGCTGGCTAGTTTGTTCTTCATCGCTTCAATGGGGCCAGACGTCGGAAACAGGCTAATATGTTGTTTGTAGACGTAGAATCCGATTAGGTATTTACCCTGGTACTGAAAAGTCGGGATGCCATAACTGGTCGTCTCGGTGGCTTCGGGTACTGTCGCCATGACGATATCGCGGATACGACGTAATTCAGCCGCCTCAGGTACGGGCAGAGATTGTAGGTATTTTTCTACCGGATTCATAGGGATATTGTAACAGATAATTAATTTGACTATTGTTTCCAAAATAAGTTATTTATTATTTGCGGGTTACTCTGTCGACGATAAAGACGATCAATGCTATTACAATTAGTAAATGTATTAATCCGCCACCTATGCTCAGGGTAAACCCTAATAACCATAGTACTACCAAGATTGCTGCTATTGTTAGTAGCATAACTGTTCCTCCAATATTAATTTAGTACACCATTAGTATAGTCCTATTTGTTGGGTTGTGCCGGAAACCGATTTTTAGCGGTGTCTTTATCTTAATCAAATATCATACAGTCTTAAAATAGATAAACAAAACTAACGAATGTAATTGTAAAAAAAGAATAAGACCCTAGCCGAAGCCAAGGTCTTGTCCGTTTGTCCAATCATGAAATAATCTAATGACTCATCCGCAAAGACTGCGAGTATTCCAGTCATATCCGATTAATTTTTGGTTTTTTCTTTATTGGTGATGATATTCACTACCCATAGTATTAAAAAAACCAGAGAGCAGACAGTGATCACGCCTACGCGAAAATCATTTTCCAGCGCATTCCATAGTATTATTAACAGCCCGCCTATGATTACGGGTACTGGCCAAAAGAAACAGCATAAAAGTATAGTGTCAATAAATGCGTCCAGAACCCTGTTAATTATTGGATACTCCTTAGTCTTTCGTAGATCCCATTTCCATAATGGTTTCATTATTTCCACCTCTTTTGCAATTTTTTCATGATTACAACGAACTTCCCAAGAGCTGGGAAGCCAGCTCGATCAAGACTAACCAGATTATAACACTATAATGTAATAAGTCAATAGTGCGATTTTGGTACTTTTTTATTGTAGATAAAAATTATAGCAAAAAGTGCCCTGTCAACCCACATTCAATGGCAACTATATATTTAATACACCCAGATATAGTGTAATGGTCTATAATAAATACTATGAAGTTTCAGCTCAACGAGTTTCACCACAACGTTTCAGAAGATGAAATGATTACCGATATAAAACGTGTCGCGACTGACCTAAAAAAGAGTTCCGTAACGATGGAGGAATACGAGAAGTTTGGGAAATACCATCCATCGACTTTAACCCGTAAGATTGGGAGTTGGTTTGATATTCTAGAAAAAGCAGGCATGGAAATGAACCGTAGTCCTATAAATATACCCGAAGAAGAACTATTTAAAAACCTGGAAGAGGTCTGGATTAAATTAGGTAAGCAACCTGGATGGATTGAAACGCGAACACCACTCTCAAAATACAGTGCCGATACATATGCGAAACGGTTTGGTAGTTGGCGTAACGCACTGGAAAGATTCGTGGTATATATTAACAACGAAGAAGACGCATCTTCAGCAGAAGCAGTAGAAAGTCTCAAAGTTGAACCTACAACAAAACACAAAACTTCCAGAGGTATAAACTGGAGATTGCGTTTTATAGTGATGCGAAAAGATAATTTTAAATGTCAAAGCTGTGGTCGCTCACCAGCAACAGACCCCAGTATTATTCTGCATGTTGACCATATAAAAGCATGGGCTAATGGTGGAGAAACTGTTATAGAAAACTTGCAAACCCTTTGTTCGGTCTGCAATATCGGTAAAAGTGACCTAGAATAGTAGCTTGTCTATTTTTCGGACGGCTTAACTTTAGAAACCTTTGACATAACATCGTCAAAGTTGCCTTTAATCTTTAGTGGTTTTTCTGCTGATTCAGACGCTAAATCCGCGAAGAAGTCTAATTGAATTGGGACGCCACCGTAGCGGTTATGCATTTTCTTCTTTAATTCATCCATAGTATCGCAACCCTGTGCCATACCTATTACGCGGTTTATATGCTCGACTAAACGTTTCATCCCAGTATCAGCATTAAACCACTGATGGTAATTCTGCCCTTTGCGTGGTTTGGGTTTGTGATCTTTTATGTACTGCGCAATATCTGGGTCAAGATAACGGTAAATAAGGTCCATGACTAAGTAGCCCCAATATCGAGGTCGATTTCTTTTTGGTTGACCGTCCCATTGCGTTAGTCGGGCAAACTCAATCCATAACTCATCAGGAAAGGTTTTTTCCCATGAGCGCATTTCTTCCGCTAGGTACACTTTTAATTTGAATTGTAGTGCGTCTTCAGCGCGAACATATTGGTAACCAGTAGCTTCATCAACCAGCGCAATAATACCAATTTTCGAAGATGCTCTAATAATTGCGTTAGCCTGAAGCCCCGCTATTTCATTTCTACCAGTTAGTTTTCCGCTATCCAATGCTTCTGATATGGCGTGGCAGGTATCCATAAACTTTTCAACGTCATAACCTTTGGCTCTTAACCCCGCGTCGGTTATAAACTCAATCACATTCCCAGAATCATACGGGCTATTATGCGCAAGCATATAAGGCATTAATGCCTTACTATTGAAGACGCCGTTAGGATTGGCATTTGATGCAAATCCCAAACCTTCAAGCATACCTCTAGTGCTAAATACTCGTCTCCCATCTTCCAAGACGTAACAAGGCAATGAGCTATCGCCAACCTCTAGAGTACCGCTGAATTGCGCTCGCGCAATTTTTTTACCCTTAGAGTTGTCTTCTTGTTTTTTCACGTCTTTTTTCACGCTATTAACTCCTTATATTGTAGTTTATTATTGATGCGCAGAAACCATGTATCAAATCGTTCCGAATCAGTCATCTTACGAGTATTATATCTATATTCTACTTCACTACAGTATTTTTGTAGATGTTTAGGGCTAATTTGATGATAAACACCATAAACGCATCGCTTCAATTGGGACCAGACATTCTCGATATTCTGTGTATAATTGCGCCCCACAACATATTCATTGATGCTGTGGTTTACCACATTGTGGTCGTAGCCACGCCTGTATAATGTTTTGTAGGCTTGCCACTGGTCACTATAGACTGTGGAACCCTTTGCTATATTGCTTTGTATGGCAGGTAATAAAATCCGCGCACCAGAACTCTTAACGTGTTTGATGCGAACATTACCTTGACGTTCAACCATGCCAAACACAACCGATTTTGTTTTTACTGGAGCGTATGCACGATTTTTACTTTTTCCGCCCACGTATGTTTCGTCTATTTCAACTTCACCGCTCAATAAATCAGAGTCACTTGTCTCTATAGCATATCTGATACGCTGTAACATAAACCAAGCTGTTTTTTGTGTGATACCTAGATATTTACTGAGTTGTACTGAACTAATACCTTTTTTTAATGAAGTCCCGAGGTAAACCGCTAGAAACCATTTTTGGAGTGGTATTTTACTATCCTCAAAAATAGTACCTACACGTACAGTAAATTGTTTACGACAATCACCACATTTGAATAGTCGGCCATCAGTAAACTTGTAGGTTTTATATGAGCCACAATGTGGGCAAACAACTTTCTCGCCCCAACGTGATTTTTCGAGATAATCACGACAAACCTGCTCGGAATTGAACCTATTGTAGAAATCTATCAAGCTAGTCGTCTTTGTCATACTACTAGTGTAGCAAAGCTCACTGGGTTTGTCAAGTATATAATTGCCCATTCAATATATTGACAAATATGTATACTTATGCTAGAATAATTAAGATCAATCTTCGGATTGAAATAAAGAGCTTTGCTCTTGTCCTTTAAGGAGGTTTACCATGGTAATCAACGGTATGAAGGTCCAGATTGTTTCTGGAAATATCGCCGAAGTGCCAGCTGATGTTCTGATAACTAGGCTGGACTCGTCGAGTCAAGGGTTCGCCGGTAACTGGCATGACAATGTCAGTAAGGCAATTATAAGGACCTCTGGAACTAAGTTTCATGATCAGCTCGCTGATGTTGATGGAACATTGCTGTTGGCGTTTGGGGATGATAGCCAGTCTTGCGTTTATCGCAATGTGCTTTTTGTCCTCGAAGAGTCGTCTGAAAATCTATATGATATGGTTATTCGCGTACTGAAAGAGGCCGACGAAAACAAGATGTCAAGCGCAAGCTTGCCGGCCTTTTTTACTAGTAACTTCTATGATGATCATGACGTCAGGATTAATGAATCTTTACTATCAGAGTTGCACAGGGCTGTGGTTGATTTCACGGCCAGCAAGCCGCAGAATCTGAAGGAACTGTTTCTTGTAATATACGAGAACGTCAAATCTTTTCAGTTTTTGACGGACATGCTCAGCTGACGTAGTACCAATACTATGAGTAAATCTTAAAGCCCTATGCGCTATGCTGGGGCTTTTTGATTTGGTCGGGGCACACGTAAAACTGAATCGCCTTCAGCGTGCATTATTAAAGATATTATCTATTTATTCCTCGTTAACCTCTACTATAGTAGTTTGGTTAAATAAGTCGCTCCAGTTATCGGAAGTTGCTTTAATAAATAAATCGTTATTAACATAAACAATTCTAAATTGATTTTTATTCCCGGCAGCATCCCATTCATCAATAAGGTTTTTGGCGGCTACTTTAAACGCGCCTTCATTGATAGAAGTATTGTTAACGGCTATTATTATCATGGTTCCATCAATATCATGGGAGTTGATTACATCTTGAAGTGTGCTCTCATAAGTAAATTTGTTCGGATACTCATTTGTTCCGGTTGATGCGCGTACCGTATTTTCGGAGAAATAATTGTCGGCTAATTTTTTTATCATTTTTTCAAAATCATCTTTGATTAAGAACCCAAAATATGTATCTTTAATTTCATACCCGCTATCTGTCTTATATCTGGAAATTGTGAACTCTGCACCAGCAGTTTTTGGGTCTTCATACTTTTTAGTTTTCTGATTAAAAAAACTGGAATTTATAACTTTTGCGTTCATTAAATCATAGCCATGTTCAAATCCGCTTCGAAAAAAACCAACTCTGCTATAAGCAACGTCTCCATACTTCTCTTTCATATGATCATTCATTTGACTAATCACTTTATCATCAGTTTCACCTTTAATCCCTATACCTAGGCTACTTCGAACCTTATTATTAATATCTATAAAAGCAATTGTTCCTACGGTTAGCACTCCAGCCAGCAGCATTGAGCTAATGATGACAATTTTAATAGTTTTTGATATATGCTTGGTTTTTATGGTTGTTCTCTTTATGTTTGTTTTTTGTTTTTTAAGTGGCATTTTCTTATTTCGCATCTTTTCGCTCCGATCTTATACAAGTAAATTGCTTAAAGTAATTATGTTTATTATATCATAGATATATATTTGACCTAGTATCTAGTTTGATTATTGAGATCGCTTGTGCTTACTAGCGGTCGGGGTGTATAGTAATAGCTAATAATATAAAAAAAATTTTACGAAAGAATAACAATGAGTAGTGGTCGGAGCATCTATACTTTTCAAATGAGTTGTGAGTCTGAATCTTTGAATAAATTGATTCAAGGTTATTTGCAAGCAACCGGGTTTATTTTAGAGGATAAAAATAGTGAGCAATTTTATAAAGCTGGTGATGCGATGGTAGGTTATAAGTATTTTAAGTATGAGCTTTCCGGGCAGACATTAACGGTATACGCTTGGCTTAAGAGCTTACTTGGGGAAATATCAGTAGAACAAAATAGTTTAAATATGTTAGCCATGAACTATAGAGACTCTTTAAACAAATTATTCCAAGAAATATCAAATTTAAATAATTTAGGGAAAAATATGGATAATAATGAGCAAAAGAACAACACAAGCAATGTAAGCAATATTCCTCAAAATCAGACCGTACAACAGCCAGTACAAAATGACCCTAATCAGGTTGCTCAAACATTTCAAGCCGAAACAGATAAAAAGAAAGAAACTATGTGCGAGATAGGTTTTTGGCTTTCGATTTTTGGACTGTTAATATCTTTTGTCGGCATATCTTTTGGCGTCATTATTTATATAATGGATTTCTATTTTGCGTCTCAAGGTTTAAAAACTAGAAAAAAAGGCAAGGCCGTCACAACAATTATCTTGTCGGCTCTGTCTATCGTCGTCACAATATCTTTATTGATATTTGGGGCTAAACAATAACAAAAATAGTTAAATTCTGAATGAGGGGCACGCGGAAAAATGTAAACGCATTTGGGCAGTGGCACACGTCCGACGCTTTAACTAATTTAAATCTTTCTTCAAGCCTATGTGGTTGCCGTCTTTGACTTCAAAGAAACCCTCAAATGTTGCAAATATTTCATAACCTTGTTTTTCATAAAAAATTTCATTTTTATTGTAGCCTGTCGTCCAGGTATAGATATGCTCTATGCCTTTGGATTTTACTTTATCCTCTATTAATTTTAATATTTTTGCGCCTAATTTTTGGTTTCTATATTCATCGCTAATCCACAAATCAGTTAAATAAAACCATTTGTGATTTGTTAATCCAGAAGCAAACCCAATCACCTTCTCATCTTCTTCAACGATGATATTGTATCTATTAGACTTTGCATCAGGCACGTCATATTTAGCCTCAATATTTTTGAAATCTTTGTATATATCATCCAGTTCTTGTTTGGTCACGTTTCTATCAGTTATTTTCATAGTTGTATTATATCAAATATAGAGACAAATAATGTCTCTATATGTTAAGCATAAGCTCTACGGCAGAACATACTGAACGATGTCATAACCGAACTGTTGAAAGTTTTTAGAATTTCAGAAACTCTGGGTCATTTTTCAAACTAATTACTAAATCGTTGGCAATTCGTCTGGCTTCGTCCGCTTCTTCTGGAGATATATAAGAGGCTTCTACTGCATCCTTTAACTCATCCTCGTCTAATATCCTAGGTTCTTCTCCGGGTACTTGCCATACATCCAGGTAAAGATCGATAAATGAAAATCCATCTTCGATCGCCTGTACTGGTCGAGCAACGTCACAATAAATTGCAATAAGATTAGCCGCTGCATCTTGGAACTTCGTAATAATATAAGGTTTGTCTAGCTGTCAAGCTACCAAATTTCTGAACACCTTGTCTTTTCTTAATCCAGTTAGATTGAGCGTAGCGGCGTAAGCCGCTGGGCTCATTTTTAATGCTGTGTGA
>Ga0194056_10000351_pt1 | contig 24920 bp, 28 predicted proteins | sample SepL4413m_MetaG_FD_155458 | JGI IMG/M metagenome (GOLD analysis project Ga0194056, IMG submission 155458) | Anoxic zone freshwater microbial communities from boreal shield lake in IISD Experimental Lakes Area, Ontario, Canada - Sep2016-L442-13m | ecosystem: Environmental > Aquatic > Freshwater... | reverse complement strand
TTTATGTGGCTCTCGAGAACGCAGTTGAGATTGAGCATCACGGATATAAGGCGCTCAATTTCTATACGGTCATAAGTCATGATCGAAGAGTTTGGACCTTGAAATACTTTCTAGGAATCGCCAATCGGATCCTAGGAGATACGGAAACTGCTAGCAGGCTCTTTGACGAAGCGAGGAACTTCGCAATAGCAATGGGCTGGCAGGAGTGGGAGTTCTTAATCAAGGTCGATAAGGAAATAGCAGGGCTGTATCGGGCAAATGGCATGGACGATTCGGCAGATGAAATTCTTCGACGCATTAAAAGCATTGAGGAACTAGCTGCAAAAGAGAACGTTCATGAAGCTGTTTAGAGGTGGAAAGTCAGATCCGGCAGGCACTCCCCGCCTGCCGGGCTCTGATTACACCGTTAGTTACGAGAACGTCGTGGTGACTGAAGAGTTATTAGGAAAATTGAAAGCTGCGCAAGATGCGGCACCGAATGAGGCAAAATACTTTAAATTCAAGGCCTGGCTGCATTACGCCAACCTAAAACGATGGCAACAACAGGGCCATCATTTTCACTATTTAAGCGGGCAGGGATCCTCGCACTGCACGTGTGGGCTAACGCTCCATGAAAATGGGCGGGGAGATCAAGAGATTGCTGTGGTGATCTCTAGTGCCGTTGCTAAGAAATTATCGGTCATCGAGCTTGAAGATCTACAGAGGGTCAGGCAACATCGCAATCTGCCGAGCCTTCGCGGTATTGCAGTTGCATTGATCGTTGGATTTATCTGGCGAGAGGATTTGAACTCGTACCTATGGACGGTGATATGTCAGCAATGCGGTTCGTACGAGATGGAGATATTTAATGTTGAAGCGCAGGCCTTTGTGAAGGCACATAACAAGGCGTGCGGCGCCGTTATCGGTGAAGGAGGAAAGTAATGGGAGTCTGGGATTTTATGCATAGAGATAATGAACGAAAGAAATGGCTAAGGCGTGCTGAAGACCCACTGCTTGCACCAGAGGAAAGAGCAGTCTTTATAGCCATGGCCGATCTCATTGCTGCCCAACAGGCATTGGATTCTGCAAAATGGGATGAGAAGATTTACTTGCGAGAAAGGTTTAAAAAGGAATGGGAAATGTAGCGAACAAGCAGTGTCCGATGTGTCGAAGCACGGATATCGATCAGAAATATGTCACGACCGAGCCGTATTACCAGTGCAATCGGTGCGGCGAGAGGTTTAAGTGATGAGCACTATACATTTATGGCATCTTGATACACAGAAGAAAGCATTGCTTCAAAAGGCGATTGCTCCGAGGTGTTCTCAAAAGAAAAGGGCACAGTATCTTGAAGAGGCCGAGAAGATTCAATCAGAGATCTTTAGGCAATGGCGCGAGAACATGGCTGCACAAGTGGCTAGAGCACTGGGGGTCGCCTCACCGAAGCGCGACTAGACGTGTTGTCAGTGAGTGTCTCTATGGTGACTATTTATATGGGCATAATTTAGGGAGGTGGGTATGAGACATCTGCGGCTCGGGTTGAGTCTGGTTGGGCTGTCGATCTTTTCGCTTTTGATACTCGACTACCTGCCGGGGCCATGGGTTAATGAGATGCGCTATGCGGATTCAACTTTTGGCTACGTCGTAATGGGATTGATCTTCTATCTCGCTATTTACTTCCTGGGGTTGCAATCACTGGAGTATTTCCGAGTACCCCGCATTCATTTCAAAACCCTCTTAGCGCTTTTGATCGCCTCCCCATTTGTGATCTTAGATATAACTAACTCGGACAATGTTCACTTGAAGCCATGGGTTGCTGTGCGCGGGATTGGTTTCTTGCTGGCAATCGGTTTTGGCGAAGAGATGTTTTCCCGGGGCTTTACATATGGCGTGCTTCGAAGATTTGGAAATGTGAGTGCGATATTTATTTCATCTTCATTCTTTGGATTGCTGCACTTGAATCTTTATGTGGGGGCTAATTGGGATACCTGGCTGGCATATTCACATGTGATGAATGCCTTTAGCTTTGGGGTCTTTACATGCGCGTTGATGATTGTGACGCGAAGTATCTGGGTCGCCGTTATCTTTCACGCCCTGTGTGATTGGGGCATTGTCTTTGATAAGACGCATACGAATACTGGCGATGCAGGTAAATGGCAGCCAGGGTTATGGGAGGGATTGAGCTCACCGCTATTTGATGTCTTTCTCTTTTGTGGGTTAGCGATGGTGTTGCTCAGGATAGATCGCGGGAGTGTGCCGGCGTGGATGCATCGATTGATGCTTAAATGGAAGTTAGTTGACCCGCACTATGAGTTAACGGCTTAAAAGATTTCGCTGACTTTGTCAGTGCTCGGGTATACATTCAAATTAGTGGGGCAGATGCCCTTCGAGAAGATCAGAAAGCGCCATGTAGAGCTCGACCTAATAGAAGGGACGAAGCAATATGGAAAACACTCAAACATATAAAATCAACGGGGGCGGTTCATTTACCGTGAAGATTGATGGGTCAACAATAAAAATCGAGGACTATACGTACGGAAGCATTGCCGGGGGTACTGGAACGGAATGTTTCCACACTATCGATGCAACCAAGAGCGCGGATTTCTACGCAGAATTTGGAGTAAAAGATGGCGAAGAGCTCTTGACGCTATTAAGTAACGATAAAAAGGACGACTGGAAAAGCCTGCATGCATTGATTAAGAAATTCCAAACTGATTCATACGTTTGGGTTGAAACCGATTGGAGCGATTCAATCGATATCACGGTCACGCTTACCGGTGATGCCAAGGTTGGTTCTGTTCTTACAGCTGTGGCAAATGCGATAAGCAGCGAAGGTACTTTTCCAACTGGCTATACGTGGTACATCAATGAAGAACTCGAAGGTACGTACAAGGTCATTGAAACCGCAGTCGACCAGACTTACACAATTACAGAAAGTGATCGCGGCAAATTCATACGAGTTGGGGTCAGCTCCGGTGACGCCGTGGGTTTCAACTCGAGTTTTAAGTCCAGCAAATCAGTTGGTCCCGTTGAATAAGAACGATGTAGGAGTGATCTCGCCAGGTCCTGCCGGGGATCCTGCCGATGGTGACGGTATGAAAACAAAGCGGAGGGCGTAGTTGGGGACATTTTGGCGAGGACTATCTTTTCGGATAACTAATCAACACCTGTCTAGTCCATCGAATATAGATCACCAAGCATTAGTCGCACGCCGATATATGGCTGAGGATTTTCGGTATCCCATCCTAAATGCGCAGGAACTTCTACCTCTGTTGTATTCATCTTTTTAATTGTGGCAGTTATTTCAGAAGATTGGGATTTTGCAATATAGCCAACTTGAAGTCCTTCTACGATAACCATTACCGCGGTTGGATCGAAGGGGTTCTCTGGCTCTAATTTCAATGTCGCAGATGTGAATATTGAGCCCTCGTTAATGGCCTTATGTTTTTGGGCTAACTGGACTAAGTGATCGTGTTGGAAGGATTCGCCAACGACGTCGTAGGTGTAATCCTCACTATTCTCACTTGCCACAATTCCAGATGGTGTGCCCTTTGTTGCTATGTAAGCCTGAGCGGGGGTTGCCGGAGTTTGCGAACTTAGTGATGCCACTTGTGGTGACTGCGATTTCTTCTGCCAAAAGAACTTCATCCTGAACCCCTATTCATAATTTAACGTCGGGTAATACTCCCACTTCCGAAGCAACATAACTAGGTTAAATTAAGACTGCTTTCATTTATGCACTTCGTCAGAGTGCGCTCGTGCTGTATTTAAAGTGTTGAGTCACAACGCTTGATATATCCAAGAGTTACAGAGCAAAAGCCCCGCAGATTAATCTCTGTGGGGCTTTTGAATGCCCTAGTCATGCAGGGCCAAAATAAAAGTAGCCCCGCGCGACGAACTGAGGGGCTACTTAGAGTGTGTACCTCTGGCGGGGATCGAACCCGCGACCCATGGTTTACGTCAGAAACCTGCTCTATCCACTGAGCTACTGAGGTACACATCTGGAAACTTATGGGAAGTAAATGACAAAATATTTTTCGCTCTCCGCAAATGTGGATATCTAGGTGTTATAGTCTCGGTACTACGTCAGAAGCCTGCACGAATCACTGAGTTACAGAGCAAAAGCCCCGCAGATTAATCTCTGTGGGGCTTTTGTATTGACTAGCTGCGTGCAGGAAATCAATACCAGGCACGCACTATGGAGCCTTCTAATGTGAAGGGTAGCCCCCTAGACTGCTGACTTACGGATTCTCATGCGGGGAGAGATTTAAATGGAAAATCCAGTAGTTGATGCAGGCGCGCGTCGGCGCAATAAAATTCTCCTTGGCGTCGCGCTAGTTCCGGCGGCTATTGGAATTCTTATTGCAGTTGCTCAAACGAGTGCGGCAGTTTCAACGATGCAGACTGCCTTTGGAAATGCACAGTGGTTTAGCAATGTAAAAGTTTCGTTTTCAGGAGACTCAATGACTATTGCATCTGATGGAATCCCTAATTGGTCATCAGAGAAATATTCCAAACCTAATCAAGGAATTATTGTGCCAACAGGTGCCAGTGATGTGACCCTTGATGCCGGTGCCAGCTTGATTTATGCCCAAAAACTAAGCTATGCAATTTCTTTGAATCCAATCAAAGCTGCCGAGCCGACAACAACATCGTTGGGAGCTATTGGAATTCTTGTAAATGGCGCAGTACTTTTTAACCCATTTGAAGGCGATGGCAAAACTCCTGCGATGGCATCAACGGTTGGACTCACTGATTCATCCGGTACTTTTTGGGGCTTCATAGATACCTGTAATGGCCACCCAGGAATGGGCGGGATGTATCACTACCACGCGATGCCTCCGTGCGTTACTAAAGTGATCGACAAAGTTGGTCAGCCTTCACATATCTTGGGTGTGCTCTTTGACGGTTTCCCAATTTATGGAAACATCGGTATGGACGGCAAAGTTATTAGCTCTAGTCAATTAGATGCGTGCAATGGAATTACTAGTCCAACTCCAGAGTTTCCGAACGGCATTTATCATTATGTTTTGACCGTTGAAAAATCGGTTAGATCTACGATTAATTGTTATGGCGGAACTCCGAACCCTGCGCTGATAAATGCAGGCGGCGGTATGCCGGGAATGGGTGGACCTCCAGCAGGTGGACCTCCAGCAGGTGGACCTCCAGCAGGTGGCGGAGCACCTCCGGCAGGACCAACACCTCCGACACCACCGACGCCTACTCCTGCTGCACTTTCGCCGGCTTCCCCCACGCCTACTCCTGCTGCATCATCACAACAAAACGTATCCGTTCCTACTCCCTCACCTACCTATACAACTCTTTATAAAGCGGTCAAGAGCGTGCAAACTTTCTGCAGTAAGGGCAAGACAATTAAGACTGTTGCAACTAAGACCTGCCCTAAAGGCTACAAATTAGTTAGTTCAAAAACAGTTACAACTTTTGTTGAGCAGAAAGTTTTAGTGGCTGCAACCGCCAAACCTTAAATCTCTGAGGTGCTTTTGTGTGGCTCGGTGGGCTTACTTATAGTGCCCGCGAAGGGCGATTATCTCTAAGGTGTTACCGCTGATTCTGTAAATAACTCGGTGCTCTGAATCTATCCGCCGTGACCAGTGGCCCTCGAGACTGTATTTAAGTGGCTTGGGTTTGCCAATACCGGTATATGGCTCTGCCATGATTGCATCAATTAATGTGGCTATCCGATTGATAGTGGCAGGGTTGTTTCGCTTCCAAAAAATAAGATCTGCCTGCGCTTGATCTGTTAGGAAGTAAGAAGAGAGTTTTTTAGGGGCTGGCATTAACGAAGGGTTTGCTTTTTGGCCGCAGCTTTACCGGTGGTTGTCTTCTTCTTGGCTCGCACAACTGGCTTAGCTTTTGTAGCTTTCTTGGTCACTTTTGTTGTATTTGGTGAGGTCGCACCTGCGATTTCAAGGAGCTGTTCGAGAGTATTTCCCTTGGTATGTGTTCGCTTGACACCTTTGTTTAGCGCAAGGGAAGCCATAGATTTTTCTAGGTGGGATCGGTTAGATGCGGTGCGCAAAAGGAAGGCGGTCTCAAGAATGGATTCCCATTCACTTTCAGATACCAGCACCGCATTGCCATTGTTGGAAGTAATGGTGATGGGCGCTTGATCTTCATTGACTTGCTGGATCAGTGGAAAGAGCTGGGCGCGAGCATTGGATGCAGAGATAATCATGTGGCTCCTTTTCAAGAGGAGGATAGCACCTTGTACGAGTCATTGTACAAGTGGGTGGGTGGCTGCTACAGGGGTATGTCTATCCTGGAAAAATAGAGAATGTAGCTGAATCTGCCGTAGTTGCAGTAACTGTCAAAATTAGGTTTGTATTTGGAATTTCAGTAGCCTCCCCGAGTTGAAAATGCGGGTCAATGCCACTCCATGTCAGCTGCGAATATCCATCAAAGCTAAGTGGGTCTTGGAAGGGCCCAGCAATTCTTGTTATCTGCCGGCCAATCTCGAGTATTTGAACATCATTTGACGTGTTCGATTTCAGAGGAAAGGCTTGATCATTTCCCACAATTCTAATTTCAATTGAAGGATTTACAATTTTAGAAATATCCACGCTCCCACTAAAAGACGAACTACCTGCTTGTCTGTAATAACATTCAGAGCTTGCTGCAGATGAAAACTCTATGTATGCAGTACCCAACTTAGTAGGTATTGAATAGAGAGATTTAACTGGCTGAGTTGAATTACTAAAGACAGTGAATGAACCTTGGCTAGTTATGGCTGTCGCTTTTGTGTAGCCGAATCCAACGGCCATCTGCGTCGCAGATAATGCATCAATGTTTGATCCATCGGACTGGTTCATACAACTTAATGCAGTTGGGTTGCCCATGAAATCCTCAGTATCGCCATATTCATCGGTCGTACAAGATTTTGATAATCTTAATAACTTAGAAGTTGGACACCCGACAAGTGAAGAGTGAGTTAGACCAAAGTTATGACCCATCTCGTGGGCGATGGTGGATGCAATTTCGTTATTTGGTTTAAAAGCGGAGAGATTTTCGGAGGGATTTGTAGGATCAACAGAAGTGACGATGTCAGAAAAGATTAAGCCATCTCTAGAGATCAGGACTGTCCTGCCATTTTGGGTGGCTACCCCTGCATACCCACATTGAGCATCAAGGTCCATCACAAACAATTCAGTACCTGACTTCAAAGAGTGAATTTTTAAAGTTTTTAAAACTAACTGAGAGATGATTTGAGGATCACAGGTATTAGCATTCTTTAACGCTATGGGCTGAACAACTTTTAAAGATGCGAAAGCTATTTTGCCTTTGGAAATTTTACTCCACCACTTCATTGCATCTTGTAGCGAAATCTTTGCCAGATTCATTGACTCTTGACTCCACGCCAACGTGGGATCCATTGCAGTTACAAAAACAACCATGGGATAGATTGTCTGTTTTTTTGTACTCACAAGCGGAGTTGGGTTCTGCACAGAATCTAATACCCAGATATTTTTCTTACCGACAAGAGTGCAAGTAAATGACTCGCTGTTTTGAGTTCTAAGAATATTTGCTTTGGCACAAATTTGATTCTGAATTGGATGTTGCATCGCGCGACTTGTACTAATCGACATGACCGTGGACAACATGAGGAAAGTCAGAAATATTGCTCTGCCTCTGACGTTGACCATCTAAGAATCATAGTTGTGACAAGCAAAGAGACGATGAATTGGCGAATAACCACTAGGAAATCAAAGCGAAACACGGAATACTCTCGCCATGAAACGAATCAGCCTCATACGTCTGGGCTTACATCCCCGATTCGCTGGTGCAATTGTATGTGCAATTGCAGTTTCCTTTCTTTCGCTATGCATGCCTTCGGGTTTTGCAGTTGAAACCGCGGGCAGTTCATGCGCCCTTGAATATAGAACAATTCTCTATGAGAGTGGTCAAGCTTCTTTAACGTGCCTTAAAGACCCATCGGCTCCGCATGCGCTGTTGTGGCAACTAGATTCAAACCCAGATCATTGGAAATTCATTCCTTTGACTGGTACCGATAGTTTGGGGTTTGGCAGAGAGTGTCTGCTATCTGATTTAAATATCGCGCATTTCGATATTTATGGAAGAGAATTTACGTGTCAATTGGTTTCAGGACGAACAGTTCAAATCTGGTACTCAAAGACTTACTATGATGAAATACAAGCCAGCCTTCCAGTATTAAATGCCCCTACCCCAAAGCCAAACGTCACTGTAACAAAAAAACCTGTTGTTGTGGCTTCCCCACAAGTATCGCCAGCAACTATCACGCCTTCCCCATCTATAACACCGACACCGACACCAACACCGACACCAACACCAACACCAATTCACAACTCTACGTCTAGTGTTGATCGCACGACCAAATCGAGCATCATCCTTAACAAAGTTTTCAATCAGATATATCCCGTTGCGGTGGTATTAGGTATCGCGGCCTCGGCAGCTTCGATCTCTGCCACACGCCTCGTGCCTCCATCGCAACCCAACTCTCCATCACAACCAAACCGTGGTGAGGGCATGCCACTGACAGAAATCACGCGCATTAAAACTCGTAGAGATGGACAGGAGAGTGCTGAACCCGTTCACGGACGTGGTGATGATTCAATGTTGTGGAGTTTCAAATGGATTCGATTAAGGGGCTTGTTTGAAGTGTTTCTTCCTCGAGCCTGTATGAAAATCAGTCAGTTTTCTCAAGCTGCAGCCAATACGGCATCTGAAGCCAACTATCTTCGAGCGATCTCTGGAGTCTTCTCACTCGCCCTTTATCCAATAGCTTTCATTCTAGGCGCTCTTACTTACACCGAATTCTTCACAAACAAAGAGGTAAGTACGTTGCTGATTCTAGCAATCGCAACGCTGGGAATTTTTGATCCGTTAGCAGGCGTAGTCCTGATTTTTGTTGTGGCAAGTCGCTTGCTACTAAATCTTGCCTTTTTCGATTTAGATAACCTGCGAACTCTATTGTGGATTTGTTTCATATCATTAGCGCCAATTTTCATCGCCAAATCGATACGCCCATTAACCCGATTTGGTCATAACTCACTTGAATACCTTTGGGAAAGATTTGTAGATATTTTGCTTGGATCTCTGGTTACGTCATGGATTCTTCTACGAACACTGGAATTTGTAAGTAAATCAGATAAATCGGCTTTCAAGATTGTTGGTTTAGAAAATCGTCACGATACGGTAATTCTTTTGAGTCTTGTTTTGATAGTGATGATGCTGAGATATTTACTAGAAGATTTAGTTCTACGAATTTTCCCTTGGCGACTTTTCCAAATGAATGCGAAGTTTTCTACGAATAGATGGAGACTTCTCGTGGGTTCAATTGCCCTTGCTTCATTATTCACTTTCATCTTGCTTCATATTTTTGATCCTAGCTGGTATATACCAACCGCTTTATCAATCGCATTTGTATTGCCTTCGCTCTTGAATTTTCTGCCTATAAAGCCATTGACTAAGCTCAATTGGCTCAATATTGATGGGTCCGCAAAAATCGTAAGTGCACTTGCTATCGCAGCGTTTGTGAATAAGTTGCTTAAGTTATCGGTGCAGTCGAAAACAGATGCGGCATTTTTGCTCACTAATGTGCAATTTCTTATTGGAATCACCGTTCTCCTAATTCCACTCATTATTTTCCCTTTACTTGAATTCCTTTTCCGAGAAGAAAATCGACCTGTTGCAAAAGAAAAATCTGCAATAAAAATGCTGGGCCACATGGTATTCCAAAGCATTTTTATAGCCATTATTTTCTGGGCAGCCTTTAGGACCAATATTTTTGAGAATGCCTTTGACTTTATCAAGCAAAACAAATAGATAGTTGTCTAGCCATGCAATCACGCCTGCTGATCTCCTCACGGCCGTAGCATCCCTCTAAATTATTTATTGATTGAGGCGAGCTTTTCCTCAACTTCTGGATAGTCAGGCTCATCGACCAAAATATTTTCTAGATCCTTAATCGCCATAGCTTTTTTGCCCATGCGCGAATATGTCTCTGCGCGCTCAAAATGGGCGCGGTGTCTGACGCCCTCGGAGCGGCTTTTGTGTGAAAGGGCGCGCTTGAAACATTCGGCAGAGGCATCGAGCAATTTCTTTTCGCGAAAGGCAATCCCCCGAAGTACCAAGAGCATCGCAGTTGCATCATCTTCATTTTCAATATCTTCAGTCGTTTCAATGGCCTCATCGAATTTACCATTAGTGAGCTCGATATCGGCAATGGATATTGCAACCAACTGGTCGGGCTCCATCTGCTCTAAAACAGCTAGAGCCTCATCGTATTTTTCTTTGCTCTGGAGAACTTCTGACCAAATAAAACCAAGGACCTGCTCGTCATAGATTTCGTGTGTAGCAATTCCGCGGGTTATATCTGTCGATGGAATGATTCCCACCATATATTTCTCGACAAGGGCGTCACTGAACACTGCTGCTCTGTTATCCCAGAGTTGCTTGCCCCATGCTTCAACATTGTCGGAGAATGCGGGATCGATTGAACTATGAGCAAAAGTGATTAAGTCCAAGGCCGGAGCAAGGGCTGGGTGTTCTGTCTTTAGAACTGCAGCTTTTTCAACAACTTGCTGTGGCGTATCGGTGCTATCGGCGTCGTAAATATCCATAAGATAGGCATATAAAGCGCGTTCGATTTTGGCGGCGAATAATCCGGGGCTAGGAGGTACGGATTGTGGAAAATCTGCGGGTTCACTTTTGGAATAAGTTCGGCGCGCGTGGGTTCCTCCGCTAATTGTTTGAACACTCGAGATCCCAGTTCCAGGAATGCCCGCCGATATTGTGCGCCGACCATTGGAGTTCATCGTGTAGTGAGCGCCTCGTACACCGAGAGATAGACCGACAGAGTTCTTATTAAAATTCAAACTAATGCCCGGTGCTATTTTCAATCGCCGACGAAACCTTACGCTCATAGTTAAAGGTAGCGGGAAATGAAGGATTTGTCGGCAATTGGATTTAGCTCCCACCCTCTCTGAGGCAGATTCAAAAGGACATGATGCATAGCGCGCGCTAACCTTTTCCTATGGGGAAAACCATCACTGCGCAAAGCCTTAGAAAGACAAATCTATTAGCGGCATTTTTGCATCTTGCGCAGATGATTGCAGTATTGGCGTTAAGCAATGGGTTCTCGCTACCAATAACTGCGACCTACATGGCAGGTCCTCCTGGGTCATCCTTTGCTCCCCCGGTCGTTCTATTTAATACCCCTGTCGGTTTAACGGTCGCTATTTTCTTAGGGCTTTCATCACTGGCGCACTTCATTGTTGCAAGTCCGCAGTTCTTTGGCCGCTATAGCGCAGGTATTGCCGCACAGCGCAACTACTTCCGTTGGGTTGAGTATGCAATCAGCTCATCCGTAATGATTGTTTTAATAGCCCAAGTGACTGGTGTAGCCGATATTTCAGCGATAATTGCGATCTTCGGAGTTAATGCATCGATGATTTTGTTTGGTTGGCTCCAAGAGAAATATGAGACTCCAGGCTCTGGTGGCTGGCTGCCATTTATATTCGGTTGCATTGCAGGCATTGTTCCTTGGATTGTGCTTGCCTTTTATGTCTTCTCTATTGGCGGCCGAAGCGATACAACAGCCCCGGCATTTGTATATGGCATTGTCTTTACGATCTTCTTATTCTTTAACTCATTTGCTCTCGTGCAATGGTTGCAGTACAAAAAGGTTGGAAAGTGGAGTGATTACATCCGAGGCGAGCGTACGTACATCACGCTCTCGCTGATTGCTAAGTCGGCCCTAGCCTGGCAAATCTTCGCCAATACATTGATTCCTAGTTAGGAAAATTTAAAAGGTAGCCCTTAATCAGCATCGCTTTGAACGATACAAAAAGGATGTCCGATTGGATCTAAATAAACTCGGAATCTATCTGGTCGAATTTGGTGGCTTGCTTTGCGGGCACCGATTACAAGCAGTTTCTTCTCAGTACTATCTAAATCGCGGGCGTGAAAATCCATGTGCACTTGTTGGGGAACATCACCGCTTGGCCATGTAGGGGCTATGTAGTTATCTATCTTTTGAAAGCCCATCATGGTGCGGCCCTTAGAATCGTGAAGTTCTAGCCAGCCGCAGGTTTCTTCCGTCTCGCCCTCTTCGAAAGGCTGCACGTGCCAATCGGTGATCTGCGAATAGAAGTTGGCAAGGCGCCAAGGGTTTGGGCAATCGAGTGCGGTGTATGCGTACTGGGCGATTGGCATGAGAGCTCCTCACTGTTTTCGTACAGTTAAAGCGTACTCGCGGACAGTTGTGGATTAAATATAAGAATTGTCAGTCTGCAATTGTCTAATTGCCTCATGCCCACAAAGGAGGATTTATGAAGATCACGGCTTTGCTCGTTTGGCACGATAGGTGCAAAAGGTTACTTTTAGGAACCTTTTCTGATATAGTCAAGGAATTCAAAGGGGTTCTAACCATGGCGACAAACGTAAAGCTCTCAGACGATCTGGTGAAGGCGGCCGGGCGGATCGCCGCGATTGAACATAGGTCCATCCCAAAGCAGATTGAGTTTTACTTCAAAATTGCCGCAATTGCAGAGGCTAATCCTGATCTCTCTTTCGTCCTGATTAAAGAAATCTTAAAAAGCGATGCCGAGGCTACATCTGGCCGCTACCAGTTCGGGTAATGGAACTACTACTTACATCAACTTTTGCTCGCCAATTAAAGAAACTCCATAAAAACGAGAAAGACTCTTTGAAATTACTTTTGCTAGGACCACATGAAAACTTTTATCGAAGCCTCAAGAGAAAATAGTTGATGGCGCCTGTTCACTCACTGATCCATGCAGGAAGCGAGATGGCATTCCCCAATTATTTTAGCACCGAGTCTGTGTAAGTCTGAGTGGGGCTGCCCAATAAACAGTCCACAGTGCGCCCGCCACGATCCCAAGAAGTTGCCGAAGGCGCCAAACCTGTGTAACTGGCATTCTGATATTCGGTGACTTGCTTTTTCGAGAAGGCTTTAACAATCGCATTCACTGCTTTAGTGCAGATTTGATTGGCGCCCTCTTGTGTTTTTGCAGCATCAAAAGTGTCTAGAGCCAATGTCCCGATTGAGACTATCTGCCAATGGTGAACGTCGGTGCACGAGGTAGCTATCACCGTCGATAAGCCTTGGATGGAAGGCAACTTTGAATAACACTCGCCCAATTGGGTGGGATAAGTACTAACTTCAACAACTTTCACAGTAGATGTTGAATTGTCAGCACCCCCGATAACATCCCCGGATGCTCTCCACATATTGACTCCGACTGCTATAGCAAGAGTAAGAATAGCAATTCCACTAATTCCCAGAACTCTTTTAAACATCTCTACCGCCTTATATAGGCCAAAGAAAATAAATTTAGATTCTCAAGCCATGGTAGATGTATGTGTTAAGTAATTCGGCATAGGTAACCCCGCTATAACATCGGAATTACATTTGGAACAGGAGTTTCCCCTAGGCCTCGTTATTTCTAACTTCAGGTGGCATAGCTTTTTTGGAGTATTCGGCCCAATTAGTCTCAAGTGCTTCGATTAATTGAAGAACGAACAGGGGTGAAATATTTACTCGCGATACAACAACACCGTTTGCGCCCTCTGGCGTGAAATCCAGTCGTGCAAAGTCGATAGTGAATTCATAATCGCTGTGTTTAATCGCTGCAAAATTTGCCCACACTCCCCCAACATCCTTTAGATCTAAATGCAGGTTGAGTCCATTTATTTGTCCATCTTGATTTTCCATGGTCACAATATTAGGCCATCATATTTTAGAAATGGCTGTCTACTGCGCATTTAGGGTCTTTTTTCTAACAACTCGCGCGCAACGATGTAGTCATCTTTGGACATTTCACCTTTAGCCAGGCGCATATCTATTATTTCTAACGCCGATGGGTTGTGGTTTTTTGATACAGATACTTCATTGGTTGTTCGTGAATGTCCGGCAACTCTAATTACGAGCCAAGCAAGGGCTACGAAGAATAAAATTGCTAGGAACATCATCACAATCCCGTAACCAGAGTCGTGCATGCGTCCAAAACCATCCGGATTATCTGTCCAATTCATTTCGAGCTTCCTCAATTCTTGCCACTAGGCAACCGCTGTGGCTGCAAAATAAAAGTACTCCTTGCCCCTGAGTTTGAGTCAGAAATATGCTGAGAGAACACTCAAAGTTTTGCGCCACCCAATTCTGGCTAGGGTCTAACGACGACGCGGACAATATCTTCAGGAGTGGCTGACTGGCCTAGTTCGACGTTGACATTGGTTGGGATGCCATTGATTTGGGCAGCGGCCAAAAATGCGAACTGCGCGGCTATGTCGGCCATCCAATAGAAGGCCCCGGGGCCGGCACGATCTAAAATCCGTTGGGCTTGGGCCAGGCGGGCATCGGAGAATTTTTCGGCATCGTTTTTCTCATCGTTGATGACATCCAATAACAAACCTTTGATTTCAAGGCCTATGCCAGTTGAGTAGTTGGAGCTATCAATGAGCTCCTTGAGTTCGGCATCTAAGCCTTTGGGTTTTCTGGCCCGTTTTTTACGGTTGAGGAAAAGGAAGATCAGAACTGTCATAAGGAATATTTCAAACATGTCTGCAAACTACTCCGTGTGTCTGACATTGCAATAGTCGCCAGTAATCGCAAACTCCCCGCATAGTGAATGGGGGGCTGGCTCAGTCTTCTTATTTTGGATTTGGTAATTCATAATTTAGATAACTCACATAAGAGAAATGGACTATGAATAATAAAGAGTTCTGCCTATCAATTCTTGAGAAGGCTGGTATTCCAATAAACTCCACCGAGCCCTGGAGTATGCAGGTCCATGATGAGCGACTCTGGGACAGGGTTGTGGCGCAACATCAACTGGGGCTCGGTGAGGCTTATATCGAGGGCTGGTGGGACTGCCCGAATATTGATCAGATGCTTACGCGCCTTTTAAGTATCGATGCCAATCTCCTGCTTCGACCATCGGCAACTGTTGTGTTGCATCATTTGCGTTCACGAGTTTTAAATCATCAGACAAAGACCAAAGCCGCTAAGAATGCCAAGCACCATTACAACCGCGGAAATGAGCTCTACATACGCATGCTTGATCCGGAGATGGCATATAGCTGCGGATATTGGAAAGATGCGTCGAATCTAAATCAGGCCCAGATAAATAAATTTGATCTCATTTGTCGCAAATTAAAATTAGAACCCGGAATGACTCTTCTAGATATTGGTAGCGGTTGGGGTGGATTGCTCCGTCACGCTGTTAAAAATTATGGCGTTACTGGATACGGCATATCCCCCGCCGATGAACAGATAAGTCTGGCGCGCGAAATGTCTAGCGGCCTAGATATCACCTTTATGCAAAAGGACTATCGGGAGCTATCAGGGCAGTTCGATCGTGTTGTCTCAGTCGGAATGATGGAGCATGTCGGACCTAAAAATCTTGGTACTTTTTTTGCAACGTGCCACCAGTTGCTCAAAGCCGATGGCATCATGCTCCATCACACGATTTCATCGACTTACTCAAAGGATTCGACCGATGCATTCTTCGACAAGTACATCTTTCCGGGTGGCGTTCTTCCATCGGTTGCGCAGATTGGCGTTGCCTGTGAGAAAAAGTTTATTATCGAGGACCTACATAACTTCGGTTTAGATTACGACAAGACCCTGCTGGCTTGGTATGAGAACATAAATCTTCGTTGGGAAGAAATACCACGCTACGATCTGAAATTTGTTCGCATGTGGAATTACTACCTACTGGCATCGGCTGCCGGCTTTCGGGCCCGTAATCTGCATTTAATTCAAATGGTCTTTAGGAGAGGCGGACAAAAGCCCGCGTATATTCCCGAGCGTTAATCAAGGGCGCGTCTGGTGCTCAACTTCCTTCACTCTTGAACGCACATAATCTATTCTCTCTCCATGCGCTATCAACCACCACGGATTCCAATTCAAGAGGGCCTAGCTAGAGGCCATGCCTTTCACCAGTTAATGGAGGGCCGTCGAAGTGTGCGAATGTTTTCTGATGAACCCGTTCCAAAAGAGGTTATTGAAACGGCAGTCCTAACGGCCAATACTGCGCCGAGCGGTGCGCATCAACAACCTTGGACCTTTGTAGCAACCAATGATCCCGATGTTAAGCATCGCATTCGAATGGCCGCTGAAATAGAAGAGCGCGAAAACTATGAAGGCGGGCGGCTGCCACCGGCTTGGCGTCTAGCCCTCGCCCACATTGGAACTAATTCAGATAAGAGTTACTTAGATGTTGTCCCGTGGATAGTTGTTGCCTTTGCACAAAAATCTACGCCTCTGCCCGATGGCTCATTAGTAAAAAATTATTATGTCAGCGAATCAGTCGGAATTGCTTGCGGATTATTCATTGCTAGTTTGCACACGATGGGCCTTGCGACCCTAACGCACACGCCAAATCCCATGGGCTTCCTTAATGAGATTTTCGAGCGGCCAGTAACGGAGCGACCATTTATCTTATTCCCCGTTGGTTATCCAGCAGAAGACTGCGTAGTGCCTGATCTAGTTCGCAAGCCGCTGGATGAGATTTTAATTCAGAAGTAACGAAGTATTTCGTTCCGCTCACAAATAACTCTTAATTGTAAGTTTATTTCTATTTAGTAAAAGTTGGTTCAAGCACACCTAAATCAAGGGCGCGTTCAATCTGTGCCAGTGCCGTGACTAAACGAAGTTCATCATGTGCTCTCGCAACAACGCCAAGACCCACAGGCAGCCCCTCGCTAATTCCCATGGGAACAGTTCCAATCGGTGTGCCACTAATTGCAGGGGCCATAGTGATCCAGGAATTATCACCGTAAGAATCCCCCGAGCCTAAGGTGCTAATCCATGCGGGCGAGTAAGTGGCACCGATTAATACATCGACATCGGCTAAGCCTTTATCTAGAGTCTTCTGAGCCCAACTCAGATTTCGGGCGCGCTTTGCTTGATAGGCACTATTTCGTCCGCCCAGAGTGAGAGCTTTATCAAATAACTCCTGGGCAAAGAATTTAAGTTCGCTATCTTTATGAGCATAGTTAAATGCCACAACGTCGGCCAAGGATTTAAGAGAAGTATCGGCACGTACGCTCAAGTATGCCCCCAGCTCATCCATTAACTCATGGAGTAGGGATTCATATTCATCATTGCCAGTCTCATCACTTGGGGCTTTAAGCGCAACTTCAACCAACGTAACTCCAGCCTTAGATAATTTAGAGATTGCCGAATCAAATAACGCATCGGTTCCGGCATGACCGGTTAGCCACGACCGTACGATTCCGATCCTTAAATTTCGTGTGTCTTCACTTGCCTTGGCTAACCCAGTCGTAGCACTCATGATTTCTAATAACAGGGCGGCATCTTTTACCGAGCGCGCCATTGGGCCAGGTGAGTCTTGCTTGGAACTAATAGGAACAACACCTTGGGTCGGAACAAGTCCGACGGTAGGTTTAATTCCAACACAACCATTTAAAGATGCAGGACAAATAATCGAACCGTCCGTCTCTGTTCCAACGGCTAACGTGACAAGACCTGCGGCAACCGCTGCCCCCGAGCCAGATGATGAACCACCTGCGCTGTGTTTATGAATCCAAGGGTTTGCAGTTAAGCCACCGACGGCAGACCAGCCACTTGTCGATAAAGTAGATCGAATATTTGCCCACTCCGAAAGATTTGTAGATGCGATGATGTTGGCGCCAGCTTCGCGAAGTCGCTTAGTTAAGGGCGAGTCTTCAACGACGGGGTGATCAAGGAGTGCCATAGAGCCCGCCGTGCCCGGCAATCCAACTGCCTCAATATTATCTTTAATAACTATTGGCAATCCGGCTAGCGGCGAATCTGAATCAAAATCAAATGATTCGGACTTTGGTGCCAGAGCTAGAATCGAATTGAGATCGTACCCAGTTGCATCGATCTCTGTAATCCGATCTAGGGCTTCGGTTGCAAGAGAGGTTGGGGTGCATGCCCCTGAACGCAAAGCATTGATTGATTCAAAGGCAGATCGCATCAAAGGCATTTGCCAAGATTAGTGCCCGAAGCTTAAATAAATCGATACCCCACTGCACGAACTGCAGAAATTGCACGCGGACCACCAGCATTGAGGATTTTTATACGCAGGCGCGATGCATGAGTATCTAATAGATGATCACTCGTGAATTCAGCAGAGATTCCAATTGCGTGACTTACTTGAGCCCGAGTAAAGACTCGGTTTGGTTCCTCCATCAACAGGTGAATAAAATCAAACTCTGTCCGTGTAATTGGTACTAAAACATCGCCTACTCGTAGTTCGCGAGTTAAGAGGTCTAGCGATAAGCCACCAGCCTCAAGCACGGTTCGAGCCGTCGAAGTTGTGTCCTTCTTGGTCCGGAGTTGATTCGCAACACGCAAGCCCAAAATTGTCTTTGAGACGGGCTTGGTTATGTAGTCATTGGCTCCTGCTGCCAAACACATCGCCTCATCGATCTCATCATCACGAACTGTCAGCATAATAATAGGTACCTCGGAATGCTTTCTAATTTCTCGGCAGACTTCAAGACCATCTGGTTGGCCTATCCCAATATCTAAAATAATGAGATTCGGTTTGTCGTTTACTAGCTTAACCATTGCTTCGATAGCATTTATAGCTTCAATAACGCGAAAATCTTGACTTTCTAGACTCAACCTCACGAATGCTCGAATATCAGCGTTGTCATCAACTACTAAAACCAAGTCTTTCACTTATATCTCCTTTGTATCTCGTAATTGAGTCAAACAACTTCCTAACACTTCGAGCAACTTGTCCCTTCGAAGAAAAATCTGATCCTCCTCCGTTGTTTCATTGGCTTTTAACCACGTAGAGAACTTCGAAATCTCACTCCCCATGCTTTCCAAACCATAAAATCCTAAGACGCCAATCATCTCATGACATACGTTACGTAAATCACTAATTGTAGATGTTTCTATCGCAACTATCGCACGAACTAAAACATCTATCTGATGTGAGTCAATATATTCGTCAATCTCCGAAACGTAAATAGGAACTTCAACTCTAAATGTAGTTCCAACGTTTAGAGTGGACTCGACTGTGATACTCCCGTGATGTTCCTCAACTATTCGTGACACTATTGCTAAGCCGAGTCCGGTGCCGGAAATGCCACTCTTTCTGGCATTGCTAGCTCTGAAGAAACTTGAAAATACATTCTCTAGTTCTAATTCTGGAATTCCGATGCCCTGATCACTAACGGATATTCGAAGCATCTTGGTGGGTTTATTCGTGACCCCCTTGTCTATATGAACACGTACGGAACTTCCATCTTTACTAAATTTGATTGCATTGCTTAACAGATTTGTTATGATCTCAGAGAACTGATTTCTATTTGCGTGTATTGCGGTCTGTAGCCCATCTTCAACGCTCAGTGTTATTGATATATGCGACGCTTCGGCCAGCGGCGTTAGAGACAGGATTGCATCATTGATGATCTCGATGACGTCATTTTCTGACTTAAGCAGGCCACTGGCGCCAGTCTCAAGATTAGTCAGGGAGAGGATATCTTGCACTAAATTTAATAGATTATTCGAGTTTCGCTCTAGGACTTCAATAATCTTTATCAGCTCTGCATCTGCCATACCCTCAAGTTTCGAACGTAAAATTTCGATATATCCGACAATCGAGGTTAATGGAGTGCGTAACTCATGATTAACAGTTGTGATAAATATGTTCTTTCGCTCATCCAATATTTCTAGTTGATCTACGACCATCCGCGACTGAGATAGTTGCATGTTTGCTTCCGTTATAAGGCGCAACTGCTCTACATTGGCCTTGGTATTTGCTCGGTACTGCTTAACCAATGTAAAAATGAGGGATGCAAAGAATATTAGCGCCAGAGCTAGAAAGAGAAGAAGAACGAAAAGGGATTGTTCTGCCTTATGGCGTCGATCTACTGCGGCTTTAGCCAAGACTAAGTCCAAATTATTTTGATAAACTACAACAAGTTTGCGCGTTTCTATAAGCATCGAATCTATAAATGCCTTAGATTGGAGCTCAATTGTTTTAGCTTCACTCCTAGGCAGGATTCCAGGATGAGCGGTGGCAAGTATTTTGTCTGCCTCATCAAGGTTTTTGAAATAATCCTGGGAGAATAGAGCTCCAGAAGTTAAGTTCGATGAAGTAATCACATTGAGACGTTGAGCTAATAACGCTCGTGCGATCTGTACATCTCTTCGGTCAACCTCTCCACCCACCCACTGGGCAAATCTCGTCGTATAGGCCAGTGACTCTCTTTGAGCAAAAAGTAGCGATGTAGATGCAAGTTCGGCGGAAGAAAAGAGATTGACATCCTTTGATGCACCACGAGAAATGTCTCCTGTTAATACCGTCAAAAATACCAGGGTGCAAATGATTGCAAAAAGTAAAATGAGTTGAAAGGCATTTAGTCTAAAACTAACCTTTAACTCTGAATTGCGCTTCCTAAAGTTAGGCAGTTTTCTTAACCTTAATAGTACGAAGAGACCAGTTCCATGCATCTAAGTATTTGAACCAAGAACTTGATGTATCAAAGACAACTCTGATAGGTCCGCCTTCATTGTATGGAATATCTTTTCCAAACCTTTTGATGGCAATATAGGCACGGGCTTGGCTAAAATTTCCCGCTTTATTCGAGTATATGTAGTCATTTAGCGCAATCGTGTCGATTGTCATTGAAGATGTAATAGCACTTTTCCCGAGGAAATAATCAAGTGGAATGACCGTAAAGCTCTGCTTCTTCTTAACAAAGGGTTCCTGGATTGTAATGATCGTTGATTTAATGGCCAGCAGTGAATTCTTAGAATAATTAACCGACTTCTTCCCATTAGTAACTGTAAAAATCGTCGCGCTAGCAGGCAGTGGATCGATTGCGGCGCCGCCATATGGATTGGCCGATGATGCGGCCATGAAACCGCTTGCATTTGAGGGATTGAGGGTTATGGGCGAAAGGGCAAACAGGACAATAAATGCCATCAACGTAGATTTGTGCCTAATTTTCATGGACTGATTCCTCATTTCACGAGACTTTCAGTTGCAGTATGGAATCAATCTCGGCAACTATTTGATTGTTCTTGAAAGGTTTCACAATATATGAGCTAGCACCTAGCTCGAAGGCAGTCTTCATGTCTTCGGTTGCTGAGTTTGCCGTGAGCATCACGACTGGAACCTGGTTGAGATTCGGATCTGAATCCTCACGAATAGTTTTAAGCACATCTAAACCGGAAATGCCTGGCATCATGGAGTCCAACAAAACTAAATCTGGTTTCTCGGATTTTAGTTGGGCCAAACCATTTTCACCATCAGAGCCCTGCGAAACGCTTATGCCAGCCTTTTCGAAAATAAATTGAATCAGATTCCGAATATCAGCGTTATCATCAATAACTAAAATTCGCTTTTTGCCTGTATTCACTTATTTTCCTTTCTCCTTGGCCGCCGAACCGGCTAATCGTTGCAGATGAATTCAATTAATCTGCGAAAAATTTATTTATGCAATGCCAAATGTACTATCGTGAATCGATTGTGAGTTGAAAGTGAGAGAAATGAGGGGTTTGCTCTCCTAAAAATGGTTTAACGCGTATTTTTAATCAACGACCCACGTGTCACCAGTGTGAAGAAGCTTCTCTAAATCTCCGGTGCCTTGGGTAGCAATAATTGAAGCTAACTGCTCATTAACCATGGCTGAATAACCTGGACGCGAAACACTCCGGAAAATGCCTATCGGGGTGTGCTCAAGGGAGGATCCCGATAAACGAGAGAGTGAAAAGGCATATGAAGGATCTGGGTCATGCGCATCGTGGATAACTAATTGCGATTCATCAACTGTAGATAGCTCTACAAGTTTGAGGGCTGCACCCTCACGAATTACACCAAAAGTTGAAGATTTAATTGGCTGGCCATGAACCATCTGGAGTAATGAACCTTCTTTAGTTTCATTGTCTTTAACTTGATCAAAGGCACCGTCATTAAAGATTGGGCAGTTTTGATAGATTTCAATCAATGCAGATCCTTTATGGGCAGCGGCTTGACGCAATACCTCAGTTAAATGTTTACGATCACTATCAATTGTGCGTGCAACAAAGGTTGCCTCTGCCCCTATTGCAAGTGAGACTGGATTAAAGGGAGTATCTAGTGAGCCATATGGCGTTGACTTGGTAATTTTACCTTGCTCGCTAGCTGGAGAGTATTGACCTTTAGTTAAACCATAAATGCGGTTATTAAAAAGGAGAATTTTCAATTCAACATTTCGTCGCAGTGCGTGAATCAAATGATTACCACCGATAGATAGTGCATCACCATCGCCAGTGATAACAAAGACAGTTAAATCAGGTCGGCTGATTGCAAGGCCCGATGCGATTGCTGGAGCACGACCATGAATCGAGTGCATTCCAAAAGTATTTAGGTAATAAGGAAAACGCGAAGAGCAACCAATACCCGAGATGAAGACAATATTTTCACGCGCGATTCCAAGCTCGGGCAGAAAGGACTGCATCGTAGACAGCACGGAGTAATCACCGCAGCCCGGGCACCAACGTACCTCTTGGTCGGAGGTAAAATCCTTTTTAGTTAAGGCAATATCAGTCATTGTGGAGTACTCCCATCGCAGCTTCAACCAGTTCGGCTGTAGTAAAAGGTAGGCCGCGAACCATGTTGTAACCAACAATGTCCTTTAGGTACTTTGATCGCAGCAACATCGCGAGCTGTCCCAAGTTCATTTCCGGCGTAATGACGCTCTCATATTTATCTAGTATCGCGCCCAGATTCTTAGGGAAAGGATTGATGTACTTAAGGTGGGCTTGGGCAATCTTTTCACCGTTATTGCGCAGAGTTTCAACGGCCGAAGCGATAGGCCCATAAGTAGATCCCCAACCAAGGAACAAAACTTTTGCATCCCCACTTGGATCATCGACATCCAAATCTGGGACTTCAATGCCATCAATCTTGGCTTGGCGAGTACGCACCATAAAGTCGTGGTTAGCTGGTTCGTAATTAATTTCACCAGTCTTATCCTGCTTTTCAATTCCACCGATTCGATGCTCAATTCCCTTCGTGCCGGGTATTGCCCAAGGGCGTGCGAGCGTTTGTGGATCGCGTAAATAAGGTAAGAAATCATCCTGGGTTTGCGCGAAATCAATATCGATCTCTGGAAGTTTTGCTACATCTGGAATCAACCATGGCTCAGAACCATTGGCAATGTATCCATCGGATAATAAAAATACTGGTACTCGATAAGTTGTTGCAATACGCACAGCCTCCATCGCCATTGTGAAGCAATCACTTGGAGTTGATGCAGCGATTACGGCCGCGGGAGATTCTCCGTTTCGCCCAAACATAACTTGTAGTAAATCGGCCTGCTCGGTTTTAGTTGGCAGGCCCGTTGATGGGCCACCACGCTGGACATCGATAATAATTAATGGGAGTTCGAGCATGACACCCAGGCCAATCATCTCGCTCTTTAGCGCAATTCCTGGGCCCGAAGTTGTTGTTACCCCGAGGGCTCCCCCATAGGAAGCGCCAAGGGCTGAACCAACGGCAGCGATCTCATCTTCGGCTTGAAAAGTTATCACACCGAACTTTTTATGTTTTGAGAGTTCATGCAAAATATCTGAAGCTGGAGTAATTGGATATGAACCTAAAAATAACTTTAATCCACTTTGTTTTGCTGCAGCAATAAGTCCGTAAGCAAGTGCGATATTTCCGCCAATATTTCTATAAACGCCTGGTGGCATATGAGCTGGGGCGACTTCATAGGAGGTTGCAAAATCCTCACTCGTCTCGCCGTAGTTCCACCCAGTGCGGTAGGCAACTAAATTCGCCTCCAAAATATCGGGTGACTTACCAAATTTAGCTTTTAGAAAGGCCTCCGTTGCCGCCGTTGGACGGTGATACATCCATGAAAGAAGGCCGAGAGCAAACATATTCTTGGCGCGCTCTGCCTCTTTTCGAGAAAGCGGTAGGTGAGCTAGCGCGGCAACGGTCATTGAAGTCAGGGCCACTGGATGGATTTTGTAACTGCTCAACGTTCCATCATCGAGTGGATTAGCTTCATAACCGACTTTAGTTAAATTGCGCGCTGTGAACTCATCTTTATCGACGATGATTGTTGCCCCGCGTGGGATATCTTTAATATTTGCTTTCAAAGCCGCTGGATTCATGGCAACTAAAACATCGGGGGCATCTCCAGCAGTTCGAACATGGTGATCGGCAAAGTGAAGTTGAAAGGATGAGACTCCGGGTAACGTGCCTTGAGGTGCGCGAATCTCTGCGGGAAAGTTTGGCAGTGTAGAAATATCATTTCCTAAACTGGCAGTGTCCATTGTGAAGCGATCGCCGGTCAACTGCATTCCATCTCCACTGTCGCCGGCAAATCTAATAATTACGGATTTAACGGCGAGAGTAGGTTTGCTCATGAGAGTCATCTTGCCACTGAGGGCACGTTACGTCATTAGTTTTGGCCTATCTCTTGGCACACGTTTTGTACGCGCTGAGAGTTAGCCCCGTTAGCCGACCTTACTTTCTCAAAATCTTTCGGACTCGCCCTGAGATTGACTTGCCGAATCGCCTTAACTGACCCCGTGCCGAAATTCGCAAGACCTTGGCTGCAGCCGGCTCATCAGGTGTTACAACGTCACGAAGCGCGGGTGAATTTTGATCGAGTGAATCGGCGATCCTGTCGATATTGGCAACCATGGATAAGCCGCGCACAATCTGTTCTTGGTCGGCATCTTTGGAATCTCCAATTAAGGATTCGGCAAGGGCCGCACTTGCCTCGCGCGCATCGGTCGTTGCACTCTGATGTGAGTCATCGGCGCTAGGTCCAGACTCTTCAAACTTTGATGAGATTGCATAACTTGCAGCCGACAGCGCGACAGCAATTGCTTTTTGTGTTGAGTCAGCGATACCGCCGCTAACGGCTGAGTCAAACAAAGTACGTGCAATCGTTCTGATTTGTACAACCGT
>Ga0194056_10000350_pt1 | contig 24928 bp, 20 predicted proteins | sample SepL4413m_MetaG_FD_155458 | JGI IMG/M metagenome (GOLD analysis project Ga0194056, IMG submission 155458) | Anoxic zone freshwater microbial communities from boreal shield lake in IISD Experimental Lakes Area, Ontario, Canada - Sep2016-L442-13m | ecosystem: Environmental > Aquatic > Freshwater... | reverse complement strand
GTGAACAAGGCCGGGTACTGCTACGTGCCATGATCAATAGCGATGGCACAGTTGCACAAGTAGTAATGCGAAAAAGTAGCGGTTTCAACCGGCTGGATCAAGCGGCACTGGATACCGTTAAAAAATGGCGCTTTGTTCCGGCTCAACGTGGTGAACAGAGAATATCGGCTTGGATTGTAGTACCCGTTGCATTTTCACTTGAAGGATAAACACATGGATTTCAAACATTTTTTAACACAAAACGATACCGTAGGGCTGTTCCTGTTTGGCACGCTGATCTTTATGTCGATGGCCAGTTGGTATTTTATTGTTATCAAAGCTTGGCAAGTCAGGCGGGCACGCCGTCGCAGCGAGCAGTTTTTAAACACTTTTTGGGATGCCGCTTCGCTGGATGAAGTAGCGAAATCACTGAAGCAACACCCTGGCAGCGAACCGTTTGGGCATTTGACCAGCCATGCCATCGCTGCTGCCCGGCACCATGCAGCACATGGTGCCCATCGACTACATGAGGCCGGCTCCTCCACCGAGTTTTTAACGCGGGCAATGCGCCGTATTATTGATGAGGAAACCGCACATCTGGAATGGGGCTTGACCGCGCTGGCATCCATTGCCAGCACCGCACCCTTTGTCGGTTTGTTCGGCACGGTATGGGGAGTTTATCACGCTCTGATCGGTATTGGCCAAAGCGGTCTGGGCACACTCGACCAAATTGCCGGGCCGGTCGGCGAAGCTTTGATCATGACAGGCTTAGGGCTAGCCGTCGCTATCCCTGCGGTGCTGGCTTACAACGATTGCTCCCGATCCAATCGACTGGTGCTGGCAAAGCTGGATGCTTTTGCCCATGACTTATTTGCTTTTCTGACCACAGGTGCATCGGTACCGCTTAATTCAGGAGCAGAGTAATGGCATTCGGTGGTTTCGATCAAAGTAAAAACACCCACCCTGTCGCCGAAATCAATATGGTGCCACTGATTGATGTGATGCTGGTGCTGCTGATCATTTTTATGATCACAGCACCGATGATGACGCATACGGTGAAAATCGACTTGCCCAAAGCCGGCAGTCAGGCGCAGTCCGAACAACCTGAACATATTACCTTGTCCATCAATCTTGACGAGCAGTTATTCTGGAATGAAATACCGGTAAACCGTGCAGAATTACAACAACATTTACTGGAAATCGCCGTACAACTGCCGCAACCGGAATTGCATATCAGAGCCGACCAAGCGGCTCCCTATCGGCTAGTTGCCGAAACCCTGGCTGATGCAACCAAGGCAGGTATTACCCACATCGGTTTTGTTTCCGAGCCAGATACTAATAAGCAATAACACAAATATCAGCCACCCCGCGTTTTCCGCCAGGCAGCCATTTACTTTTTAAGCGACAAAAGCGGGAAACGTATGTATCAAAAAAATGCAACACTAAAAAACAGCTGGTTACTGGGGGCTTTGTTACCTTTGGGAGCAGTATTAAGCGGCATGGCAGTGGCGGCTGAACCAATTGACAAACCCGCTTTAAATGAAGAGCAGGAAATCATCCTAAAAGACGTTAAAGTTAAGGCTGTACGCAATAAAAAACCCAATATAATTAAAGGCTATCAAGCCAAAACCAACGCTACGGCCATTAAAACCGACACCGCCCTGATCGACCTTCCGCAGTCAATCACCGTTATCCCGCAAGAATTAATCAAGGATCAAAACATGCAGAGCATAGCCGATACCGTTCGCTATGTACCGGGGGTTGGCATCGCTCAGGGTGAAGGCAATCGGGATAATCCGATTTTTCGTGGTAATAGTTCAAATTCAGATATGTATGTTGATGGCATACGCGATGACGTGCAGTATTTTCGTGATCTTTACAACATCGAAAGGGTTGACGTACTGAAGGGCCCCAACGCGATGATTTTCGGTCGCGGCGGTTCAGGCGGCTTGATTAACCGCGCTAGCAAACAGGCCAACTGGAATACTGGCCGCGAAATGAATATACAGTTTGGTTCCTTCGATAAATACCGGTTAACAGGGGACGTCGACCAAGCCATTAACGACAACTTTGCCGTGCGCCTGACCAGTATGTGGGAGAGTTCCCGCAGCTACCGCGACGGCTTCGATTCCGGACGTTGGGGCATCAATCCCACGGCGTCCTGGCGGCCCAACGATAATACTAAAGTAACGCTGGGTTATGAGCATTACGAGGATAACAGAACGGCGGATCGAGGCATTTCCTCGTTCAATGGTCGGCCGGTCAACACCGATGCCTCTACATTTTTTGGGGATCCGGATCGAAGTCCAACCGGTGCAACGGTTGATTCTTTCAGTGCAATAATTGATCATGACTTTGGTGGCGGCGTCTCGGTTCGTAATAACAGTCGTTATGCCGGTTATGACAAGTTCTATCAAAATATATTTGCTGGCGCGGTCAACACCGTAGGCGACCAAGTAGCGATCCAAGCCTACAATAATGCCACTCAACGTGAAAATTTCTTTAACCAAACCGATTTGACCTTTTCGCTTTACACTGGGTCTTTCAAGCATAAGTTTCTGACCGGAGCCGAATTTGGTCGCCAGGAAACCGATAACTTCAGGAACTCTGGTTTATTTGGTCCTAATGCTGATAAGACGTCGACCCTTGTTCCCTTGATCAATCCAAGATATAACGGCGCTGTCGCTTTCAAGCATGGAACCACGGACGCGAATAATAACGGCGTTGCAACTACCGCTGCAGGTTATGTGCAGGATCAGATTGAATTAACGCAGCATTGGCAGGCTATCGTGGGGGTACGCTATGATCGCTTTGATGTCGATTTCCAGAATAAAAACAATGGTCAAAATATTACCACTGCCAACAATTTGGTGTCGCCACGCGGTGGTTTGCTCTACAAGCCTTTTGACAACTTCTCCTTGTATACCAATTACAGCATCGCCTATGTACCGAGAGCCGGCGAACAACTATCATCGCTTACACTGAGTAATCAAGCACTAGAGCCGGAAGAATTCAGAAATTACGAAGTGGGTGCCAAATGGGATATTGTCCCCGATATGTCGGCGACTCTGGCCCTTTATCAACTGGATCGCCTCAATGCCCTTGCTACTGACCCCAATAATTCAGCGCTATCGTTTTTGGTCGATGGCCAACGTACACGCGGTATAGAACTGGGTCTGAATGGTAACATTACCGATGCATGGAAAGTCTTTGGCGGCTATGCCTACCAAAATGGCGAGATCACCAAAAGTATTTCAAGCTCCGCCTTGGCGGGTGCAACTTTGGCGCAAGTACCGGAACACTCTTTTTCGCTGTGGAATCGTTATGATATTACCCAACAATGGGGCGTCGGTCTGGGCTCGATATACCGCAGTAAAATGTATGCGGCCACTGATAATCTGGTCACCCTACCTGGCTTCCTGCGTTTCGATGCAGCTGTTTACTACAAAGCTACCAAAAATATTCAACTGCAAGTGAATATCGAAAACCTGTTTGACAAACAGTATTACGCTTCAGCCAACAGTAACAACAACATTACGCCGGGATCACCAATTGCTGTTAATGGGGGAATCACCCTGAAATTTTGAAGCAGCGCCTTCCCTGATCAGTACAGACAGCATGAACAGCAATCCGGATGGATAAGACAAGAAAAAATAAATTATGCTATTTTCTCAAGGTATGACGGGGTAAGCGGTAAGCTGATAAACCCGCACGCCCGACCATGCTTTTTAGGGAATCACTCATTCAATATCCACTGATTTAAATTAATTGTTGCTCCCGCAAAAGCTGGAGTCCGCTTAAATCAACAAACAGTTTTCCTGCCTTAGCGGGAAAGACGTTTTTTCAGATGCCTTGGCATTCGACTGATTCTAAGAACGTTATAATCAATATCAACCTGTTAAAACTTAAAAAATAAACCATGAATGTCCCAAACACTATCGTGCCACCCCCCCATAAACCATCAGGCGGCTATTTGTTCCTCCCCAAACGCTTGTCGCGCGGTGCCTTCCTGAAATGGCTACGCCGAACCCATGCCTGGATAGGCTTGTGGGGTGCGGCGCTGGGCTTATTGTTCGGATTTTCCGGCATTTTACTCAATCACCGTGACGTTATGAAAATCCCGATCGGTAAAATGGAACAACAAGAAATCCAACTGGCGCTACCGGAACCACGCCCTGGCGATCCTAAAGCTATGGCGGCTTGGCTAGGGCAATCCTTGGGACTAAACACCAGTCACGCCAAAGTCCAGCAAGAAGCCAAAAAAATGGTAACCTGGAACGATGTTCAGTTTCAACAGCCGTCGCTCTGGAAAATAACGGTACGGAATCCTAAACGAATGATGCAGGCCGAATACTGGGAAGGTAATGCCTTTGTCAGCGTCAAACAAGGTGAAGGCAACATATTATCGGTACTGACTAACCTACATAAAGGTACCGGCATGGGTGTGGGCTGGGTGCTGTTAGTCGATACTTTAGCCGGCGGCTTGATACTACTGAGTTTGACAGGCACCCTTTTATGGACGGGGCTGCACGGCAAGCGACTGGCAGCCGCAAGTCTTGGTTTTGGGTCGTTGGGATTGGCGATATTTTTCGCATTACAAGCCATAGGGGGATAAGTTTAGGGTAACGAATACCGTATTTAGCGAAGTCCAACGCATGATATGCCCAAACTTGTTTTGATGTTATCTAATATCGCGTTAATCCGGCTAAATTCCGAAATCTTTGGGTTGCCCACCCGCGCCGATAGACCGGTATTGGGAGCCGGAAATTTTAGAAGTGGACATTAATGATCAATTAAGAGTATAGCGCATTAGCGCCATCTGTGTTCCGTAAGCCTTGATTTTACCAGTCTGTAGCGCCCCGTTAAATTCGCTTAACCGCCATTAGCAATAAGGAAACATCCCTCTGGGATGAAGCCAAAGATTAGGAAGGGGTCTGCATCCGCGCCCTATAAAACAATAATCGCTTGCGCGTATTATTGCGGGGCGCTCCTTTCGGCCTAAAGGCCGAGGTCTTAAACCAGCAAGGAAGATTGATAAAGTTGCAACAACTCAAACGTAGGCATTCACACGCCTCTTATTAAAAAACCTCGCTACGACTCCTATTCTCGGATGGCCGACTAGTTTTTCATGACACCCGATATTAACGCAATATGTGCCAATTCAGCCACTGAGGACACCTTGAATTTACTTCTGATTTGGGTGCCGTAATTGGCAACCGTTTTATACCCCAAACAAAGCTCGTCGGCGATTCTATGGGCTGTAAAGCCTTTTGCCAGCAACAAGAATACGTCGAATTCTCTGGCAGTAAGTGAGTCAATAAGGGTTTTATAATCAGTCTCCCTAGTTTCCAGGCACTTACTTGAAAATGCATCATTATCCCTGATCAAGCTCGGTTCAACATAAACCTCGCCCTCGGCTATGGCCTGTATCGCTGCAATCAGAATGTCAGGATGGGCGTGTTTGCTGATATACCCTTTTGCCCCTGCATTCATCGCACGATCTACATAAACCCTTTCGTCATGCACACTAAAAACCAGTATTTTCGCTTGAGGTTCGCGATTACAAATACGCCTTATGGTTTCCAAGCCACCAATACCCGGCATGGATAAATCCAGCACCATCACGTCCGGTTGCTTTTCCAAATACAGCTGACAGGCCGCCTCGCCCCGATCAGCTTCGGCTATCACCTCTATCGTGTCATCGATGGACAATAACATGCGAAAACCTGCACGCACCACGGCATGGTCATCCACTAACATGACTTTTATCCGCTTTTTCATGTTAGCGGGATACTTGCAATAATACTCATGCCTTGTTTCGGTTCGGTTTGAACAGCCAATTGACCGCCCAAGCTGTTGATCCTTTCCCGCATACCCAATAAGCCAAATCCTGACTTGAGCTTTTCACCATCACAGCCTTGTCCATTATCCGTTATGCATAAGCGAAGGGTTTTTTCCATAGATGATAAGCGCATTATTTCCAGACTGATGATTGCCTGGTTTGCCCTGGCATGACGGACGATATTGGTTAAGCATTCCTGCACGATTCTAAAGACCTGAATGCTTATTTTTTGCTCCAGCGCATCAACATCATCAGGACAATCCAGAGTGAGTTTTAACGACGGGTTTCTAATCGCCCAATGGCTCAATAAATCTTCCATGCTTGCTTTTAAGCCCAGTTCGGTTAAAACCAGTGGATGTAACTGATGCATCATAGAGCGAACTACCGTCATCAAGTGGTCGCAGACACTCATAATGGTATCGGTGGCTTGTTTGATGTCCGCTTTTTTATGCGCCGCCGTCGCCGCCATCACTTTAATAGCCGTCAATGATTGCCCCAGTTCATCATGCAATTCTTGGGAAAGCCGCTGCCGCTCGTCTTCCTGTATTTCCAACGAGTGTTGGGTTAAAGCGCGATTTTCCTGCTGAGTGATATTAAGCTCACCCGCCAGATGATTAATGGCTTTAGCGATGCTGTCATATTCCTGAATGGAAAAATCAGGCAGTTTCCGCCGGTATTGTCCCGTTTCAATGATCTTTAGACCATTTACAATGATGGCAATGGATTTAAGTGCTTTGTTAAATGCCAGATTGACCGCCAAAAAAGTGAACAGCGTCAGCAATAGCAGTGAACTAAAAAAGGCAATGCTTTCTTGCCAAACTTCCGTTATTTCATCTAACGGGTTGGCTTGAATAATCAACGTCAGCTGTTTGCCGCCAAAGGTGGTGATCAGGTGCTCAGCTTTAGGATGCTGACCTTCGACCAGAGCGACAAACCAGTGTGGCGGCTTTTCCTGATAATTGGTTTGCTGATTTTTATGGGCGACACTGATTATTTCTCCGGATGGCGCTTTCAGTTGAATGCTTAAATGCCGGGTTTGGTTCAGTGAATTAAACTTTGGAAACCAATCGGTTTCATTAAAAGGCGCTTGTGAAGCTTGTGAAAAGCCAAAGGTTATCAGCTGAACGGCCAGATTAATGGAGGAATCAACTTCCTTCTCTACTGCGTCGCGTGCTTGCCAAACGGCTATCGATCCGCCCAGCAACAGAATACACAGGGAAGATATCAGAATTCGCAGGTTGATTTGGTAACGCAGGCTCATGTGTTTGGAAACTCGACATTTGCACTATCGACTTAATGACATGCAAAAATGAACCATTATTCATTAATACAGAATTATCTGCTATAGGAAAAATTCTTTTTTTGTAATTATTCAGTTCCCCCTCTTTAACAAAGAAGGGTTAGGGGAAATTTTATTAGATAAATCCCCCTCAATCCCCCTTTTTCAAAGGGGGAGGTGAATGTTTACCTTTTTTTGTCGTTCGAAATACATTAAAAACAACTATTTTTGATCCGGGATTAGCGGTTAGACAGGGAACTCCCGCTCCAGTGCTTGACTGGAGCGGGTATTTTCTTTTTTATCTCTTTGCACTGGCCTCTTCGCCAATTTCCCATTTTTCTGTTGATTCTTCAATAATCTTACCGTTAGCCGCATTCACTTCCACTTTGGTTTCCACGCCCTTATCATTGACGATATCGATTTCGTAGCTGGCGTCGCCATTTTCTTCAATTTCAAATTCAACTTCTTGGACTGTGCCTGGGTGAGCTTTTAACGCAATCTCCTTGGCCTCATTTTCTGTCACTTTTACGTTTTTCTTAAAAGCTTCGTCATCAACACTGCTGACTTCACTTTCAGTTTCGGTAATTTTGCCTGTTTTGGCGTCACACATAAATTCCCATTCAACACCTTTGGAATCCTTGATTTCAACTTCATAAAAAGGCTTTCCGGCGACACTCAGCTTTTCCAGCTTGATAAATTCGCCTGTTTTTTGTTTTTGTATGGCCGTGATACAACTGTCAATAGACTGATCCGCCGCATAGCTGGAAGCGGAAATGGCAAGACCAAGCACTGACACACAGGTAAAAATTGTTGTTTTCATTGTTTTTCTCCAAGGTGATTATTTCTATAAGAACGTCTGTTGACCGGAATAAAGGTCTTAAATCGGCAAGGAAGATTGATAATGGGTGATTTCCAGGTTGGACTCACCCTTGTTCACAGGAACTGCTCCAATCCTCCCTACAAAAAAATACGCTGTAAAAAACGTAGCGTCATTTAGGGCTTACTGTTTGTGGCGTTAGCTTCCAGATGTCGCGATTGTATTCCCCAATCGTTCTATCGGTAGAGAATTTACCACTGTTGGCACAATTTAAAATACTCATTCGGGTCCAATGATCTTTATCCCGATAAGCATCTTCAACGCGTTTTTGGGCATCGATATAACTGCGAAAATCAGCAATCGTCATCCAGGGGTCGTGCGGACTTTTTATGGAATTGATCAGATCATCAAAAATACCCGGCTCAAATTGATTAAAATAACCGGATTCCAAAAGATGCATAACCTGCTGCAAGTCTTCATCCTGGTCGATCATGGCAACAGGATCATAATGACCTCGCCGGGTCTCAATTTGTTCTTCGGTTAAGCCAAACAAAAAAAAGTTTTCATCACCCACTTCCTCACGAATTTCAATATTGGCACCGTCCAGCGTGCCGATAGTAATGGCTCCGTTCATCATGAGCTTCATGTTGCCGGTACCCGAGGCCTCTTTGCCGGCGGTGGATATTTGCTCGGATAAATCAACGCCCGGACATAGCCTTTCCATGGCTGAAACCCGATAATCCTTCAAAAAGAGCATCGCTAATTTCTTATCTGTATCAGGGTCTGAATTAATGACTTGGGCAACGTTATTGATTAATTTGATGATTTTTTTAGCCATGCGATAACCGGGAGCCGCTTTGCCGCCAATTAATACAAATCGTGGCACCCGACTATCAATGTCACCTTTTTTAATGCCGTTATAAAGATGAATCACATGCAATACATTGAGCAGTTGACGCTTGTATTCATGAATACGCTTAACCTGTACATCTAATATGGCATCCACATTAAAATTTATATCAGTGTCGTTTTTACGTTGCTTATAATCAATCAAACGCTGTTTTGCTGCCTGTTTAATGACATGCCAGCGCTGCCGAAATTGCGCATCCTCGGCATAAGGCTCCAGCTTTTTTAATTGCGACAAATCCGTAACCCACCCATCGCCTATCGCCTCGGTTATCAGGCTTGCCAACGCCGGATTACAGGCGGATAACCAGCGCCGTGGCGTTACCCCATTGGTTTTATTATTAAACTTATGGGGCCACAAGGCATAAAAATCACTGAATAGACCCTGCTGCAACAACTGCGAATGCAAGCGGGCAACGCCGTTCACAGAAAAACTGCCCACGATGGCAAGATGCGCCATTCTTACCTCCTGCTCATCGCCTTCTTTTATGATGGACATTCTGCGTAAACGCTCATTGTCACCGGGCCAGTGCATAGACACTTCAGCGATAAAATGGGCATTAATTTCCAGGATAATCTCCATCAATCGGGGCAATAACCGCTGCATCAATACCACCGGCCATCTTTCCAGTGCTTCCGGCAACAAGGTATGGTTGGTGTAAGCCATGGTAGCCTTCGTAATAGCCCATGCTTTATCCCAGCTCAAGCCGTGAATATCCATCAGCAAACGCATCAGCTCGGCAATGGCAATGCTCGGATGGGTGTCATTTAACTGAAAACAACTTTTTTCAGCAAAATGATTAAAATCATTGCCGTACCTGCTTGCCCAGTGGGTAAGGACATCCTGTAAACTGGCGGAAGCCAGAAAATATTGCTGCTGTAACCTTAGCGCCTTACCATTTTCATTGGCATCATTGGGATACAGCACCATGGTGATATTTTCGGCTGAAATTTTTGCTTCAACCGCTTCGGCATAATCGCCCGCATTAAACTCATCCAAATTAAACTCTTCGGTAGCCACCGCCTTCCAAAGCCGCAAGGTATTAACCGTGCCATTTTGATAGCCTGGTATCGGGGTATCAAACGGCACGGCCAACACGTCATGGGTTCCTATCCAGCAATACCGGTGCACGCCGTTTTCATCGGTTTGAACTTCAGTGTGACCGCCAAATTTAATGCTGTAAGAATATTCCAGCCGCTCAACTTCCCACACATTACCGTGACGTAGCCAATGATCGGGCTTTTCAACCTGTTCACCATTAATAATGGTCTGGGTAAACATGCCGTATTCGTAACGTAAACCGTAACCTATCACCGGCAGTTGCAAGGTGGCACAACTGTCTATAAAGCAGGCTGCGAGGCGACCCAAACCGCCATTACCCAAACCGGCATCTTGCTCACTATCGATCAACTCTTCAATGTCAATGCCGAGATCATACATTGCCTGAGTCACCGTATCGGTTACGCCCATATTCAACATGGCATTGCTTAACGTGCGCCCCATCAGAAATTCCATCGACAGATAATAACCCCGCCTGCAATCGTTGACTTTATAGGCTTGATGGGTGGCCTTCCAGCGTTCCATTAAACGGTCACGCACGGCTAACGACAAGGCTTCTCCGGCATATAAAGGCGATCGGCAGTGTTCATCCCTACCCAGCAAATGGACATAATATTGTTTAAAATCATCAATAAAATCATCTTTTTTTATACCCATCTCAGGGAGCTTGGTAATTGATGACGTGGGATTGCTAATAACAAATTTGTTGGTGGGCATTATTTAATCCTGAACGATTATTAGGTTATTATCGTATAAATTTGCGTTGTAAGCCAAGCCCGTTATTTCAGTCAGTATTTCTGTCAATACCATATTTTTTTATCACCTTTGCTGGCACAAGCGTTAAATGAATTCAAAGGTAATATGACGCCCTACATGTTCGCTTTGCGAATATACGCTCGAACAATTTCTTGATGAGACGCGTCAATAGAGTACAAAGGTCGTCCACATGCTTGTGGTGGAGCATTAATGCTATCGGTGTCTTTAGATAGCTTGCCATAACTCAATTTACCGTTGATAAACAAACGTTTAAATTATCACCGGCCATTTTAGCGGCGCTGTCACTCGACCCAAATTCCATCCTGTTTCTGTCAAAATAGTGTTTGACAGAAATAAGTAGCTTCTTTTCTTCTGAACATAAAGACTTGCTCTGTTGTAGAGGTCATGTATTTTCAGTTTTCTGCCACAAAAATTTTCACTATACCACTGAAAAAACGCAATATTATCTATTCATTTGCTTGAAACTATAGCAGTAAAAATAGGTTATCGGGTTTTACATGCTCTCGACTACTACTAAGCAAACCCGGCTGGATTCCATTCATCCATCATTTTTTGGCGTGCAGCATTGAGGCCCTCCGACATCAATACTGCAAATTTCTTTAACAACTCGTAGCCGAATTTCGGTTCCTGTTCGCATCGTGCCAGTATCGCGACCCCGTCAAACTGGAGCAATTCCGAGTCCTCTTCGGCCTTGGCTTGAAAATTCCATTTATAGGGCGATATCAACCAAGACCACCCCAGAACCTGATCCTTATCCAGCGTCTGGATCTCCAGGGTCGGCCCCATAATCGCCGGCATTTGCAAGGAAATTCGCCCATTGCGGATTAGATAGAACTTGTCCGCTGTTTCGCCCTGTCGAAACAGGATATGACCCATTTTGATCTCGTACGTGCTCGAATATTCGCATAGGAATTTCAAATCGTCACCATTGAACTCGGAGAAAAAATCGTGGGTCGATAGGTACTCGATAGTTGATGGATTACTCATGGTTTACCTCCACAAATCATTGGTTACGAGGGTGCTAAATAGCAATTTAAAGGTGCAAGGGGGTGTAAAAAAGCATCCAAAATATACCACTATCCGCGTTGGTTTTTCCAGTTAATACGTCAGTAGATTTTTTGGCTACTCACGTAAGGCGGGACAGTTTAAAGTCAAGCCTTAGTGGGTATCTCTTTTATGTAACGATACTCGTGTGTTGTAGGGGCAATCCCTTGCGGTTGCCCTGCTAACATCGTGGCATTAAAGGGCAGGCGTAAAGCCTGCCCCTACAAAAAAATGTCCCACATGTAAGTGGGTAGCCGAAGTTATTTATCTGTAAAGTGTATAGCTGATTTTTTTAGTTAGTGCATATAGGTATTTATACGTATTGTATATTTTTCTCTAAGTGCTATAGTCTCGCCGTTAGCTCGTTTTTCTAGTTGTTTGTAAGGTTGGCCAAGAAATTTTAGTTAACGCCGTCATACCGGCAAGGATGCAGGTATCCAGTGCCATGGAGGGTAACTTTCGGATAACGTTGCGGCGTGATTTAGGATCTATGTCAAGCTACAGCTTCACATTCACATCCGTGTGACTGGATTCCGACATCCCTGCCGGAATGACGGACTTTTGGCACTTGGCTAATCATTTTGCTGCTCAGTGTCCCGTCTTAAGTTAGTAGCCGTAAGGTTTAAAAACACTACTATACATTTTCAAATAAATAATTTCTATGTAGACAGATACCATCCCTTCGAGGGATGGTATCTGTATGAGCTTACAGCAACGCGAATTGGAAATTTAATTTCTGAAAGTCTATATGTAGTGTTTTTAGGAGTTTTTAGCAATTATGAGTAACATTAGCGACTTAAATGACAAGCGAACAACACGAATGCGGGTAGTCATGATTGTTATGGTCACCGTAGCGATGGCTACACTATGCCTTTCCTGTAGCAAAGACACCGAGCGCCCCATTAACGTTATTGGGTCTACCTCCATGCAACCGTTTGCCGAGATGCTGTCCCAGGAATTCAATAAGCGGCATCCTGACGCTAATGTGGAAGTTCAGGGCGGAGGCTCAACAGCTGGTATCGAGGCCGTTAGGAGTGATATTGCCGATATCGGTATGTGCTCCCGCTACTTAAAAAAAGATGAGGCGCTTGATTCGGTCACGATTGCCTTGGACGGACTCGCAATCATCGTGCATCACTCCAATCCGATTCAGGAATTATCGTTACAACAAATTCAAGACATCTTCGTAGGTAAGACCATTACTGGCTGGAGTCAGGTCGGCGGCAGAGATCTACCCATTCGCATGATCACCCGTGAAGAGGGTTCTGGAACCCGGGAGGCCTTCATGAATCTGGTGATGCATAAAGTACGGATTTCGCGCAAGGCGCTGACACAGGAGTCCAATGGAGCTGTTCGGGAACTTGTCCGCAATGATCCGGCCGCCATCGGCTACATGTCACAGGGTTTAGTCATGGGCGAGGCCAAGATTCTGGGTCTGGAAAAGATTCTGGGTGTAAACGGCATTGTGCCAACTCATGCGACGGTTTCCAGCGGAGAATATCCCTTGGTTCGGCCGTTTCTCTTCGTGACGAAAGGCAAGCCTATTCCCAAGGCTCAAGAGTTTATTGATTTTGTCCTTTCCGAACCGGGCCAGACTATGCTGGAAATGGAAGGGTTGGTTCGTGCCAAACAGCAGGTTAAGCCATGATTGAACAGCAAGTAGGGGCGTCTACCGTTTTTATGCTTAATTACCAAGCCTTGAGAGGTTTTTTTTACAGACACCGCGAGCGGACGATAGCCCTAGTTCTTCTCGCTATCGCACTTTCGGCCATTGCCAGTCTGGCAATCATCACTCTTTTCATTTTCAAGGAAGGCTTGCCCATAATAGTCAGAATGGGACTGGACAGGTTTCTTTTATCCAGTGATTGGTATCCGCTGGAGGGTGAATTCGGTATCTTCCCCATGATCGTCGGCTCTCTTGCGGTAACGGCCGGGGCTATGGTCATCGGTGGTACTCTAGGTCTCAGTTGTGCCATTGTGCTGATTCAATTCTGTCCGCCAAGGGCGGTGATCTTTCTCAAGCCGTGCATCGAACTGCTGGCAGGCATTCCCTCGGTGGTCTACGGCTTTATTGGGGTGATGTTCCTGGTTCCGCTCATCCGCGATTATCTCGGCGGCCCCGGGCTTTCGGTGCTGGCTTCGTCGGTTGTGCTGGGTGTCATGATTCTGCCCACGGTAACCTCCATTTCGGTGGATGCTCTTCAGGCCGTACCTCCCCGCTATCGGGAGGGCTCCATCGCGATCGGTGCCACCGAGTGGCAGACGACGCATCGGGTTCTGCTGAAGGCGGCCCGTTCCGGCATCGTGGCGGCCATCATTTTAGGAATGGGGCGGGCTGTGGGCGAAACCATGGCCGTTATCATGGTCGCCGGCAACACCTTGGAGTTGCCCCATTCCATTTTGGATCCCGTCCGTACGCTCACCAGCAACATCGCCCTGGAGATGAGCTATGCGACCGGTGATCATCGCAAAGCCCTGTTTGCGACCGGTGTGATTCTGTTCGTGATCGTCATGTTCCTCAATACCATTGCACTCACTATCTCCCGCAACAGAAGGAGCGACAAGAAATGATCCTTTCACCAACCCGTGCGCAGTATTTGGCCGTGACACTGATGTGGACACTGGCACTGGTTACCATCAGCGCACTGTTGTTCGTTATCCTCTTCATCTTGGTGCGCGGGTTGCCGCATATCAGTTGGGAGTTTCTAAGCCAGTCGCCGCGCTCAATGGGGCGTGAAGGTGGCATATTTCCCATGATCATTGGCACACTGCTGGTGACCGGTCTGGCGGTTCTGATTGCTGCCCCTATCGGCGTGGGCACCGCCATCTATCTGACGGAATATACCCGCGAAAGCAAGTTGACCGCCGTGATCCGCTTCGGAGCCGATTGCTTGGCCGGCATTCCCTCGATTATCTATGGGCTGTTCGGGTTCGTATTTTTCGTGATTACGTTGGGCATGGGGTTGTCCTTGATCTCCGGGGCATTAACGCTGGCGATCATGGTGTTGCCCACCATCATCCGAACCAGCGAGGAAGCAATCCGTGCCGTACCACAAACCTACCGGTACGTCAGTTACGGCTTGGGCAGTACGCGCTGGCAGATGGTCACCCAAGTGGTGTTGCGCACGGCCTTACCCGGCATCGGCACGGGCTTGGTCTTGTCAATCGGGCGCTCCATCAGCGAGACAGCCGCCGTCATGCTGACGGCGGGATCGGCTTTGGGAATCCCGAAATCGCTTTTCGATTCTTCCCGGACCCTGGCGTTGCACTTTTACACGCTGTCGCGAGAAGGCATCTCCATGCCCAACGCGTATGCCACCGCATCGGTACTGATCTTGGCCATCCTGGTGATCAACGTGGTAGCCTACTGGCTGATGCATCAATTCACGACGAGAATAGCCTAAATGTTATCTGACGCCCCTAATCTGCGGCAATTTCCTATGGCCGGCGCAGCCTTAAAGCCGGATTCACCCAAAATCTCGGTGCGTTCCTTCACGGTATCTTTCGCTGGCAAGGAGGTGCTACGGGACATAAACCTGGATATTAATCCCTGCCAACGACTGGCCATCATTGGGCCGTCCGGCAGTGGCAAGAGCACTTTTCTGAGGAGCCTCAATCGTCTCAATGACCTTGAATTCGGCTTTGTCGCCCGTGGTACTATTCTCCTGGATGGCCAGGATATCAACCATGGCGATATGGATGTGTCGACGCTTCGCCGCCGCGTGGGAATAGTCCACTCCGTACCGATTCCCCTGCCCTGGTCGATTTACGACAACTTGGCCTATGGTCCGCGTTTGGCTGGCATGCACAATCAAAAGCAACTGGATGCTATTGTCGAGACTGCTCTTCAGAATGCCTTTTTGTGGGACGAGGTCAAGGATCGACTCAAGGAACCGGCCTACAATTTATCCGGCGGACAACAGCAACGATTATGCCTTGCGAGGGCATTGACTTTAGAGCCGGAAGTGCTCCTGCTGGATGAACCTTGCTCCGGCCTGGACCCTATTTCCACGGCCAAGATCGAGGACGCTCTGGACAAGCTGAAATCCAGGTACGCTATCGTTCTGGTGACCAACAATACCATGCAGGCTGCCCGCGCTTCGGATTACACGGCTTTTTTTCTGATGGGCAAATTGATCGAGATGGATTCGACGCAGAAGCTTTTTACCAATCCGTCCGAGACCCAAACCAGTGACTATATTACCGGACGTTTCGGATAAGGCAGGTTAAAGATGACTTTCAAGCTCGAAGCATCGCAGCTCAATCTCAGGTACGGGAAATTCCATGCGCTCAAGGATGTCAGCATTTCTATCCGTTCCATGTGTATCACGGCCATCATCGGCCCTTCCGGTTGCGGCAAAAGCACCTTACTGCGCTGTTTCAACCGCATGAACGACCTGATAGCCGGCACCAAGGTTCAAGGGCAGATACTTCTGGACGGTGAGAGCATCTTGGCTCCTTCCTTCAAGCTGATCGAGCTTCGCAAACGTGTCGGCATGGTATTTCAACGGCCAAACCCTTTTCCGCTGACGGTTTTTGAGAATGTGGCCTACGGTTTGAGAGTCCACGGTATCCATAGCCAGTATACGATAGAAGAGAATGTTGAGTCGGCTCTCCGAGCCACCCGGTTATGGGATGATCTTAAAGACAAGCTCCATATATCGGGCTTGGATATTTCGCCGGAGCAGCAGCAGCGGCTTTGTATCTCACGTCTTTTGGCCGTCGAACCGGAGGTTCTGTTGATGGACGAGCCTTGTTCCGCTCTGGATCCAATCGCCACGATGCAAATCGAGGATCTCATGCATGAATTGGCAAAGCACTACACCATCGTGATCGTTACCCACAACATGCAGCAGGCATCCCGTATTTCAGACGATACGGCTTTCATGCTGCTGGGCGATCTGGTTGAGTTTGCCCCCACGACTGAGATCTTCACGCATCCCAAAGACAATCGCACCGAGGCGTATGTGGAAGGGCGGTATGGCTAGTGGAATCCATAGACATCAACTTAAGACATTATCTTAAGACATTTCACCACGAAGACACGAAGAACACGAAGATTTTTCTTTGGTTTTTCTTCGTGAACTTCGTGTCTTCGTGTCTTCGTGGTGAATTAATATCTTTAATAAATTGAGGGGAATTGGTTATGAGTGATCAGAACGAAGGACATATCCTGCATTATATCGATGACGAGCTTAAATATCTTCACGCACTGATCTCCAAGATGGGTGAACTGGTTTTTAGCCAGTTATTCCAGTCCTTGGAGTCCTTGAAAAAGGGCGATACGAATCTGGCGGAACAGGTGATCCAACATGAGCGCGAGGTGAATCAGCTCGAAGTCGGTGCTGATAGCAAGATTCTTACAATCCTGGCGAGGTTCTCCCTCGTTGCAAACGATCTCCGGTTCGTGATGGCTGCCTCCAAGATCATTAATGATCTTGAGCGAATCGGAGATGAAGCCGCAAAAATCGCCAATTTCGTGTTGTTTCTGCATACCGACGTTGATCACAACAACCCGGCAACCTATCCGCTCGAAGACATTTATGCCGTGGGCGATTTGGCCGTCACCGCTTTACAGCACGCGCTACAGTCCGTGGCAGAGGGTGATGGGGCGAAAGCCAAGGCGATTACTCTTGATCACAAAGCGCTGGATGACCTGTTCAAGGCCTGTGTGCAGCGGTTAATGAATGGGCGGCAACCTAAAAATGATTACCAGGTGAGTCATTCCGTCAGGGTGGTATTGATACTGAAGGCCTTGGAACGCGTGGGCGATCATGCTCAGAACCTGGCGGAATCCGTCATCTTCCAGATGACAGGGGAAGACGTTCGACACCGGTTTCCTGATCATGAGTATCTGCTTGCCAATCAGAAAGGTGAATGTGAGTATTCTCAGGACTGGTAGAGTGTTCCAGCAATAAGGAAACATCCCACCGGGATGAAGCCAAAGATTGGGAAAGTGTCTGCATCCCCAATCCGCGCCCGATAAAGCAACATCGCTTCGCTTGTTGCGTGGCGCTCCTTTCGGCCTAAAGGCGAGGTCTTAAACCGGCAAGGAAGATTGATAACTGATCAAATGAGGTTATTTTGTGAAAGAAATTAGAGCTTACATTGAACCCCTGATTCTTCTTGAATTAACCCAAGCTCTTCTTGATTTACCCAATTTTCCAGGCATGAGAACTTCCGATTGCTTGGGATGCCCGGGAACTAAAGAAATTAACGAGAATTCTGAGTTTGAACTGTTTATGAAAAAAAAACGTATCGATATTTTTGCACCGGATGAAATGGTGGATAGCATCATCAGCATATTAAGGGCTAATAATAATCAGCATTGCATAGATAATATCTATCTGATTAATACCACTGAAATCGTACCCATTAGTTTGGGATCGTCCATAAAACAAACTGAAAAATTTTAACAGCTAGGAATGCGCATGAAATAACTTAGGCATCTCGCTCCCTCTCCCATAGGGAGAGGGTTGGGGTGAGGGGATTAAATGGTCAAGTTATTTCATGCGCGTTCCTTAAGCTTGCCATCAAACCTTGAGAGTACGTATTTTCTATTAACTTTAGAACGCCAACCAACCGGGCAATTGCCAAAGGAGCCATTATTAACGACATCATTTTTGTCTGGTTACAATTCTTCGCATGCCTGTTGGTAGTTGGCTTTGCGGGGGTGAAATTAACTGTTTATGGGGATGCCATATCGGATAAGACCGGCTTGGGCGGCAATTGGGTAGGCTTTTTGTTGATTGGCACCATCACTTCTGTGCCTGAATTAGCCAGCGGAATCAGCGCCGTAACCTTGGCTGATGCACCTGACGTAGCCGTTGGGGCTATTTTTGGCGCCTGTATTTTTAATCTGGCCATTATTGTGATTCTGGATCTTTTGTATCGCAAAGGGTCACTATTTACCTCATCCAGTCAAGGCCATATTCTTTCCGCTGCCTTTGGCATTGTCATGATTGGCTTTAACGGTTTTGGAATGACCTTGGCCTTAAATAAGCAAGCGTTGACTTTAGGTCGTGTCAGCGTTTTTAGTCCTATCATATTAGCGGTGTATCTGGTCGCGATTTATACGGTTTTCAATTATGAAAGTCGTCAAATCAAAATCTACACCGAACATGAGCCGGATGCTTTTCCAGAGCTTTCTCTGCACGCCGTTATCTTAAGATACATAGCCGCAGCTTTAGTCGTGGTAGTTACAGGTATTTGGTTGCCTATAGTTGCCACGCAAATAGCCCTGATTATGCATTGGCAGGAAAGTTTTGTAGGAACCTTGCTGGTCGGTTTTATCACTACCGTTCCGGAAATGACTGTAGCAGTGACAGCGATTAGAATTAATGCGTTGAATATGGCTATTGGTGGTATTTTTGGCAGTAATCTGATGAATAACGCGATTCTTGCCATTGAAGATATTGTTTATCCCTATGGCCCGATTTTTTCCAAAGTTTCGCCAGTGCATGGCATTTCGATTGTGACGTCATTAATTATGACCGGGATTGCCATTATTGGTTTGTTTGTCCGTCCTGAACAACGCGTATTAAAAATGATAGGTTGGATCAGTTGGGTATTATTATCGCTAATTTTAATCAATTCGTATTTTATGTATAAAAACGGTCAAAGCAGTTAAAGAGGTGCTTTTGACATCCTCCACTCACCTAAAGGAGAGGGATTCCCAAGTGCAGCCTTTCATGCCCGAAAGGGACAGCTCTGAAAGCCGTCTTACTTCACCCCACCTCGGCGATAAGCTTGGTGGGGTGAAAATACGCAGCAACAGCGTACCCAACGGTTTAAGTATACCACAGGAAGAATCAAAAGCACCCTTATATCCCCCACCTGAAAGAAGGGGCTTTACGGGTTTTTTGGTAAATAATATTAAAAGTAGCAAAATAAATCTGTAAAAATCCGTGTTGATCCGTGGCCAAATAATTATGTTTATTTTTGGATGACAACAATGAACTCTTCTACACAAGATAAAAAACCGCAAGATTATTTGCTGATCGTTAATGACAAGGTTCCGGGGCGAACACGCATTAATGTACCCGGCCTGTATCGTAATGACCGTCTTCGCGCAAACCTGGAATCGAAATTAACCGTTCTTGATGAAATCAGACTGGTGCGAGCCAATACCTTAACCGGTAATCTTCTGGTCGAATATATCGCCCCTCCACATACCCGCGAAATGCCTGTCAGTATTGCCCAATTGCTTGAAGCTGAATTGGGTTTTCCCATAATAAGGCACACCGAAACTGTCGATAGGCCGGCTAAAAAAACAAGCCAAAAAAAACCAAAAAATGCCTTGCGATTGACTCGAGGCACAGAAACTCAAGTTCAAACCCAACCGCTACAGTTATGGCATACGCTTACCGGCGTTAGGGTCATTAACATTTTACAGGGAGACGAACAAGGTCTGACCCAAGAAGACGCAACGCAACGGCTGGCAAAATACGGCAGCAATCAATTATCCGAGCAAATCAGACGCTCCTCTTTACAAATGTTTTTTGAACAATTTGTTTCGGCCCCGGTCGCGATGCTGGGCATCGCAGCGGTTATTTCCCTGGCTACAGGCGGCGTTGTCGATACTATAGTCATAGTCACGGTGGTTATGATCAATTCGGCGATTGGTTTCGTAACCGAAAAATCGGCAGAAAAAACCATTAATGCACTTGGCCAATTAACGCCTGAGTCAACGACTGTTATGCGGGGCGGCAAAAAAATGGAAATTGCCATGCACGAAGTCGCCTTTGGAGACATTCTGCTGCTGACGCCAGGCTCTTATGTGGCGACTGACGCACGATTATTGGACAGCCACCGCTTGACCGTAGACGAATCACCCTTAACCGGGGAGAGCCTTCCCGTTACCAAAAATCATGAATTCCTGGGCGAAGAAGATACCGCTTTGGGCGACCGGCTCAACATGGTTTACATGGGCACCACGGTGACCGGGGGAAATGGTCGGGCAATCTCCGTGGCAACAGGCCGGAATACCGAAATCGGCAAAATTCAGGATTTGGTAGGCGTAACAAAAACACCCACCACACCGATGCAACTACAAATAGATGAAATGGGTATGCAGTTGGCTTTGCTCAGTTCGGGTATCTGCGTACTTGTTTTCATGGTTGGCCTGTTGCGCGGCCGACCGTTATTGGAAATGTTGATATCCTCCATTTCTCTGGCAGTTGCGGCGGTTCCGGAAGGCTTGCCGACAGTGGCAACAACAACGCTGGCACTGGGCATTCAAACCATGAAGAGCCGAAAAGTGCTGATCCGTCAGTTGCCCGCCGTAGAAAATCTGGGCTCGGTACAAGTCATTTGTCTTGATAAAACCGGAACACTGACCTTGAATCAAATGAGTGTTGTGGCTCTGCAAACTTTGCAGGTCGATCTACAAGTAAAAGAGGGTGGATTTTATCAGGAAGACGCCCGAGTCGACGCTTATCAAACCGATGAAACCTTGCGGAGGATGATGGAAGTTCTGGTGTTATGCAATGAATCAATACCGGCTGAAAATGACTCCGGCTTGTTGCAGGGTTCGCCAACCGAAAATGCTCTGCTCCAGATCGCTATTAATGCCGGTGAAGATGTTGGCTCTTTAAGGCAGCAACGTCCTGCGTTAAAGATAGATTACCGCGCTGAAGACAGACCTTATATGGTCACTGTTCACGCCCTTGAAGACGGGCAGTTTTTTACCGCCATTAAAGGCAGTCCGCCGGATGTTCTGGCACTTTGCCAAGCAGGCAGTATTAACGGCGACCTGCAACAATTGTCAGAACAGCAGCGTAAAGCCATTTTAACCTCAAACGAAAGACTGGGGGCCGATGCCTTGCGCGTGCTTGGCGTCGCTTATTGCATTACTGCTGATGTCAACGGCTATAACCAGCAAGACTTAATCTGGCTGGGGCTGGTCGGTATGGAAGATATCATCCGTCCGGGCATGGCAGAACTCATGACCCAATTTCATAGTGCCGGTATTGAGACCGTGATGATTACCGGCGATCAAAGTTCGACCGCCTTATCGGTAGGAAAAAGGTTGGGCTTGAATGGTGTTCAAGGTAAACCGCTGGAAATAATTGATTCCGGACATCTGGATAAATTACAGCCTTCGGTGCTTGCCGGCTTGGTGAGCCGCACCACTATTTTTTCCCGCGTGAGTCCGGCCCACAAGCTACTGATTGTGGAAGCCTTGCAACGTAGCGGAAAAGTGGTTGCCATGACCGGTGACGGCATTAATGACAGTCCCGCACTTAAAGCGGCCAATATTGGCGTTACGCTGGGCGAAAAAGGGACGGATGCAGCGCGTTCAGTTGCGGACGTTATTTTGGAAGACGACGATTTAAAAACCATGGTGACGGCGATACGCGAAGGTCGGGCAATTTATGACAATATTCGTAAAAGCCTGCATTTTTTGCTCTCGACCAATCTTAGCGAAATCGAAGTCATGCTGGTGAGTGCGGCTTTGGGCGGTGCCGCAATTCTTAATCCACGGCAATTATTATGGATCAATTTGATAACGGATATTTTTCCCGCGTTGGCTTTGGCAATGGATCCACCCGAGTTTGATGTACTTAAGCGGCCACCGCGAAATCCGAACACCCCCATTGTCAGCCGTAGTGATTATGCCAAACTGATACGTGAATCGGGTTTTATAAGCATCGGCGTTTTAGGCGTTTATGGCTATAGCCTGCTGCGTTATGGCCCGGGACAAAATGCCGGCACCAATGCGTTTATGGCTATCACCCTAGGCCAGTTTCTGCATTCTTACAGGAGCCGATCGGAACATACCTCTATTTTTAATTTGAAAAACCGCCCTTCAAATCGTTATCTTGATACTGCCATCGGAATTTCAGGGTTATTGCAATTAATGGCGGTGACGGTACCCTCGTTACGCACTTTGCTCAGACTCAGTCCATTAAACGTTTTCGATATCTTTGCTATTTTGGCAGGTTCCGGCTTGCCTTTTCTTGCCAATGAAGCGGTCAAAGAACTTAACAAAAACACTTTTAATCAGGATAACAAAACATGATCACCGACTTTGTTTTTACCTCCCAATCCGTTACCGAAGGCCATCCAGACCGTCTGTGCGACAGCATCAGCGACGCAATCGTTGACGCCTACCTTCGGCAAGATCCAACCTCCAGAATTACCGCAGAGTGCGCACTTTCGAAGAACGTCTTATTTCTTGCCACACGGTTTGCAAGCGAAGCGGTTGTTGATACCTCTGAAGTAGCGCGTAAGATCATCAAGGGCGTCGGTTACAAAGCCAAGGACTTTAACGCCACTGAATGTACCGTGGTCACCAGTCAGATAGAACAATCAAAAACATCCAGGGAAATGGCTTTTTCCAGCGCTGATGGAGCAGAAATAGACCAGATTACCGCCTCCCATCAAAGCACCGTGTTTGGCTTCGCCTGTCGACATACCCCACAATTAATGCCGCTGCCCATCACCCTGGCTAATCAATTGGCCAGGCAACTTTCCAAAACCAGACGAAACGCCGAGATCAATTACTTATCACCCGATTGCACCACACAGGTAGGCGTCGAGTTCGTCAATGATGCCCCGAATCGCATTAACAGTATTACCCTGGTGATTGGCTGCGAAGATCCCGATTCACTACCTGGCTTTGGACAAATCGAAGAAGATCTAAGGCATTTTGTCATCAACGCGGTTTTTAAAAATGCGGCTATCAAGCCGGACAATTTAACCCGCATCACCATTAACCCTAACGGCCCTTATTTGCGGAGCGGACCTTCTGCCCACTCCGGCATGACGGGTCGTAAAACCGACAGTGATACCTATGGCAGTTTTGCAAGGCATTGCGGCTCGGCTTTAAGCGGCAAAGGACCCTCGCGTATTGATCGAATCGGTGCTTATGCGGCTCGCTATGCCGCCAAAAACATCGTCGCCGCAGGTCTGGCGGCGCAGTGCGAAGTTCAGCTAAGTTATGGCATCAGCTACCCCGGGCCGGTCAGCGTTTATTTGACCACCAAAGGAACCGGCGTAGTTGAGGATTCTGAAATTAGAAAGCGCTTGCTCAGACATTTCGATTTCCGCCTGGGCGCTATCATCAGGACATTTGAATTACGGGAACTAACACAAAAATTTAATGGTATTTTTTATCAAAAGTTACCTGTTAACGGACACTTTGGCAGTGAAAATTTACCGTGGGAAAAGACGGATAAAGCTGGGTTGCTGGCTGAAAGTTAAAAGGCCGGTATGGAGCTTGCTGAAGCCGGGGCTTTTTGACCTCAAAGCCCCGTATTTCGACACACTTCATAGGGGCTAGGGTTCTCGCAAAATGAAAGCCATTGGAAGTAAAACCATCGTAAGTATTCAAGCCCCCTCGCTTTGCTCTCCCCCTTTGAAAAAGGGGGAGAGCAAAGCGAGGGGGTCGAGGGGGATTTATCTAATAAAATCTCCCCTAACTCCTCTTTGTCAAAGAGGGGGGACTGAATAATTACAAACAATCAGGAAAAATGATCGTCATATTTATCCAGATCAAAAGTTTTTTCACTTTCTTCTTTCAATAATCTAAAGGCATACCAAATCAGGCTGGAAGCGGCTCCCATAATATTGCCCCGGGTTCCCTGCCGCACTGCCAGCCCGATTAATGCCATAATCAACAGGGTGCGACTATCGAGTCGACCTCGACTGAAACTCATCAGCAGGTCGTCAATATTACCCAAGCCATCAGCAGTAAGCCTGGCGAGAGGTAAATGGGAAATGGCAACCATTTCATTGGGGGGATCAATAAGGGTAAACAAGCCGTTTGTTTGGGCAAATTCGGCAATAGTCACGAATTGAGTTTCTGCCCCATGGCAAATTAACAGACTGCCCGCTAAAGGATTAAACTGTAATTGACTGATGCCCGGACAGTCCGAAAATTGCTCGGCAATCCGATCAAAATAATCAAAGTCGCCTTTTTTTTTCGGAAATTTCAACCTGACTCGCCCGGGCAATTGATGTTTAATGTAGGCACCTGGATACTTCTTGATACTTTTCATAAGTCATCCTGCTCAGTAAAATCGGCAGCTTCAGAATCCGTATTTTCCCGCATCAATTCAGCTTTGGTCTCGGCAAGAACGTCTTCAAGTTCTTCACTGACTTCGGCTATCAATTCCCGCCCTCTTTCCGCAAGCAACAAACCCGATTTGAGAGCGGCCTTGGCCATGGGTCGCGCGGCTTTGGCAAGCACCGGCAGTGCAGGAATGATGACTGTTGCAA
>Ga0194056_10000349_pt1 | contig 24930 bp, 18 predicted proteins | sample SepL4413m_MetaG_FD_155458 | JGI IMG/M metagenome (GOLD analysis project Ga0194056, IMG submission 155458) | Anoxic zone freshwater microbial communities from boreal shield lake in IISD Experimental Lakes Area, Ontario, Canada - Sep2016-L442-13m | ecosystem: Environmental > Aquatic > Freshwater... | reverse complement strand
CGCCCATGCTCTCGTTTCCTCCAATTGAAGTCTTGAGCAACTTTACACATTTAAACCGCCTTATAAAAGGGGGTCTTCACAATAACCGCCTCTAACATCGCGCGGCCTGTATCCACCTGACACCGGGTCCCCAAGGCGGAACACGCACTTTCAATACTCGCAAACCCAACCGCCGCCTGCAGGGTTGGACCAAATGACCCGCTGGTCACCGTCCCCACCTGCCGGCCATTCATCATCACGGGCTGACCGGCCCTGGCCGATTGTCGCCCTTCAATCTTAAAGCCGACCAGCACCTTCGCCGGTCCCTGCGCCTGATGCTGCATCACGGCGTCACGCCCCACATATGCGGAAGACTTTGTGACATAACGCATCATGGAGGCTTCCACTGGCGTGACCTCTTCTGACAGTTCATGCCCGTATAACGGAAGCCCGGCCTCGAGTCTCAAGGTATCACGCGCACCAAGTCCGGCGGGCCTCACGCCAGCCGCCAGAAAGCGACCCCACAGCTCCACCATACGCGGCGCAGCCACATACAATTCAACCCCTTTTTCACCAGTATAACCGGTTCGACTCGCAACAGCCTCGCCACCATAATTAAACGTTATAAACCGGAAATACCCAAGCGATGCCATGTCCACTCCACACACTTCGCTGACACAGGCCAGGGCATTCGGGCCCTGGACATCAATCTTGGCCATTGTGCCGGAAACATCCTTGAACCCGACGCCCGCCGGCAAACGATCTTGTATCCATTCACGATCCTTGGCCTGCGTTCCGGCATTCACCACAATCATCCAGTCTTCAGCATTGAAGCGGTAGGTGATCAGGTCATCCATAATCCCGCCATCCTCCCGGAGCAGAAAGCCATATTTGCATTGCCCGTCCCTGATGGCGCCTACATCGGTCGTCAGCAAACGATTAAGCGCCTCCAGTGATCCCCGCCCCGTCAGGCGGAACCGCCCCATGTGGCAGGTATCAAACATGGTCACATCGGTCCGGGTCCGGTGGTGCTCCGCCAGGATTCCATCATATTGCACCGGCATAGTCCAACCGCTGAAGTCCACCATGCGGGCGCCAAGCTTGATGTGGCTTTCGTAGAGTATGGTTTTCTGAACCGTTCCCATGAATATACATCTATTTGATCACGTCCACCATTTTGAAAATCGGGAGGAACATGCAAACCACAATCCCACCAATAACCACCCCAAGGAACACCATCAACAACGGCTCCAAAAGGGAGGTCAGGGAAGCCAGCATGGCCTCCACTTCATCATCGTAGGTATCCGCCACACTGGCCAGCATCTCATCAACTTTTCCTGTTTTCTCGCCCGCCGCCAGCATACGCACCACCAGCTTCGGAATACATTCCTTGCCTTCCAAACCCGATGAAAGCGTATCACCATGCTCAACGGCCTTACGGGCATCCATGATGGCCGCCTCAATCACAAGGTTGTTGGCGGCCTTTGCCACAATTTCCAACGCGTTCAATATCGGGACCCCGCTTTGAACCAACTGACTGAGGGTCCGGGCAAAGCGCGCCACCGCAACCTTTTGCACCAGCAACCCGAATACCGGCGCCTTCAAGGTCATCCGATCCATGCTCCAGGCTCCCGCCGCTGTTTTCTTCCACTTCTTGAAACCCCAGACAGACAGCATAATCCCCGGGATAATCACAATGGCATACTTTTTGGCACCTTCACTCAAGTTCACCAGAAATTGGGTCGGCGCCGGCAATTTCCCGCCGAAATCACTGAACATGCCGGCGAAAACAGGCACAATGAAAATAATCATGCCGGTAGCGATAACCAGGGAGAGGGAAAGCACAACAACCGGATAGGTCATCGCAGACTTCACTTTGCGACGCAGGCGCGCCGTGGCCTCAAGCAAATCCCCGATCCGTCGCATGGTTTCCGCAAACTGCCCGCTCTGCTCACCCGCCCGAACCATATTCACATATAGCACGTCAAACACATCCGGAATCTGCTGGAGACTTTCGGAGAAGGAAGATCCCCCTTCAATATTCCGTTTCAATGAAGCTATGACCAACTTGAAATTGGGATTAGCCGCCTGCTCTTCCAAGGTTTCAAGTGACGCCACGATGGGCATGCCTGCCGACAACATGGCCGCCATTTGCCGGGAAAAAGGAGCGATGTCCTTGCTAACAATGACATTCGCGCCCCGGACTTTCCCCACGCCTTTCCGGGCTGACTGGATCACTTGAGCGGCTACCGGCTTCTTGGCCCCATTATTCGCCGTCCCCGGCAGTTGAGCTGCCGCTTTGGGCGCTGCCCCCCCCGGCATGGCAGGCTTTCCTGTTCCACCTGAACGCAGCAACGGACTCATCCCCTCATCTCCCTTCGGACTTTATTCACCGCCTGTAAGCTCCATGGCATCCTCAAGAGAGGTCACGCCATCTTTTACCTTTTTCAGTCCGGCTTCCTTTAACGTCAGCATCCCTTCCGCTTGTGCCGCCTCACGAATTTCCCCGCTGGTTCCACCTTTCATGATCAATTGCTTGATGCGTTCGGTAACCGGCAACACCTCCATGATGGCTCCCCGTCCCTTGTAGCCTGAACCATTACATTTGGGGCACCCAACCGCCTTAAAGACAGGGACGAAGCCCTCACCCCCCGAACTGTTGGGATCCCTGAAGAATTCCGGATCGATCCGATTGGCTTTAAGCACGTCCAGCGGCAAGGCAACCTGCGTCCGACAGGTGGTGCAAAGTTTACGGAAGAGTCGTTGCGCCTGGGACAGAATCATGGACGACGCCATTAAAAAAGGAGGAATCCCCATATCAATCAACCGGGTAATCGCTCCGGCCGCATCATTCGTATGAAGCGTGCTGAGCACCAAGTGTCCGGTAAGGGCCGCCTTAACCGCAATTTCAGCCGTTTCACCATCACGAATTTCACCCACCAGCACGATATCAGGATCCTGCCGCAGAATGGAGCGCAGGGCGGCGGCAAACGTCAGACCCACCGCATTCACTTGAACCTGATTGACTCCCGCCAACTGATACTCAACGGGGTCCTCACACGTCACGATATTCACATCGGCCTTGTTTAATTCCTGCAGACAGGAATACAGAGTCGTCGTTTTTCCGCTCCCGGTGGGCCCCGTCACCAAAATGATCCCGTGGGGCTGGGTGATCGCATAGGCAAACGCGGCGGCGGCATGCTCCTCAAGACCCAACCCGCTCAGACTGGGGAAAAGGGCGCTCTTATCAAGAACGCGCATAACAATCTTCTCCCCATGAATGGAGGGCAGCGCACTCACCCGGATATCCACTTCCTTGCCCAGCGCCTTGATCCGGAAGCGACCGTCCTGCGGGATGCGCCGTTCCGCAATATCCATATCGGACATGATCTTGATACGGGAAATAATCGCCGGCTGATAACTCTTCGGGGGGCTCGGACGCTCTCTCAGGGAGCCATCAATCCGATACCTGAGCCGCAAGGTCTTTTCCTGGGGCTCAATGTGAATATCACTGGCCTTCGTCCGCAACGCTTCCACCAGCATCATGTTCACCATCCGGATGACGGGCGCCCCTTCGGCGCTCTCCATCATTTCCTCAAGACTGAGCTCCTGCTTATCCTCTTTCCCGACCTCGATATCAGCATCGGAATCCCGCATGATATCTTCGAGATCAATGTTGCTCGTCTCCGCCGGGGCCAGGGCCCTGACCAGAGCCTCCTGCATATCCTTTTCACCCGCCACCAAGGGCATGATCTGGAGCCCGGAAATCACATGGAGCTCATCCACCGCCATCACATCAAAAGGATCACCCAGTGCCACCACCAGGAGTCCACCGATCTTCATGATCGGCATGGCTTGGTGTTTCCGCAATATATCAGCGGGAATCGTTTCAAGAAGTTGGGGACTCGGCGTAAAATGGGCCAATGTGATGGGGGGCATCCGCAGATATTCGGCGAGACAAAGCGTCACCTCCATCGGCGTGATCAACGAGTTATCCAACAGGTATTTTTCAAGCCTCTGGGAAAATGCCTGTGCCCGCTCCTGCGCCTGCTTCAGAGCATCGGCCGACATACTGCCGCGACTCAGCAGAATGTCTGAAATCCTGGAACTATGGGAAACCGCACTCATAAAATCAGATCAAAGGACATCACAGGCCGCCTGGACCCCTTGTTTAGATAAATTGCGTCGCACCCGAAAATAAAACCACACACCGCACAACGGAACGATGACCGCCTCACCCAGAACAAAAAGAGCCAGGTCGCGCGGGAGATCGGCCAGCCTTTCCGCCGTCTCCGGCAGAACCACATACAGGAAGGGATAGATCACGATAAACGCCAGCGGCAAGAACACCATCACACAAAGCGTGCGGAAGAAATAGTATCCCTTAGTCTTCATTTTTATACGTCAAGGCCCATGCGGTGGCAAAGCACCATTCTCGTTCAGGTACTCAAGAACATCATCAGGAATCCGCCCCTTGCCGCTCCATTTGACCTTGAGCGCTGGAATACCGGCTGAATCACTGCCACCCAGCCTGAAAATCAATGGCGTGCGGGGCAAAATAATACACGATGGAAAGTTCCCATTATGGAGCTGAATATATTTCTCCAACTTGGCAGGAGGCGTACCTACCCCGTTATATTGAATATACTCGCCGCTAATCTGATAAAGGCGCTCTTCCGGAACCGTCTCAGCAAGAGCCTCCTTGACAGGAGCCAGCTTGCGCTTTATTTCGGCCACTTTCTCGCTCTGTTGCTTCCCGTAAACCGACCAGATAAACCCGATCTCTTCCAACTTCCGGACCCGCTCAACCACCAGGGATCCCATCTTCTTGCGATGTCGCTGATTAGCCACCCAATTAGCCAGATCCGGCTCCGACGGACACGAGGACGGCACATCACAATGCCCGTGCTTTTTCCTGTATTTCAACAACCGGTGAAACATGCTGTCCCAGACTTTTTCCGCGGGCGACCATACAAAACCAATCTGGGTCAAACGGGCTTCATGGGCTTTGGAGAGTTCCCCGATCTTGTGTCGATACCGCTGCATCGCCACCCAACGGCCAAGTTGCACGTTTTTCTTCCAGTTGGCAGGGACCTGACAGTCTTTATGCTCCTTGCTATAAGCTTCAAGTGCGCGAAACATCTTTTCCCAGTCTATACTCTGACGAGCCATGGAGTCCCTCGCAATCGCACATTACCCTGCTGAATAAAGTCTACCCAGGCAGAACCATTCTCTCATGCAATCTCGGCCTCTGACAACTTCTTTCCTCGGGCACCCAACACACCAACCTGGAGTCGCACCACTTTGGTCACCGCCGCGCCTGTTTCACCGCCTCATCAATGTCTCCCTCTGTAAAGCGGTCCGTCAGCTTTTTCACCAATCGCCCCTGGGTGTTATAGAACCAGAACTGGGGCAGTGATTTAATCGCCAGTGCCTCACAAATCGGCGCCTTGAAGTCCGGCACAAAAACCTTGAGAATGACGATCCGATTCTGGGTTTTGGCAGCAAGCGCCTCAACATAATTTCCCTCACGAATACTCGCCAGGGCTTTCGGATAATGGAAATGGACGATATTGATGAATCCTTTTTTTAAGCACTCTTCAATATCAACGACTTCACCATTACTGATAATCAAGGTGTTTTTTACAGCGACCTCCCGCCACTTGCCTGAACGCCGCCATTCGCGGACATCAGATGGAGATCTCTCGTCCCCCTGTTTCAGTATGCCGCCGGGAACGCTCCCCTCCGTTGATGGAGGCGGCACCGGCGGGGACACGGGCTCAGGAGGGCGGCGCACCGTAAGCGTCTTTAGCATAATCACCCGCTCCTCAATCACCTCGCCATCCCGGGCAAGGCGAAGAATGTAGTCATCAAAAGAGCGAAATTCAGCATCCTCGTAACGGCTGCGGACCAACTCCGCTGACACTTTAAGCGGAACCTCCGGGACAATGGATTTCACATTAACGGGATACTCGGTTATCAACGGACCACTTTCCGGCTTGAATCCAAATCTCCGGTCGGCGAATCCCATAAAACGCCCTGTGACAACCTGCCCGTTTCTCAGGGTCATGGTATCGGCCTGTGCCGCAAGACCCAGGCACAGGCAGAGAGCAGAACACGCTATTCTTTTCATTTTACCACTTACTCCCACTCAATGGTTGCCGGCGGTTTTGAACTAATGTCATAAACAACGCGATTGATGCCGGACACTTCATTAATAATGCGGGTGGATATCCGGGCCAACGTATCATAAGAAACCCGCGACCAATCGGCGGTCATGCCATCCTGACTTTCCACAATACGCAACGCGACCACATTTTCATAGGTCCGGCTGTCCCCCATGACACCCACGGTCTGAATGGGAAGCAATATGGCAAAGGACTGCCAGATTTTCGCATACATCGGATCCTTCTGCATTTCTTCCTGCACCCGAAGATCCGCCTTCTGGAGCAAAGTCACACGCTCCTCGGTCACCTCACCCAAAATCCGGACCGCAAGGCCGGGCCCCGGGAACGGCTGGCGATCCACCACATACCCCGGCAGCCCCAGCTCACGTCCCAGCAACCGCACCTCATCCTTGAACAACTCCCGAACCGGCTCGATCAACTTGAATTTCAGGTCTTCGGGAAGCCCGCCCACATTGTGATGGCTCTTGATCGTCACCGACGGCCCACCCAACGGAGAGGAACTCTCAATAACATCCGGATAAAGCGTTCCCTGCGCCAGAAACTCGGCCTCACCGAATTTCCGGGCCTCCGCCGAAAATACGTCTATAAAGGTCTTGCCAATAACCTTTCGCTTCTGCTCGGGATCCGTGATCCCCTTCAATCCGTCCAAAAACAGCTTCTGGGCATGCGCCACATGCAGATCAATGCCGAACGCCTTTCCGAACAACTCCTCAACCTGCTTCGCTTCACCCGCCCGCACCAGCCCGTTGTCGACAAAAACACAATGTAGCTGTTTACCAATGGCGCGATGCAACAAGGCTGCCACCACCGAGGAATCCACACCGCCACTCAACCCGCATAAAACATGACCATCCCCCACCTTTTCACGGATAGCCGTCACGCTCTCCTTGATGAACTGGGCCATTTCCCAATCAGGCCGGCACTTGCAGATATCAAAAAGAAACCGGTTGAGAATCGTCGCCCCCTGCGGGGTATGCACCACCTCGGGATGGAACTGAAGCCCATAGATGCGTCGCGCCGGATTTCCCATAGCCGCCACCGGACAGGTATCCGTTGTGGCCAGCACGGAAAACCCCGGCGGCATGCGCTCAACCTGGTCGCCGTGACTCATCCATACATCCAGGGTCGAGGGCAGAGCGCGGAACAGGGAGGATGAATCCACCACCGAGATCCGGGCACTGCCGTATTCACGTGCATGCCCCGGTTTAACGGTCCCATTCATGAGTTTGGCGGTCATCTGCTGCCCGTAGCAAATCCCCAGCACCGGCACACCCAGCTCATAGATGGCCGGGTCACATAAGGGCGATCCCTTGTCTAAAACACTGGCCGGCCCGCCCGACAGGATGATACCCGCGGGTTTGCGCGCGGCCAGTTCTGCCGCAGTGATGTTGAATTTAAGCAGCTCGGAATACACCCGCTGCTCACGGACCCGGCGCGCGATGAGCTGGCTGTACTGGGATCCGAAATCAAGAATGGCAATCCAATTGTGACCCTGCATAACGTTCAAGCCTTTCGAATTAATTCACGAAATTGGGTAAACAGATAATAAGGGTCATGGGGACCCGGCGAGGATTCCGGATGATACTGCACACAGAACATCGGCTCTTTCTTGTGCGACAAGCCCTCCACCGTCTGATCATTGAGGTTCACATGCGTCACGTCCAGTCTGGTCATATCCAATGACGCCGGATCCACCGAAAAATTATGGTTTTGCGAGGTAATCTCCACCGCTCCCGTACGCAGATTCTTCACGGGATGATTACACCCGTGATGCCCGAATTTGAGCCGGTAGGTTTTGCCGCCACAGGCCAGCCCCAAAATCTGATGTCCGAGACATATCCCCATCAACGGCACCTTGCCCAACAGCTCACGCGCCGCATCAATGGCATAGGTAACCGCCGCCGGATCAGCCGGCCCATTGGAGAAAAAAACACCATCGGGCTTCAACTTCATAACCTTGTCCGCAGGCGTCTGGGCCGGCACCACCGTCACGTCCATGCCATTCCGGCGCAGACTCCGAAGGATGTTCCACTTGATCCCGAAATCATACGCCACAATTTTAAAATCGGCCTTGGGTAATTCGCCCGCAATGCCCCAGCTCCGGGACAGCGATTCATCAGGATCCCACTGATAGGTCTTCTTGCAGGAGACTTTAGCGGCGTAGTCCTGACCGTCCAGCCCGCCCCACTCCCTGGCTTTTCGAATAGCGTCGGCTTCATTCACCTTCCCCGAGACGCTCATAAAGCCACGCTGGGTTCCTTCCATCCTGAGCCGCGACGTGAGGGCCCTGGTATCAATTCCGGCAATGGCCGGGATGGACCACTTCGCCAGATACTCCGGAACCGAGCCATCCGACCGCCAGTTGCTCGGGATATTCATGTCATGAATGATGAATCCGTTGGCAAACAGCTGGCGGCTTTCCATATCGGCCTGATTCATGCCGGTACTGCCGATCTCCGGATATGTCATGGTCACGAATTGACCACTGTACGAGGGATCACTCAGAATTTCCTGATACCCGGCCATCCCGGTATTAAACACAACCTCACCATAAGCATCCACCTGAGCACCGACCGAATACCCCCGTAAAATCGTTCCATCTTGCAGCGCCACAAAAGCCTTGCGCTCCCGTTGTTCCGCCCAATTCCATTTCAAAGCCATAGCAAATCCTCCCAATCCCGAAAAAGTTCATTTACTGTACCGATTCCTTTTCCACTTGGCAACGGTAAGACTTTCCCCGCCCCTCATCTTGACCTCCCCGCAGGCTTTCCCCTACACTCCCGCAAATGAAGGTGGTCCACATTATCCCTGGCACGGCGGATGTATTCTATTGCCAGAACTGCATGCGCGACAAGGAATTGATCATGGAACTCAGGGCGCTGGGCCATGAAGTTGTCCTGATTCCCATGTATTTGCCCCTCTTCTCCGAGGGCGAGGAATTGGGTTCCGCCGGGGTGCCGGTGTTTTATGGCGCCGTAGGCGTCTACCTGGCCCAGCATTTCCCCGTCCTGAATAGAGCCCCGCGCTGGCTGAAACGCCTCCTGGACTCGCGCCGATTACTCCGCTGGGTTGCTAAAAAATCAGGCACCACCCGCGCCCACGGACTCGAAGAGATGACCCTGTCAGTCCTGCGGGGCGAAAATGGCGGGCAAAAGGCCGAACTCGATCACCTGATGTCGTGGCTGTCCACCCAGGCCAAGCCGGATGTCGTACACCTGTCCAACGCACTCCTGCTGGGCCTAGCCGGCCGCATCAGGCGGGAATTGAATGTCCCCGTCGTGTGTACGCTCCAGGATGAAGATTCATGGATTGACTCCATGGATCCGGATTCCGCCGCCGTCGCCTGGGAAATTATGGCGGAAAAAGCCCGTGACATTGCCTCCTTCCTACCCGTCAGCCATTATTACAGCCTTCTCATGCAAAAACGGCTGAAAGGTGTTGCTTCTGATCGATTCCATGAAATCCCGATCGGGATCTCACCCGGCCAATACGGACCGGCGCCCACTCCCCCGGAAAGCCCGGTCATCGGCTATCTCTCCAAGATGACCGCCTCGCTGGGCCTGGAAGTGTTGCTCGACGCCTTCATCCAACTCAAACAAACCACCCCGTTAAAATCACTCAAACTCAAGATCATGGGCGGTAAAACGCCGGATGATATTCCATTTCTGCAGCGCTTGCGCTCCAAACTCATTGCGCAGGGGATGCTGGACGATGTCGAATTCTACGATGGCCTCGCCCGGGAACAACGCCTGGAATTTCTGCAGTCTCTCTCCGTATTGTCAGTACCCATGCCGCATCCCGAGTCCTTCGGCATGTTCATCCTCGAAGCACTGGCCTGCGGCGTTCCGGTAATTCAGCCTCGCATCGGCGCCTTCCCGGAAATCATCGAGGCGACGGGCGGGGGCATTTGCTACGACCCATCGGATCCGGCTGGCCTCACACGGGCACTGGAAGGCTTGCTCCTGGCTCCCAAAGCGGCACAGCGGTTGGGGCACACCGGATGCGAGAATGTCCGCCATAAATTTAACATCAACCGCACCGCCGAAAACATCCTCGCCGTTTACAAAAAATGCCTGGCGATCGCGTCCGTCCTACTGACATCGTGCCTGTTATGCAGCGCGGCACCACTACCTCAGTCACCCCATTGGCCGATCTACCACGGCGACGCCGGCCTGCGGGGCATCTCGTCCTCACCCCTGCCACAAGCCCTGTCTGTTGGCTGGCGCTACAAAGTTGGAGCCCCGGTATCTCAGCCTCCCATTGTTTGCGATGGAGTCATCTTCACAGTAACCGATCGTGGCGAGGCCATCGCTCTGGGCATGGACGGCGTTAAACGCTGGACTACCGCCTTACCCCGCCAACCCCAGCAGGAATCGTTTTCCACGCCCCCCCTCCGCATCGACCGCCTCCTCCTTGCCGGAACAGACAAAGGCCAGCTCTATGCTTTCGACGCCGGGACAGGGACGCTTAAGTGGAAAATCAAAATCGGCGAGGATATTTACGGAGCCATCAACTGGCTTGAACCGGAAGGAACAAATGACTTCACCGCACTCGCACTCTCCCGGAATAATGGCAGCCTGTCGCGTATTGAACTGACAGCGGGGCGCGTGTTATGGGCCTCCACCCCCGGCGGGCGTTCCGATGGATCCCCTGCCGTCGGCCATGGATGCATTGTGTTTGGAGCCTGCGATGCCGCCCTGCATTTCATTTCCCCGCTCACGGGCACCCTGCTTGCCAGAACCGAGTTCTACGAACATGGCCCCATGGCCGGCGGAACGGCCATTGAGGGACCCCGCGTGTATGCAGGCACCCGTGATGGCTCCATCCTGTGTGCCGACGCCACCACTTTCAAACTCCTATGGGCAAATCAGGTGGCAAGCGGTGAAATTTTCACCACCCCGGCCATCACATCAAACCGGGTGCTGGCCGGCTCCAGTGATGGATTCATTTATTGCCTGAACCGGGCGGACGGCAAGATGCTCTGGAAGGCCGCCACACAAGGCAGTCCAACCTCCCCCGTGGTGGCGGGAAATTCGATCGTGGTAACTTCCGGCGGGACGCTTTCGTTATTGAATCTGGAAAATGGCCAGACGCTGTGGTCTGACAAACCCTGCGATGCACTATCCCCTCCGGCGATAGCAAATGGGAAAGTGATTGCAGGAACCGATGACGGGTTCATTATCCTTTATCAACAAAAATGAATACACCAAAACCCCTGTTGCACCTTGAGAAGATAAGCAAAACCTATCCTGCGCCAACGCCGGGCGGGCTGCAGGTATTAAAGGATATCACCCTGAGGGTGAATGCCGGAGAAACTCTCGCCATTGTCGGTCCATCCGGCTCGGGGAAAAGCACCCTGCTGAATATCATCGGCACGCTGGACACCCCCACTTCAGGCCAAGTACTGCTCGATGGCCTTAATCTCAATTTCCTGTCCGTTCGGGAACAGGCCAGGATCAGGAACGAAAAGATCGGGATGATCTTTCAGATGCACCACCTGCTGAAGCAATGCAATGTACTCGAAAATGTACTGGTGCCTGTGCTGGTGAACCGGAATCCGTTTGGGTCGGAACAGCGGGCGCGGGACCTGCTTGAGCAGGTCGGCCTCTCCCCCCGTCTCGATCACCGGCCAGGCCAGTTGTCCGTAGGCGAACAACTCAGGGTGGCCGTTGCCCGGGCCATGATCAATCGCCCCCGCCTGCTGCTGGCCGATGAGCCCACCGGGTCACTTGACCATTCCGGTGCCGAACGCCTGACGGAACTCCTGATCACGATGAACAAGCAGGAAGGCACAACACTCATCGTGGTCACCCACTCACTGTCGCTGGCCAGACGCATGGACAGGATGTATGAACTGATCGACGGCCAACTGATATCGGGATAACATGACGCTTCTTAAACTCACCTTCCGAAGCATATTCTTCTATTGGCGGTCTCATGCGCTGATCTTATCTGGCGCCATCCTGGCCGCCGCCGTCCTGGCCGGGGCCTTGCTGGTCGGGGACTCAATCAAATTCAGTCTCCAGCAATCGGCCCTGCTTCGTCTCGGGAACATTGAGTGGGGCATGGAAAGTCGGGGCCGTTTTTTCCCGGCAGACCTTGCCGACCGTTTGCAGGCAGAGACTGGCGTCACAGTATCCCCGGCCCTTTTCTTCCGCGGAATTGCCCTGAACACAAAGCCCCCCGGCGCTGAGCCACGGCAAATTAACGACATTCAGATACTGGGTGTAACGGACTCATTCTGGAGCTTTGCTACAGGCTCCAAACCAACCCTCACGCCTGATGGCATTGCCATTAATGAAAAGCTGGCCCATGAACTTAAACTCCGGCGCGGGGATCAATTATCCATCCGCTTCAGCAAACCCTCCCCGGTTTCACGGGACGCCCCACTCTCAGCCCAGGAGAAAAACGACACACTTAGGGCGACATTCATGGTTGAGGATATTGTCGGGGATCAGCAATTAGGCCGCTTCAATCTGGCCGCCAATCAGCAAATTCCCTTCACCGTCTTCGTCCGCCTGCCAAGTCTGCAACAATCCGCAGGGGTAAATCATCAAGCCAATCTCCTGCTGGCTTGCGGGAGCACGAATCAAACGGCTGAAATCCTGAATCAGGCTATTCGCAAAGTCCGTCAACTCGCTGATGCCGGCCTGACGTTAAGAACGGTTGACGGCGGACGTCTCTTTCAACTCGAATGTGACCGGATTTTCATGGACCCGCCTATCGGCGCCGCATTGGCCGACATGACCAAATCTGTGGGAGCACTGACCTATCTAGTCAATTCCATCTCCCGAACTAACGGCAACCCCATCAGGGAAACCCCTTACTCCTTCATCGTCGCCCTGGCACCCTCCACGGACCAGGCGCTCGGCCTGGTTCCTCCGGACATGCCGGATGACGGAATCATCATTAACCGCTGGCTGGCCGATCAGCTCGCCGCCAACCCGGGCGATGCGGTGAAATTAACTTACTTTGAATTCGGAGCATTGAATAAATTCATGGAAACGAACCGGATTTTAAAAATTCAACGCATCGCATCCATGGATGACTTCGCCGGAGAAAAGGAGTTGGGGCCGAAATTCCCCGGGTTAACCGAAGCCGGAAAATGTGCCGACTGGAATGTGGGAATGCCCATGCAGAAGGACAAGCTTGAAGACCCCGCGAACGAAGCCTACTGGAATGCTTATCGCGCCACCCCAAAAGCGATTGTCACCTTGAAGGCAGGGCAGGAAATGTGGGCCAACCGCTTCGGCAACCTTACGGCCATTCGGTTCCGCGCCAATGAAGATGGGGCGGAGGCCATTGCGGAGACCGTTTTGCAGCATCTTAATCCCGCCGAACTTGGCTTCACCTTTCTGCCGATCCGCCAAGCCGCCCTCAAGGCCGCCTCTGAGGCCATGGATTTCGGACAGCTATTTTTAGGGATGAGCCTTTTTTTGATCGTCGCCAGTCTGATGCTGACCGGCCTGCTTTTTGCGTTTGGGATCCAACAGCGTTCTGCAGAAACCGGCTTAATGCTGTCCGTAGGCTTTCAGCCAGGCCAGATCCGCCGGTTATGGATTCAGGAATGCATCTTGATCGCCCTCGCAGGTTCAGTTATCGGCACGCTGTTCGGTACTTTTTATACCCAGACACTGATCTGGAGCCTTAGCCATTATTGGCAGGGGGCAGTAGCCAGGGCAGAAATCCAGTATCACGCCACGTCCTCCACAATGGTAACGGGCGCTCTTCTAAGTTTTGTTTTCGCAATGGGGTCCCTGCTCCTGACAATACAGCGGCAGATAGCCAGGTCCGCGCGTGATCTTTTTTCCGGCGAGGAAGTGAGACCTCCCAAAAGAACGATTTCAGGAGTGCGGCGGCTGACGGTTTTCTCTTATACAGGAGTCCTCATTGTTTTTGGGCTAATCGCTTTTGCCACCCAGGAGCAACAGCACAACCCAGCCCCCATATTCTTCGGCGCAGGAAGCCTGCTTCTAATTTCACTCCTGGGTTTCGCACGCCTCTTATTGGTACGGCTGGCCCGGACGGGTGGCCGCCTCACTCCTTTGACGCTGGGTTTGCGCAATGCGGGGCGTCAACAATCACGCAGTCTGACGGTTGCCAGTTTGCTGGCCTGCGGTTGTTTTCTGGTCATAGCCGTATCTTCCATGCAGGAGAATATCGAACACAACGCCAGCCGTCGCGACTCAGGCACGGGCGGCTTTACACTATTCGGCCATTCGACATTACCGATTCAAGCCGCCTTGAACACCCCGGAGGGGCTGCAAATGATGCAACTCGACCCGGCCCTGAAGTTGAACGTCACAAACATTGTTTCCATGAAAGTCCGTGATGGCGATGATGCCAGTTGCCTGAATCTCAACCGCGCCCAGTCCCCCACCCTGATTGGCGTTGATCCTGATGATTTCAGAAAGCGTGGCGCATTTGAACCCCGAACCATGAGACCCGGCATCTGGAGGCAGCTCGACGAATCTCTGCCGGGTGGAGTCATACCTGGATTGGTGGGTGATGCGAATACCGCCCAATGGGGCCTGAAATCGAAAACAGGAAAGGAAAACGGGGACATTCTGGTTTTCCGTAACGAGCGTGGCGAACCGTTCCGCGTTAAGCTGGTTGGCACCCTTCCCATGCGTCTCTCGGTGTTTCAAGGTTCTATTCTGATCCCGGCCCACGCCTTTGCCGTTCAATATCCTTCCGAAAATGGCGCCCGCATGTTTCTCATTGATACCCCCCCCGACTCCGAGCGCCGCATCAAAGACGCGCTCACGCTCAAACTCGGCAAATGGGGGGCGAACTTCACCTCCACGACTGAGCGTCTGAGATCCTTCTACAGTGTGGAAGCCACTTATATGGCCATGTTTCTGGTGCTGGGCGGACTGGGATTACTGTTGGGCAGCGCCGGGATGACGGTTGTTATTTTACGCAACATTCAAGAACGCCGCAACGAATTAGCCCTGTTGACCGCCACAGGGTATTCTGAACGTCAGGTCATCAATGTTGTTTTGGCAGAACACGGCGTCATTCTGGGAATAGGCCTGATAACAGGAATAACGGCCTCACTGGCGGCAATCTGGCCCGCGCTTCAGACTCCGGGAGACAGCCTTCATTGGGTGGCCCTGACTGTTATCATCTGCGGCATGCTCCTCTTCCAGGTTATCTGGCTCCTGCTCGCCACCCGGATCGCCCTCCGCGCCCCACTGCTCAATGCCCTGAGAAACCAATAGCCTTCATCGCTGTGGGCCGAACAGGATCCTCATCAGAGCATCCCCTTGCATCGCCCCAAGACTACCACGGGGACAATCCACTTCATTGAACTCCGTAATGCCATCAGGGGGCATCCCGGCCATACGCACGGACACGGGGACCGGAGTGCGGGTGTGTTTTCCCAGCCGGATCGGAACGGGATGATCGGGCAATACCGCATAATTGGCATCCGGGCCCACTGCGGCCATCACCGGGCAGATGATTCGCGCATCAAAATCCTCAATGGCCTTAATCTTGAGGGCCAGGTTCTGCTCATGGGAGACCTCATCAATGGCCTCCAGATGCAGATAAACAAAATCATGCGTTTTGATGGCCTCCACCGCGGCCGCACCCTTGCCTTCATAATTGGTATCAATATACCCTGTCGCCCCCGGAACCGGCACGATATCCAGCCCCAGGCATCGGCCCAATCCGGTAATCACATCCACCGCCGAAATCACGGCCCCCGTAATTCCGAATTTATCCCTGAGCTTCTTGAGCGCACCAGCCCGCCCGCCGCTCCAGGGCCATATCCCATTTGCCATCGCGTGCCCCTCGGCCAGCAGCCGCTGATTCACGGGATGAATCGTCAGCACCGCCGTAGCTTCAGCGATCAACCGCCTTAACACCGCCGCCGTGACCTCGCCATCCGGACTCAAGGCAGACGGCAGGTGTTCCGCCACTTGCTGGCCGTGATTATCGTCCGGCTTATCCGTCTTGACCTGCGCGGTGAACTCAGGACCGGAACAGATCAAAATATTGCGGTAACTCAGCCCGGTGTGAAAGCGGATTTTGCTGCTGCCCAGATGCTCATTCAGGGCCTGGATTAAAAGTGCTGCATCAGGGGAGGAAATGCGGCCGCCGGAAAAATCACGCAGAACACCCTGATCAACGGTTGTCAGATTGACCCGAAAGGCAAGGTCGTCCGGGCCCAAAGGGATTCCCCGCCCCGCCGCCTCCAACGCGCCACGTCCGCAGTATTCCACCGGCAGATCACACCCCAGTACCGACATGTTGGCCACCTCGCTGCTGGTTGGGAAACCGGCAGGCAAAGTCAACAAAGTGCCCGACCGCCCCTCCCGGGCAATTCGGTCCATCCCCGGCGTGCGCGCCACCTGTAACGGAGTTTTTCCGCCGAGTTCCGCCATCGGTTCATCAGCCATGCCGTCACCGAGAAAAATGATCGTTTTCTGCCTGCTCATACACTACCGGATCAGGCTCAAAAACTCGGCACGGGTGGAGGAATCGCTGTGAAAACTTCCCAGAACGGACGAGGTTGTCATGACAGAATCCTGTTTTTCCACCCCCCGCATAATCATGCAGAGATGGCGGCATTCCATGACCACGCCGACGCCCTCCGGCTTGATATAATCCATAATATCATGGGCAATCTGAGCGGTCAGCCGTTCCTGAATCTGGAGCCGACGCGCATGACAATCCACGATTCGAGCCAATTTACTGACGCCCAAAACCTTCTTCCGGGGAATATAGCCGATGTGGCACCGCCCGAAAAATGGCAGCATATGGTGCTCGCAGAGGCTATACACCTCAATATTTTTAAGCACCACCATATTATTGGCTTCAACAGTAAAAACGGCACCATTGACAAGATGTTTCACTGACATCCGATAACCGGACGTCAAAAAATCATAGGCGGCCGCCACACGTTCCGGAGTCTTGATCAACCCTTCGCGGGAAGGATCTTCACCGATTTCCCTTAACAATTCCCTAATCAGAACAGTTACACGTTTCTTATTCATGGCTTTCCTTGACCGTCATCCCTCAGCCGCGTGATTTCAACCTCGCTGCACAGCGCAAACCTGAGCGCCCCCGGCTTCTGCACCAGGACATCCACCTGTTGCACCACAGGGGATTGCAGGGACAGTTCCGCAATCCGCTGGGCCAGCCGCTCGATCAGCTTGAAAGGTTTTGTTTCACTCTCCGCCAGGATGGCTTTTTTCAAAACACTATAATCGATGGTATGCTGCAAATTATCGCTCCGGCAGGCCTGCCGCAAGTCCGCATGAATCGTCACCGTCACCAGAAGTTCCTGGGGTAGGCGCCGCTCCAGCGCAGTGACGCCCACCCGGCACCTGACCCGAAGGTCACGAATTCGTATTTTATCAAACGACATAAATTATTTTTCTCTACGGGATTTTTGACGCCGCCAAAACTCCGCGGATGGCGCTCAACAAACGCGTGGGCGAATGCGGTTTTGCCAGAAATGGAAATCCACGGTTCTGGATCGTCTGCCACCGGGAACGCTCATCCGTATAGCCGCTACTGATCAATACGGCCATCCCGGGATTGCGGATCAGCGCCTTCTCGACCAACTCGACACCGTTTCCATCCGGCAACACCACATCACTGAACACCACATCGAAGTGAGCCCCCTGCTTGCGGAGGGCCGCCTCCCCCTCGGCGACGTTTCCCACCGCCACGACATTATATCCCGCAGACACGAGCACACGCGCCGCGAGCACACGCACCTCTGACTCATCTTCCACCAGCAGAATCGACTCACCCTTCCCCTCCAAACCCGAAGAGGATTCCGCTGCCGTCAGCATCTTGTCACCATCACGTGCCGGCAGGTAAAGTGTAAAGGTTGAGCCCTTCCCCTTCTCGCTCTCGACATGTACCCACCCGTTATGCTGTTTTGCGATCCCATAGGCCACCGACAGACCAAGGCCACTCCCATGCCCCACCACTTTCGTGCTGAAAAACGGCTCGAAGACATGATTCATAACATCGAAATCCATGCCCACTCCGGTATCCGCCACTGAAACGGTGACAAAGTTTCCCTCCCGGGCTCCTGACATCATCGACGCCTGCTCCTCATTCAGGACAACCTGTCCAGCGGAAATGACTAACGACCCGCCGGACGGCATCGCATCCCTCGCATTAACAACCAGATTCAAAAGCAACTGTTCAAGCTGGCTGCTATCCGCAAAAACCTGAGGGAGTTGAGGCGGGCACCGAATATCAATCTGGATATCCGCCCCCACCAGGTGCTCAATCAGGGCGCGCACATTTTCGACCACCTGGTTCATCTCCAGCACCGTTGACACCACCATCTGCCGCCGACTGAACACCAACAATTGTCGCGTCAACATGGCTGCCCGCTGTGAGGCTTGATAGATATTCTCAATCCCATCCGCGCAAGGATCAGACTTCGAGATATTGCGCTTGATCACTTCCGCATACCCCATGATCACTTGCAGGATATTGTTAAAATCATGAGCCACCCCGCCAGCCAGTTGACCGATCGCCTCCATCTTCTGGGATAGGATTACCTGTTCCTGCAGGCGCTTGAGCTCACTGATATCCACCACACTCTCGATCAACTGCCGCCGCCCATTGATCACCACCTGCCGAACCGTTTTAAGCACCGGTATCGGCGTGCCATCCGCCCGGATCAATGTGCGCTCGGAATGGTCAACCGCCTGGTTCAGATCCGTGATGGGGCAACGCCCCTTGACCGCAGGACAGACAAACTTATGGCATATACTTCCCACAATCTGATGTGCCGGCAGCCCCACCATCTCAGCCAGTTCACGATTGACCTCCAGGATGACATGGCTTTCCGGATCCACGATCAGCACTCCGGCTTGAACAGACTCCAGTATGACGCGTAACCGGGCCTCGCTCACACGGAGCGCCTCGTCGGCCCGGTCACGATCACGCTGGACTCTCCGGAATTCACGCCGGTCAACCGCATCCTTCATGGCCCGATGTACCACATGAACCAACCGCGACAGACGGTCTTTGAGGACATAATCCTGCGCACCGGCTTTGACCGCTTCAACCGCACATTCCTCACCGATGGCGCCTGAAACGATAATAAAAGGAATGTCCCGCTTCCAGGTTTTGAATTCCGTCAAGGCGTCCAGCCCGCTGAACCGGGGCATTTTATAATCGGCCAGAATCAGATCCCACTCCCAATGCAGAAGCGCACGCATGGACTCCAAGGTATCCACCCGCTCATAGACCAGCGTGTAACCTGCGCGCCTGAGTTCCCTCACCATCATCTCGGCATCTTCCGCCGAATCCTCAACGATCAGAAGCCTCAATAACGGGGCGGGATCCTGCTCAATTATATTCATCTCGTCCGGCATGAGTTTTCCCTTAGCGGAACCAACTGCTTCTCTCCTTAACGACTATACATGTTGGATTCTGAGAGTAAAGCAAATCGCGAAATGATAAACCTTCTCTATTGCCGCTTTTTCCAAAAAACGGTCAACGGTACAGGGCTGTTTGCGGGCGATCCGTCAGGGTGTTAAAATGCCGCATTGCCAGACGCCACCAGGGGGACAGGCTCGACTCGGGCATCCGCCATACGTGATCGTGCAAATCCGCCACAGCCTGGACATTCATCAGCACGGCCATCTGCTCGCGGCGGTTCAATGCGGCCGGCCCCTTCGCCAGTAACCGGACCTGCAATTCGTGAAGATCCCGCGTGACATGCTGACCCGCCTTGGGTTTGTGACGCAACAGGGAACTGTGCGCGGCATTCAGATAAGGATCCAGCACCACCTGCATGATTCCATAATGCGGGGCCAGCCAGTCCGGCGGATCCATCCGGTGCCTGATCGCCCTCAGATTTTTATCCAGATGGCGGACCACGGCCGTAGGTTTCGCTTCAATAGGAATGGTGAAAAGCTTCATCTGGCGCAACCTCTTCCCGAGCCCCGGAGCACTCAACATGGCGGAAATTGGAATCGAGCCAATCAGGCCAAAGGTCACAGGACTCAGCCACCAGAAGAAAACCGGGCTGATGAAAAAGGCGATCAACGCCCAGATCACCCCGACCAGCGTATTACCCAAATGCGCCCTGAGAATGGCTTCCCAGTCAATGCCCGCCCCTGCATCACGTGACTGCGGATTCCATGGGACATCCCGTCCACTGAGAATTTCAACAACAAACCGTGAGTTGAACATCATTTGCACGGGTGCCATCAGCGCCGACAGCGTGTGTTCCGTTAAAAAGCCCAGGATTACCCGCCAACTCCCCCCGAACTTTTCGCGTTGTACCCGGTCAGTGAGCACCAGCAGCACCGCCAGAATTTTTGGAAGCGTCAACATTCCCAATGTCGCAAAAAACATCAGCAATGCCAAACGGCCGCCCCCGATATCCAGAAATGATGAAAAACCGACATCAGAATCAAATGTCAACACCGTGCCGCCAGCCCAGAATATCCAGGCGGAAATAGAGCCAAGCACCAGAAAAATGAGCCACAACGGGGAGGCTACATAAGAGAGAATCCCCAGAAACAAATGCAGCCGGTTGATAGGATGCAAGCCCTGGGCGGTAATCAGCCAGGCATGCTGGAGGTTCCCCCTGCACCACCTCCGGTCACGACAGAAATGATCCAGAGGTGTCGGCGGCAAATTCTCAAAACTCCCCCCGATCTCATAATCCATCCACACCTCATAGTTGGCCCGCCGCATCAGGGCGGCCTCCACGTAATCGTGACTCATGAAGCGGGTATTGGCACCCGCGGTCAACATGGGGAGCGCACAGTGCTCCATAAAGGGAGCCACCCGGATGATGGCATTATGTCCCCAGAAGTTCCCGCACCCGGCCTGCCAATAATTCAAACCGGCCTGAAATATCGGGCCATACAGGGTTCCCGCAAACTGCATCAGACGCGCAAAAAACGTGCGGCCCTGAATGGGGGCGGGCACCGTTTGAATAATGCCGGCCTGCGGGTTCACCTCCATCAATTGAACCAACCTGGCCAGGGTATTGGCCTCCATCAAACTGTCCGCATCCAGCACAACCATATACCGGTACTTGCGGCCCCAGCGCCGCAAAAAGTCGCTGATGTTCCCGCTTTTCCGATTCAACCCAAGCCGCCGCTTGCGGTAGAAAATGCGACCGAAGCCCTTCACCTGTTTACAAAGATCAATCCAGGCAACTTCCTCTTCAATCCACTTGTTGGGATTGTTTGAATCACTCAAGATAAAAATATCAAATCGACTGATGTAGCCGGACCGGACCAGATCCAGATATATGGTTCGCAGCCCCTCATAGACACGACTGACATCTTCGTTGTAGATGGGGATCGCAATCGCAGTCGCGGGCATTTCATCCGGCCGGGGCATCGCCTCGGGAATGGTCCGCGAAACACTGTAGGGATCCTTTTGTCTCAACAGAATGAAAAACCCGAAAATGGCCTGCACAAACCCCAGCGTCACCATGCCAAACAGCGGCACAAAGAAAATCAGCAAGGCCATCTCGATGCCGCTCAAGCCGCCACGCCAGAGGATATCCGCCATGACCCATGTTGCCACCCCCGTCATCACCACGACCGTGGTGAAGAAAACGGCCTGCCGCTGACCAGACCGGCGTAAAGAGGATTTTGGCATGGTGAATGGCTCGCTCGTCATGTCGATTATCTCCGTGTATACCAGAACAGTACCACCAGAAGAATTGCAAACAAAGTCCACAGAAACAAGGTGCGCAGAACGGGAAGACGGTCAAAGGTGTCCATAGCGGAACCAGCCCACCCTTGAATCAGGCCACGATCCATCGCCCGCGGCACCATGCTGCTCACCTGCAATTCAGGGCCCGTCTTGACCAACCGGGCATGCAGGGTGTCCGCAAAACCAGGCGGTTCCTGCCGGGGATTCAGAAAGGCATTAGGCCACCTCATCGGAGCATCACACAAATAAAGCGAAAGGAACCCCTCGGCCATCGTATAGGGCTGTTCGTTTTCACGGGGTGGCAACAGGCCCGCCATCCAGCGGTCAATCAAATCACGGGCCTCATCAATGGCCAATGTGGCCAGGGGGACGTCGAGATTGCTCGCCCGGCGCGACAAGGCGCGCTGCAAAATGAGGGCCGTCAAACGAGCCCGATGCAGCCGGCTGGCCACACGGCAGGCACGCAGATAATTCTCCACCTTACCGAAAGCTTCATCCCACGCCACAGCGTCATTGGGATTCCATGCCGGTAAGGTTATGGCATCCAGAGATAAGTCCATGTTTCGGTGCAAGGCGCTCCGTCCTTTCGAATGACCGCGCGAAGTTCCACAGGCGCGGACGCCTTCTCAGGCGTGACATCAAACGCCACACGCCACGTCCGGTCATTGGGATTATATTCATCCGACAAACCCGAAATTCGCCCGCCATCCGCAGTCACAACCACTTCCGGTTTGGTCCCCGCAACATCCCGCGTCAAAGTCGGCCACACAAAATCGAGAACAAACTTGCGGGCATTGGACTGGTTCAAGGTAAGTCCGGAGCGTAACGAAACCAGGCGACCCAGCGACGGGATATTCTGGTTATCCTCATACCAGACCAGATCATAGGCATATTCGGCCGACTCACCCGGCTTTAACGCCTTGGCCGGCTGCCAATAAGCCACAATGTTATCATGGAATTCAGACCAGGTCCCGATTTCAACCAACCGCACTGCCCCTTCGCCCCATGAGCCCACAGGCTTGACCCAGGCCGAAGGACGCCGATGATACATGGTCTCCAGATCCTCATAGCAGGAAAAATTCCGCTCACGCTGAATCAAGCCGAAGCCATTGGGATTATTGTCTGTAAACGCGCTTAAACGCAAGGGGCCGGTATTTTCAAGCGTCCGCCACAGCCACTCATTTTTTCCATTCAATATCAACAAACCATCCGAATCATGCACTTCCGGGCGGAACTCATCGAACCGCCTGGCATTGTTTTTGCCAAACCAGTACATGCTCGTCAGCGGGGCTATGCCGTAATTAACCAGATTGGTACGGGCAAACAGGGCCACGCGCATGTGAACAACCGTTTCCACACCGGGTTCAATCAGGAACGACGCGGCTCCCGCCACACTGGGTCCATCCAGCAGACCATAGACCTGAATTGATCGCCCTTCCTTGTCGGGGCGGACCACCCAGAAGTCCTGAAACCGCGGAAACTCTTCAGGCCGGTCCGAAGCGCAATTGATTGCCACCGTCCGCGCCGAAAGCCCATAAATCAAGCCTTTTGGCAAAGCCCGGAAATACGTGGCGCCTTGAAAAACAATGAGCTCATCGAGGTATTCGGTTGTGTTCAGCGGATAATGAATACGGAACCCGGAATACTTGACCCCCCGCAGATCAAACCAGCTCAGATCATTCTTGCCGTAATCAAATAAGTCACGGTCAAAAGGGAAATCCTTGACGTTTTCCCCATCAACCAGATGCATATCAATCTGATCCTTCTGCCCGCCTCCGGGATGGAAAAACTGAAGCTGGAAAGGCAGGTGCTCCCGCCGCCATACCGACTCCTTTACATTAAAGCGAATATCACGCGTTTGATCATAGGACAGCGTCTCAAGAGTCCTGGAAAGCGTCACCCGCGTGTCTTTATAGGGCGCAACCGCAAGATCCCGCGCCATCTCCTTGATGCGCTCGAACGTTGGCGCGGGGCCACGTGTCGCAGCCAACCCCTCCATTGACTGAAAAACCACAACGACGGCCGTTACAGCCACTATCATCATAATTCTCTTGTTCATAAGTGATATCGATAAAAGGCCAGCTTTCAAACCTCCCTTAAAACAACCCCCAACCTGAATAATCATTAACCGACAAATCATTGCCCTGCAAGGGAAAACAGCAATTCGCATTATGAACTATCTCGAAAACCCATCCTCACGCGTCATCTCCTGTTTGCTATCTGCCGACTATTTGCTAATGTCACATAGAAATGACTATATGAAACCGTTTTCAGCCAAAATTCGCAAGGATGTCCATGATCCACTGCAATTGGATTTCCTGTCCAATATCCCTGAGCCCCCTACTCCCATGAAACCTATTGAACCCAGCCCTGACGGTACGCCTCCATTGCCTTTAATGACCCCCAGCACCGAACCTGTGGCAGATGTTTTTGATTCTGATCCTTTTTTTAATTCAGATGAGATCCCCTTTGAGATCGATTCCCCGGCCCCACCCGTGCCGGAACGCACACCCGCTGCCACGGCCGAGGAGCGCCTGCTCGAAACGATCGTTCACAAGTCCGGCGATAACGAAGAAACATCCACCCCATTTATTAACGCAGAAGAACTGGCCCTCCTCCGGTCAGAACTGGACAGCGCTGTCGAGAAGGCCGACAAAGCCGGGGCCGCACACGATAAAACTCAAAAGGACCTGCAAATCTTGAAAACCCGCTTTGCGGCACTTGAGTCCGAACTTGCCGCAGCACGGGAGGGCCTGATCAAGGCTGATCAGGCTCGCTGTCAAACCGAGTTGCGTTTCGCGGAAGCCGAACAACAGTGGATGGATAAATTAAGCCACCTCCGCCACATGCTAGACGAAGTCGAGGACACCCGTGATGAAGTTTTCCAGAAACGGGTCCCCAGACTTCTGTTCATTGGGACCCTGATCGCCGGAATTATAGCCACGATTTTCGCCTATCTGATCGGGCTCGGCCAGTCCCCTTCCACCCCGGCCATAACCGGGATTCAAGATAAAACCCAGGCCACGGCATCCGCTTTACCCCATGCGGCAGAACCCGTCACGCCCACTACGCCATCTGTCGCCATGGTCCATCC
>Ga0194056_10000348_pt1 | contig 24955 bp, 21 predicted proteins | sample SepL4413m_MetaG_FD_155458 | JGI IMG/M metagenome (GOLD analysis project Ga0194056, IMG submission 155458) | Anoxic zone freshwater microbial communities from boreal shield lake in IISD Experimental Lakes Area, Ontario, Canada - Sep2016-L442-13m | ecosystem: Environmental > Aquatic > Freshwater... | reverse complement strand
AAGTGGAACCTAGCCATCGGCAGCAGTATCACCGTGGCGGCCCTCTCGCTTTTTCTCTATTTTTGTTGGCCGAACAGCGGCTCTCGGTGGCCCTGGATGGTCGGCGCGATCGCTGCCGGTTGGCTGCCGTGGCTCGGCCGCTTCCTTAAATATACATGGAAGGCATGGCAGATCGGCCGCAACACGCGGGTGCTGAACCACACCCTCCGCCCGTTGCAGAAAATTCTCTTGAATTTTCCTGCCTCGCAACTGGTTGGCCAGCCGTTGCCCATCGCCCAGCAGACCGATCACCGTTACCAACTTTTGGAGAAGTTGCAGTCCGCGCTCCGGTCGCTCAAGTTCGTCGGCATCGTGGTGATCGTCGATCGCGTCGACGAGCCTTACTTGATCAACGGTTCCGCCGACTTGATGCAGGCCCTTGTCTGGCCCATGCTGGACAATAAATTCCTCAAACACCCCGGCCTCGGAATAAAACTCTTGCTGCCCGTGGAGCTTGAGCGGATGGTCGATCGGCAGGATCGTGATTTTCACGAACGGGCGCGGCTGGACAAGCAGAACCTCATCCGCTCGCTCGCTTGGACGGGCCAATCGCTTTACGACCTGGCCAACGCCCGATTGAAAGCCTGTGCGACCGAAGGCAAAGCACCCACAATCACCGACCTGCTCGATACGGCGATCGATGCGCGCCGGTTGAAGGACGGGCTAGGAACGCTGCGCGTGCCGCGGCACCTTTTCAAGTTCATGTATCGTCTCTTCACGACGCATTGCAACGCCCATAGCGACGACAATCCCGTCTGGCGGATCGGTCAGGGTGAATTTGAGTCGGTGCTTGCCCTCTACCAGCGCGACCAGGACGCCTTGGATCGCGGCGTTGGAGCCGGCTAAGGATCGGCGCATCAATAAGTGTCGCAAGAAAAGCAGCAGGCACACTCCGTGTGCCGTCCGCCCACGCTCGGCGAGTGGGCAAAACACGACAGTTATTTATGCGCCGATCCTAAATCGGAATTGCAAAGTCCGGGGTCTGGTCCATTTTTCGGCGAGAACGTATGAAATTCACCCGAGATCCCTGCCCGAAAACATGGACCTGACTCCTTCGCGTTGTGACAATAACGGTTGACGACCGCCGAACTGCTGATAGAATGGGAGAAGGGGGGGGGTATCGCTCATTCATTGTGGGTTCATGTTTATGACAAATTCTCTCATTGAAGCAGAACGTATTCTGGCGGGTATGACACGGGCGGAAAAGGCCCAGGTACTGCAATGGGTTGCTCGCGACTTGGGCGATGCTTTTCCTGGAATCGAAAGTGTTCCAGGCGTTTGCGGGGGCGAACCGTGCATTGTCTGCACCCGAATCCCCGTCTGGGTGCTGGAACAGGGACGTCGGCTAGGTGTTGGCGAAGCAGAGCTTCTTCGCGCATATCCGACCTTGCGGGCCGAGGATCTTGCCAACGCGTGGGCCTATGTACGACTGCATTGCGATGAAATTGATGATCAGATTCAATCGAACGAAGAGGCGTGACCGGTGGCACGACTGTATTCAAACGAGAATATTCCGTTTCCGGTTGTTGAAGAACTGCGCAACCTCGGCCATGATGTGCTAACAGTTTTTGAAACTGGCAAAGCTGGGCAAAGCTGGCCGGATGAAAGCGTCCTTGAATTTGCCATGTTTGAAGGACGTTGCGTTCTTACCGTGAACCGTCGACATTTTGTTCGCCTTCACGGCTTGCGTCCAGACCATGCCGGCATCATTGTCTGTACGTTTGATCCCGATTTTGGGCGTTGGCGGCTCGAATCGCCGCCGAAATTAAAAAGTGCGACCGCCTTGCCGGCCAGCTCTTGCGAGTCAATCGGCCGGCCAAATAATGCTGTGCCTTATTTTAGATTCCTCTTGTCGCGGAGCGATGTAAGAATTAGAATCTGCGAACTCGATTGGGAGGCACGGGGCTGATTCCCTCGTTGTTACACACATCGTTTGGACCCCATCCGGCTTGCCGGATGGTGAATAAGGTTGAATGGCTAAAATGGAGAACAAAGACCAGCACGACCCCATCCACCTTGGTGGATGGTGAAGGAGGTTGCTTGGCCAGATCGCGAGCATGGGCTAGCTGACCAACCTTCTTCACCATCCAGCAAGCTGGATGGGGTCTAGGTTGGATTGCTTTCGTTGCTAGCTGACCAACCTTCTTCACCATCCAGCAAGCTGGATGGGGTCGCTCAAGGACTTGTGTAGAACAACGTGGGCTGATTCCACGTGGCGCCCGCGGGAACGTGGCGTTATTTGTTTGGTCCTATCTCCTTACTGGGAATGAGCTTATGTCCGCGGAACGGAAGCCGCAGACGGAATTCTCGCTCTTGGAACAGCCGCTAAAGCTCTTAACCGTGCTTGTGGCTCGTTTCCCCGTTTCCGTTATTGTTATCTCCGCGCTGCTGGTCGCTCTCTCGCTCACGGGTGCCCAACTCGGCCTGGGTTTTCGTACCAGCCGTTCCGACCTGCTCAATCCCAAAAGCGAAAACAACCGCCGCTGGACCGAATTCACCCAAGAGTTCGGCGAGCAGGATGATGTGACCGTCGTGGTGCATGGCGACGACCCCAGGGCCGTGCCCCCCATCCTCGACGAACTCGCTGCGCTACTGAATCGCCAGCCCAAACTGTTCCGCGCGATCTTTCACAAGATCGATGTCGCCAAGCTGAAGTCCAAGGGTCTTTACAACGATCAAGTCACTCTGCAATTCCTCCAGCAGATCAACGGTTTTGTCGGCCAGTCGCAGGGTCTGTTGCAAGGTGACCTCGCCTCTCTGAACGTGGGCGGGCAAATCGCCTGGTTCGCGGAGCAGATCGATCGTGGAGATCCCAGCCAACTGGCCGCCTCGCTCGGTGCCGCGCAACAGCAGCAGAGCAAGTCTCTGGAGATCCTCGGCGCGGCACTCAGCCAGTCCGGGCCGTATCAGTCGCCATTCCCGGAAATGTCTGCCCTGGCGGCCATGCAAGACGATCGACTTGGCTCCGGTTATAAGTTGCTTAACGACGGTCATGTGGGATTGCTGGCACTCTACCTGGTCAAGAATGAAAAGGCCGGCAGCTTCACCGAATACTCGGATGGTCTCACCGAGCTGCGGCAGATCGTCAGCAATATGAAAAGCCGGCACCCCGAGGCATGGGTCGGTTTGACGGGCCTCCCCGTCATGGAAAACGACGAGATGGAATCGAGCCAGACGGCCATGGCCCAGGCCGGTGTGCTTTCTTTCATCGGCGTGGGCCTGCTCTATGTGGCGGGCTTCGGTTGCGTGCGGCATCCCACGATGGCCTTGGTCGCGTTGCTGGTACCCATGGGGTGGTCGTTCGGCTATATCCTTATGACCGTGGGGCACTTGAACATTCTCAGCAGCGCGTTCGCCACGATCGTGATCGGCTTGGGAAGCGATTATGGCGTCTACCACATCGCCCAGTATTTGCGCTATCGAGGCGAGAAGATGTCGAGCTTCGACGCCTTGCTGGCAACGACCCGGAGCATCGGGCCGGGGCTGACGACAAGTGCCGTAGCCACGGCGTTGGCCTTTTATTCGATTGGCCTGAGCGATTTTCCCGGTATCGCCGAGTTGGGCATTATCGCCGGTGGCGGCATCTTGTTGTGCTGGCTGGCCGCACTTACCACGCTGCCCGCCTTGCTCCACTGGTCCGATGCCCATCGACCGACTTCACCGATACCCGCGCCGCTGGATGTCTTCGCTTGGTTCCAACCCTTGGTCCGCCGGCCGAAACTGGTGGTGGCCGGTTATGCCGTTTTCACGGTCCTGATCTGCTTCGGACTAAAGAATCTCTGGTACGATCACAATCTGCTCAATCTTCAAGCCGAAGGGCTGGAGAGCGTGAAGTTGGAGCAGAAGCTGCTCCAGAGCGATTGCGGGGCGTCGTTTGCCGTTGTGATGGCAAAGAGCCGCGAAGAATTGATGCAGCGGAAAGCGATGTATACCAATCGAGACCTTTGCCCCATGGTTGACTCGGTGGGCGAAATCGGCTCCTACGTGCCGGAGAACATGGCACTCAAACAGCCGCTGATCCAACACATCCACGAATGTCTTGCCGGCTTGCCGCCGCAGATGCCGAAAATCGCGCCTATTCCGGTCGTGCCGCCAGCCCAGTTGGACCAGTCTCTGGCAAAGCTGGAAGGCGTGATGGCGGCCATGCAGAGGCTGCCGGAAGCCCAGCAGTTACAACGCATACGCGGGCTGGTACAGAGCCTGCCGACCCAGGAGTATTACCAACGGCTGACCACGTTCCAAAACAATCTGGCGGCCGACATGCTGCAGGCTCTTTATGCCCTCCGCAGCGTGTCGAACCCCGAGCCGCCGGCCCTCACCGACTTTCCCGCCGGCCTCGTTTCGCGACTTGTTGGTCGTAACGGATATTTTTGCCTGCAAATCCATACCAAGGCCGATATCTGGAACATGACCGAGATGGAGAAGTTCGTCTACCAGTTGCGGAGCGTCGATAGCGAACTGCACAAGAAGAATCCCATGATCAATACGGCCGTGACGGGCAATCCGGTGCAAGTTTACGAATCGTCGCGCGAGATGATGTGGGGCTATGAGAAGGGCGCGTTCTACGGCGTGATCATCGTGATCGTGGTGGTCTGGCTCGACTTCCGCAACCTCCGCATGACCCTCCTGGCGCTCTTGCCGCTGGCCGCTTCAAAATTGCAGCTTTTCGGCCTGCTGGGCCTGCTGGGCATCCCACTTAATCCGGCCAACATGATTGTCTTGCCGCTGATCCTGGGAATCGGGGTCGATACGGGTGTGCAGGTCGTTCACGACTATCTCCGCGAACCGCATCCCTACCGGATGAACCGGGCCACTTCGGCGGCACTGGTGATCAATACGCTGATGAACATCGTCGGCTTCGGCGCGCTGATGATCGCCTCGCACCGCGGCCTGCACAGCCTGGGTCGCGTACTCACCCTGGGCATGGCCTGCTGCCTCTTGAGCTGCATGGTCATGCCCAGCCTCTTGCAACTGCTCCCCGATATGCGGCCGAAAAAACCCCTTGCGGTGGAGCCGCCCGCCAAAATAGACGATTCGGGAATCGATCTTGCGAGCGAGGGCGATCTATCGCGATTGCAGATCCCGGTGATCCGGCGAAGGGCTGCCTGAAAAGATCGCTGCGCCACCATGGATAGGAAGTCGCAAGAAACCCCTGCGTGCTACCGCAACGCTGCGGCGATATGGGCCACGATCCCGAACGCCCGCTTCAGATCGAACGCGGCGAAGTCGGATTCTCGCAAGACTGGCTTCAGTTGGGCCAGAATTTGCCTGGTGAGAGTTTCGTACTTTCTGGCCGACGCGTCGATGGGATCATTCCCGGGCACGGCCAGCTTGCCTCGGACGAGTTCGATCAATCGCCTGTCGCCCATGGTCAAGCGTTCTGCCCGAACGCCGTGGTCGATATCATAGAAGTCCCGAATCGCTGGCTCGCGGCGGGTCAGGGCCGCCCGCAACTTCTCGGCGTAGGTCTCGCGACACGACAACACGGGAACTTTCACGGGTGCGACCGCTGCCGCTTGGCGGAAAGGATCAACCAATAGGGCACGGGCAGGCAAGTACTCCACGGGTTCCAGGATCGGTTCACGGATGCTGAACTCGACCTTGATCGACTCGCCCTGGCCGGTCACCACGGAATTGTAGCTCAACCCCCCGATGTACTGCATCGAATTGTTGAATCCCCGCAGGGTCTCGATAACCTTGAAACAGGCCAAACGGCCCGCCAGTTTCGCCAAGTGCTCCTTCATCGGCCCGATCATCTTGCTCCGCTGGTGGCGGGATATGTCCACCGGAACCGAGAAAGCGAAATCCAAGTCCTCGCTCATGCGGTAGAAGTCACTGTGAACCTTGCTCAAACACGTCCCGCCCTTAAAGACCCACTGGGGGTTCGCGATGGCGAGCAGATCTTCCAGGACGAGAGAACAGTAGTAGTCCTTTTCAACCATTCGGGTTCCAAAGCCGGTTTCCGACTGCGTGTAGGACAACGCCTCACGAAACAAGTCAGCGTCTTCGTGATAGTTGCGGGGCTCACGACTCATCGTTGACGACTACCCCCCATCGTCGATCTACGGTGCCCCGCTTCGGCAGAGTCGGCACCCAGGGTATCAAGGCGGAAGACGGCTTGAGCTTGCCTTCCAGCTTACACAGGATGGAATCACCCACGCCTTCCCGTTCTAGCAGCTTTCCAAGTCGGCGAATTGTACTGACGTTTGCATATTGCAGGGCGACACGGACGATCTCCTCAGCCACCCCAGGTTCACTCGCCAACTCGGCGCGAATCCAGGTGTAACCCTGCGGCAGGCTGTTGAACCGCGACCAATCGTACACGGCATCCACCAATGACCGAACCCGTGAGGAGTAGACCGCGTCAATCCCATCCGGCATCTTGACGACCTCGGTCTCTCCCAACCGCCCGTCGGTCAGCTTGATGAAGGTCATGGCCGCCGAGCCGATCTTCCGCTGGCCGGTGATGCGGTTGTTGTAGACATAGAGTCGGTTCGGAATCTGGTTGTCCCAACCGTAGCGGTAGAAGGCACTGGGTCCGCAGACTTGGTATCGGCCGTCTTGGTCTTCAACGAGCATCGTCAGTGCCAGGAACTCGTCCGGGCTCCACTTCCCACCTGGTGGCAGTCGTGGGGGGACAAGGTACAGGCCCCTGCGAACCCGTGCGATCAGGCTACGGCGAGCCAGGCGGCTGAGAAGTTCTCGCTCCTGCTGGGGCGTGATGCCCATGACACTGACCAACTCGCCAGTGCAGACGGTTTGCAACCGCCGCATCTGAACGTAGGCGAAGAGCTGCGTCTCGATTTTTCCAAGGGCTATAGCCATGTGTGTACTCTGTTATCGGATAATTGCTGTTTACGCAATTAACTAATAATAGAATACACTCGGTTTGGTCAGCCGTCAACCCGCAGGCCCAAAATCGCACGCCCTTGGCCTCCAATACCGCAGATCCATCAAGCAGATGTTCTCCGTGTGGAAAACCTGTCAGAGATATGCCTGACAACCGAGTATTGAAATCGCTGCGCCACACGAAATCGCTGCGCCACCATGGACGATTTGCCGCCCATACATTATCCTAATAATCTGGCTGCGACACACTGCGGCTAGGTCACTCCACAACGGGCAACAGGCATGTCTCTACAAATTTCTGGATTCGATTTAGCCATCGTGCTGGTCTACCTTGTTGGTGTCGTCGGGCTGGGATGTCTGGCCGGTGCCCACCGCAAGAAGTCGGCCGGCGAGGGAAGCCATTATTTTTTGGCCGGCAATACGCTCGGCTGGCCGATCATCGGCCTGGCCATGTTCGCCGCCAACATATCGACCGTACACTTGGTGAGTTTCGCTGAAACGGCCTACAAGCATGGCATGGTTTTTGGCAATTTCGAGTGGATGGCCGGCTTCACGCTCATCCTGCTGTCGTTGTTTTTCGCGCCGCTCTACCTCCGCTCGCGAGTGGCTACGTTGCCCGATTTCCTGGAACGTCGCTTCAATCGCCACTGTCGCGACTGGCTGACGGTGATCTCGCTCTTCTCGGCAATTGTAATCCACATTGGCGTCGCGCTCTGGACGGCCGCCCTCGTGCTCTGCGGCATCCTCGGCATCAAGTCGGGAGCAACAATCCTCGGCATCGATCCGATGCTGTTCTTCATCATCGTACTCGGCGTTCTCACCGGCATCTATACCATGATCGGCGGCCTGCTGGCCGTGGTCTGGACCGAGAGCATTCAGACCGTGCTGCTTCTGATCGGTGCAGTCTGCATCACGGTCGTGGGATATCATTATGTAGGCGGATGGGATCAGTTGAAGGCAACGCTGGCCACCTGTCCGCATCCGCTGGCCGCGGCGACCGATCCAAAGATCGCTTGCAACTGGTCAACCGGAAACTTCCTCTCGATGCTTCGCAGCCCATCGGATCCGAGCAAACAGCCCTGGCTGGGGATCTTGCTGGGCTACCCGGTGATCGGCATCTGGTACTGGTGCTGCGACCAGACGATCGTGCAGCGGGTGCTGGCCGCGAAGGACGACAAGAGTGCCCGCCTCGGCCCTCTTTTTTGCGCCTTCCTGAAGATCCTGCCGGTCTTCCTTTTCGTGCTTCCGGGAGTGTTTTGCGTGGCCTTGGTGCAGCAGCACAGCCCCGTCTTCCATGGTGAATCGCCCACGGAAGCGAAGTTTGCCTATACCTTCATGGTCACGCACATGTTGCCCTGGGGCCTCAAGGGCTTGGTCACGGCCGCCATGCTCGCCGCCGCCATGCAGACCTGTTCGGCCGCCTTGAACTCGGCTGCCACGCTCTTTGCCTACGACGTCGTGCAGCGATACCGGCCCAAGACGAGTGATCACCAATTGGTTCTCGTGGGGAAGATCACCACGGTCATCGGCACGATCCTGGCCATTATTTCCTCGCCCATCTTCGGGCAGAAAGATACGGTCTTCCAGGCCCTCACGGACATCATTTGCTATATCGCGCCCCCGGTAACTGCGGTCTTCCTCTTCGGAGTGTTCTGGAAACGGACTTCCGGTCGAGCCGCTTTCCTTTCCCTGGTGATTGGAAACCTTATCGGCGTCACGATCTTCTTTGTCGATCTGTTCAAGGAGAAAACGGGTTGGATAGCCGTCTTGGATTGGCATCAACAAATCTCAGGAGGCATTGAACTCACTTCGATGATGGCCTCGTTCTACCTCTTTGTTCTCTGTAGCGGAATCTTGGTTGTCGTTTCGTACCTTTACCCAGAGGAACTGAAACCAGAAGCAAAACCCTTGGTTTGGGACAACTGGTTGGAGCCTTTGCGGCGTACGTCGATCGGCCGAGGTCTGGGCGATTATCGCATCCTTTCGCTTATTGTGTTCCTGACGTTCATTGCTCTCTATCTATTTTTTGGTCATGTCCCCACCGCAGCCCAGTAACCCCGGCAAGGTCTATCTCGTCGGCGCCGGGCCGGGTGATCCTGAGCTAATCACGATCCGCGGGCAGAAAACCCTTGCCCTCGCCGATCTGGTACTCTACGATTACTTGGTTAATGCTGAGTTGTTGCAACATACCCGGGGAGAGGCTGAATTGGTCAGCCTGGGTCATGCGCACGGCGGTCGAGGAATGACGCAGGAAGAAGTGAACCGGCGGATGATCGCCGCCGCTCGGGAAGGCAAGACGGTGGTGCGGCTGAAAAGCGGTGATCCGAACCTTTTCGGCCGCGGTGCCGAGGAAATTGGCGAACTGATTGCCGCCGGAGTCCCCTACGAAGTGGTGCCCGGAGTAACCGCCGCCCTGGCTGCGGCCAGCCATGCCGGTATCGCGTTGACGCATCGCGAACATGCCTCGGCCGTGGCCTTGATAACCGGTCATCAACGCAGCGACCAGGGATCCTTGGAACTTGATTATAATGCTTTGGCCCACTTTCCCGGTACTCTCGTGTTTTATATGGGGATGACGACCGCTCGGCAATGGAGTCAGGCCCTCGTGGGGCATGGAAGGTCGCCCGATACGCCGGTGGCGATCGTGCGGCGGGTGACCTGGCCCGATCAACAGGTGTTTCGCTGTACGTTGGCCCGTGTGGCCGATGTGATTGAACAGGGCCGCTTGCGCCCACCGGCCGTGATTATTGTAGGTCAAGTGGCAAGTGCTTAGGACCGGCGCAGAAATAACTGTCGCAAGAAAAGTAGCAGGCACACTCCGTGTGCCGTCTGCCCCCCGCTCGGCGAGTGGGCAAAACACGACAGTTATTTTTGGACGGGTTCTCAACTCAAATGGAGTTCTCAACATGGCATCAACTTCTGAAACCACGGGCATGCTCATCGTCTGTCACGGCAGTCCTTTGCGCACGGCCAATGAAGGCTTTATCGCCATGGTGGACCGGATCGCGGAACGGCTGGGCATGAGCGATGTCCTCCCTGCCTTCTATGCCCAGGTGCGGCCGAACCTCCAGGACCAGATTGCCGAATTGGCCTCGCGCGGGGTCAACCGCATCGTGGTCATGCCCTACTTTCTTTTCCAAGGCAAGCACGTTGGCGTCGATATTCCAAACATCCTGGCCCAATGCCACGAATGGTTTCCCAGCGTGACCTTGGAGCTGATGCCGACGCTGGAAAACGATCCAGCCGTTGAGACCGCCGTCGTCGAGCGGCTCATGCAGGGAAACCTGGAGAACCGCGTCCTGAACGAGAACGCCAAGAACCTTCTCTCAACGGTCGTGGAATCCAAAAGCTAGGGTCCTAAGCCTACAATTATTCGTGTTCCGCAGCTAGAACCGGTAGGGCTGAGAAAGCCTATGCCAGCCGTTGCGGCGCGATTTCGGTATCGTGCTGAAGATGCCGCACACCCGACAGCCAGAGCAGGCCGCCAATGGCCAGGAATACCGAAACCACGGCGAAGCCAACCGACATGCTCCAGTAACCCGACACCGCACCGATGATTGGGGGCGAGATCACGTCGCCTAGCACGTGAATCACCAGGATATTCACGGCAAATCCGGCAGGCCGCATCACGGGATGGACCACGTTGGCCAGGATCGCATTCGTCGGTCCGGTGTTGACGAACATGAAAAAAACGGCTGCAAAGATCATGTACCATGCCCAGGGAAACGGCACGACCAAAAACAGCAACACGCAAGGCGCACTGAGCAGCAGCCCCGCCCCGGAAACCAGGAAATACGACCCCCGCAGCCGCGGGCGCAGCCAGTCGCCCAGGAAGCCGCCGGTTAGGGTTCCGCCCAGCCCTGCCAGGGCAACGATGATGCCGAATACGGTTCGCGGCTCGATCCCAAATAGATAGGGAACCTGCTGCGTTTGCAAATAGTCGGGAATCCACCAAGCCAAGGCACCCATGCCGAAGGACATCGCCGTCATCCCCAGCGTATTAAGCACGAATGAGGGCGTCTGGAGTAGGATGCGGTAATCGCGCCACGCCATCCGCTTTTGCGTGGAGACCGCGTCGGCCGCTCCCGTGGGCAGCTCGCGCATCAAGAGCGATAGAATCCCCAGGATCAAACCCGGGATCACGACGACAAAGAATGCCCACCGCCAACTCTCGCGAGCCGGATCCAGTTTCGCAACAAAGCCGCCCAAGGCATAGCCCAATGCGCCGCCCACGGGCATAGCCACGTAAAACAGCGAGAGGATTTTTCCCCGCTTGGCGACGGGGAAGCAATCGGAAAGGATCGTCGGCGCCAGCGGACCGTAGGCTCCTTCGCCCACACCCACGAAGCATCGCGTCAGCAGCAGCATTAGGAAGCAGGCGGCCAACCCGCCGGCCCCCGTAGCCAGGCTCCAGACGAGTACGCCTGCCGCAATCAGTTTCCATTTCACCCGCGGCCAGCGCGAGGCAAGAGCACCGAAGAATGGCGCGGTGAGCATGTACGATACCAGGAACGCCGAGGCCAGCGACCCCGATTGGGTTCGCGCCGCGGGCCCGTCGGGATCCTGAGGGAAAAACGCATTGCGTATCTCCGGCTCCACCCCCGCCAGCACCTGACGGTCGATGTAATTGAAAAGGTTTATCGCCAGCAATAATCCCAAAGCCATGCGCGCCCCGGGAATCATCCGGGACGACCCGCTTGAAGGTTCCGGCAGATCGGAAAAAGCCTGGGGAGATTTAACCGGGGGTGTCATTACTTAGTTTCTTTTGCAACCTTGCCCGTGGCTGCCCACTCCACTCCCCGGGCGATGATCGTGGCCACCTCGGGCGTGGCAAGGGCTTTGGCGTCGTGGCCAAAGGCATTGTGGACCACGCGGCCTTGGCCGTAGGGCAGCCAAAAGACCAGCGGCTCGGTTTTCTTGCTCCAGTCGGAATAGGTCTCGACGAGTACGTTGATCGGTTCCGTGCCTTGAAGTTTGGCGTACAACTCATCGTCGACTTGAAAATCTTTTAGACCCACGGTGATCGGGTGCTTCTCGTCGGCGATCTTGGCGGAAAAAACATTACGCGGCCCGTGGCCCGACTTGCCCATCACCCAATGTCGCCCACACAGTTTGCCGAACTCGTCCCACTTGGGAAACGACGCGCTGGCCAGGTGCTGCACGAAAAACCCCTTGCCGCTGCGGACAAAATCCAAGAGGCCCTTCTGGGCCGCATCGCTCAAAGGGGCCGTGCGATTGAAGCGGTTCAGCACCAGGACATCGTAGGTATGCAATATCTTGGCCGATTCCAGTGGTTCGAGATTTTCGGACACCGTTACGTAAAACTTGCCGCTATCCACGAGAATCTTGCGGACCGCCGCCGTCGTCTCTTTCCAGGGATGTGCGTCCACGTCGTCGCCGGTGATCAGCAAGACCCTGATTTTCGCAGATGCCTCTTCTGCGCGAACCTGGAAACTCCAGGTAAGGAGGGATAAGCCCGCTAGGGCCACAATCAATAGGAAACGTCGCATGGTGAGATCCTTTTCTTGTAGGTAGGACAGGTTTTCAACCTGTCACGTTGGAAAACCTCCATCCTAGCGAAAGAAATTGCCGTGTCAATCTCACAAATCGCACATCCGCCACAACCTTCCTGGCTTGCGCATTCAGCGGACTCCGTAAACTAACGGTAATCCTCAAGATCGCTACTATCCGAACCGATAACACCGGCAGGTCGAAAAATCCGTCACACGCGTCGTGTGCGATTTACGCGATTTCCCAATGCAAAGGTCACCCTGATGCCCACCACAAACGCCAAAAATGGCTCGGCAATCGAATCCCGAGCGGCCCAAGAGCCAACGTCCCGTGACTCTGCCCATCGTTCCACCCCAGACTTATTCCAGGACGAAGACATCCTTCTTGCTCAAATCCCCGATCTTGACTCAAAGCCCACACCCAAGGTACTGGAAAAACTCAACGGCCGCATCATTAGCCAGTCGCTATCGATCAAGCTGGTTTTTGGCGTAGGGCTTGGACTCGTGGTCGGGGCGATCCTACCGTTCGTCTTTGGCAAGGCCAGTCGGCCCAATCCAGCGGTTGCGGAACTTCCCGCATGGTCCGGTTCCGCAGCCACCGCCCGCGACACCACGCAGGCCACGGCACCGACATGGTCAGCTCCGCCAACGGCCCCTGCTACTGGGGCTGCTCCACTGCCGACCGTGTCCGCCCCGGCTATCCTCTCGCCCCAGCCGCCCCAGGTTAGCGATACGCGGCCGACCGCCCTGACCAATCCGGCCTGGTCGCAACCGCGACCATCGGTTACTTTGATGCCTGCCATAACACCTCCACCGTCGAACATGAATTCGCCTGTCAGCGCGTATCCGCCCGACAATCGTGCCGACAATCGCGGCTTCGACCGTCCCGTGGATCCGCGAAATTTGCAGGCCGACCAGCGCAATAATCCGGCTGCCCAGGATCGCAATTACGACACGCGGTATGACTACCGTGGGAACCCCATCGAGACCGCGTCGCCCCGTCGCGACGTTCCGCCCACCGGATATCCTCGCGACACTCGTTACGACAACGGCAGCAGCCCCTACCCGACGGCCTCGGGTTCAGGCAGCCCGTTAATGCCGTCGGGCGCGCCAGGCCCAACCTCCACCTATCGTGACCCGCAAATCTCGGAGCCGGGCGTTGCACGGTTTGAAGGTACGATTTCCACACCTCCTGTCAGGACGAGCTATGACCGCACTGGATCGAGCAATAATTAAGGCATTTCACCGCCCCTCGTCGCCATCGGGTAGTGCGGTTGCGGAATCGCCGCCGGTGGCGGCACCGCGTGTCGCGGAGAGTCCCGCAGTGCCGCTTTCCCAGGCCCTGGCCGAGTTGGCCGCCACATCGGCAGCTACGTCGGCCGCTAGGTCGGCAGCTAAATCGGCAGCTAAATCGGTGGCTAAATCTGCGGTTACGTCTGCGGCCACGTCTGCGGCCACGTCTGCGGTTACGTCTGCGGTTGCGTCTGCGGTTGCGTCCGAGGCCACGTCTGCGAAGCTCCCCTCGCCCTCCGGGAGAGGGGCAGGGGGTGGGGGTAGTTTACATTCAACTGCCGCCGAATCAACCGCAGCTCCGGTCGGTCCGTCGATTGCGGCCTTGTTGGATCAGGCATTTCGAGCGACAACGGTCACTCCTGAAACCCCGTCGTCGGTCGAGATCGCCAAAACCACCTCCGCGCCGACCGGCGCGACCGTTGCACCGTTGACATCACCTCCCACACGCGCCGTCACAATCTCGCGTGAGCCGGACGAGACTCCGTGGCGTCCGCTGTTGCAAGTGGACCGCGTGGTTTGGCCGAACATTTTCAGCCGGCTGCAGACCACCGCTCCAGCGGCCATCCAGCAGATGACCGACAGCCTGCTGTCAATCTGCGCGTCGGGGAGTAATATCCTGGGCCTGGCGAGCTGCGCCAGTGGCGAAGGCGTCACCACGCTCCTGTTGGCTGCCGCTCGAAAGCTCCTCAGCCAAGGCCGGAAAGTCGTGCTGGTGGACGCCAACTGGAACAACCCACAATTGGCACAAAGCCTTGGGCTGTTGCCGCAAATCGGCTGGGAAGAGACTCTTGGCGGCGGCCTGCCGCTGGAAGAAGTCGTGATCGAATCGATCGCCGACGGCCTGGCGATTTTGCCGGTCCGCGAGCCATCGGCGAACACGATCGCGCAATCACAAATTGCAGCCAGCTTCGACATTCTCGCCCGAGAATTCGATGTTGTCCTCGTCGATCTCGGTTCGCTGGACCAGGTCGAGGACGAAGACGCTTTTTCGTACGGCGCGGCCGCACGGATGGATGCCGTGATCCTCGTGCAAAATGTTCGCGTCACGACCCCCAATCGGTTGGCCAAGGTCCGCCAGCGCCTGGCCACTTCAAACTTGCGTTATGTGGGAACCATCCAGAACTTTGTCGCCGGGTAAGACAGCATGTATGAATCGTATTGGCAGCTTGACCAGAAGCCGTTTGAAAACACCGCCGATCCGCAGTTCTATTTCCCCGCCGAAACGCACCAGGCAGCTCTGCTGAAACTGCGCTATGCCGTGGAAAACCGTCGGGGCGGCGTCCTGTTGTCTGGCGCAGCCGGCACGGGCAAGACGTTCATTCTTTCCATGCTCCGCGAAGCGTTGGGGGAGACCTATACTCCCTTCATCCACTTGGTCTATCCGCAGATGGAGCCGGCCGAACTGTTGGCCTATTTGGCGGATGAGTTCGACGGCGGTGGCAACGCGGGCTTCGCGGTGCATGAAAGCATCCGGCGGATCCAAGGGGCCTTGCGGAAAAACGTCGAAAAAGGGAGGCATGCGGTGGTGGTCATCGACGAAGCCCACCTCCTGGAAAACAGCCGGATACTGGAAACGCTGCGGATGCTGTTGAACTTCGGACCTCACGGCAAGAGCGGCATGACGCTACTGCTCGTCGGGCAGCCCGGCATTTTGCCACTCTTGGATCGCACGCCGCAACTAGAGGAGCGATTGGGCGTAAAGTGCCTCTTGCGACCCTTCACGGCCAACGAGACGGGCCAGTACACAGCCCATCGCTTGCAGGTGGCCGGTGCCACGCGGCCGATTGTTGCGGCCGATGCCGTGCCCACGCTCTTTGAGCTTACGCACGGCATCGCCCGACAGGTCAACCGGCTCTGTGACCTAGCACTGCTCGTCGGTTTTGCCGAGGAGCAGCAAACGCTATCCGCCGCCCACTTCGAGGCCGTCTGCCGTGAACTCGTGGCCGTGGTGCCGGAGTAACCTACGGCTTCTTCACTTAAATTGGCCGCAATGACTTAGACGTTTCATCAGCCCAGGCCGGGGGTGAGGGCATTAGGGATTCAGAAAATCAATTTTCCTATCCTTTTCTGCTCAACAGCCTCGATGCCGCCTGGGGGGGGTACCTGCCGATCTGGTAGAGCGTCTGCCGCTCCAGCGTCCGCTCGCTCCCGTTCAGTCCGAGAATCCGAACGGTCGCCTCGCCAATGGGAGTCTGCGATTGGATCAGCAGCCCCTGCAATGTGAAGTGATCGCCCCAGTAGTCGGTGCGCGGATTAAACAGCCGCGTCAACTCACCGGTGCTCGACGCAATCGAAGCGATGTCGCTGCCCTTTGCCCGATTACAGCTCGGTACCCTTTGACTTGGTCTCGCCGGGGAGCAGCTCACCGCGGGGGGTACGAAGAATGCAGGGAGCGGGCGAAGGAGTGGAGGGAAATCGCAGCCGTTGGTCGCGATGACGGCGAACTAGATCAGTTCACGGAAGTCCCAATGGGTTACATGCAGTCTGCGTGACCGATTTCGGGATTATTCGCTCGAACCGGCGACGAGATATTCGCCTGCCTGTTTGGTCATCCAAAACAACAAGGTCAAGGTGCTGCCCGTCAGGGAATGACACAAGCATGCGGATCGGCATCGTTGGAGCCTCAGGATGAGCGATACTCATTTCCCGCCCAATAAGATCCCAGTCAAGCAGTTCCGACGAATTTACGCAAACCTTTCCACCCGCATGGAAATCTATGGTTCCATTGCGATTATGAGTATCAATCAGCCTCCACTTCCCTGTAATTTCAGTGCTCTGCTTGCTGCATCCTCCCACGGATACCAGCACAATCAGCAGGAACAACAAGCACTTCATGGGATTACTTCTAACCGTTCATTTGCGACCGTCAGCAGAAACACAAGAGACAAGGAATGAATGATCGGCTTATTCGACTGATGATGGAGGCATTACTCGATGTGGTGGAAGAACCGCGACCTGCGCGCCGTTCCGTACTGCGACGGAAATGGCCGTGGGCACCATTGCGCTGCGGCCGATTGCCGACGTTCACTTAATCGAGTTGGCGATCTTGGAGAACACGCTGCTCGCGTTGTCGCCAATCGTCGTGACGGCCGCGAGGCACACGACGATGATCAGTGATAGCATGACGGCATACTCAACGGCGGTAGGGCCATCCTCAGCAGCGAGGAAATGGGGTACTTTTGCTACAAGACCTTTCATGATAAGCCACAAAACAAGGCGGTCGGTAACGCATTTACACTTTGGTCACCGCTCACTATATGAACTATAGTTCTTTCCCGGCCTAAAACAAGCAGATGATGCAGTTGGTGGCTGTTATTCAGAGATAAAATGGGCAGGAGTATCGGGGGTACCGGTTCTATTCAGGAGCCGCTAGCCACTGTAGTTAGAGCCTTGATCTTCAGGAAATCAAGATTCCGCCAGTTGATGACAATGAAGTCGACCAGCGGCGGCATGTGGCTCACGCTGCCTTCTTGAAATTGGCATCGCGAGAGGCGCGAACCACCCACGTCGTCCGGCGATGGGAACCGGGATCGACCGCCCCGGACTGAGGGAGTGCGGTCCGCGCGGCACCATGTCGGACCGAAGAGGATGACGTGCCTCTGCTGTCCCAAACAGAGATGCTCGCCTTGGTCCGCGTGATCTTCTTGCCGAGCGTTGAGATCCAGAGGACTATGAAGTCGTGGTAGCAGTGTTCACAGTGCATGGGTCGTAGCAACAACAATTCGAGAAGAAATCCTTTCCAACCCTCGACCTCGCGCAAGTAACCCTTCTCGGTCCAACAGTGGGGGCACTTCATCTCGTCACCTTTCGGTTTCCGTGATCGCGGCCCGATGAACCATGCTGGAACATTACCTGGCTGCGATTCGTTGGCTAGCCATTAGCTTTCATCGTAATCGCGAAAAAGACGAATTTAACATAAAAACCGCTAAATCAGCGCGAAAGCGTACAATCCGCATAACGAATGATAAGATATGACGATTGGGCAGGATGTTCGCGAGTACTTCCTTGTCAACTGCTCACTGGTGGGGAACGGCCAGTTATCGACCCCATCAAGGTAACCATTTGAAAGCCGGGTTCGGCGCAACTATAATATGTGGGACTAGCGAGTAGGTCGGATGCCTAGAGCCGTACGCTTCTCTATCTATCCACGTAGGAAAATCAACGCCAATGAGCAGAACAACAAGACATTCTCTCGTAGCCTTCGCCATAGCCTTGCTGATGGCTCCGATGGCCGCGCTCCACGCCGCCGATGAGCCAGCCGTCAACTTGCTGAAGGCCAAACCGGAAGCGATCGAGGCATGGAAAGATATGCGATTCGGCATGTTCATCTGCTGGGGTCCAGTATCCTTGACCGGGAGGGAAATCGGCTGGTCGCGAGGTAATCCCACGCCCATCGCGGAATACGATAACCTTTACAAGAAATGGAATCCCGATAAGTTCGACGCTCGCGAGTGGGTCAAGGTCGCCAAGGAAACTGGCGCGTTGTACATCGTCTTTCTGCTCAAGCATCACGATGGTTTCTGTCTCTGGGATACGAAGCAAACCGATTACAACATTATGAATGGCCCATTCAAGCGGGACGTGACCAAAGAACTGGCGGCTGCGTGCCGGGAACAGGGCATCGGTTTCTTTCCGTATTACTCGACGTGCGACTGGCATCATCCGGACTTCCCGCTCACCAGTCCGGGCGGCAAGGTGAAACGCTCCGTCGTCAATCTCGACCGTTACAATGATTACCTCGAAGCCCAGGTCAAGGAGTTGATTACCGGCTACGGTCCGCTCGTGGGTATCTGGTTCGACGTGCCCCAGTGCTTCGACCGTGCCCGCGGGGAACGCGTGATCCGCTTTGTTCGTTCGCTTCAGCCCGACATCCTCGTGAACAATCGCACCGGTGCGGCCGGCGATTTCGACACGCCGGAACAACACGTCGGGCGTTGTCAATTCGATCGGCCGTGGGAAAGCTGTATCACGCTGGGCTCCCAATGGACGTGGAAGCCTGACGACGAACTCAAACCACACACGGATGCCATCCAGATGCTCGTTACCTGTGCCACCGGCGACGGAAATCTGGCATTGAACACCAACCCGATGCCCAATGGCCGGATCGAGCCGCGACAGGTGGAACAATTTCAAAAGATCGGCCAATGGCTTCAGAAATACGGCGAGAGCATCTACGGCACTCGCGGCGGACCGTTCGTGGCGCCAGACATGGGCAAGCGGAGTTTCAACCTGGACCTTACCCGGTTTGCGATGCCTGGCGGCCGCTGGTGGGGCGGGAGCACGCGCAAGGGCAATACCGTCTATCTGCACATACTCCGTTGGCCGAGCGACACGATCATACTGCCGGCCATTCCGCGCAAGATCCTTAAGACCAGTGTACTGACCGGCGGCGAAGCGACCGTGAAACAGACCGAAAATGGTATTGAGGTGAGCGTGCCCGCCACCCAGCGCAAGACAATCGACACCATTGTGAAACTTGAACTCGACGGCCCGGCAGCGGGCCTCGCGAAATCACCATGACTCCACGCGAACGAGTCCTTACGGCGTTCAGCCATGTCGAACCAGATCGCGTGCCTCGCTGGTGCGGCGCGTCGCCGGAATTTCTCGCCAAGGCGCGCCGGCAAATGGATCTGCCGGACAACGAAAGTTTTTTCGTGCGGATCGGCGACGATTTCCGCCGTGTCTTCGCCCGATACGCCGGTCCAGAACATTCGCTTTCGCCGGGGGTCGTGTACCGCACTATTTTCGGCATCGACCGTGCGGGGCACGGCTATGGCCAGCCGTTGAGCCACCCGTTGGCCAACGCCACGCTCCAACAAGTTCACGATTATCCCTGGCCCGATCCGAATTGGCAGGATGTTTCGCAGATCCGCGTCGACTCGCTCGGTTGGAACCGGCAATACGCCATTCTTGGCGGCGATTGGTCGCCGTTCTGGCACGACGCGATTGATCTGCTCGGCATGGAGACGTTCTGTCTTAAGATGTACGATGAACCGGAACTAGTGGACGCGCTGTTGCAGCATCTTGTGGACTACTACGCGGCAGTCAGCCAACGCATATTCGACGCTGCCGCCGACGCGATCGACATCTTCTTCATCGGCAACGATTTTGGCGGCCAGACCGGCCCGCTGCTCAGCCCCGCGCAGTTTGTCCGCTACATCCTGCCACATGTGAGACGACTGATCGACCTTGGCCACGCTTACAAGCTGAAGGTGCAGTTGCATTGCTGTGGCGGCTTCGAGCCATTGATTCCGGCGATGATCGAGGCAGGTCTCGACGGCCTGCACGCGATCCAGCCGTGCTGTAGCGGCATGGACCTCGTGACGTTGAAAGCGAACTACGGCTGCAAGATTCTCTTCAACGGCGCGATTGATTCACATCACGTGTTGATCGAAGGATCGCCGGAGACGGTGCGACAGCGCACGCGCGAGGTGCTGGCGATCATGGCACCCGGCGGTGGCTATATCGCCGGGGCGAGCCACGACTACATTCTCGAAGAGACGCCGGTGGAGAACGTCGTGGCGATGTTTGACGCCGTGGCTGAGTTCGGGCTACGATAGTATGAGTAATTCCGGGGAAACATGACTAGGCACATGCGGCACATCATGTTCGGACTGCTCAGCGGGATACTGATCGCTACAACAGTGCGCGGTGCGGCCGATCCGGTCACGATACGCGAAGTGTACTGGCAGGTGTTGCCGGTCGGTTGGGTGTACGCCGACCACGCTGGCCGGCCTTGGTTCCCCACCGTCAACGGCGATGTGGCGCTGAGCGCCGGCCGAGAAACGGGGCAGCTCGCCGCAGATCAGATCCTGCTCTTGGGCGACCGGGCCGGCCGAATATGGGTCAATCAACGTTACCGGAGCAATCCGCCCACCAGGTACTTCGACGGTAAGAGTTGGCACGACACCGGCATCCAGGCCCGCGGGGCGTTTGAGGATTCTACCGGGCGCGTGTTCCTGGCCGACGTGACCCATGTTCACGTCCTCGACGGCGCGACGTGGTCTAAACAGCAAGTGTTCCAGCAACGGAGGGCCGCCGATGGACATTTTGCCGAAGACTCCCAGGGTCGGGTCTGGTTCTGGGCGGTGGCCTACCACGGCGGCCACTGGGGAGAATATCCGGGCACGCGAGGCATCTGGTGCTACGATCGCGGCAAGTGGATGAACTACAATCAGGACTCCGGATTGGCGGTCGAGGACATCGCGGCTCTGGTCCCGCTGTCGGACGACCGGTTCCTAGTCCTCGGGACCCTGGACAAGAAGGCGAACAAGAACCAGTGCGTCGGCTGGAGTCCGTCGCAAAAACCGATCGCCGGTGTGCAGGACTTTTTCAGCCTGAAGCCATCGGGGCGCATCCGCTACCTGGGAGTCGATCTCGACAGCCTGCACCACTTCGATGCCGAGGGGCTGAAAGTGGACGACGCCGTTTCCTTCGATACCCGCGGCCGCGTGGTGGTTTTACCCCGGGGTGCGGCGAAGGTGCTCTCCAAAGCAGAGGCGGAGCGCGCCGCACAGTTGCCGGTCGGTCTTTATGAGAACCGGGGCCGCATTTTGGGCCGCTTGAGCGAGATCCCGCCCACCGCTCCGTGCCAGCCCGGCGAGGCAATCTGCCGTGACCGACTGGGCCGCATCTATTTCCGCTACCACGACCGGGTGGGAGTGGTGTGGCCGAAGTTTGAGAAGCCCGGCGACATGGTCCGTCTACAGAGTGATTCCGCGCAGGTCCAACCGCTCTTCCAGACGCGCGACGGAACGATCTGGGGCATGCCGCGCGGCATTGAACGGGATCTGTGGGGCAAGCCGCGGGACGAGCAGGTCTCATTGGTATGCTGGGACGGACGTCGTTGGGAGGACACTCCGGTGAAAACGCTGCCGCATCCGCGCTGGACCGCCCACCCGACGCCGCCATGGGACCGCTGGGCGCGGTCGCCGCTGTTCTTGTCGGGAGGCGACACGGTGCTGGCCGTCGTTGTGCGTGACATCTATCAGGACATGCAGGCCGCGGCCAAGGGCAAGGAACTCGACGATTGGCGGCAGATCGAGCGCACGGGCCGCGAGCAGAGCGGCGTGGGCGGGAAGACAACATGGTACGAGGCTTGGATGTACGACGGAGGCAATTGGTCTGGGCCCGAGAAGTTGCCCACGCTAATCGAAAAGCGGTGGGCCGTGCTCGCGGAGAAGTACCAGCAGCCGGCGAGGCGCGGCGAGTGGTTGGCGGTGCAGGGAGACGGCCACAAGCGGCTATGGGTGGCCTACGATTCGACCGTATCGGCTCTGGACCAAGACGGCGTCAAACAGTGGACGGTTCCGAACGACTCACAGCAAGCTGCCGGGTATTACCAGTTCTGTCGCCTGCCCGATGGAAGGATGCTGTTGAGCGCACACCTCAAGGGTTTATGGGCACTGAGCGTGACGGACGGAAAGATCGTAGCCGAGAAGTTCTCGGCACCCGAGTGCAATATGCCATATTATCGCTTGCAGTCGCCGGCCGCGTTTGTTGCGCGGGACAAGTCGCTCTGGATGACCAGCGGTGACTACTTGGTCTGGCGATTTCGCGATGGGCGATGGGAACAACGGAAAGACTTGGCTTTCTTCCTTTTCGAGGACGGCGACGGCTCGTTATGGTTCCGTCCGGGAGAAGAATCCAAGTTCGGCCCCACTCGCGGCTACCGGTTGGTCAAGGGAAACCAGACCACGACATTCCCTTGGCCAGCGGAGTATGAGTTCGGGGACCTGACGCCGACCCATGATGGCCGGCTGCTGGCAGCATGTGGGTACTGGATCGTACAACTGGACAAGGCCGACGAATCGCAGAAGAGGCCGATCACCAAAGCTCGCATCGCAGATCGTTACTTGGGAGGCTCGCGGGTGTTCGTAGCGGATGACGGCACCGTCTTCGCCAATACGTACCTTGGAAAGTGAAAGGACCGATCCGCACTTCGACCATCACGTCCCGGAGGAAGATAACCCACTCCTGTTCGACGCCGATGTGATGTTCCTGGACGCCAACACTTGGCATCCGGCGGAGCAGTCCCGGCATCAGTCGGTCCTGGGCAACCTTCGCCTGATCGACAAGTGGCGGCCGAAACGGGCCTACATGACCCATTACAGCGGCTACGAGGACCGTGAACATGCGAATGATCCGGTCAGCGGCCCGCTGGACGCAGCAAGATTCCGCGACGAACTGTGCCGCGTGGCAAATGGTCGCAACATCCGTCCTGCGGAGCACGGGATGGTCCTGGGTGACACGGTGCCTTGGCCGGAGTAGAATGTTCCTGTGACCCCTCAATCGCACCGACATGGAGACTTGCAAATGAATCGCGTGTTCTGTTACTGCTTGGCAATAATGTTGTTCGCCCCCGAGGTCTTCGCAGGCGATCCGGACCCCAGTGGGCATCGCTGGCCCGCAGAGAAGGCGTGGCAGTGGTACAAGCAGCAGCCCTGGCTCTGCGGCTTCAATTACATTCCCGCCACGGCGATCAACTACACGGAGATGTGGCAGAAGGAGACGTTCGACCCCAAGACGATTGACGAGGAACTGGCACTGGCCGAACAGGTGCGATTCAACTCGCTGCGGTGCGTCCTCCAGTACTTGGTGTGGGAGCACGACCCGGACGGTTTCAAACAGCGGATGGATCAATTCCTGACCATTTGCCACAAACACGGCATCCGCGTGGTATTTTGCCTCTTCGATGATTGCGTCTTCGGACCGAAGCACGATCCTTACCTGGGAAAGCAGGCCGACATGGTTCCCGGTTGGTATGCCCATGACTGGTCTCCAAGCCCCGGTTGGTCGCGGGTCAAGGACACCAAGACCTGGCCCAAACTCCAGGATTACGTCCGGGACGTTCTCTCGCGGTTCAAGGACGATCCACGGGTGCTGATATGGGATCTCTACAACGAGCCGACCAGCGGGATCGGGGATGCGACTTTGCCATTGCTGATGAAAGTTGTTGATTGGGCGCGGCTGGTCAATCCATCGCAGCCGTTGACCGTGGGAGTGTGGAGCGAGAACCGGCAGATCAACGACCTTGCGATCAGTCGATCCGATGTCATTACTTTCCATCGGTACTCGAACGCTTCGCAGCTTGAGGAGATCATCCATACGCTGGAAAAGCATGGCCGACCGTTGATTTGCACGGAATGGCTCAAACGCGACTGGGGCTTGGTCGGCGATCAGTTGCCTGTGTTCGCACGTCATCGCGTGGGTTGCCTACACTGGGGACTGGTGAACGGCAAGACCCAGACGCAGTATCCCTGGGGTTCCAAGGCGGGTGCCCCAGAGCCCAAGGTCTGGCAGCACGACCTGTTTCGCAAGGACCGCACACCCTACGATCCCCGCGAGATCGAATTGTTCAAGCAGGCCCTCGCCCGGAGCCAGGCCCAAAACGCCACCAACGGCGAAGGAAAGCCACAAGTAGGGGCAAGAGATACAACGCGATCCATGCGATATCCGCCCAATGAGGCGGCCATGGCCTGGTCCTCAAAACCTCCGGCCGATTGTCCGTTTGATAAATCCACGGACCTCAACGGCATCGCCTTCACCGGTCGGCACAAGGAATACACCACCGCGGACACTTGGTATCCAACCTGGGCATCCGACGGCAACTTGTATTCGCCGTTTACCGACGGCGCGGTAAACGAAGTCCGGTGTCATTCCGGACCAAGGGACTGGGTGACCGGAAACGCGAGGATTGAGGGCGATGATCCGCTCAATCTGAAAATTGTCCCGCTCGGCGTACATAAAGCACCTGCCACTCCCTACGGCGGGCGTTATCCATGCGGCAGTTTGGTCCACAACGGTATCTGGTATTACGGGACTTACTGCCTGGATTGGTACAAGTACCCATGGGACGTCATGGGTCCATTCGTCGGGTTTCGCATCTCGCGCGACGAAGGGCGAACCTGGGAAGACAAGTTCTGCACGCCGGAGAAGCCTCTGTTCGGGGAGGCGATCAAGCGTCTCGATCCGCACGCAGTCGTGCCGCAGAAGCCCGGCCCGAATGTTTCCGCCGACCAGTTTCGCAACATGCCCAAGGTGAAAATGGGATCGCCCCACTTCGTTGACTTCGGCAAGAACATGGAGCATTCACACGACGGAAAAGCCTACCTCACAGGACATGGAACGACGCAGTCGGAGGCTACCTGTAGTTGGATCTCCGGTGACCAGGTCTATCTCGCCCGTGTAACGCCCAGCCCAGAAAACGTCAACGATGTGACAAAGTACGAGTTTTTTGCCGGGCACGATGCCCAAGGGCAGCC
>Ga0194056_10000347_pt1 | contig 24973 bp, 15 predicted proteins | sample SepL4413m_MetaG_FD_155458 | JGI IMG/M metagenome (GOLD analysis project Ga0194056, IMG submission 155458) | Anoxic zone freshwater microbial communities from boreal shield lake in IISD Experimental Lakes Area, Ontario, Canada - Sep2016-L442-13m | ecosystem: Environmental > Aquatic > Freshwater... | reverse complement strand
CTGGTTGGTGTTCCTGGGATTAATCAACCATGGTCAAAACTTGACAAGGTTAAATTCCTGTGCCCGTCACCTGGATATGATCGTCATTTCTCGATCTGCGAACTTTTTGGAATAGAGATGATTATTGTTCCAATGACTCCTACAGGTCCAGATATGGATATAATCGAAGGACTTGTCGATAATGATGCATCGATTAAAGGTATATGGACTGTGCCTAAATACAGCAATCCAGAAGGAGTCACATCCTCTGATGCAACTGTCAGACGTATAGCTGCTCTCAAGACTGCAGCTAAAGACTTTGTTGTTATGTGGGACAACGCTTATGCATTTCATCATCTGAGCGACAATCCGGATGTCTTATTAAACATTATGGACGAAGCTAAAAAATTCGGCACAGAAAATAGAATTTATCAATTTGCATCTACTTCAAAAATTACTTATGCTGGAGCTGGAATTTCTGCTTTGGCAACAAGTGAATTCAATGCTGATGTGATTAAAAAGCAAATTAACATAGCTACAATTGGTCCAGATAAACTTAACCAGCTGAGACATGTGGAATACTTTAAGGATGTAAAGGCAGTTGAAGACCACATGAAGAAGCATGCAAAAATTTTGAAACCTAAATTTGACACAGTTTGTGATGTTCTTCAGAAAGAACTTGGGGGAATGGAAATTGCCTGGTGGAACAGACCAAACGGCGGATATTTTGTCAACCTGAGGACTCTTGATGGTTGTGCTGATAAAATTGTTAAAATGGCTGGTGATGCAGGAGTTGCGTTGACCGCACCTGCTGGTTCTGCGTTTCCATATAAAAAGGACCCTGACGACCGCAATATAAGGTTGGCACCTTCATATCCATCAATTGAAGATTTGCAAAATGCTATTCAACTTGTAGCCCTATGCGTCAAAATCGTAAGTGTGGAAAATACACTTGCTTGATGTTATAATATGAGCGGAAAGAGGTTGATACATCTATGAAAAACAAATATGAAAGTCCTTTTAACGCGCGTTATTCTAGTGATGCGATGCAGTTGTTATTTTCACCAGACATGAAATTCAAGACTTGGCGACGCCTTTGGGTTGCGTTGGCGGAAGCCGAACAAGAACTTGGCCTAAATATCACTGACCTGCAATTGAATGAATTGCGTGCCCATATAGACGACATTGATTATGATGTCGCAGATGAGTATGAAAAAAAGTTTCGCCATGATGTAATGGCTCATGTACATGCTTATGGTGAACTGTGTCCGAACGCTAAGGGAATTATTCATCTTGGTGCAACTTCCTGCTATGTAGGCGACAATACTGACATTATCGTTATGACTGAGGCGCTTAAGCTTGTAAGGACAGAACTCGTAGCAGTAATTGCTAAGCTTTCTGAATTTGCTATGGAATATAAATCGCTTCCAACCCTTGGTTTTACTCACTTTCAGCCAGCCCAGCTTGTGACGGTAGGGAAGAGAGCTACACTTTGGATTCAGGAATTGTTAATGGATGTAGAAGACCTTAATTTCGTAATAAATGGCATGAAATTGCTTGGTTCCAAGGGAACTACTGGAACTCAGGCTAGTTTTCTAGCGATTTTTGACGGTGATCATCAGAAAGTTAAGAAACTAGATACAATAATTGCCAAGAAAATGGGGTTTGATGATTGTTATCCGGTTTCTGGGCAGACTTATTCGAGAAAGTTAGATAGTAAGGTTTTGAATGTGTTGAGCGGCATAGCTCAAAGCGCATACAAATTTAGTAATGATATACGTTTGCTGCAAAGCATGAAGGAAATTGAAGAACCGTTCGAAAAAAATCAAATTGGTTCGTCAGCAATGGCATACAAGAGAAATCCTATGCGTAGCGAACGCATTTCGTCGTTGGCAAGATATGTAATTTGTGATGCGATGAATCCTGCGATGACGGCATCGACTCAGTGGTTCGAAAGAACTTTGGATGATTCTGCAAACAGAAGGATTTCTATTCCTGAGGCATTCCTGGCAGTTGATGCTATTTTGAACATCTATTTAAACATCTGTGATGGACTTGTGGTTTATCCAAAAGTGATTGAGAAACACGTCATGGCTGAATTACCGTTTATGGCCACAGAAAACATCATGATGGAAGCCGTGAAACGTGGTGGTGACAGACAAGAGTTACATGAGTTAATTCGTGTATATTCACAGGAAGCCGGAAATCAGGTAAAAGTTCATGGATTGGAAAATGATTTGATTGATCGGATCATTGAAGATTCTACATTTAATATGTCTATAGAAGATTTGAAAGATATTTTAACGCCCGACAAATATATCGGGCGTTGTCCAGAACAAGTATATGAGTTTGTAACTGAGGTCGTAAATCCTGTAATAGAGAAGTATAGAGGCGAATCGACCGTCTATGACCTTAAAGTCTAATTAAACAAAATAATAATTTTGTTTAATTAGAGATAAGAAGTAATCATTTAATATTAGCTGTAAGTACATATCCTGTTGTAGAGCCTACTTTAACCTTAGTGTAGGTCTTTACTGGTGTGCCAAGCACTGTGACGGATACTTTTGCTTTTAGTGTCTTCAATACTTTTGAGGTATTCGATGCTTTTGTGTAGAGTTTGCTAACTTTTGTTGTCTTTGCTGTGATTGTGAAATCAACGGATTTAGTTGACTTAGAATATTCAGATAATGCAAATGGTTGCGTCATCATTTTTAAATCCATTGTACCGGTTGCTGTGATCAGTTTATAAAGAATGAAACTGTTAGGTTTAATAGTTTTTGGGAATGAATTTTTAAAAGACAATTGTGAAACCATTCCTGGGGTAAAATGAAATGTTCCTTTAAAGTTGCCTGCAACTACAGATGTGATATTTGCATTGATTGTCATCTTATTGATTGTGGCTGTGTATTTTGTAGTATTTGTTACCTTGCCAAAAAATACCAGAAACTTAGGAGTATTTACATCATCGGCAAATGTAAAACATTTTGTAATGCTTGCGGTCACCATTTTTGGATTAACTGTAGCAACTGCACCGGAACTCGCAATTGTAAATAACATAAAGACTGAAACTAATATAGCAATAATCTTTTTCATTTGAATTCACTCCTAAAAATATAATTTTGTAATCTTTTACATGTTTATTATAGCATAATAAATGATAATGAAAACATTTTTAGTTTGTAAATTGCGTAGTAAAATGATAAAATTCAAGTTAAAGAAATACTTGATTGGAGGCAAAATTTTGTATCCTGCTCCCCCCTATTTAAATGACTTCTTGAATTATATGGAAACCGTAAAAGGTAAATCTATACATACTGTGAAAGAATATTTTTATGATCTCAGAACTTTCTTGAGATATGTAAAATCTACGAAAATGCTTCAATTAAAGAGTGTAGATGAAGAAACCATGATAGAAGACGTTCCTATTGAGAAAATTAGAGAAGTTACTCTCAGTGATCTTTATTCATATATGTCCTGGCTTAGTCGTGAAAAATCGAACTCCCCTACTGCTCGCGCTAGAAAGGTTGCCAGTATACGCTCATTCTTTAAATATTTAACCGATAAAGCAAATTTAATGGATTACAATCCGGCTCATGAACTTGAGTCTCCAAAATTGCAAAAGAAACTTCCTAAGTATTTAAATGTTGATGAGAGTTCAAAGCTTCTGAATTCAATTGTTGGCGAAAATTCTGAACGGAATTTTGCTATCATTCTTTTGTTTCTCAATTGTGGTCTGCGTTTGTCAGAACTTGTTGGTATTAACATAAATCGCATCAGGGATGACACACTCACAGTTCTTGGTAAGGGCGACAAGGAAAGAACGATCTATTTGAATAAATCCTGCATCGATGCTATTGAAAGCTATTTAAAGGTCAGACCTCACGATGGGGTTAAAGATAGAAATGCTCTATTTATTAGCAAAAGAAAGACTCGAATTAGTCGTGAAATGGTACAAAGTATAGTCAAAAAGTTCATTCAATTATCTGGTCTAGATTCCACGAGGTACTCTGCTCATAAACTCAGACATACTGCCGCCACTCTCATGTACCAACACGGCAACGTCGATATTCGGTCGCTCCAGGAAATTCTTGGTCACGAAAGCATTTCAACCACGGAAATATATACACATGTTGATTCTTCTCAGTTAAAAGAGGCCGTAGCAAGCAATCCTCTAGCGAATTTTAAGAAGGATAAATAGAGTTGCAATGTTTGACATAATTACGCGAAATGGGTATACTTTATAAGCAAATACTTTTACTAAAGAAAAGAATGAAAGGTAAAAAATTAGTGAGAAAAATCATTTTTAGAATTACGATAATTGGTCTGTTATTTCTTTTTGTTTTGGGGTTGAACAGCATGAATCTATTAGGAACTTCAATAGTTGTTCCGCCAGACATTGAAATTTATGTTCCAAAACCAATAAATATATTACTCTTAGTATCTGATCAAGTATCAAGTAATACTGATTCTATTATGGTTGTTAATTACAAACCCGTATCTGCGCAAATTAGCATCCTTTCAATTCCTAGAGACACTAAAGTTAAAATTGATAATGAGTACCGCAAAATCAATTCTGCTTTTTGGAGAGGTAAAGGCGATGGAAATACCAAAGCAGGAATTGCACAAGTTGTTGATTGTATCAATCAGTTATTTAAAATTGACATTAAATACTATGCTGTTTTAAATTTGAAATGTGTTAGAATGGTTGTTAATGAACTTGGTGGTGTTGATTATAACATTCCTTTCGATATGAAATACACTGCTCGTTCTCAACATCTGTATATTGACCTTAAAAAAGGTTTTCAACATTTGGACGGCAGCAAAGTGCTTCAGTTAATGAGATTTAGACATCCTAATGGAACCTTGACTCGAGAAGTGTTGAACAATATGAAAGGTTACGATGGCGGAGATGCAACTCGAGTTGATAACAACCAGAAATTCATCAAAGAGTTTTTTAAGCAAAAAGCTAAGCCTGAAATACTTTTAGACATTAAGAGGATTAATCGAGTTCTTCAAATAATCGTTAAAAATACGGAAACGAATTTGAAATTTACGGATTTAATCAAATACTCTAAAAGTGCAGCTGGACTTGCAAGTGGTAAAATGAATGCGTTTCGATTGCTTGGAGTTGACGAACGACCTGAATGGTACTATGTCTTCAACAATACTTTTATGAACAATAGTAACAGGACGCATGTTGATGCAAAAAAAATTATTACAAAATATTTTGGATTAAATGAAATTAAGAAAGCTGGGTAAACAATGAATAGAAAAGGAAAGTTTGCAAGAGTTTTATATGTGCTATCATTGGTGATTTTTATTGGAATCGCAGTTTTTGGTTCTTATTTATTGTATGCTGCAACTGATGAATCAACTCCTCAAGATCCTAGTTCACCTTCAATTACAGACGTTATCACTAAATCAATAACTCCTATAAAGACTCCAGTAAACGTTCTTATGATGGCTGCTGCAATACGTGGAGACGGTGTTATTCTTACTGATACTATTATGGTTATTCATTTTGACCCTGTGACTTGTGAGACTAAAATTATTTCAGTTTTAAGAGATACCCAGGTTTTCTATGAATATAGCCGCAAAATTAACGAGGTTTATGTCATGGGTGGATATCAAGCTGCCGCAGAAACCGTATCTAAACTACTTGGAATCAATATTGATTACTATGTCTTTACGAGCGCAGGAATGATTAGCGACATCGTAGATGAACTTGGCGGAGCCTGGTATGATGTTCCGTGCAGGATGAAATACTCGAATTGGATTAATTTGCAGAAAGGTTATCAGCGTTTGAATGGTAACAAAGTTGTTCAATTGTTGCGTTTCCGTCATCCGGACCTTAATGGAAATAACAGTTATGCCGAATGTCCTATGTATGTTACTAATGACGTCCAGCGTGCAAAGACTCAGCAAAGTTTTATTACCGCCTTTGTAAAACAAAAAGCAAAACCTGAATATTTTAATAAGATGGCCAGTGTCGTCAAGATTGTGTTTGATAACACAAAGACTGACCTGAAATTGAATACAATTCTGCGACTATTGTATAACAAGACTTTAATTTCACCTGATAAAATTACTACTTATTCAATTAATTCTGTGAATTCAATTTATAACGGTACGCTTAAAGACAATACTCATGATAAAGTACTTTCACTAGATGAAACGAATCAGCTTTTGTCTGTAGATTTCGCTACCCAAGGATATCTCAGCAAGGCTACTTTGTCTGATTCTTTAGCATATCGCGGCCAAATTGGAGCTTCTCATAAGCCTTCTAAAAATAATTCAACTCCAAAGCCAACAAAGAAACCAACTTCTACTCCAAAGCCTACAGGTACTCAAACTTCTAAACCAAATAATACACCAAAGCCTGTCGTGACATCTGCTCCGACAGAAAAACCGGTACCTACAAATCCGCCAGCCACAGAAAAACCGGTTGCTACTGCAGAGCCTACATAAAATAATAAAGGGGAATTCGAATGGTAGAGATTATTGATGCAGTGTATAAGACGCTAGAAGCTTTTTTTGCAAGTATGGGGTATTTCGGAATGGGACTTGGAATGTTTATCGAAAGTTGTTGCATTCCCCTACCGAGCGAAGTTATTTTACCTATAGCAGGAATATTAGTTTCTACTAAAGGCTATAATATGATTCTAGCGAATGTTGCAGTTGGTGTAGGAAGCATGATGGGTTCGCTTTTAGCTTATTTTATTGGATATTATGGTGGAAGACCGCTTGTAATAAAAATTATCAACAAATTCGGCAAATATGTCTTTATTACAATGGATCATTTTGATAAAGCTGATAAGACTTTCGTGAAATACGGCTCTGCCACAGTATTTGTTGGTCGACTTTTACCTATCATTCGTACATTTATATCTTTGCCAGCAGGTATTGCAAAAATGAATGTATGGAAATTTCTTTTGTTCTCGCTGCTCGGTATGATACCTTGGAATTTTATGCTCATTTATCTCGGGTTTATTTTCGGCGATAATTATGAAAATGTTGTTAAGCCATGGATGCACAAATTCGACTACGTAGTAGTCGGCGTTTGTGTATTAATCTTAGGATTTATCATTTATAAATTTGTTTCATATTACAAAAAGATGAAAAAACTAAATCAAAAAGTTGATTAATTAAGGCAATTTTTCAAGCAGTTTCTGGATTTCATCAAGATGCTTTTGTATCTCGGCTTTATATTGCGCTGTCAATTCCTTATCAGTTGGTGAAGATGACGGCGGTGGCGTGCCAGGTGTAACTGGTGTTACAGGTGTTCCCGGATCAACAACTTGTCCAGTACTATTAAACAGATCTTTCACTGCAAGGTCCAAGGTATTGCCTATCCCAGAAACGAAACCGTCACCCTTCTGATATCCAACTATTATAGTCTTAACTTGCGGGATTGACGATGAACTATCAGATTCCAAGTACATGGATTGTACGTAAAGAATTGTATCCTCAATAGGAACAACAAGCAAATCACCCATATATGCACGAGAACCTTTTTGATTCCATAATGTCATATTGTTTGAAATTTCTTTTATTTGGCTGATGTTTACAGCTATTTGGTCTGGACCAAGTACATTTGCGCTCTTCGAAAACTTGAATAATACGAGTTCGCCATAATTCTCTAAACTGTTTCGCGCAGCCATCCAGGCAACCATGTTGTGACGAGAATCGTCAACTGATGAAGGTGTGAAAGGTCTCATCAAAATCAGTTCTTCGGTCTTCCCTATTCCGGACGGCAATTGAATCATATTGTAGTAAGGTTCAATGTCTTCGGTTTGGGTGCCTTGAGTTTTAGAATATTTTGCAATGTCCCAGATATCTTGCTTTTGATAGAATGCGTTTACATCTGTCTCGTTATTCGGGTCAAGATGATACTTTTTAATTGCTTCAGTTTGCAGTTTGAATAGGGCTTCAGGATATCTCATGTGAGAAGTAACGAAAGCAGGAAGCGGAGTATCTAGAAGGATTTTAGGATAGATTTTCATGAAAGTCTTAAGAATTGGATCAGTTTTATCGATTGCATAAGCCTGCAGCTTTCCGTCATAAGCATCAATTACAATTTTGACAGAATTGCGGATGTAGTTCACACCGTCGAAAGTGTTAGCATAAGGATAAAGGTCAGTAGATGTGTAAGCGTCAAGAATCCACTTTAAGCCGCCGTTTTCATCGATTACAATGTAAGGGTCCTTATCAATTGAAAGGAATGGAAGGGCCATTTGTGCGCGCTTTACGATGTTTCTGTTCAATAAAAGCATCGAATTGTCATCGACATTTGAAGAAATAAACATATTGAAGTCGCCGAAATTCAGCGCATACATAACTTTGTCGATAAAGCCGAGTTTAATTCCACCTTTTCCGGTGTAACTGTAATCAGTTGGGTCGCCATTAAAGTCAGTTTCCTTGATTTTATTTGGTTGACCAGGATTTACAATGGCATAATCATTAGTATTTTCTCCATAATAAATTCGAGGTTGATTTACTTTTAATGAAGCGATATTTCCGTTCTCCATCGTGAGTTTTCCAAGCAGTGGAACAGTCTGCCCCTGGCTTGTAATCTGGTTGATCGGATTTACAACTACTCCATATCCATGCGTGTACTGGAAAACTTTGCTGACATATGGATTGGTGCCGAGAACGTTTTCCTTATTGATTTCTCGAGCAGTAATGAAGACCGGTGTTTCCTTACCGTTGATGTTGTAATTTATGATGTCGCCATTTAAAAACGTGTAGAAATTTCTGATTGTCTCAAGCTGCATGTTATTCTTTAAAGTGGATGCATAGTCGACAATTCTAATGTTGCTGTAAGTGTTCGTGTTGTTCTTTAAAATTTTTGGAGTCACAGGGTTGGTCTTGGTAAAGTCGGAAACCTTGAGCTTATCAAACTGAAACGCAGAGCGAGTCATTGCCATGTTGTTCTTTAGATATTTACTCTCATAGTTAGGCTCATTAGGCTTTACGATAAATCCTTGAATAATTGACGATACAATTCCCACTAATATAAATAACACAGGAAGAATCGCAACTGTAAGTACGGCGTTTTTGAATTTATGACGCCAGACGAAGATTATTGCTAGAACAACTAATGCGACAAGCACAAACGGCATGACGGTGTAAAATGGCTTCCAGAGAATATCTTGGACGTATCCCATTCCTGTAACGCCAACAAAATCGCCATAAACCTGGCCGTCAAGTTGGAATTTAAATGTTGCGGCGATTGTAAGTAAAAGCAAAGCGCCTACTACGGAGATTTGCCGTAAAAACTGAGGCGAAGTAAATACGATTTTAGGTTCTTGTTTGAAAATTGTAAGGAAAGAGAATAAATAATAGCCAACGGTATATATGCCTATAAAAATCAAGAAGGTAATTAAATACGTGTTGATGTCCATTAGAAGCGGTCTTTGGAAGATATAATACATTGGGTCGAGATTAGTAATTGGTGTAGATACATCAAAAGGCGTGGCATTCAAGAAAAGCTGAATGTCTTTATAAAAAGATGTCTGAGTTACCAAAACGGTGAGAAATGCTCCAATCATTGCAAGTGAAAAGTTCGGAAGTTTTTTAACAGCCTTCCCTTCTACATCAATGAATGAATTCTTTTTCATTATTTTCTTTATGCCGTGCTTGGCAAAAATGTTTGAAATCAAGATTGCAATAAAGGTTAGAAGCGCGCAAGCTGCCGCAGAAATAACCATGTAGAACAAGTTTGTGTAGAAGACTCCGTCATAGCCGCCAATTTCGGATAATTGAGTAACTTTATAATAAATCTTGGTTCCAGTACCAATAAGAGTTACGAATACAATTAATATAAGTATCCACTTTCCGTATTTCTTTACTTTCGAAAAAATGGTGTCCCAGTCTGTATCACTACCAGCTTCCGTAGTCCTTTTTGGAGTTCCTCTTAGTTTAGAAAAAATGCTCTCAAAATCAATGGTTTCAAAGCCGTTGTTGTTATTATTATCCATGTAAATACCTCCTCGACTAATACTAGTCAATCATTGCAGCGGCGAATGATTCAGAATCAAACTCCTGCAAATCATCTATTCCTTCACCAATTCCAATTAGTTTAACTGGAATTTTTAGCTCGTGGCTTATTGAAACGACGATTCCACCTTTTGCGGTTCCGTCGAGTTTAGTTAGCACGATTCCTGTGACATCAGCAATTTCACTGAAGCTTCTTGCTTGAGATACGGCATTTTGGCCAGTTGTGGCATCTAATACGAGAAGTACCTCGAGTTGCGAATCAGGCAATTCGCGATGAATCACGCGAAACATTTTCGAAAGTTCATCCATTAAATTTTTCTTGTTATGCAATCTTCCTGCTGTATCGCAGATCAAGACGTCGGTATTTTTGGATTTTGCTGCTCGAATTGCGTCGAAAATTACTGCCGCTGGATCAGAGCCTTGACCGTGTCTAACTAAAGAAGCATTAGCGCGTTTGCACCACACTTCCAACTGGTCGATTGCCGCTGCGCGAAACGTATCAGCTGCCGCAACTACGACAGACTTTCCTAAATTCTCGAAAGTCTTAGACATCTTTCCGATCGTGGTGGTTTTGCCAGCGCCGTTTACGCCTATAATCATAATGACTTTAGGTATTGTATCAACTTTATACACAGATTCAGAAACCACATTTAATTTCTCTGCGATTTCTGCCTTTAAATGCGCTTTGATTTCTTTAGGATCAATTACTTTGTGCTCCATGACACGCTTTTTCAAGCCTTCAATAATTTGGCCAGTCGTCTCAATCCCGACATCTGCGATAATTAAGGTTTCTTCGATTTCTTCAAACAATTCGTCATCCACCTTGCCAAATGAAGTCAATGTTCTCTCAATTGAAATGCCGATTCCGTCCCTTGTCTTTCTTAATCCCTGCTTTAGCTTTTCAAATAATCCCATAATCTTATCCTCCTTGAACTTCATTTAATTTAAGCGAAACTAGTTTTGATATACCGTGCTCTTGCATTGTAACACCATATAGTGAATTTGAAACCTCCATAGTGCCTTTTCTGTGAGTTACAATGACAAATTGAGTGTTTTTTGCAAAATCCTTTAGATAACTTCCGAATCGGTTTACGTTTGCCTCGTCTAGTGCGGATTCAATCTCGTCAAGTATGCAAAACGGAGTTGGTTTCATCTTCAAAATTGCAAATAACAACGAAATTGCAGTAAGGGCCTTCTCTCCACCTGACAGTAACATCATATTCTGCAGTTTCTTTCCGGGCGGTTGTACGATTATTTCGATACCGCTTTCTAAAATGTTATTTTGATCAGAAATCACTAGCTCTGCAGTTCCGCCGTTGAAAAGTTCTTTAAATACTTCTCCGAAATGTTTGTTGATAATTTTGAATTGCTCTGAGAAGCGTTTTCTCATTATCTGAACCATTTCAGCGATTACCTTTTGCAACTTTTCCTTGCCTTGCTCTAAATCTTCACTCTGCTTGCTCATGAACTCGAAGCGTTCTTTTGTCTTTACAAAATCCTCGATTGCAGAAATATTGATTGGTCCAAGCTCGCGGATTTGAGCCTTTAATTCATTTACTCTCTTTTGGGCTGCAGTGATTGAAGAAACATCTTTCCTCAAAGGCTCAGCAGTAATCGTGGTTAATTCATATTCAGTCCAAAGTTTGTCGAGAGTAACTTCCAGTTCAGCTTCAAGCTTTGCTTTCTTGATTTCGATTTTACTTAAGTCTTCCTGCATCATTTGCACGTTACGGTTCTTGTCATTGATGACTTCAATAATACCATACATTTCTTCGTCATTCTTCAATTTTGTCTTCATAAATTCATTAATTTGTAGTTCTAAAGCCTTCTTTTTCTCCAAACTGTCTTTCACAGTATCAGAAATCAAGGCGTTTTTCTCGGTTATTTTAGCTATGTCAGAATTTAATTTTTCAATTTCAGAGTGCTTTTTAGCAATATTAACTTCGATTTGCTCTTTCTCAAGATTAGACTGCAACTCAGCTTCTTTAACACTTTGCATGCTTTCAGTGATGGAATTCAGGGAGAGTTTAATATTCGTAATGTCTTCATAAAAGATTTGACGCTGAGCAGTTTTCTCTTTCAGCATTAAACTCAATTCTTCGATTATTTTCTTTAAAGTTTCAATTTCTGTTTCAATTTGTGAAATTTCTTTTGTATGCAAGTCTGAAGTCTGAAGCTCATCAGTTAATTTCTGGCCCAAAGAATCTGATTCTGTAGCTAACTGATCATTCTTCGCTTTTAACTTCTCAATCGCAGCGACAACCTGTGATAGATGAGTCTGATCACGAATAACGATTAAGTCTAAGTTCTTGCGATTAATTAAATCAAGTTCAATTTCTTTATTAACTTCAGAAATTTGCTTTTGCAAAATAGATGTTTCTTTGTCTTTTAATCGAATAGTTTCTTTGATTTCAGAAATCTCCACATCCAGCTGAGGTATTTCACGATTCCTAGAAACAAGCCCTACTTCAGCTGATTCGTTGTGTCCGCCAGTAATTGAACCTCCCGAGTTAAAGATGACTCCGTCTAAAGTCGCTAACTTCACATTGTGGTTGAATTCCTTGGAGACTTTTCTCGCGTTTTCAAAAGTATCCACTACACCGACGCGTCCGAGGAGACTTTCGGCAATTTCTTTATATGTGGTTTCACAGTTCACTAAATCAGCAGCAACGCCAACGAAACCATCCATACCAGACATTTTATCTAAAATATTCTTATCAAAACGCCTGCCTTTAACCACATCTATCGGCAAAAAGGTAGCTCTGCCAAGTTTCATTTCTTTAATGTATTCAATTGCGCGCTTTGCGTCTATATCTTTCGAAGTGACGATATTCTGGAGAGCATTTCCCAGTGCCATTTCAATCGCAGACTCATAACGCTTTTCTACTTTTATTAATTGCGCAAAAGCACCATGTATTCCCTCTCCAAACTTCTGATCGGTCTTCGCTTTTTTAATGATTTCCTTGACGCTTCGCACAAATCCTTCAAGATTGGATTCCATTTCCTTAAGCATTTTTACTCGTGCCTGCTTGTATTGCAATTCAAGGCCAACTGTCTCGTTTGCCTTTGTTATTGACTCGAGCTTTGCCTCTATCTCGGATTTTTCTTTATTGCGTTCGTCGAGAGTCTCTACGATTTCGTTGAGTCGTTTCTTTGATTTATTGACGCTGTCGTTCAAATCCTCAGCTATCATTCCCTCTTTATCGATTTCAAGTTTGTTCTGATAAATTTCGTTTTTAATCGCTTCCTTGCGAGCAGAAATCCCTTCGATTTGAAGTTTCAAACTGCCGGCATGAAGTTTTTTATCAGATATCAAATCCTGCTTATCCATAAGCAATGCTTTTAAACCCTCTACTTCCTTATCGGAAACAGAAAGGCCCTCGAGCATCAGGGAATACTCAGCTTCCAGGGTATTCAAACGATTTGTAAAATCATTGTGTTGCTTATTTAAATATTCGATTTTTTTATTGCGTGAAGCGTCACCATCACCTGATTTTTCAATGCTTTGGGTCAATTCAAGAATTTCAACTTCAAGTCTTGCGATGTTACCTGATACATTTAAAACTCGTTCTTCATTGAGTTTAACTTCGGAATTATATCTTTCGCAAGTGCTTTCCATTTCATAAAAATTCTTACGCACTTCTTCAAGCTCTAACTCAAGCTTGCGGTTTGCTTCTATCTGAACCTGATGGTCAGTCGAAATCTGATCCAGGTTTGAGTTTTCAGAATCAATGGCATCTTTTTGAATATGTAGATTCTTAATTAATTCATCGATTTTTTCATTGGAACGGTCAATGTTTTGAAGAAACAGACTCACTTCAATGTCTTTAAGCTCATCGCGCAAAGTCAAGAATCTCTTCGCAGTTTCAGACTGCTGCTCCAAAGTCTCTATCTGGCATTCTAATTCGGTAATTATATCGCCAATTCGCAATAAATTCTGAGTTGTGTGCTCAAGTTTTCTCTCTGCCTCGTTCTTCTTGACCTTATATTTCATAATCCCTGAAGCTTCTTCGAATACGTTTCTACGATCCTCAGATTTATTACTAAGTATTTCGTCAATTCGACCTTGCCCGATAATCGAATAACCGTCACGGCCTACTCCTGTATCCAGAAACAACTCATAGACGTCTTTAAGCCTGCAATGAGTATTATTGAGAAGGTATTCACTTTCTCCGGAACGATAAACTCTTCGTGTTACCGAAACCTCATTATATTCAAGTGGAAGTGCACGGTCATGATTATCCATAACCAAAGTTACTTCAGCAAACCCAAGTGCTTTTCTGTGATCGGTGCCAGTAAAGATGACGTCTTCCATTTTGCTTCCACGCAGAGTTTTAGCACTTTGCTCTCCAAGTACCCAACGAATTGCATCAGAAATGTTACTCTTGCCACTCCCGTTAGGACCGACAACAGCAGTTACTCCATCATGAAATTCTAAATTGATTTTGTCTGCAAAAGACTTAAATCCTTGGAGCTCAAGACTCTTTAAATACATCCTTACACCTCACGTATATTTTGTCCTTATTTTAACACAGAAACCGCTACTCCGTAAGGTGTTTTTACTGAATCCATTACTTTTTTATCATCTTCTGTATGCCATTCTACTGTAATCGTTCCTTTTGGATGTGGCAATGTGACTTTAGCCCATTGAACTACGGATGTCTTGATATCAATTTCGACTAAATCCAAATTTGGCGCATCAGGATATCGCACACCTGAAATGTTTCTGGAAAGGAAATATATTGGTGACGCTGACCAGGCATGACAATGACTTAGACCACCGTTTAGATCGAAATACTCGGCACATTGTCGAATCCCAGATTGTAAGAACCAGCTCCAACCACTCTTAATGATATCTTCTGCAATCTCAGGTAAATCAGCCATATAAAGTGCATCAAGTATGAAAAACACAAAGCTTGGCGCGAAGCGCGTATTCATTTTATTTGAGAAGCCGTCAAGAAACATTCCGTCAATATTTCTCTTTAAAAATTTCTTGATTGAAGGCAACTGTTCAGAAGAGACTGCCCCACTTCGAATAGCAAACAGATTTGCTTGATTTGAATGGAGGTCACTTATTAAATTTTCGCGATAAGCACCAAATTCAGAATCATAAAAGGTTTTATTGATGTTCCTTGAAAGTACTTCAGCACGCTTCTCATAGTTTTCTGCGTCCGAAATTTCGCCGATAGACCTAGCCATATGCGCCATGTTCTTTAGAGCAATTAAATAATAACAAGAAAAACCACAGTGAACGCCCTTGAGCTCTGTCTGCCCTTTGGCAATGCCGTTGTCGAAAAAGAAAAAGCCGGATTCAGGTGAAATGCATTTGCTTTCTTTCCACGAGGCATCTAAAAGTTTATCTTCTCGGGTATCCGAAAGGCGCTCAAACCAGTTAATGTTGGTTTTCATTGCATTCCAATCGCGTTTGATTGGTTCGAGTTTGCCAGTATTCAAAAATTGAAAATAATAACCTTCTATTGCATCAAGGCAAAAGTCGACAATTGGACCAATTGAAGAATATTTGGGATCTTTGACAGGATATACAGAATGAATACGTCCATCTTTAGAAGCAGACTGACCATATAACTGCATACAGCGTTCCATCAAAGGTTCGTCGCCGTAAGCAACAGAATTATTGTAATACTGAATTACAGTATCTCTAACGTACATGCCGCGTTCGCGAGTCGTGCAATCGACGTATACGTCTTCCATGTTGGTTCTTTGAGTGAGTTCACACATCTTCCAGATTTGATTCAGAAGCTCGTCTGAGGATTCAAACGAACCAGTTTGAATTACCGGGTAAGCAGCGTCAAGAAATTTCACGCTGTCTAAAGTGACGTCTTGTGTTGTGTTACGGACAGTAATCATAATATAACGCATGCCTCTAGGCTGAATTGGCATGAATTCGATTTCATCCTTAGTGCAGTAAACGCGGTCGCCAGACATGTACATGTGCACATGATTGAGATGCTGGTTGTCGGTATACAAATTTTCGCTGTGAGTGATGTCGATTGTGCAGCCTTTTACTCCGGAAAGCTTGATTATCGGAAAAACAAGACGAATATAGTCTAGGTCGATTGAGATGCTAAAACCCTGAGGATACAGACCTTTCTTGAAAGTTCTCGGGCCAGTAGGCATAATGTATTTTTCGAAGCTTGGCGCATATGAATCCCAACAAGTAGAACGAGTAGGATTGTTGATGCGTTCGTTTCGATTGAAAAGAGTCCAGCCTCCAATTTCGCTCAAATCGTCTTCTGGAGAATACGGTAGTGGTTTGTGTTTTAATTTTTGTTCGAATTCTTTATTTCGTAATTCGGTTGTGTGTCTAAAAGAATAAGGCGAGTCCATTTTTTTATCGGCAGAAAATACAATTCCTAAATTGCTTTGTACTGCATACAACTGGTTCAAATAATTTGAATATGCCCCGACTTTTCCAAATAAGAAGTTCCAACCTTCATTTAAACTCCAGACTTGATTGATTCGCATAACTTTGAATTTATCCAAAATCCCATCAGGAATTTGGACTCCGTTCATCCAAAGTTCTCCCCAAAAAGTTCCGACTACAATATCCTGCTTTTTAGGCGACCATACCCAAGACGAGAAAGCTATGAAATTGCTGAAGTTGTCACGGTTTTCAGTCTCTTTACCCTTTAGAGTAATGGCAAAACCGCTAATTTCTTCCTGGTTATTTAAAGGGTAAACACGCCCTTTTGTCTCAATTTTTAGCTCCTTAAGTGACATAAATGGTATGCTTCTTGGCTCGAATTCACCAAATGCATTCTGATTTTCAAGAGGCACAGCAGGAGCCCATTTATATGACGAGTCGTCAATTTGTTGCTCAAATACTTCAATCGGATTAAGCGCAAAACTAATTTTCGGCATATAACTTTGTCTTTCAGGTGAAGGGCGAGTCTCCCACCCATCTGCAGAAGTTGAAACATCAATGCCAACGATATCACCCCAGGCACAAAACCCTGCCTGATTTAATATTGCTTTGAAAGCTATGACGCCGAAATAATTGACGATGACAGAAATTGTGTTTTCGCCCTTCTTTAAATATTTTGCCAAATCATATGTGTCGTACATTGGAAACTTTGGATCGAAACGCACAGGTCCAAATCCTACAAATTCGTCATTTACCTTAAGTTGATAAACTGTATCGGCAAACAAGCTAAATTCGGCCTTTTTAGGTATCTCGTTCAAGTTAAAATTACGTCTGAATTCGCCGTACAAATTTCTGCCCTTTCCCTGGGCGTCATACCACACAAATCTTTTTCCGTCGCTTCTCATTATATTTCCTCCAAATTAAATAATCTTATATAATTCATCAGTTCCAGGCGGCAACAATTCTGATTCGCCGCTTAAATCGATGATGATTTTATCGTGTTCACTTGTGAAAATTCCTATCGTGGTTGCTTGAATTCCAGCTTCCTTTAAAGTCCTAAGCATTTCCTGCTCGTTGGTGCACGCAATAAGCATTGAACCGCTCGAAATAAGTCGATAGGGACTCACCCCATAAAACTCAGTGATTTTTAAGGTTTCCGGCTCAACAGGGATTCGTTCGGTCAAGACCTGAACCCCTAACTTGGACGCCTCTGCCATTTCCCAGGCTGCGCCAAACACACCACCTTCGGTGATATCGTGCATCGCATGAGCTCCGAGCGCTCCAGCTAACACCCCTTCTTTGATAACACTAACTTGATTTACGAATTTCTTCGCACGGTTCAGTGCCTGTGAAGAAATTTTGGTATTTAGTTCTTCAGTTTTCTCACTCGCGATAATTGCAGCGCCTTCTAACCCAGCAGTCTTGGTCATAATTAGATAGTCGCTAGGCTGAGCTCCTGAAGTGCGGATTAAATCTTTTGCTTTGCACTTCCCTACTGCAGTTGTTACAACGACAAAACGCGTCACAGCAGATGTCACCTCGGTATGCCCACCAAGGACAGATACTCCGATTTCTTTGCAGGTTTCATTGATCTGGTTCATTATTTTGGTGAAGTCTCCAACTTTAGAGTTCACAGGTCCTAGAACGGTCACAAGCAGCCCAAGAGCTTTGACACCACACGAAGCCACGTCGTTACAAGACACATGCACTGCAAGTCGACCTACCTCGTTTACCGCCCCAGTTATAGGGTCGGTAGTCAGGACGCAAGCATCTTCACCAAACGCCACGGCACTGCAATCTTCACCAATTTCAGGTTTCACTAAAATATCGGGATTTGACAGCTCTAAGCGATCTAAAATTTGAGTTTTCAACACATCATTTGAAAGTTTGCCTTCCTTCATTTAGGCTCCTTTAACTTGCCGTTTTCAAGTTCAATTATTTCTCTATTTATAATAGCACTTTCTACCATTTTTTCAATGTCTAAACGCGATTCCGAGCGCTTTATTGCTTCGAGCTGAGGCTTTGTCTTCGGGTGTCTAGCCACAAATATCGTACAACAGTCTTCATATGGTAAAATCGAAGTCTCAAAAGTGTCGATTCTTCTTGCCATGACAATAACTTCTTCCTTGTCCATCCCAATCAGTGGCCGAAATACAGGCATTGAAACAGCCTCATCTGTACAAACTAGACTTTGCATAGTCTGGCTTGCAACTTGTCCAATGCTCTCCCCTGTAACGAGTGCAAGACATCCGTTCTGGCGTGCTATGGCTTCTGCCATTTGCATCATGACTCTGCGCATGATAATCGTCAGTTCATCTTCCGGACAGTTGTCGCGTATAGCAACCTGTATATCAGTAAAAGATATCAAATGCAACTTCAGAGAGTATGTGCTTAGAGACAGAATTTTTGCGAGTTCTACGACTTTGTCCTTCGCACGATCACTCGTATATGGGTAACTGAAAAAATGCACTGCTTCAATGTCAACGCCACGCTTACCAACCATCCAGCCTGCAACGGGGCTGTCAATACCGCCTGAAAGAAGAAGCATCGCTTTACTGTTCGAACCAGCCGGCATGCCACCGTATGCAAGTACGATTTCAGAATACACATACGAAAACTCACGAACTTCCAGATGAATCGTAAAATCAGGTTTTCTTACATCGACCGTCAAATCTGGGAAATTCTCAAGAATCACTCCTCCTACTTCGGCGCTTATTTCTGGCGATTTCATGGGGAACTTCTTGTCGCCGCGTTTGGTCTCAACCTTAAATGTGCGAAAACGATTTTTATCAAGAATTCTCTTAGTCGCCTTAACTGCAGTCTCGCTTATTTCATTGATATCTGAACCAACCTTGAACACTATGCTCAAAGAAATAATCCCAAACACCTTTCTTAAAATCTCGATTGCGCCCTCAAAATCAACTTCATCATGCCTGGGTTCGATAAAAATGCGCGCCTGAGATTTCTTAATGTAAAAATCTTGAGTGCCCCCCAAAGCTTTTTTTATATTCGCCATAAGTTTTTGCTCAAACACAGGCCTGTTCAGACCTTTCAAGACAATCTCCCCATAACGCACTAATATAATTTTCTTCATCTCTTCCTCCTAAGTGAACTTGAAAACGCGTTAATATGCCCGACCGCGTACTCAATTTCCTGCCTTGTGTGCCGCTTGCCGAAACTAACTCTAATGGAACTATCGATGACATTCCTGCTTTTACCCATTGCCCTGAGCACATGACTTTCACTCTTCCTGCTGCTGGCGCACGCCGACCCCGTCGACACAATAACCTCAACGCTTTCAAGGTGGTGCAGCATCACTTCCGAGCGAATCCCCGGAATCGCGAAGTTCAGTATGTACGGCGAACCATTCGGGTCCGAATTAATCACAAGCCCCTCAACTTCAAGTCCGTTCAAAAAAGTCTCTCTCATCTGAAGCACACATGCAAGATCGTCATTTTGAGAGGCCCCTGCTATTTCGGTGGCCTTAGCAAACCCGGCAATAGCCGGAACATTCTCCGTCCCAGAACGCAATCCTCTCTCTTGACCGCCCCCAAATATTATAGGGTCGATATGAATCCCGCTTTTGATATAAAGCGCAGCTGCGCCTTTTGGGCCATGAAATTTGTGCGCGCTTATTGTCGCCGAATCAACTCCCAGTTTGTGGGGCGCGAAATCGTGCTTCGCAAAGCCCTGTACCGCATCCACATGAAGCACCGCGTTGGACTCGGCTTCGTGAATTGCCTTTTTGATTTTTTCAATTGGTTGAATCGCGCCAGTTTCATTGTTAACGTACATCACACTTACGAGCGCGGTGTCTTGTCGTAGCAGTTTGCGAAGATGGTCCATATCTATTTGTCCATTTTCTTCAACTTTGATTCTGTCAATTTCGTAACCGTTCTTCTCTAAGTCCTTGCAAAGTTCCAAAATTGACGGATGCTCAATCTCAGAAGTGATAATGTGTCTGCCAACTCTATGATTACGATTAAGAAAGCCCCTCACTGCAAGGTTGTTCGCCTCAGTCGCACTCGAGGTAAACACAATTTCTTTCGCAGAAATATTCAATGAGTGTGCCACGATTTCGCGCGCTTTCGACATTTCTTTCTCAGCGCCGACACCAAAATTATGAAGCGAAGACGGATTCCCGTAAATGGCCTCCTGCACTTCCATCATATATTGTATGACCTCATCATAAGGCCTTGTAGTTGCCGCATTATCCAAATAACAAAACATCGATTTATGTCGCCTCCGTAATCTGATATATTTTATCATAATATCAGGTGGCGCGGTAGTTAAATGAGGTCGCGGCGACGGAAATTTCCAAATATAATTTTTAAATTGCAAAAGTGTATAAAAATGTGGCGATTTCATGCGGGTTATGGTGATTTAGACGCTGAAATCTCTGGATTTTTCCAAATAATTTTTTTGAAATCAAAAAGTGTATAAATTAGTGGAGCGAATTTCAATATTATGGGAATTCGAACCTAGATTTTATACACTTTTCATTTCTGAAATTAAAAATTGGAATATCCACGAGCAAAATGTGTGGATTCGTGACAGTTTCATGTGCAAATTATAAATCTGCGGGAGTTTTTTATACACTTTTCTAAAAATTAAAAATAGTTTGGAAAAACTCGACAGACTATTTAATCTTAAACCCAAAAGCCGCCATATTCCCAGCTTTATCTTTCGCGGTCACCACGTAAGAGCCTTTTTTCGTTACTTTCCCTGTATTAGGCCATTTTATTGATTTTCCATTATAATTTAGAACCTTAATGCTTAAATTTAAATCCGTGACTTTTATGGTTGCGCTTCCAGCAGAAGTTGTCGCAGGTTTTAAGATATCACCTTTTGAATTCTTAACTACAATTTTCGGTTTGCTTTTGTCAATCGTGAAGGTAAAAGTCTTTGTCTTTTTGACAGTTTTAATTGTCACTACATATTTGCCACTATCTTTGAAAACCTTTAAAGTCGGAATAGTGAATTTTGCACCGTTTTTTGTTGCGCTCAATTTGTAATCATAACCATAAGGTGTAACTGTAGCATTCTTATTTGTATGAGAATAATTCTTCAAAGTACCAGAAGAAGTAACAGCACTAATGGCCGGTATTTCAACAAACGTTAATCCATAAATTTTTGCGGATTTCTGAATTTCCGAGCCAGCCTCGCCATAAATTATTAATGTCTTATATCCTGAAAACGGATTGGATCCAATGTTTTTTGTATTACTCGAAGCAGTGATTGTTTTAAGCAAATAACAACCATCAAACGCCATACTCCCAAGAATAGTAACGGTTTTTGGAATTACGATATCTGTAATGAATTCACAGTCTGCAAATGCACCAGGATTAATTTTTGAAACTGTTGACGGAAATACGAATTTTTTTGTAGACGCAGGGACATAGCATAGAGTCTTACCATCGTCTGTAATAATATTTTTCGGAACAATTGAACCAGTAAAAGCACTTTCACCAACATTAACATGCTGATTTTTTAGGGTTATACTTTCAAGTGCCGTACAATAGTAAAATGCGTAATCTCCGATATAGGTGACGTCAGAAGGTATGGTAATGTCTTTAATCACATTACATTGCATTAACGCCCCTGGATTAATAGTTGTGACGCTTGCAGGAATAGGATAACCAGTGTAATTTGATGGAACATATAAAAGCAATTTGTCCCCATTATATAAAATAGGTTTATTAATACCGGTTCCTCTAAATGGAGAACACCCAAAGTATGTGATGTTATTTGGTAAAATAATCGCATTAAACTTTACGCAATAACCGAAAGCATCCTGTCCAATATATGTGACACTTTGAGGTATACTGACTGAGAGCATCATTGTACAATTGAAAAAAGCTCTTCCATTTATTTTCGTGACAGTATTAGGTATTATGTACCCAATTAAATCTGCAGGAACGTAGATTAAAGTTTTGCCACCGTCAATAAACTGTGCTGTAGTGATACTTGTACCAAGAAATGGGCTGAAACCACAGTTTGTCACAGAAGAAGGTATAGAAATTGATTTTAAAGATATGCATGATTCAAAAGCATTTTCACCTATATCAACTAATGTAGAGGGCAAATTAACTGCAGATAAATTGTCACAATTTGAGAAAGCACTTTTGCCAATCGCTAAAACCCCGTTTGGAATAGTGACTGAGGTAATTGTTTTGTTCAGAAGAAAGGCATTACTCGCAATTTCGACAATCCCAAGATTGTCAGGGATTACGACAACAGCGTCTGTCCCTTTATACTTTAATAGTACATGACCATCCAAAATTACAAAATCGCTAGAGCTTGTAGCAAGCGCAGGCGAAAAAGTCAGACTTGTCAAAATTACTATCATTGCTAGCGCAACATAAAGCACTCGCATTCCTTTTTTTGTTGATAACATAATAAACTGCTCCTTAATTTAATTGATAGAATTATTCTATCAAATTAACAAGAAACAAATCAAGTCTATTTTACAACTACTTTGCACCTCGCACTCTTCTTTTCATCTATCGTGATCACTGTAATATAAGCCATCCCCTTTTTAATTCCCTTGACGACTCCCGATGAACTTACAGTTGCTATTAAAACGTTACTTGATTTCCAGGTCACTTTCTTGTTGCTGGCATTAACTGGGTTGATGGCTGGAATTAGTTTGAATGTTTTGCCTTTGAAAATATACAGAACAGTTTTATTGATTTTAACAGAAATGACTGGTTCGATAATTGTGATTTTGCAGGATGCTGAAATTGCGCCAGTCGAGTTTCTCACTAAGATAGTGGCTGGACCAAGACCTTTTGCAGTCACCATGCCCGTCTGTGAAACAATGGCAATTCTCGTATTGCTCGAAGACCAATTTAATGACTTATTTAAAGCGTTATCAGGAATAACAGTTGCAGTTAATTGCAAGGTTAATGGTAGTTTGATGGTTGCGGTTGATTGGCTAATGTTAATGCCTGTAACTGAGATTGGTGAAGGAGTTGGTTCTAATGTTGGTGTCGAGGTTGGTTCTAATGTTGGAGTTGGTGTCGGGGTAGGTGTCTGGGTTGGTTCTAATGTTGGAGTCAGGGTCGGTGTTTGTGTTGCCACAGGCGTTGGAGTAGGTATCGGTGTAGGGTCAGGAGTGGCAAATGATGTAGCAACAAATGGATTATTAATACTTCCATCTCCAACAGTAGAAATTGCTGTTGATAGATTCATATAGAATGCCGGTCGTACTCCGATCGAACTATTGCAAGAAAAAACAGAAATAACGCTGCCATAATTTTGCTGACTCACAACTCTCGTTTCTTCGCCCCTGTTCAAATAAGTACATGGTGTTCTAGTCCAAGACTCCAAATACTTATCCGTTTGAAAGCCACCACTTATAGAACTACTTTTACTCATAGAATTGTCTATTGCTTTTTGGGTAGGATATGCTTGGAAATATGAATAACCCAATATTTCTCTGTTTGGATAAAGACTATACAATTGCTTAATATCCAATATAAACATTTTATCTGTAATATTGTCGCAATAAGCAACGAAATAATTTTCTAGTATATAAGGATAGTTTTCTGACATTGTATGAGATGCATTCCCAAATGTACGTAGCTTCTCCTTATCTAAGGGATTTAATATCGATTTTTGCGTTACACTTTTAATCGTATTCAATTCGAAAGGGGTAAAATTGCCTTCGGCAAGAAACCCTTTTTCCATATCATAGGCATTATTTTTATTTTGCACATGATTAATTGAAGGGGGAGAACCACACAACCAAGTTACATTCCCACTTGTTTCGGTAGAGCTTAACCAACTTCTTAAATTTGATGTTTCCCACAAATTTGATCCTAAAATATCACGATCTTTATAAGTGTCAACCTGAATCGTTCCATCTAAATATTTGTGAGTTCCTGAGGCATCATATGGTTTTATAGTCAAAATTTTATCAGAAAGCATCAGCGGTCCGTTAAAGTCAATATCAACACATCACCATAAAATTGGCTCATCATAATAAGTACCCATTGCCACATAATCTCCAATTTTTATTGAAATGGCATTTGGATGCGGAGTTGGCGTAGGATCATCTGTTGGATAAGGGGTTTGTCCTGGACTTAAAGTAGGAGTAGGCATAACTTGAGTTGCATATCCAATCCATGGGTTTGGCCAAGGGTTAGTAAAACCAATTTTGCCAGGCATATACTTCAATACTTTAATAAGTGTGCTGTCACCAAATGCATCAGTTTCGATTAGTGGGGCATTGCCCAAAAACAATACATCGGAAAGTAACGTACAATATGAAAATACTTGATGATTGATTTCTTTCACATTGCTTCCGATTACCAGTTTTGTTAAAGAACTGCAATAACTAAATGCATTATTTCCTAAACTTGCAACGCTATCTGCAATTACTAATTCAGTTATTGATGAACATGAATAAAACGCTCGCTGTCCAATGTTAGTAATACTATCAGTGAAAAATATTTCATTTAGATTTATGCAATTTTCAAACGAACTAACTCCAATAATTTCAACACTATCAGAGAAAATTATTTTAGTAATTCCAAAACAATCAAAAAACGCATTATCACTAATTAACTTTACTGAGTTTGGAACAGTATAACTACCAGGTTTTGT
>Ga0194056_10000345_pt1 | contig 25075 bp, 17 predicted proteins | sample SepL4413m_MetaG_FD_155458 | JGI IMG/M metagenome (GOLD analysis project Ga0194056, IMG submission 155458) | Anoxic zone freshwater microbial communities from boreal shield lake in IISD Experimental Lakes Area, Ontario, Canada - Sep2016-L442-13m | ecosystem: Environmental > Aquatic > Freshwater... | reverse complement strand
GCGCGTAACACCGATCGCGGAAACGCCGTCCAGTACACCTTCGCCACATCCCACGCCTGCCCGAGTTCGGGTCGGAAGGACGCGGCCGCGGCGAGCACCGTGGCATACATCGCCACCCGGTGCGCCTGAATGTGGTCGGGGTGGCCGTAGCCGCCGAAGTCGTCGTAGGTGATGAGCACCTGAGGGCGCACCTCACGAATCACGCCGACCAGGGGTGCGGCGGCCTCGAGCAGGTCAGCCCGCCAGAAACAGTCGGCCCGCTGGTTCGATGGGGTGCCGATCATTCCCGAATCGCGGAAGGCACCAGGGCCACCCAGAAGCCTCCAGTCGGTTACTCCCAGAGCCGCCATCGCCGCTCCGAGTTCTTCTTGGCGGTGGGCTCCGAGCTCGTCCTGTTGGTCAGCGGCAAGGTGGGCGACATCAGGAAGCAAGATCTCGCCCTCTTCGCCGAGAGTGCACGTGACGAGGGTGACGTGGGCGCCCTGCGCCGCGTACATCGCCATGCTGGCGCCAGTGGCGATGCACTCATCGTCAGGGTGCGCGTGAACGAGAAGCAATCGACGGTCGGCTGTGGGGTCAGACATGGGCGAGATTCTACTGCCTGCCAAGATGCGGGGCATGACGACCACTGAGGGACAGACCTTCCCGCGACAGTCTGCCCGCACAGGAAACTTCCGACTCGGCGCGCCTCGGCAGGTGTCAGTTTCGCGCGATGGCGAGCGCATCGTGTTCGTTCGCTCGTTGAGTGGAACCGATCCGGTCAACCGCCTCGTGGTTGTCGACACCAACGAGCTCACTGAACGCATCGTCGCCGATCCGACCAAGCTACTTGCCGACAGTGAGGAGTTGCCTGCGGCCGAACGCGCCCGCCGCGAACGCATGCGCGAAAGCACCTCGGGAGTGACGTCGTATTCGTGTGACTCGGATGCAACGCACGCCGCCTTTGCACTGTCGGGCCGACTCTTCGTCGCTGACCTGACTGCTGGCGCCACTTCCCCGGTGCGTGAACTTGCCGCCGCAACACCTGCCGTTGATCCGCGTCTGTCCCCCGATGGTTCGTTCGTCTCGTACGTACACGATCGCGCCCTGCGGGTCATCAACGTGGCCACCGGCGACGATCGCGCCTTGTGCGAACCAGAATCAACCACGATCACGTACGGTCTCGCTGACTTCATCGCGGCAGAAGAACTCGACCGCATTCGAGGGCAGTGGTGGTCACCCGACTCGACGACGCTGCTCGTCGAGCGATTTGATGAGGCACCCGTGGCGACGTGGTGGATCAGTAACCCGGCGGCTCCGAGCATCGAGCCAACACCCCATCGGTACCCCGCAGCGGGAACGGCCAATGCCGAGGTTTCACTTCAGTTGGTGCGTCTTTCGGGAGAACGCACCGATGTCGTGTGGGACCAGACATACCCGTATTTGGCATCCGTGTCCTGGTCGAGTCATGGACCTGCACTGATTCAGGTACTCAGCAGAAACCAGCAACGCGGTCTCATCCTCAGCATTGATCCGGTTGACGGCACCACATCGACACTGCACGCGCAAGACGACCCGACCTGGGTTGATGTGATTCCCGGTCTTCCGTGCTGGACATCAGATGGTCGGTTGGTGCGTACGGTCGACGATGCGGCCACCGACACGCGGAGGTTGTGCGTGGGTGATGCGCTGGTGACGCCGCCGGGAATCCAGGTGATGGGAGTTCTCGCAAGTGACGAGTCGGGTGTCGTGCTGATCGCCACTGATGATCCGACCGAACGCCGCGTCTACCGAGTGGGACTCAACGACACCCTCACACCTCTCACCCCCGATGGCGGCCTTCGCTCGGTGACATCAGGCGGGCCAACCACTGTGGTGTCCTCTACGTCACTGGGTGAAGTCAGTACGACGTGGACCATCACGCGACAGGGCGTCGAGGTCGGTCACCTCACGTCGTTCGCCGAAAGGCCCACGATCATCCCTGCCGTCACGCTGTTGCGCGCGGGTGAACGCGACATCGTCACCGCCGTGCTCTTTCCAACCGCGCACGTACACGGATCAAAGCGACTTCCCGTCATCATGGCGCCCTACGGAGGTCCGCATCACAGCGAAGTGCTCGCCAGCGGACTGGCATTTGCAAGCGACCAATGGCTCGCTGATCAAGGCTTTGCAGTAATCGTTGCCGATGGTCGCGGAACTCCTGGACGTGGCCCGGCGTGGGAGCGCGCGGTGATGCGCGATTTCGCCGGACCTATTTTGGATGATCAGATCGCCGCTCTGACTGCCGTCAGCGAAGCCTTCCCGGACGACATCGACACCTCGCGCGTGGGCATTACCGGCTGGTCATTTGGCGGTTGGCTCGCAGGGCTCGCAGTGTTGGCACGACCGGATGTGTTTCACGCAGCCGTTGCTGGTGCACCCGTCACCGAGTGGCGGCTGTACGACACGGCCTACACCGAGCGCTACCTCGGCGACCCCAACGACGAGCCTGATGTCTACGACCGTCAATCGCTGGTCGCGCTCGCTCCGGGATTGCAGCGGCCGCTGATGATCATTCACGGACTCGCCGACGACAACGTCGTGGTCGCGAACACTTTGGCGCTGTCCGGGGCTCTGTTGGCGGCGGGAAGGCCTCACACAGTGCTGCCGCTGACTGGTGTCACGCATATGGCGAGTAGCGAGACCGTGGCCGAGAACTTGCTACTACTGCAGGTCGAGTTTCTGCGCAGCGCTCTCACAAGCCCCTGACATCATCGGACCGCGGTCACTGAATCTTCGAGCCGAGCCCGAAGTCTCCTGGTTCGTCGCGTTCCCACGCCTCGCCCCGGCGAGCACGAGCGGCTTCCTCCGCACGCTCCTCAGGTGACTGCAATGAGTAGTCGTTGTCAACGAGAGGCGCTTGCGGTCCCACGATGGTCTCGCCGATGTGCAGCTTTTCCTCCGGAAAATGGCACGCCAAGAAATGCCCGGGTTGGTACTCGCGCAAGAGCGGAACGTCAACTCGGCACTGCTCCTGCACCTTCCAACAGCGCGTGTTGAAAACACAGCCAGAGGGCGGATTGATGGGGCTCGGCAAATCGCCTTGCAAGAGGATTCGCTCGCGTTTAGCGGCCGCTCCCGGCTCAGGTACCGGGACCGATGACAAGAGAGCATGGGTGTACGGGTGCAAAGGACGCTCATAGAGATCACTGCGTGGCGCCAATTCCATGATGTGACCGAGGTACATGACGGCCACTCGGTCAGAGATGTGTCGAACCACCGACAGGTCGTGAGCCACCAGAATGTACGACATTCCGAACTCGTCTTGAAGGTCGGCCAGCAAGTTCACTACCTGGGCCTGAATCGACACGTCGAGGGCCGATACCGGCTCATCGCACACGATGAGTTTGGGTTGAAGCGCGATAGCGCGCGCGACCCCGATGCGCTGCCGTTGACCACCCGAAAACTCATTGGGATAGCGGTTGTAGTGCTCTGGGTTAAGACCCACTCGTTCCATCAACTGCTGAACGGCAGCCTTCACGCCTCCCGCAGGATCGACTCCTTGAACACGAAAAGGGGTGCCGATGATGGTTCCGACCGTGTGCCGCGGATTCAGCGAGTTATACGGGTCTTGGAAGATCATCTGCGCCTCGCGCCGCAGCGGCACCATTTCCTTGCGCGACAGATGCGTGATGTCTCGCCCGTTGAGTTCGACGGAGCCCGACGTGGGATCGATCAACTTGAGCATCGTTCTGCCAGCCGTTGACTTGCCGCAGCCGCTCTCTCCCACCAGACCGAGAGTCTCACCAGGGGCCACCGAAAGCGAAATGCCATCAACGGCCTTGACGTCTCCAATCTTGCGTCGCAAAAGGCCACGCGACTTCACCGGAAACCACGTACGCAAGTCGGTGATTCGCAGGACGGCGTCGTCCTGCACAGGCGATGCTTCGTTCAACTGTGTCACGACGGCGCATCTCCCGACTTCGTGTGACTCGCTGCGATTAGTGCGAGCTTGGCCACGGCGTTCGCGCGCCTGACGTCGGCGGGAAGGTGACACCGGACGAGGTGCCCTGCGGACGTACTCTCAAGTTCGGGTCGAACAGTGGCGCACGTCTGGCCGTCAACCTCGTGGCTGTAGGTGCATCGCGGGAAGAACACGCAGCCCTTGGGGAGAGTAATCAGAGATGGCGGGTTTCCCGGAATTGGATCAAGTCGCTCGCCCAACTCACGATCGATTCGGGGCACAGAGGCAAGGAGCCCGAGCGTGTACGGCATCTCTGGCGAGTGGAATACCTCGTCGACGGGGCCGTATTCAACGGCCCGCCCGCCGTACATCACCAACACGTCATCAGCGACTTCTGCCACCACGCCTAAGTCGTGCGTAATCAAGATGATCGCCGTCTGGAATTCTTCTTGCAGGCTCGTGAGTAGTTCGAGAATCTGCGCCTGAACCGTCACATCAAGCGCAGTGGTGGGTTCGTCGGCAATCAACAGATCGGGCGAGTTAATGAGTGCCATCGCAATCATCACTCGCTGGCGCATGCCGCCTGACAACTGGTGCGGGTAGTCATCGATTCGCCGCTCTGGTGAAGGGATACCCACCTTGTGCAACATGGCGATCGCCTGATCGCGCGCCTCAGACTTGCTGACCTTCTGGTGAACACGAACAGCCTCAACCAGTTGACGCGCAATCGAGTAGAAGGGGTGCAGACTTGATAGCGGATCTTGGAAGATCATCGCCATTTTCTTACCGCGAAGGCGACGCAACTCCTCGTCATCCATCGACACAATGTCGTGTCCTTCAAAGAACACCTGGCCCTCAACGGTGGCGGTGCGACGGGTGATCAAACCCATGAGCGCCTGCGCCGTCACGCTCTTACCAGAGCCTGACTCACCCACGATGGCAATGGTTTTGCCCGGTTCAAGACTGAACGACACGCGATCAACCGCATGCACCAGACCATCTTCGGTTGGGAAGTGAACGAGGAGATCACGCACCTCGAGGAACGAGTCCGAGGAAGTGCCCTGCAGTGCTCCGTCAATCAAGGTCATGTCAGCCTCACCCGCGGATCAATGACCGGATAGAGCAGATCGACGATGAGGTTCGCCATCACGATGAAGAAGGCCGCGACCAACGTGATGCCAACTACCACGGGCAAGTCAGCGTCGTTGACGGATGAGATTGCCAAACTACCCAAACCTGGAAGTGTGAACACAGCCTCGGTGATGATCGCTCCTCCGAGAAGACCCGCCAAGTCAAGGCCGGCAGCGGTGACGATGGGGGTAAGCCCCGCGCGGAGCGCATGCCGCATCAGCACCACGCGCTCTTTGACACCTTTAGCGCGGGCAGTGCGAATGAAATCCGATCCGAGGGTCTCCAACATTTGCGTTCGTGTCAGCCGCACGTAGAAGGCCGCCGAAACGATAGCCAATGTGATCCACGGAAGGATCATGGTCTGCAAGAACTGCGTGAGATTCACGAACGGCGACACGTAGGACGGGTAAGGAAGAAGTCCCCACTTGAGAACGATAAAGAACAGGAACACCAGACCGACGAAGAAGGTGGGAAGTGCGTATCCGACCAGTGCGATGCCAGAGACGGCTTTGTCCTGCCACTTACTTCGACGCAGGGCAGCATAAATACCCGTGAAGACTCCGATGACCATCCAGAGGATGAATGCTCCGATGGCGAGCCAGAACGTGGGGGGGAAGTTTTCCTTGATGAGCGTGCTTACTTCCTCACCACGCTTGAAGGAGTATCCCAAACACGGCGCACCGCACTCAATCGGTGACGGAGACTCAGCAAAGTAGGTACGGCCCACGAAGAGCCCGCGAACGAAAAGCCAGTATTGCTGGATGTACGGCATATCAAGGCCGAGTCGGTGACGGTTGGCCTCAATAATCGCCGGAGTACATGCCTTTCCACACGTGAGGCGAGCCGGGTCGGTCGGAAGCACGCTGAACAGCATGAACACCACGAGGGAGATGAGCAGTAAGAGCACGACGACGCGTATGAGCCTCTTGAACAAGTAGACGGCCATCTTCGCCTCCCTCCCATTTCCAACACACTTGATGATTGCTGCCGATGAGCACAGGTTTCACGGAGCAGGGGGCGGGCCGCGAGACCCACCCCCTGCCACTCACCGTGATGTCAGCCAGTGACGCCCATCTGCGCATACGGCCATGAGCCGTACGCCGGCCAGAGGTACACCGGACCAACCTTGGTGCCAGTCATGCGCTGTTCCTTACCGAAGCGGGTGGGGATGACCACCACATCGGCCATGGCCTGCTTGTTCAGGTCCTGCCACATCGTTGCCTGCTTCGTACGGTCGAGTTCGACCTTCGCAGCCGCCGACTTCGCGTTGAAGTCAGCGTTGTCATACTGCGAGAGGTTGAATCCACCTGACGGCGTGAACAACTCGGGGATGATCGTCGAGGCGTTCGGCCAGTCAGGACCCCAACCCGCGTTGATGAGCTCATGGGCCTTGGCGGGGTCAAAAACAACGCCGTAGTACTGGCCGGGCTCGATCGGGTTGGGCTTGACGGTGATTCCAGCCTTACCGAGGGATGCCACCACGATTGCCGCCGCCTTGTCGCCGGTCGGCGACTGTGGGTAGTCGAAGGTGATTGTCGGCGCGGGCTTACCCGACTCGGCAATCAACTTCTTGGCGTACTCGGGGTCTCCGGTGTTCGGAATCTTCTGCCCGAGGAGGGTGTCCCACATACCCGTGGGGGCGTAGTCGAGACCCTCGTTGGGCTTGATCACACCATCGGCATAGTCGCCGGCGTAGTCGCCACCAGCGTTCTTGCGCAGAGCCTCACGGTCGAGTGCGACGGCGAGTGCCTGGCGCACCTTGAGGTCCGGCACCTTCTTGGTGTTGATGGCGAAGTAGCGCACGTACGGGTCGAGCGTGCTGATCGCACGGCTTGCGTACTGGGGCTGCGGCTCACTGGGACTGATGAACACCGTGCCCAGCGACTCGGGCTCGAGGCCAAGGTTGATGGCGGTCGTGTCGTTGCCGGTGCTCTGAATCACGCGCTGGTCAATGACCTTGGTATCAATGCCGTAGTCAACTTCCCACGTGTCAGGAAGAGCAGCGCGGTAGGTGTCGCTCGCAGCGCTCCACTTGTCATTGCGGCCCATGACGAGCTTGCCGCCCTTGCCGTTCTTGTTGGACGAAATGACGTAAGGGCCGGAAGAGACAGGTGCGTCGCCGTACTTCTCGCCCGTGTCAGCGGTCTTAGGAACAGGCGAGAACGCGGTGAGGGTCACGGTGTAGTTGAAGTCCGGCACCGGGGCCTTGAGGTTGAAGGTGATTGTCTTGCCATCAGCCGAGCAGGTCACCGCTTTGTCGAACAATTCCTGACCGGTCTTGGCGTATGGGCCCTTGTAGGCCGAACCACCCTTGGGGTCGTCTGCAATGTCGAGGTACGAGATTGCGTAGGTAGGTCCGCCGGTGATGATGTCAGTGGCGAACGTGCGCGACACGCCATAGGCGATGTCCTTGCACGCGATTGGCGAGCCATCTTGGAAGGTCAGACCATCCTTGAGCGTGAACGCCCAGGTCTTTCCTCCGTTGGTGGCTGTTCCGGTGTCGGTCGCCATGTCGGCTACCAGACTGGTGCCTTCCTTGGCGTCGGCCGAGAACTTGTAGGCCGTCAGCGTGCGGTAGATGGTGCCGTTGAAGAACGCCAGATCTTCACCCGTGTAAATACGCTGCGGGTCGATCTGGTCGAACTGCTCAGCATTGGTGAGGTAGTAGATCGTTCCACCCTTGGCGGGTGCGGCGCTTGAACCCCCACTGGTGCTGCTTCCGCCACTGCTGGAGCCACCGCATGCGGCGAGCGCCAGAGCTCCCACGGCAACCACCACCGCGGCGCGAGCGCCCGACTTGGCCATGCCCATTGTTCCTCCTGTGTGTCGCACCGGGGGATCCCGGTGGTTCTACCCTGCGATTCCGAGCTCGACGAGCCAGCAATCGCAGGGAGTCTGTGTGCCGAAGTTGCAATCCATGGGATCACACCCGTCCGGCGCGGGGATCGAGGGCATCGCGAACGGCGTCACCCAGCAAGCTGAATGCGACGACCAGCACGACCAACAACGTTCCTGGAATGAACAGGTACGACGGCACGGCGCGGAAGTAGCCCACCGAGTTGCCGAGCATGGCTCCAAAGGTCACGTCGGGGGGCAGCGTCCCGACACCGAGGTACGCGAAGGCGGCTTCGGTTGAGATGTACACCGGCAGCGTAATCGTGGTGTACACGATGATCGTCGGCCACAAGTTGGGGAGCAGTTCCTTGAACAAGATCCGCGTGGTTCCGGAACCCATCGAGACGGCCGACTCGATGAACTCTTTTTCGCGCAGGCTCAGGATCTGTCCACGAATCAGGCGGGCCAGATACGTCCATCCGAAAACGCTGAACAGCACGATCAGGCAGGTAATCCGCGCCGGGTTGCCTTCTGGAACACCCATTGCCTCGAGCCGCTGGGTCATGACTCCGGAGAGAGCGAGCACCAAAAGAATGAACGGGAACGCCAAGATGATGTCGATGAGCCATCCGATCATGGTGTCAACGACGCCCCGCGAGTAGCCCGAAATGATTCCGAAAACGATGCCAAGTACAACGACGGCAATTGTCGAGACGGTGGCAATGAACAGTGAGATCCGCAGACCATTGAGTAGCTGGGCCAAAATGTCTCGCCCGGTGCCCCACTCGACTCCGAGCAGGTGTTCGCGACTGATACCGCCCCACGCACCATACGGTGCGCCGGCGTTGTCACTGACGGCTGCGCCGTCAAAGGAATAGGGGTCAATGCCGAGCCGAACCATAATCGGTCCGGCTAAGAGTGCGACCGCGTAGTACATGAGCACAACGACCAGACACACCATGGCGGTACGGTCGTGGCGAATGCGGTTCCACGTGATCTGCCACAGCGAGCGACCGGCAACCTCTTCGGGGATATCCGCCGCGACATCGCCCGGAGACGGTGCACTCACGGTCAGGGCCATCGAGGATCCGTTCTGCTCGGGTGGCCAGGTGGCCGGCGGGGTAAGTCAACCCTCCGCACTCTATGCGACCGAAACCCCTACGTCCCTTCCACGCTGAGTATTGTCGTGAATTGTGACGAGACCGGAATAATCACAGAGTGTTACCCGGACATCGAGCCAGCGTGACGCTGCGTAGCGTCAGCCCTTCTTGGCCCGAGCGGCGGCCCGCCCGCGCTCGGTTGCGTCGAGATTGACCTTGCGCAGGCGCACGGTGGCCGGGGTGACTTCGATGCACTCGTCCTCGCGACAGAACTCCAACGACTGCTCGAGGCTCATCTGCTTATGGGGAATGAGCGGTACCAAAATGTCGCCGCTTGACTGGCGCATATTGGTGAGTTTCTTCTCCTTGGTGGGGTTGACATCCATGTCGTCAGATCGTGAGTTCTCCCCCACGATCATGCCCTCGTAGACCTCGGTGCCGGGGCCGACAAACATCGTGCCGCGATCTTGCAGGTTGGCCAGTGCGAATCCCGTAGTCGGGCCGCGGCGATCGGCGACCAACGAGCCCGTAGGCCGAGTACGCAACTCGCCGTGCCACGGCTCGTAGCGATCGAACACGTGGTGCAGCAATCCGGTTCCGCGCGTTTCAGTGAGGAACTCGGTGCGGAAGCCAATGAGTCCACGGGCCGGAACGCGGTACTCCATACGCACCCAGCCGGTTCCGTGGTTGATCATCTGCTCCATACGGCCCTTACGCAGGGCCATGAGCTGCGTGACCACACCGAGGTAGTCCTCGGGAATGTCGACAGTGAGGTGCTCCATCGGCTCGTGCACCTTGCCATCGACCATCCGAATGACGACCTGCGGCTTTCCAACCGTGAGCTCAAAACCTTCGCGTCGCATCAACTCCACGAGAACAGCCAGCTGTAATTCGCCTCGGCCCTGAACTTCCCAAGTGTCGGGGCGATCAGTGTCCAACATCCGCAGCGATACATTGCCGACGAGCTCGGACTCAAGGCGCGTCTTCACCTGTCGGGCAGTCAGCTTCGTACCGCTTTGTCCTGCCACTGGAGAGGTATTGATACCGATGGTCATCGAGATGCTGGGTTCGTCGACCGTGATGACCGGCAATGGGCGCGGATCTTCAGGATCGGCAAGGGTTTCACCGATCGTGATTTCTGGAATGCCAGCCACGGCAATGATATCGCCGGGGCCAGCCGATTCGGCCGGCACGCGATCGAGGGCCTGGGTCACGAGCAATTCTGAAACGCGCGCACGCTCAACGGTTCCGTCAGTACGGCACCACGCCACTGACTGACCCTTGCGAATAGTGCCTTGGTGTACGCGACACAACGCGAGTCGGCCGAGATAGGGCGACGAGTCGAGGTTGGTGACGTGCGCCTGCAACGGCAACTCATCGTCGTAGACGGGCGGCGGTACTCGATCGAGCAGCGTGCGGAACAGCGGAACAAGGTTTTCGGCGTCGGGCATCTGGCCGTCTTCAGGGCGAGTAAGTGACGCCCGACCGGCCTTGGCGCACGCGTACACGATGGGAAAGTCGATCTGGCTCTCGTCGGCGTCAAGGTCGAAGAACAATTGATACGTTTCGTCGACGACCTCAGCAATACGCGCGTCGGGTCGGTCGACCTTGTTGATGACCAAAATCACCGGAAGTCGCTTGGTGAGCGCCTTGCGCAGCACGAAACGCGTCTGGGGGAGCGGGCCTTCGGAGGCATCGACGAGCAGCAACACTGCGTCGACCATCTCGAGTCCGCGCTCAACTTCGCCGCCAAAGTCGGCGTGGCCGGGGGTGTCGATGATGTTGAAGGTGGCTCCACCCTCGGGGGCGCCTTCACCGACGTAGCGCACCGCGGTGTTCTTCGCGAGGATGGTGATGCCCTTCTCGCGCTCAAGGTCCATCGAGTCCATCACGCGCTCGCGCACCGAGTCATTTTCAGCTTGATGCTCAGTGAATGCCCCCGACTGCCACAGCATCGCATCAACGAGGGTGGTCTTGCCGTGGTCGACATGGGCGATGATCGCCACATTACGAAGGTCATCTCGAGTACGCGTGGTCACTGTCCCCACCTTACGTGTGAGGGGGTGCACTAGCGTTGGCCGGGTGAGCCCACCTCTTTCTAAAGCCGGTCACCCCGGCGAAGCCCATCGCGGAAACCTCGGCGAACGAGCCAACCGTATTCGAGCCGGTGTGCTCGGAGCCAACGACGGAATCGTCTCGGTTGCCGGCCTCGTGCTCGGTGTTGTTGGAGCAACAACCGACAATAAGGCGATTCTTTTCGCTGGTCTCGCAGGGCTGGTCGCGGGAGCGCTGTCGATGGCAACAGGCGAGTACGTCTCGGTCAGTTCACAGCGCGATACCGAGCACGCGGCCGTGCAAAAAGAGATGCGCGAACTCGCCGAAGACCCTGAAGGCGAACTCAAGGAACTTGCAGGCCTGTACGTGAAGCGGGGCCTGTCGGCTGAACTCGCTCACCAGGTAGCGCTTGAACTCACCGACCATGACGCGCTCGCCGCTCACTCGGAAGTTGAGCTCAACATCGCTCCCGGCGAGTACGTCAATCCGTGGACTGCCGCAGTGTCGTCGATGGTGGCATTCACTATCGGGGCACTCATTCCCTTACTCGCCATTGTGTTGGCCCCCGAATCAGCACAGGTCGCCGTCACAGTCGTTGCGGTCATCATCGCGCTCGCAATCACCGGCTACTTCAGCGCAACGCTCGCGGGTTCGCCCGTATCCCGCGCCATCTTGCGCAATATCGTCGGTGGTTCGTTGGCGATGGCAATTACCTACGCCGTTGGCCACGTGGTTGGCACCACGCTCGGCTGACATGCGCATTCCAGTCGTCGGGGTTGCCATCGTGCGCGATGGCACGCATGGGCTTGAGCTCCTCGCCGCCCGACGCACCGAACCGCCCGAACTCGCTGGCGGCTGGGAGCTTCCAGGCGGCAAAGTCGATGCGGGCGAGACCCACGTGCAGGCGGCGCACCGCGAAATCGACGAGGAACTGGCAGTACGCATCGAAATCGGGCAGCGCGTTGACGGACCCCTCGACGGCGCCTGGCCGTTAGGCGAGCATTACGCCATGCAGGTATTCGTCGCTCGCCTTGCCGGCGACGCCGAGCCGGTAGCGGCAGTGCAACACGATGAACTTCGCTGGCTGCCGTTCAGCGAGTGGAACAGCGTGGCGTGGCTCGAAGGTGACCTCGCCCCCGTGCGCGCAACAATCGACGTCCTGTCGTAAACAGTCACGCTCGATTCGCCCACTCGCGGCGACCAGTCGCACTAGCGTGACGCCATGAGCAGTCGCGTCGCACGTTCGTGGAGTTCGATCACCGGACGACAGTGGGTGTACGTCGCCCTGCTGTTCCTAGGGATCGCACTGGCCTTTATGACCTACCTCGCCCTCAACGCGGCCCCGGGGCCACAACACTGGCCCGCCTACTTTGCGTGGAACCCAGCGACTCAGGCGCTGGTACAGCCACTGCAGGCAGCGGGGAGCCAGGCCGCCTACCAAACATTCGTCCTCAAGAGTTGGCTGGACGAATCCATTCCCTTTGTTCCGGCGCTCGCCGTGCCCTACATCTCGTTTCTGATCCTTGTGCCCGTTGTGGTGCCTCTTCTCAACCTTGGAGTCGGCTCATTCCGTCGCTTTGCCACCCTTGCCACCGCACTCATCGTGAGCCAACTCGTGCTCGACGTTGCCTATTACCTGTTCCAGACCAACGTCATTCGCGACGTGGCGGCCGGCGACGGCATCGGTGGATTCCTCGTCGAGTCGGTCTGGGGCAAGGACCAGCCCTTCAATGGATACCCCTCGGGCCACTGCACCTGGACCACGATCGCCATCTGTGCACTGTTCCGATTGCGGCACGTGATGCCCAAGACCGCGTGGATCATGATGGCGTGGCTGGCGTTGATTTACCCCGCCACGGTGATGCTGCGCCAGCACTATCTGATGGACGTCTACGCCGGCATCTTCGTCGGATTCGCCTGCTACTGGGCATGTATGTTCGCCATTGAGCGCCCCCGACTGGTTCCACGCTTTGAGCCTGATCTAGTCGAGACAGTCGACGCAAGAGAAGTGAAGGAGAGCACATGAGCACAGTGACCGTGGTGACGTCGGCCGGAACGGTGCCCGGTCACCTCGCCATTCCCGCTGGAGATGGCCCCTGGCCCGCAGTTGTGGTGATTCACGAAATCTTTGGTCTCAACGACGACATTCGCGCGATCGCTGACCGATTTGCCGCCGAGGGTTACTTGGCCTTCGCCCCTGACCTACTGGCCACCGGGAATCGCCTCGCATGCCTGGTGAAGCTCACCTCGTCGATGTCCAGCGGTGAAGGCGCTCCCGCCGAACAGATCCTCGGCATTCGCACGTGGCTCGCCGATCGACCTGACTGCACGGGCAAGGTCGGAATCGCCGGCTTCTGCATGGGCGGTGGATTCGCCATCGTGATGGCGAACAAAGGCTTCGACGTGTCGGCCGCACAGTACGGACGCATTCCCAAGAAACTCGAGGCCGCAATGCAAGGCAGCTGCCCGCTGGTGGCGTCGTACGGCGGGCGCGACAAGTCTCTCAAAGGCGTCGCAGCGAAACTCGATTCGGCTCTTGAATCAGCCGGTGTCGACCACGACGTCAAGGAGTACCCGGAGGCCGGGCATTCGTTCATGAATCATGCGGAGTCGCCGGCATGGATGAAGCCGATCTCCAACGCAGTGGGAATGAACCTTGGCTACGTCGATACTGCCGCAGATGACGCGTGGACGCGCATCCTCGCGATGTTCGGTTCAGCGCTGAACTGAGCCTCAGCGCGCAGTGCCGATCGACACGAACGTCGTGCCCGACCATGAGGCGTCGTTGAGAATCCGCCGACCATCGACTACCGAGCGCACACCGAGAACATCGGCTTCGGTCCACTGCGCATACTCGGCGTGATCGGCCTGCACCACGACGGCGTCAGCGGCATCTCCACGATGGAACGCAGTCCATCCAAATGCCGCCAATTCATCGTCGGTGTACATCGGGTCGTGTACCGACACCTCGGCTCCAGCGGCCCGCAATTCCTCGACCGTGGGGAAGACACCGGAGAACGCAGTTTCCTTCACACCACCGCGGTAAGCAGCACCGAGCACGACGACCTTCGCGCCCGTCAGGCTTCCATGGGCTGACTCCAGCAAGCGAATAGCGTGCGCGGGCATTGCCGCGTTGGCCTCGCGCGCTGCGCGCACCACCGTGGCGGCCGGATCGTTCCACAAGTAGAGCCGCGGATACACCGGGATGCAGTGCCCGCCGACGGCAATTCCGGGCCGGTGAATATGGCTGTAGGGCTGCGAGTTACTCGCATCGATCACGCGGTGGATGTCGATGCCGTTGGATTCGGCAAACACGGCAAATTGGTTGGCCAGTCCGATGTTCACATCGCGGTAGGTGGTCTCGGCCAACTTCGCCAGTTCGGCCGCTTCGGCTGACCCCATATCCCACACACCATTGGCGCGCGTGAGATCGGGGCGATCGTCGAAGTCGAGCACCTGCTCGTAGAACTCGATGCCGCGGGCTGTGCTTGCCTCGTCGATGCCGCCCACGAGCTTGGGGTAGCGCCGCAGGTCGGCGAACACCCGGCCCGTCAGCACGCGCTCGGGACTAAAGATGAGGTGGAAGTCGCGGCCGGCGACTAGGCCCGACCCTTCCTCAAGCATCGGCGCGAAGCGTGTGCGCGTGGTGCCCACGGGCAGAGTGGTCTCGAACGATACGAGCGTGCCCGGCTTAAGTCCTGCGGCGATGTCGCGCGTGGCCGCATCCATCCAGCCAAAATCTGGCTTGCTGTCGTTGTCGACAAAAAGTGGCACCACGATGACCACGGCATCGCTCTGAGCCACGGCGGCAGCGGTGTCGGTAGTAGCGGTCAGCGTTCCGTTGGCAACAGCGGCGGCGAGCAGCCGGTCAAGGTCGAATTCGCCCGGGAAGGGTTCGATTCCTGCATTCACCAGATCGACGGTCGATGGATTGACGTCGGCCCCGATAACCCGGTGCCCCTTCGAGGCGAATTGAACCGCCAACGGAAGGCCAATCTTCCCCAGAGCAACAACGCAGATGTTCACAACAATCCTCTTCGCCACGGTAGTGAATGATGCTTACAGGAGACTACCCGGTGGACGTGGCAGGATCGGAGCACCATGAAGGTACTGAGCGTCGTAGGGGCGCGACCCCAGTTCGTGAAACTGGCGCCGGTGAGTCACGCGCTCACTGCGGCAGGTCACGAGCATGTCATCGTGCATACCGGTCAGCATTACGACGCGTTGATGTCCGACGTGTTCTTCGCGGACCTGCAGATTCCCGACCCCGACATTCACCTCGGAGTCGGTTCCGGGTCACACGGAATGCAAACGGGCTCGATGCTCAGTTCACTCGACGGGGTACTCGATGAGCACCGCCCTGACTGGGTGCTCGTTTACGGCGACACCAACTCGACCATCGCCGGCGCCCTCGCCGCCGTGAAGATGCATATTCCGGTCGCGCACCTCGAGGCCGGGCTCCGCTCGTTTAACCGCCGCATGCCCGAAGAGCACAACCGCGTGATGACCGACCACGCCGCCGACCTCCTGCTCGCACCCACGCAGGTGGCGATGCAGCATCTGGCCAATGAAGGCCTCGCCCACAGGTCGGTACTTGTCGGTGACGTCATGACCGATGTGCTGCTACGCGTGGCCGATGCGGTTCGCGCTGAACCATTGAACATCGACATCGACGGCGATTACGTTGTGGCGACCATCCACCGCGCTGAAAACACCGACGATGTTGATCGTCTGGGCCGCATCATCGACGCACTCAAGTCACTGCCTGTTTCCGCGCTACTCCTGACGCACCCTCGGCTTGCCGCGAAGGCCGCTGACGCTGGCATCTCACTGGAAGGCGGCAGCCTGCACGCCACTGCACCCTTTGCCTACCCGCAGATGGTCGCCGCCGTCATGCACTCACGCGGAGTCGTCACAGACTCAGGTGGACTGCAGAAGGAGGCGTACCTCCTCGGAGTTCCCTGCACCACCTTGCGCACCGAAACCGAGTGGGTCGAGACGATCGACTCGGGCTGGAACATTCTCGATCCCGACCTCACCCGCGTGGCCACCGTTGCCGTGCGCGACGCACCTGCTGACGGTCCACGCAACGCCTACGGAGACGGCCACGCGGCCGACGCGGTGGTGCGCACGCTGGAGGAGCATCTGCATGACTGATGCCCCCGTCGTCTTGCTCGTCACCACCAACGGTGCGGGTATGGGGCATTTGGCACGGCAAACGGCAGTTGCCCAGTCGGCGCAAGGCTTTCGCCCGTTCCTCGTGTCAATGTCCGTTGGCATCGCGACTGTACTTCCAGCCACCGGGATGCCCGGTGAGTACATTCCTGGCTACCACCGCGGATGGGTGCCGCGCGGTCGTTGGGATGCGTACCTCACCGCGCGGCTCAGCGCATTGGTCGACGCAACCAATGCGGCGGGCGTTGTGTTCGACGGGGTCGCCCCCTATCGCGGAATCACCGCACTCGCTCGTGCACGACGCGACCTTCCGATGGTGTGGTTCCGTCGCGGACTCTGGCGAGACGGTGTCAATACGCGCGCGCTGCGGTCCGCCCGTTATTTCGATCGCATCATCGAACCAGGAGACGTGGCCTCGGCCGCCGATCGCGGTGCCACCGCCAGTCGCCAGGACGCCACCCGGGTAGGGCCCGTGACGCTGCTCGAAACCACTCCCGCACTTGAACGCGGCGATGCGGCCGCGCAACTCGGACTCGATCCTGATCGACGCACTCTTCTCATCACCTTGGGCGCCGGCAATCTCAACGACACTTCGGCGCCCACCACGGCAGTGCTGCGCGCCGCACTTAACGCACCCGGCGACTGGCAAATCGCACTCACCAGTGCACCCATCGCCGATGCTGCCGGTACCGAGTTGGCCGATCGGGTGACGGTGCTGCGCGGAGTGTTTCCACTCGTGCGCTATCGAGCCGCCTTCGATGCAGTGGTCGCCGCATCGGGGTACAACGCCGTTCATGAATTTGTGCTCGGCGGAATTCCAACTCTGCTCATTCCCAATCCTGCCGCCGCCACAGACGACCAGGTCACTCGCGCGCGACAACTCGCCGATGTTGGTCGTGCACTGAGTGCGCCTGAAGACGACCCGGTCGCGATCGCTACCGCGACCGGTGACCTTCTGAGCACCTCGACTCTCGAAAGATTGCGCGCGGCTAACCCGCAGCGCGCAATCGATGGAGCGAGTGCAGCTGCGCGGATCATCAGCGAAGCAATCGGAAGCCACCCGCCGCGCCGACCAACAGTTGATCCGTTGGTTTTGCGAGCCAACGCCCTCACCGGAGTGCGCGGAGTACTGGGCGATGAGCGGTATCGCACACTGACTCACCGACTCGGCCGACCTCAAATGGATCTCACCCCGCGAAGCGTACGCATCGTCACCAGTGCCAAGACATCGGTTGGTGAGGGAGAACGCGCACTTCTCATGACCTCCGATCTGAGCGCCGTGACGCCCGCGGCCGACCCCATCGTTGAACATCTGGGCCTTGAGAGTGCCGAATACCAGCGCGAACGCCGTGCCATCATCACTCGGTTCTACGACGTGCGTGGCAACCAATGAGTCGCGCCGGACGGTGGCTGACACGGCTCACCTCGCCCACGGCACTTGCGATTCCCGGCTATGGAGCTGCACTCGATCGCGTCGCCACATCGGGAACACTGCCCGATTCCGTACGCGAACCGCTGAGCCGCGACCTCGCCGCTGCATGGAGTACACGGGGAACTCCCGAGCGCGGCGACGACGTACTGATCGCAGCGGCGAGGCGAGCAACCGACCCCTCTGTGGCTGCCACGTTGAACTCCGCATCACTCGCACGGGCCCTCGATCGCGGCCGGTCAATCGACGACACCACCATCCGCACCGCGGTTGAACAGTGCCTGACTGCCGCCGATCTTCTCCTTGACCGCGGAGATGACCGAGTGCCGCGGCTACTCACCTCGGCCGCAGTGTTGACATTTCATCGGCAGCGACACCTCGCCGGTCTCGGGTCACCCTTCGCAACACCCGACGGAGTCGACCTTGAACTCAACCCCTACCGGTCGTCTCACGCGTGGTCGCATCTCACGCGACCGCGACCTTCATCAGCGGTACCGCTGACCGACCGACCTACGCGCATTGCTGTGCTGCACGACGACGACCCACGCTTCGTTGCACCACTGGTTGAGCAGTGGCGAGCCGAAGGAATCGATGTCCGTGTCACCGGCGTGCGCGCACGTGCAACTGAACGAAGCGTGCAACTGCCGTTGACAATCGTCGAGCAAATCTCCGCGCGGTGGGCCGAACCCTCCGAGAGCGCGTGGGCAGCCCTCATCAACGACTGCGTCGGCGATGCCGAGGCCGTGTGGCAGGAGTGGGCTCAGCGCGGTGCCGTGCTCGCGAGCCTGGCCAATCTGTCAGTTCCTATGGCCGTTCGCGCACACAGTTTCGAACTGTTCACCGTGTTTCCCCATCTCATCGACGCGGGCTCGCTCACGGGTGTGAGCACCGTCAGCGCGCCGCTCGCCGCACTGCTCCGCACCGTGCTGCCGACGTGGGCAGACTTCCCACAGGCGACCATTGCTCCCACCTTCGATCCCACGCCTTTCGAACGCCCCAAAAGCTCAGATGCGCCGCGCACTCTCGGCCTCGTCGGCTGGGCAGCACCTGACAAGGACGTCATGTGGGCCTTGGACGTGCTCGCGCTCCTGCGCGCGGCTGACCCTGCGTGGCGTCTGCGACTGATCGGCGCGCCTCCCGACGCCCAACGCTGGCCCGAGTACGCCCATCGGGCCACCGAGCGTTTGAGTCGGCCCGATGTCGCCGGCGCGGTCGATATCGTCGGGGCGACCGCCGATGTCGCCGCCGAACTCCAGTCGGTGGGAGTGGGCCTGTCGAGTTCACTGCGCGAGTCGTTTCATCTGGGTCTGGCTGAGCTCGCGGCCAGTGGCGCCGTTCCAATCGTGCGTAACTGGCCCACCCTCGCCGCCTACGGAGGTGCTGGCGCGGTCTGGCCTAAGGACTGGGTGGTGGAGTCATCTCACGAGGCGGCTGAGCGCGCGCGCACTGTGATCCCCGCCACATTGAAATACCTTAATCTTCCCATATCGGACACTTTGCTCGGCCTAACGGGGGATCGACAAAGATTCTGGGGTGTCTGGGCTAAGAAGGGCCTTCCACCGACCCGATAGGGAAGGTGTGAGAGTAAAGAGCGGGTTCCTGCGAGGTGCAACGGCAGTGGTGTCGTTGGCCCTCGCAACTGCCGTTCTCGTGCCCGGCATCGCCTCTGCGACCCCCACGCTCACTACTCCCTCAGCCAGCGTGATCAGCATGACCGCGACCACGACCCCCATGAGTTACGCCGACCAGAAGAAGGCCTGGACGCTACGGGCCCTGTACTACTCACAACTCAATACTGCTCGCACGAACTACAAGAACTCCAAGCTTGACTACCCCGGAATGCCCAGCAGCTACCCCGTGACCTTCGCGGCCGTCGTTGCCAAGGCCAATACCCGCATCAACGCAGCCTCGACTCGCCTCGGCGCAGCCCGCACGCTGGCTGAGTACGCTGCGGTTGCTCCGGCCATCAAGGCCGAACTGGCACTGTCGAAGGTGCACGGGCAGGTCGTACACCTCGCCGCCGACGCACTCTCGGCCCGCGCCGCTGCCATCGCAGCCGGTCAGACCGCCACCCGTAATCTCGTGGCCGGTTCGATCACCGATGCACAGTACGCACCCATCGCCGAGGCATCCGGCCGCGTCGCTGCTCTTGCCGCCGCCGACCTTGTACGGGTTAAGGCCGCAACTGGCGGAACCGCCTATCCTTCGCCTTCCACCGCGGCCCTCTGGGTTGCTGCGCTTGACGGTTCAATTCAGGTTCCGCAGACCAGTGACTTCGTGGCGATCCCCGGATCGTGCGCCCTTCCGGTCGCTGACACCGCGTGGGTCGGGACAGCCACCGAGCCGGGCCTGCACCAGTGGGTCACCGACGCCGACGTTGCTGCAGCCAAGGCCCGCATCGCCAACAAGGACGCCGCGTTCCTTGCCACGCACAAGGAATTGACTCGCCTGAGCACCAAGGTGATGACCACCAGCACCATCACTCTTGCCACCGACCTTCGCCTGCGCACTCAGCGTCTGGGCTACCTCTGGCTGGTCAACGGTGACGCCACGGCTCGCCGCCAGCTCTCCGCAGAAGCCACACGCATCATCAGCGCCGGCCCGTCGGGCGCCCCGCTCACCGACGCTGGCGTCATCGAAGCTGCCGCAACCGCCCTCGACTGGACCGACTGGAACGGTGCCGCCAGCACCACCGCCTCAACCGCGAGTAACGCCACCAACGCGACAGTGATGCGCAGTTTGTGGCTCGGAAGCTTCGCGTGCATGTTCCAAGACCAGATCAACGTTGGCAAGCCCGACAACATCAGCTTCGTCTACGGCAGCAGCACCTTCCAGCTCGGAATCTACCTAGCCAAGTCTGACCCGACGATCGGTGCCGCGGTTGCCAAGGCCGCCTGGACCAGCATGCAGCCCAACTTCATGGCCCTGTCCGATGGCGGCTGGTACGAGGGTCCGGCGTACTGGAACCTCATGGGTCGCGCCGTCGTGGGTGCGGTCGGTACCGCCCAGAACATCTACGGAACGACCTCGCCAGCCACCATCCCCGACCTGAGCGCCACCGCGGACTTCATGTGGAACGCGACGGCAGCCAACGGCGACCTGCCGAACTTCTCGGACACCACCGCTGACGTGCTTCGCCCCAACTTCGCCTCACTCGTTGCCCGCACTACTGACCGCGCGACTGCGATGCCGTCCCTGCGCGACCGCCTCCTCGGCGTTGACCGCATTCACCCGGCACCCACCGAGGGCTTTGAAGTTCTGTGGTGGCCGAGTGCGACCGCCTGGTCGCTCCCCACGCCTGCCAAGAAGTCTGCCGTCTACTCCAAGACCGGTCTGGCAACCGTGCAGGGCAGCACCGCCACCGCGTGGCTCAAGGGAAGTCCCCGCTACCTGTCGCACACCCACCTCGACGTCGGTTCGGTTGGCCTCACCGCCAACGGCGTTGAGTGGACCGTTGACCCTGGCAAGGGCAACTACAGCGCCCCCGGATACTTCGCCCTCGCATCGACCAGCCCGCGCTGGAACGACTTCAAGGTCTCGGCTGACGCCCACTCGACCGTGACCGGTCCCGGCCGCCCCGTAATCGGCGCCTCTGCAGCACTGAGCGCCAGCGGATCGAGCATGGCGGTCGACCTGCAGCGCACCATCTCCGGATCGCGCACAGCGACCCGCACGGTCAGCCTGGCCAGCTCGAGCATGACCATGGTTGACTCGCTCACCGGCACCGCTCCCCGCGTGTGGAACTGGCACTGGGTGACCGAAGCCGCAGTAAGCGTCGGCGGAACCGCCACCGCACCCAGGTTCACACTGACCAGCGGAACCCAGCACATCACGGTCACGGTCACGGGTCTTCCCGCCGGGTCGGTCGTCACTCACACGCACTCCGGCACCACCTCAGCTTCGGGCCTGCCGATCACGGTGATCCAGATCACGACACGTGCCACCTCATCGGTTCGCTTCACCACCGTCGCTCGCTGGTAAGCAAGCACTCCCGGCTTCGCGGCGGGAAGTCGATACCCTAGGCCGGTGACCTCCCCTCGAATCGTGATGATCGTCGACAACTCCATCACCGGCGACTCGCGTGTCCAGAAGTCAGCACGCGAGATGGCAGCGCGCGGCTGGGATGTCACGCTCATCGGCAACCAGAACGCTGCGGCTACCCGGTCTCAGGCTCCCGGGTTTTCCGACGAGTACGGCGAGGCCACTGTCGTGTGGGCCGCACTTCCGCGTGCCACGGCCTTCACCACCGGTAACAGATTCACCCTGCGTCATCCGATGGCGTTTCGCACGACCCAAGACCAAGGACGATCACGTCGCCGTCTTGACTGGCTCACACTTGAATTGCAGCAGGAATTCGGTTCGGGGGCATCACGTCCCCGACGTTTGCTGACCCAAGTGCAGCGCAAGTGGGTTGGTCTGATGTACGGATTGCGCTCGCGAGCGACCAAGGCCCGCGACAAGGGCCGCAAGGCTCGACCCCCGGTTCGCGTACATGGCTCACGGCAATGGCGCTACGACGAGCCATTCCTCGCCGACCTCGAGATTGCGTACGCCGACACCATCGATTCGGCGCGCCCTGACCTCATTCATGCGCACGACTACCGTGCGCTTCCTGTCGCCGTACGTGCCGCCGACCGACTCGCTCGCAAGGGCAAGCGGCCCAAGGTGATCTACGACGCGCATGAGTTCCTTCCTGGCGTCGTGATGCTAGACATCACCCGCCATCGCGGCGCAGTTCAAGCCGAAGCCGAATACGTTCCCAATGTCGATGCGGTCATCACCGTTTCCGATCAAGTCGCCGACCGACTGATGCAGACGCATGGCATCACCGAGCGACCGCTCTTGGTTTACAACACGCCCATGCTCGACGCGTCGAACCGCCTCATCACCCGCTCGCTACGCACCGACGCCGGCATCGACGCTGAGTCGCCAGTGCTTGTGTACGTCGGTGCAGCGAGCGCACTACGCGGGCTCGACACCGTGATCGAAGCGCTACCGCAATTGCCCGGGGTTCACTTCGTCACCGTCAGCAAAGAATCTCCCTACATTGCCTCGCTGCGCTCCAAGGCGGCCACCCTCGGCGTGAAAGAGCGGTTCCACCGCGTTGACTACGTCGCGGCTGATGAAGTATCGGCCTACGTTGCAGACGCGACCATCGGCATCAGTCCAATCCTGCACACCGAGAACCACAACCTTGGTATCCCGACAAAGTTCTTCGAATACCTTCACGCGCGCATACCCATCGTGACTTCCGACATCGAAGCGGCAGCCCAGTGGGTCACTGAGAACCAACTCGGACTCGTCTACACGGCAGGTGACGCCGACGGATTGGGCACGGTCGTGAGGGCCATGCTCACTGACATCGAACGCTTCCGCGCCCACTACATCGATGGCTCACTGCTTGAGAGTTGGTCGTGGGAGAGGCAACACGGTGCAGTCGACGCGCTGTATCGCACACTCACCGGCGGCGAACCCGATGTGCGACAGGCGTCACTGGAGCGGGCGCTGAGCACACTCACCGGCGGCGAAATTCCCGACGTGCAGGATCAGCGCCTCGGATCCGAACTCGCACTTGAATCATTGGCGCTGTCGATGACCGGCAGTGATCTTCGAACGCAGACCGACCGACTCATTCGCGCACAGGACCTGCTCTTTCATCGCGCACTGCACTTCGACGGCACGCAGTCTCCGCTTGCCGACGACCCGATGTCGTACCTCGCTCAGTGGAGTACCACTCCCCCGATGCCCGGCCTGCAATCGACCACGCGCACGCACGTTGTCGAGGCCACGAACGTTGCTGGAATGCGAGTCACAGTTCTCGGCTACAGCAACCTCGCGTGGGCTCCACCTGTTGTTGACGCAGCTACGACGGCTGGCGCCACGGTGCGCGTCATCGATCTTGCCGACCGGGCCGTGCACGGCCCGGTTTCCGATCGCGTGCTCGCTCAGATCGCCCTCGGCAAAGTACCCGAGGCACTCGCTGAGGTGATGCGCACCATTCACGATGAGTCCGATGTGGTGTGGGTTGAGTGGGCCGAGCGTGCCGCCGTTATTGCTACCGCAGTCGATCCGGGTACCACTCGCATCATCGTGCGCCTCCATGCCTACGAAGCGTTCAAACCTGCGCTGCATTACGTCCAATGGGGGCGCGTGAGTGATCTGGTGTTCGTAGGCCCTCACTTCCAAGACATGGTCGACGCTGCTCTTGAGACCAGTCCCGGCTATGCGCAGGTACGTCGTCACGTGATTCCTCTATGGTTCGACCTCGATCGTTTCGACCGACCCAAGAACGACGACGCTCGTTTCACTCTGGCATTGCTCAAGTGGAACAACGCGGCAAAGGACGCTCCATGGGCGGTCGACCTGCTCGCACGCGTACGTGCAACTGATCCGCGCTATCGGCTCCTCCTCATCGGTGGCGACATCCCAGACAATGCGCCCCCCGGTTTGGCGGCTTACGCACAACGCACTCGAGAGACCATCGAGCGCACAGCGAGCGTCGATGCCGTCGAATTCCGGCCGGTCACCGACGACGTGCCCGGCACACTGACTGAGGTCGGCGTGATTCTTTCAAGCAGTGTCCGCGAGTCATTCCATGCGGCACTGGTAGAGGGTGCCGCTTCCGGTGCGGTGCCGATCGTGCGCGATTGGCCGCTGATGGGGCGCTGGGACGGTCCCCGCCGACTGTTTCCGAGTGAATGGGTAGTCAACGACCTCGACCAGGGTGCAGAGCGCATTCTTGCTTCAACCACCGACGCCGACGTCTGGCGAGCCGGCGGCGCTGCGGCCAGGCTAGCGGTCAGCGAACGGTTCGGGATGCAGTCGGGTACCGACGCGATTGCTCGCTTGCTCCAGCGCGATAGTTAGCGACATCAGGACATGGCAGCCATGAGAGCAACCTGCTCATCACGGTAAGGCCGCTGACTCACTATCCACTCGGCCGCTTCTCTGCCCACTATCTCAGGGTTGTTCACCGACAGGATGCGATCGGCCGCCTCTTCGGGAGTCTGCACAATCCAGTCAGCGGGAAAGAGTTCCCGTGCACCACCCCACGGTGCTACCACCGGCCAATCACGCACCACCGGAACAGCACCGCTGAGTACGCCTTCGACGACCCCATGCGGATCGGCCTCGCGCAGGCTGGTCGACAGAATGAAACCGACATCCTCAAGCGCTGCGTTCACGTTGTCAGTGAACCCCGTCATCTCGATGGCACCGGCAACCAGCGGCTCACCCACAATGCGCTGAAGATCGTCGATGTAACCGGCGTCCCACGGTCGAGCTCCGCTTTCAAGTGATCCGCCGATGAGACGCAATCGCCAGTCGCGCTGCGGATCACGAGCACGCAACAACGCCAACACCTCGACCGCAAACAACGGATCCTTCACCACCTGACCCCAACCCACCATCCCCAACGTCGACCACGCA
>Ga0194056_10000344_pt1 | contig 25083 bp, 24 predicted proteins | sample SepL4413m_MetaG_FD_155458 | JGI IMG/M metagenome (GOLD analysis project Ga0194056, IMG submission 155458) | Anoxic zone freshwater microbial communities from boreal shield lake in IISD Experimental Lakes Area, Ontario, Canada - Sep2016-L442-13m | ecosystem: Environmental > Aquatic > Freshwater... | reverse complement strand
ACACTTCATCAACGTAACCCCTAACCACGGTGGCCGACCAAACGGCCACGGTCTAACGACATTGCCAACAAGGTTTCCCGAGATTGCCCATTTTATTGGGCGACCTCGGATACGTCAGTCGCACTGACAACGCCATGCTGGACCGCGAAAATGGGGTAATACTCGACCGCATTTTCGCGGTCGAGTACCTGTTCGGCCGACAGAAATCGGCCAATCGAGAAAGGACTAGGAGATGAAATCGAGAATAGTTGCGGTATCGGTCATGATATTGGCGGCCAGCATCGGATTCGCGCAGGCCGCGAGCTATCCCAAGGCCAAAGTCAGCTTCGATGACTTCAAGGGGCTTGTTGCGGAGGTTGAGACTCACCGAGCAAGCCGGCTAGTCGACCTCAACACCTTCATGAAGATGAGTAAGGAGCCTGGAGTCATCATTCTTGACGCTCGCTCGACATTTCGTTTCGAGCGAATTCACCTTAGAGGCGCAAGACACTTAGCCTTTACCGACTTCACGCAGGACAATCTACAGAAAGTCATTCCGTCCTTCGAGGCGAAGATACTGATCTACTGCAACAACAATTTCGACGGAAACCAGAAGGATTTTGCCTCGAAGGTTGCTTTGCCACGTGCGAAGCCAGGTAACGCAGTGGCAACCCAATTCGCCGCCCAAGCTAAACCAATCATGATGGCACTGAACATTCCCACATACATTAATCTGTATGGATACGGCTATCGCAATGTTTACGAGCTGAATGAACTGGTCAATGTTAACGATCCCAGAATTGCGTTTGAAGGATCCATTGTTGAGCAGAAACTGCCGCCTGTCGCGCCCCGTGTTACGAAGTGATTCGTAAGCGAGGCGAATGCTCAAAACACGAATTTGACCCTGCGATTGCCGTGGCAGTATACTACGGCAAGCGGTAAAAAATTACTTCCCTTGCACTTCGATCGTGACCGTGAAGGTTTGCACGGGCGGCTTCTCTTTTTCCCATGGCCGGACGTAAACCAGTTTGATGGTTGACTTGCCTGGCTTGATGGCCAGAAATTTGAAGACGAAGGTGCCGCCGGTGCCGACCATTCGCTGCGCATGTTGGGTGGGCACGTAGACTGGCTCGCCTTGCGACCAGACGGATGTACCGCTGATTTCACCAACCTTCCAGTTGAAACCGGTGGTCGGATTGCCCGCCAAGCGAACGACGATTTCCCGGCCTTTCGCAACGGTCACGGTCTTGCCGTCCTGGTCGGCGGAAAGCTCCAGGGCCTCGGATTTCGGCTCCGCTTTTTTGTTCGGGGTTCCCTTTGCCGGGGGATGTGTCGCCGGAGTTTCGCCAGCGGCCTTGCCGGCGGGTGGATCGAGCGCGGCAACACAGCACTCGCACTGGTGGAGTTTGTCGCTACATTTGCGGCAGAGCTTGAATGCCCCGCTGGAAGTGTCACCTCCGCAGCTCGTGCAGACGCCGATGTTCTGAATGTACATCTTGCCGATGCACTTTGAACATAGGCCGGCACCGGCCGTTCCCACCATCCCCAGCAACAACGCAATACCCAGTTCCAACATAATAAACTTCATGCGACGATTCCTTTGCGGTCAAGGGCGAAGTGTCAATAAGTTAAGGTAAGGGCTGCCGGCTACTCAGCCGCGTAGCGCTCGGCGAATTCCAACCCCCAGAGATCGATCATGTCGGTAAATGCCGGCTGGTCCAACTCGGCCAGCCGCTGGTAATGTGCGCGGCTGAATATCTCCCGATTGCAAACGGTTGCCTTGGCCGTCAGATCCAAAACCAAGGAGGGCGAGATGGGCGAGATGAGCATTTCCAATCGGCTGAAACAGGTCTGCCGCAGCCGTGCCCGACGCAAACGAAGATCCTCGCGGCTGATCGCGGCACCCCAACCCCGCGGATCGACAATCGTCTCAAAACGAAAACCGAGAAAGCGATCGGCCAACTGGTGCAGGCAATGCTCGATATGCTCGCAAAGCTTCAGGCGGGCCTGCGAGTGCAATCGCTGCAACTCCTTCTCGGTCAGTACACGCTGGGCTTCCTCCTCCGCCCGGGCATTGCCCAGACGTTGGCCTCGTTCGATCGCGCTTTCAAGTCGTTTCTGAAAATCCATGGCGAAGAGATCAAGCCCTCCCAGGATGCGTTCCGCGACCCTGGGCTATGGAGTTTAACCGCTTCGCGGTTATGCAGTTATATTCCGGACAGCTTATTATTGGCCTTCGTCGGCAGGTGGGGCTGGCGGTTCCGATGAAAGCTCACCCTGGGTTGGGGATCCGGATTCGGCAGACTCAGGTGAAGCCGAAGCCGTGAACGGCGGCGTTTCGAGGTTTGCCACAACGGCAGGCACCTTCACTTCCGCGACAGACTCGGTCACTGCCTCATGTGCAGAAACATCGATTGCGGCCGGAGAAGGCTTCTCGCCCTGCTCTTTCTTGTTCTGGACGGGCGGTTTTTTGTCGTCCGTCTTGGTCACGAAGAATTGCATCAGATCGCCGAAGGTCCGCATCGGCTCCTTGCCCTTCTTCATGGCATCGGTTATTGGAATGAGCGGTTTGGGCTTAGGCTTAGGCTCCTGGGGGCGGCCCTGACCGGATTGTGGTCGTGTTCGGGAAGGAGGACCACCATAGCCGCGACGCTCTTCGCGAGGCCTGCCGCCGGGGCCACCATCACCCTGCGGGGCACCGCTGTGCTGCGGCCGGCGGCCTTGATCGGGCCGGCCACCTTGGGGCCTGCCGCCTTGGGGACGGCCGCCTTGTTGCCTCGGTGGACCACTCTGCTGGCCCCCGGGTCGTTCACCCTGCCGCCCCGGGTCGCTGCGCGGCGGACGATCCCCTTGCTGCCCACCCGCCTGGTTCTGGCCTGTTTGCTGAGCCTGTTCGGAAGAATCCCCTTCACCCCGGGCCGGTCGACGCTGACGTTCCGAGCCGGGACAGACCATCGTTAAGGAGACCCTTCGCCGCTCCTTGTCGACCTCCATCACCCAGACCTTGACGATATCGCCCACGGCCACGAATTCATGCGGATCGCGAATGAATCGGTCGGCCAATCGGCTGACGTGTACCATGCCGCTATCGTGCATGCCGATATCGACGAAGCAGCCGAAATCGACCACATTGAGTACGGTGCCGGTCAATTCCATGCCTGGGACCAAATCTTCCAGCTTCAATACGCCCTGCTTAAAGATGGGTGCCGGCAGATCCTCGCGTGGGTCGCGGCCGGGCCGCGCCAATTGGGCAAGAATGTCTCGCAACGTCAGTGTACCGACCACCGTTTCCTTGGAAACGCTCCGCGGCGGCACCGTTTCTATTGCCGCTGCCGAGTCCATTGCCGTCGCCGAGTCTGTCACCGTTACATCGTCTGCCGCCGCTTCGGCTGGAACTTCGCTTGCGCCCGCCGGAGCCAACACTTCACTCGGAAGGTCAGGCTGGAAAGCCTGACGTACATCCGTTTTGCTTGCAACGGAATTCTCCGGTAAACTTGCCGCGAGATCCTTCGCTAATCCTTCCAGATCAACCACGGCCATCCGCTGAGCCAGGGCGGCAGCCGCTTCTTTCTCGGCCAGATCGGCGGGCTTACCGTTGAACCGATCCAGCACGCGCGTGGCAATTGCATAGCTTTCCGGATGGATCCACGTGGCATCCAGCGGATTCTCGCCGCTCGTGATCTTCAGGAACCCCGCAGCCTGCACGAATGTGGCGTCGCCGAGGCCGGGCACCTGGCGAAGCTGTTCGCGACTGCGGAAGGGACCGTGCTCGCGGCGATATTCATAGACCCTCCTGGCCGTGAGTTGATTAAGCCCGGAGACGTAGCGCAAGAGCGCGGGACTGGCCGCGTTCACATCGACGCCGACATAGTTCACGCAGGACTCAACCACTTCGTCCAGCGAGGCTTCCAGGTGCTTGGCCTTGACATCATGCTGATACAGCCCTACGCCGATGTTGGCCGGATCAATCTTGACCAGCTCGCTGAGCGGATCCAGCAACCGCCGTCCGATGGAAACGGCACCGCGAAGCGTGGCATCGTACTCGGGAAATTCCTCGCGGCCCAACTGGCTTGTCGAGTAGACGCTGGCGCCTGCCTCGTTGACGATCACATAAGCGACGCCCTGGTCCTTGAGTTCCTCACCGATCAACTCGGCGAAGAAGTCTTCGGTCTCGCGGCAGGCCGTGCCATTGCCGATGGCCACGACGGTCAACTCGTACTTACGGATCAGCTCGATCGCCTTTTGCTTGGCCTCTTCTTTTCGGCCGGGCTTACTGCCGATCAGGAAAATGATGTCGTGCCCAAGCACATTGCCAAATTGATCGAGCGCGGCTAGCTTGCACCCACTCTTGAAACCCGGATCGACGGCCAGCACGCGGCGGTTGTGGATCGGCGGTTGCAGAAGCAAGTTGCGAAGATTGCGGGCAAAGACGCTGACTGCGTGCGTCTCGGCATGATCGGTTAGCTCGCGGCGGGCCTCGCGCTCCAGCGCGGGCAAGATCAGGCGGCTCATTGCGTCGCGGGCGCAACCGCGGAGATAGTCGGCATGGGGATGCCCGGGCGGCACGAGAATTTCATCCAGTGCCGCAGCCATGGCATCGAGATGGCTATCGACCTTCACGCGGAGGATCTTGGCCCGTTCGGCCCGATTGATCGCCAGCACTCGGTGCGGCGGGATTTTTTTGATGTCTTCCGAGTAGTTGAAGTAATCGCGGAAGGCTTTGATGCGGCGTTCCTCGATTTTCTTTCTCTTGGATTCTTTCTTGTTTTGCTTCTCGGCCCTGGCTCGCTCTCGATCTCGTACTCTGCGAGCGGCCGCCGGGGCCGCAGGGGGGGTGATTTCCGTTATCTCCGCAAGCACTTCCGCGACGTTCACGGTAGTCGGCGGTATTTCGTTCGTATCCGAGCCGGCGGAAGGCAGGGAAACGACCTCCGCAGCGACAGGAACCGCAGTTTCCGTGGCATCGGCTGCTTCTTGCACCTGCGGCTCCGCGGATTGCAACTCCGTGGCGGTCGAGACAGGTTGGAAACCTGTACTAACCAACGGCTCCGCTTGCGGTTTCGTGGATTCCGCCGGAACGGTCCCAGAGGCGATTACCGGATCCTGGACAATCTGCGTTGTCACAATCCTCCCGGTCTTCTGCAAAATCTCCCGCAACCGCTGCCGCAGATCGGCCCGCTCACTGAATTGCTCGGCCAAGATGTGCCCCGCCCCGAACAGCGCATCCCCCCCAGACGGCACCTGTCGGTCAGGATTAGCGAAGTCGCGCGAGCGGGCGTCGAGGTCGTTGGCCGCAGCAGCCGCTTCAAATATCTCGCTCGCTAGCACTTCCAAGCCTCGGGAGCGCGCCAGCGTTGCTAGTGTCTGCTTCTTGGGCTTGTAAGGCAAATAGAGGTCTTCCAACCGCTTGTTGGTGGTGGCGGAGAGGATCTGCTTCGCCAGCTTTTCGGTAAGCTTGCCTTGGGCCTCGATCGAACGCAGGATGGTTTGCTTCCGATCGGCCAAAAGCCGCATCTTCGCGAGCCGGTCCTGGATCTCACGGATTTGCTCTTCGTCGAGTCCGCCTGTTTGATCTTTGCGGTAGCGCGTGATGAAAGGAACCGTGTTTCCTTCATCCAACAGCTCCACAACCGCCTGGATCTGACGGAGAGAAATTTCCAGCCCGCGTGCTACGTGCCGCAAGTCGATTGTTACCGTACTGGCCATATAGACCCGCGAATGAGTAATAGGACCGCTTCGTCGAAGCAGTCGATGGTCGGGGTTAAGTTACCCAAATTACCAGAAAATCCCGCGTTTTCCAGAAAAACAACTTATTAACTACCACTGTCTTAGGGGCGACAGTGGATAAAAACGATATTTTCCCTCAAATAGATCAAACCCGCAAGGGACCACCTGCCGATACAAAAGGCAACAGAGAGGGCGGTCACATGCGCCGCTCGCCGGCCCCGTTGAGGTTCCCGTCTAGGTTGATACACCTGACTGGGGGGCCTTGCAAAAGCTGGCGATTGACAAGAAAGTCCCCCGGACAGAAAGGAATCTGTACCATGCGTTCCAATCATCTTCGTGTCTACTACGGTCCCTTGGAAGAGTCTACCACGGTTCATGTCGCCGACGGCAAAATCCGCGATACGGTTAATGTTCCCTTAACGGAAGTTCTACCCCTGTTGGCCGATGCAGTTCGCTCCGACCGCACTTGGCTCCGCGACTTTGCGGACGACGAAATCAATATTTCAATGGACCTTTACGAAGTTCTCTTGGCCTATCAACATTACCGCCGTCCTTCAGCTTGAGCCAACCAGCGGTGGTCAATAATTCCAACTTTTACGTGCCTTGGGCATTCCAGCCCGGTAATCGCCGGGCTTTATATTTGTATCTGACGAGCTTTCTTCCCCGAGTGTACCGGAAATCTTTGTGGATGGCAAGCCCCCCGCCCCCCCGAGAAAACTGCGAAGTCCTGGGTCCGGTCCATTTTTCGGCGAGAACGGAGATATTCCGTTTTTGCCTGAAAATACGATGATTATCCCTGGCACTTGCGCCGAACAACCTCTTGGCTTCCTGCGCCGATTGCCGCAAAAAAGCCTCCTGTTTCGCGCCATCATCTTGGGGGGCGTTGCGCTCTTGGCCGCAGCCGTTGTTCTGCCTTTCGGATGGTTGATATCTGGCAATAGGATGGGTCTTTTTGCTGGCGCGGCAGCCGGTGGAGTCTGCTTACTTGCGGCCTGGACCGCTTTATTTTTGAGTTCGCCACTTCGCATGCCTCAATATGTGCTAAGCTTGGTTCTTGTGGGAATGATGGTCCGCATGGGAATCCCCCTGGCGGCCGCGTTGACCGTGCATTTCCTTGGAGGCCCCCTAGCCAATGCGGGCTTCCTACGTTATCTTGTTGTGTTTTATCCGATAATGCTGGCCGCAGAAGCATTTCTCTCCTTCCCGCCCTACCCCTCTCCCACAAACGGGCGAGGGGAGTTTAGGAATGAGAAGAAGGTTCCCTCGGCAGAAGATTTCGTCGGGTGAGTTATGGATTTTGCAAAGTTAGCAGAACACATAAGCGATTCCGACCGGTTTCATTTTCCGGGCTGGAGTCCCGCGCTTCCGAACATCCTTGGATTTCAATTGACCAAGTATATGGTCTTGGAACTCATTGCGGCGGCACTCATGCTTCTGGTGTTTCTTGCGCTAGCCAGGCGCATTCGTGGTGGCGGCCCGCCCAAGGGACTGTTTTGGAACTTCTTTGAAGTGATGTTGGTGTTCATTCGAGACGAGGTTGCCCGGCCGTCGATCGGCAGGCGCGACGCCGACAAGTTTCTTCCCTTTTTGTGGAATATATTCTTCTTCATTTTGTTTTGTAACTTGCTGGGCATCCTGCCGTGGGCCGGTTCGCCTACCGGTGCGCTGACGGTCACTGCCGCACTGGCCGGTATCACGCTCTGCGCCGTGGTGGGGACGGGCATTCAGAAATTTGGCGTTGGCGGTTTCTTCAAGAGCCTTGTTCCGCACATGGAATTGCCGAAGGCGATTGCACTCCCGCTCATTATGATGATCTTTGTCATTGAACTCGTGGGACTGTTGATTCGCCACGTGGTCTTGGCGGTTCGTCTTTTGGCGAACATGTTTGCCGGGCATCTGGTGTTGGCGGTCATTCTTGGATTCATCGCCACCTCGGCGAACTATTTTTTCCTGGCTTGGCTAGGGATTACCACGGCGAGTGTTTTAGGCTCGGCCGCTCTTACTTTATTGGAGTTGTTCGTGGCCTTTTTACAGGCCTACATATTCACGTTTTTGTCGGCACTGTTTATCGGCATGGCAGTCCATCCGCACTAGAGCGGAATTGCTGCGTGTCGGAAAAACCATTTCAGAGGAGATGAGTTACGTGTTTAAGTTAACGAAGATTGCGTTGTTGGTTTTTGTTGTGTCCGCGATGGCGATTCCGGCTTTCGCTCAAGAGAAGAAGACAGGCGAAGGCGCCACCGCGGCACCGGCGGCTACCAGCTCCGGTTTCATGGTCTTGGCCGGCGGTGCGGTCGGTGCGGGAATTGTGATCCTCGGTGCCGGCCTTGGTATCGGCAAGCTCGCTGCTTCCGCCGTGGAAAGCATGGCTCGGCAGCCCGAGGTGGCCGGTAACATCCAGACCGCCATGATTATCGCCGCTGCCCTCATTGAAGGCGTAACTTTCTTCGCACTCATTGTGTGCATTATGAAGGGATGAGCAGAATCCGGAAGAGTATTTTAGGCGTGCTTCCGTTTTAAGACATCGAGGAATGATCATGTTGACGCGACTGACTGCCGCGGTAGTCTTGACGTGGGTGGTGTTCGTGTGGAGTGCCGCACCCGCGTGGGCGGAATCTGCTGAAGGGACCGCGGATCACGCGACCAAGCAGGCCGCTCACGGCGAAGGCCAAGGCGCGGATGCACTAAATCCGGTGAACGCCGGCGGGGAGTATAATTTCCGCGGCGATCTGACGATTTGGACCGCCGTGGTTTTCCTCGTGGTGTTGGCCATCCTCTACAAAACTGCCTGGGGGCCGATCTGCGACGGCTTACAGAAGCGAGAAAACGAGATTGCCGCCCAGATTGCTGAAGCCCAGCGAAAAAACGAGGAAGCCAAGCAGCTTCTCGCCGATTATGAAAAGAAACTCGCCACCGCCCGGGACGAGGTTCGCAGTCTGATTGAGCAGGGCCGACGCGATTCGGAAAAGATCGGCCAACAAATGTTGGATAAAGCCCGAGAAGAAGCCGGCATCGAGCGGCAGCGGGCCGTGCAGCAGATCGAGTCGGCCACCTTGGCCGCCCTGAAGGAGCTGGCCGATCGGAGTGCTACCTTGGCCGTCGATTTGGCCGGTAAGATCGTTGGTGCCCAGCTCAAAGCGGTGGATCACCGCCGGCTGATCGATCAGGCAGTGACCGAGTTCGCCAGTTCCCGGCAAGTTAAGGTCAACGGAAAATCCCACGGATAGGTGAAGGCGTCCCATGGCCGAATCGGCTGACATCATTGCCCGCGATGCCCAGAATGCGGCTCGGCTCTCGCCTGACGTAGGTCAGGAGAAAGTCGGCGAGATCTACGCTCGCGCCTTGTTGGGTGCCGCGGAGAAGGCGGGGCAAACGGTTGCCGTGCTTGAAGAGTTAGACGCCATCGTGAGCGAGGTGTTTGCCCAATTTCCCAAGCTCGAGACGGTGTTTGGCTCGCTCCTGGTCAGCCACGTGGAGAAGACTGCCCTGCTCGATAATGTCTTCGCATCGCAGATTTCCCGCTTGCTGCTGAATTTCCTCAAGGTCGTATCGCGGCACGGTCGCCTCGATTGCCTGCGGGCGATCCGGCGCGAGGCCCGAAAGTTGCATGAAGAGATGCAGGGCAATGTCCGCGTCCGCGTGACCACGGCCACCGCAGTCGATCAGCAACAGATCGAGCAGATCACCGCCACGTTGGGCGAGTCGCTAGGCCAGCGGCTGATTTTGGAGACCGTCGTCGATCCGGCATTGATCGGCGGGATCGTCCTTCGCATTGGTGACACCGTCTACGACGGCTCCGTCGCCAATCAATTGCAATCCATTCGCCAGCAGATGATTGATAGGAGTGTTCATGAGATTCAAAGCCGACGAGATCGCTTCCGTTATCCAGCAGGAAGTTGAACAGTTCGAGTCCCGTATCGACGTCCGTGAAGTCGGTCGCGTGATTGAAATAGGCGACGGCATCGCCCGTGTCTATGGGTTGTCGAACGTCATGGCTGGCGAGATGGTCCAGTTCCCTGGCGATATCTATGGCCAGGCATTCAACCTCGAAGAGAATTCGGTGGGCGTCATCATTCTTGGCGACTATTTGAAGATCGAAGAGGGCGACGAGGTTCGTAGCACCGGCCGCTTGCTCAGCGTGCCCGTGGGCGAGGCCGTGTTGGGCCGCGTGCTCGATCCGCTCGGCAATCCGCTGGATGGCGGCCCGCCGTTGGTCACCTCCGAGCGGCGGCCGGTCGAATGGATGGCCCCCGGCGTGGCCGGACGTCAGCCGGTGAACCAGCCGCTGCAAACGGGTATCAAGGCCATCGACGCCATGACGCCCATCGGACGCGGCCAGCGCGAATTGATCATCGGCGACCGCCGCACCGGCAAGACGGCCATCTGCGTCGACACGATCATCAACCAAAAGAACTCTGGGGTGAAATGTTTCTACGTCGCCATCGGCCAAAAGGAATCGAACGTCGCCTCGTTAGTCGAGACGCTTCGCCGCCATGGCGCGATGGATTACACAACCGTGATCGTGGCGGGTGCCAGCGATCCGGCCCCGCTGCAATACGTGGCCCCTTATGCCGGCTGTGCGATGGCCGAGTACTTCATGTACAAAGGCCAGGACGCCTTGATCGTTTACGACGACTTGTCGAAGCAGGCCGTAGCCTACCGGCAGATTTCGCTCCTGATGCGGCGTCCGCCTGGCCGCGAGGCCTACCCGGGCGACGTTTTCTACGCCCACAGCCGCCTCTTGGAGCGTGCCGCCAAGCTCAGCAAAGAACTCGGCGGCGGGTCGCTGACTGCTCTGCCGATCGTCGAGACGCTCGAAGGCGAGGTCTCGGCCTATATTCCCACGAACGTGATCTCCATCACCGACGGACAGATCTACTTGCAGCCGGACTTGTTCTTTGCCGGGCAGCGTCCGGCCATGAACATCGGCATTTCTGTTTCTCGCGTAGGCGGCAACGCCCAGGTGCCCGCCATGAAGAAGGTGGCCGGCGGCCTGCGATTGGACCTCGCCTCCTTCCGAGAACTGGAAGCCTTTGCCCAACTAGGAACCGACGTTGACGCCGCCACCCAATCCCGCCTGGATCGCGGCTACCGCATGACGGAACTGCTCAAGCAGGGTCTTTACAATCCCATGCCAATCATCGACCAGGTGCTGAGCATTTATGCCGGTACGCGCGGGCACCTCGACAAGGTTCCCCTCAAGGAAGTGCATGCCTGGGAGAGCGGATATTTGCAATTCGTTCGCGAACAGAAGCAGGCCCTTTACCAGAAACTCAACGAAACCAAGAAATTGGACGACGCCGCGTTCGCCACGATTGATGCCGCGATTGCGGAGTTCCAGAAGATTTTTACGGCGGGGAAGAGGTAGAGACGCAACGAGAAATCTCAAATTTCATAATTCCAAATTATATGAGGAAACCGTCATGCCGGCAATATCCATGTTTTACGGGATCATTGTTTACATGTACTACACGGACAACACAAAACACCATCAACCGCATGTCCATGCACAGTACCAGGAGCAGGAAGCCGTGATTGCGATTCCTGAAGGAGACTTGTTGGCGGGAAGCCTTCCTCCGACAAAGATGCGATTGTTGCTAGCATGGATGGAAATTCACCAAGACGACCTGATGGCCGACTGGCAACTTGCTGTCGCGGGGCAGCAACCTTTCAGGATCAAACCACTGAGGTAGGAAATGGATCCCAGAGTCAAAGAGGTAACGCCAGAGGACGACTACCGCCTGCAAATCGTTTTCACCAACGGCGAAACCGGCATTTATGACTGTCGGCCGCTGCTGGATTTCGGCGTATTTCGAGAACTTCGGGACGTAAGCTATTTCCGATTGGTACGAGCGGCAAACGGCACGGTAGCCTGGCCCCACGAACAGGACATCTGCCCTGACACCGTTTACTTAAATTGTGAAAAGACAACCGACAACCGACAACTAACCACTTCCCCCCATGGCTAAAGCCAAAGCACTCGACCGACGACGCAAATCGATCCGCAGCATTCGCAAGATCACGCGGACGATGGAGTTGATCTCAACGGCACAGTTCCGCAAAGCGATGGACCGTGCGGTGGCGGTCTCGGCCTACGCGAAGCGGATCGTCGCGCTGGTCGGGCACCTTACCACGGCCGGGCTGGAGGTCAAGCATCCGCTGTTGGAAGCTCATGCCGAGACGTCGAAGGCCGCGCTGCTGGTGCTGTCGGCCAATCGCGGTCTGTGCGGCGGATACAACGGCAGCGTGTTGCGTCACGGCATGAGCCAGTTGAAGCAACTCCGTGCCACGGTGCCGGAGGTTCGCTTGGAAGTCTCCGGGAAGCGGGGTATTTCGGCCTTTCGATTCCGAAAAATAGAAATCGCCGAGCGTTTCACGCAGTTCGATAACAAGCCAACGTTCGCGGAAGTGGAAGTGCTGGCCAATCGCTACCTGGAATGGTATCAGTCGGGCCGCCTCGACCGCTTGGACGTCGTTTACACCAAGTTCGAGAGTCTCGGCCGGCAGTATGCTGTGGTGGAGACGTTGCTGCCCTTGGCCCAACTGAACGGCGCGGGCCAAGACGAGAATCCCAATAGCCCCCACATCCAGTATGAGTTCCTGCCCTCGGCGGCGAGCATTGTCGATGAAGTGGTGCCGGCCAGTTTCAAGGTGAAGCTCTTCAAGTGCTTTCTCGACGCGGCCGTGAGCGAACAGATCGCTCGCCGCGTTGCCATGAAGAACGCCACGGAAAACGCTGACTCGATGATCGGAAGCCTCTCGATTGCCTACAACCGTGCCCGGCAAGGGCAGATCACCGGAGAACTACTGGAGATTGTCGGAGGAGCGGAAGCACTGAATAAATAAGAAAAATTGAAAATTGAGAATTGAAAATTGAGAATTGCAAATTGAGAATTGCAAATTGCAAAGTAAATACAGGGATGGCGGGCGGTGAAACCGGAAGAATTGTCAGACAGATTTCTGGATTTTTCGGTCAGAATTGGTCATGTTGTCGATGCGTTGCCTGAAACACGGTTGGGTCGGCACGTGGCCAGCCAGTTGGTTAGGTCGGGGACATCGCCCGGGCCGAATTACGAAGAAGGTTGTGCCGCAGAGAGCCGTGCCGATTTTGCCCATAAACTGAGCATTGTGCTGAAGGAGTTGCGAGAATCGCGATATTGGTTGCGACTGGTTGTTCGCGCCAAATTGCTTTCCGATCAAAAGATGAATGGACTAATTGACGAAAGCGACCAGCTTTGCAGAATCATCGGTAAATCAGTCGCTACTGCGAAAAACCGCAGTAAGACATAACAACATAACAAGTTATTTTGACTGCAATTTGCAATTTTCAATTTGCAATTTGCAATTTTCAATCTTTATTGCAGGCCAATTTCCATGCCTACCACACTACTCCAGCCCGCCCCCACAAAAAAACAAGTCGGCCGCGTGACGCAAATCATCGGCTCGACCTTCGATGCTGAGTTCCCCGAGGACAGTCTGCCGGCGATCTATAACGCCGTGAGGATTGAGGCCGAGGAGAAAGGCGTGAAGGTCCACCTCACCGGCGAAGTGCAGGCCCAGCTTGGCGGCGGTCGCGTTCGCTGCGTCGCCCTGGGCAGCACCGACGGCATGGTTCGCGGCACGCCCTGCATCGACACCGGTGCTCCGGTCTGCGTGCCCGTCGGCAAGGGTACGCTGGGACGCGTCTTCAACCTGCTGGGCGAACCGATCGACGATCTCGGCCCGGTCAACGCGGAAGAGTACTGGCCCATCCACCGCGACGCCCCGCCGGTCACCGATCTCTCGACGAAGACGGAAATCTTCGAGACGGGCATCAAGGTGATCGACCTACTGACACCCTTCGTCCGTGGCGGCAAGGCCGGATTGTTCGGCGGTGCCGGGTTGGGCAAGACGGTGATCCTTCAGGAATTGATCGCCCGCATCGCCTCGGCCCACGGTGGTTCTTCCGTGTTCGCAGGCGTCGGCGAGCGGACGCGCGAAGGGAACGACCTGTGGCTGGAAATGCAGCACGCCAAGATCGGCAGCACGGGCCGCGTGGTCATGGATCAGACGTGCATGGTCTTCGGCCAGATGAACGAGCCGCCCGGTGCCCGTCTGCGCGTCGCTCTTTCGGCCCTGACGATGGCCGAATACTTTCGCGACTCGACCGGTTCCGACGTGCTGTTGTTCATCGACAATATCTTCCGTTTCTCGCAGGCGGGCAGCGAGGTATCGGCCCTTTTGGGACGCATGCCGTCGGCCGTGGGTTACCAGCCGACACTGGCCACGGAGATGGGCCAGTTGCAGGAGCGAATCACCTCGACGAATCGTGGGGCCATCACTTCGGTGCAGGCCGTTTATGTGCCGGCCGACGATCCGACCGACCCTGCCCCAGCCACGGCCTTCGGCCAGTTGGACGCGTTCATTTATCTCGATCGCGCGATTTCCGAAAAAGGGATTTATCCGGCCGTCGATCCGCTGGCCTCGTCGAGCCGCGTACTCGATCCGCAGTACGTGGGCGAGCGGCACTACGATTGCGCCCGGCGGGTGCAGACGACCTTGCAACGCTACCGCGAGTTGCAGGACATCATCGCCATCTTGGGCGTCGATGAGTTGAGCGAGTCGGACAAGCTTGTCGTGCATCGTGCCAGGCGGATGGAGCGGTTCCTGTCGCAGCCCTTCCTTGTGGCCGAGGCGTTCACCAACAAGCCTGGCGAAATCACGCCGCTGGCCGATACGATTCGCAGCTTTGAAGAAATTGCCGATGGCAAATGGGATCACCTGTCGGAGCAGGCCTTCATGTATGTCGGCGCGATCGAGCAGGCCGCCGAGCAGGAGAAGAAGCTGGCCGCCGCGGCAAAATAAGAATTGCAAATTGAGGGAAGTTGCTAATACCAAAGAGTTAACCTTAGCGGAGGAATTCGAGCGTCGGATTGCAGAGAGCGGATAACCGGTCCGCAAGGGTCTTCCAATTTGCAATTCTCAATTTGCAATTTGCAATTTCCCCTTTGCAATTTCTCCTCGTCCGACCATGGCCGAACTACAATGTATCGTCGTCACTCCTGAGCAGACCGTCCGCGAGACGCCCGCCGACTTCGTCACCGTGACGCTATTCGACGGTGAAATTGGCATTGGCCCGGGCCACACGCCGTTTATTGGGCGGCTGGGTTGCGGCGAAATGCGGATTCGCCACGGCAACGAGGTCGAGCGTTTCTACGTCGACGGCGGTTTCGTCGAGGTGGTGGGCAATGTCGTTTCGTTGCTGACCAATCGGGCTATTCCTGCCGACAAGATCGATGATAAGGCGGCCTATCAGCAGGTGGAAACCGCCCGCAATCAGGCGGCTCACACGCCGGAACTCATGGCTGCCCGCGAGCAGGCCCTGGCCCAAGGCCGCGCCCAGTTGCGCGTGGTGCGCCGAGCGCTTGGTTAGCCTGCTCGGATGTTCTCCGTTTACGATCAAGCCCCTGAGTACCCTGTCCTCACTTCCCAAACCGCCATTTTCGCACCACTGCGGCTTGTCCTCGCATTGCCACGGTCGCCACATAGCCCTCACACGGTTCACAGCTTTCCAGCCACCAATGGGCGGCTTCGTTCGTATCGCCACGAATCGATAGTACACGGGCAGGATCGTCCAGGGTCACGCAGAATTGATTGAGCGGAAACGAGAGCCCGCTACCCACGGCCTTCAACCAGGCTTCCTTCCGCGTCCATCCTTGGAAGAACGCATGCAATTGCCGCTCGGCCGGCACCTGCTGCCACTGCCGCACTTCTTCCGGCGAAAAGAACCTTTCCATTAGCGCAGCCGCATTGGGCATTGGCCGGATCCACTCGACATCGACCCCAATCTCACGGCCAAGCGTACATGCATAGACGGCCAGATCGTGCGAATGCGACACATTGAATTCGACTCCGCAGGCATCCCACGGCGGGCCGAGTTCCGGCTTGCCGTGGACTTGATAGTTCAAGGAGAAGGCTGCGGGGGCGGTCCGAAGATACCGACCCAGCAGCATCCGCAACATGCCTCGACCGGCGATGTAGCGGCTTCGCAGCGATCCGACTCGAAACCGATCGGCCCGACAATGCTCGTCCTCGGACAACACACTCGCGTACTGCCGCAACAAGTCCTCGGGGGGATCCAGCCGCGCAGACCATAGGTGGACCTCCCCGGCAGGCAAGTCGATCTCAGCGGGCGGCACAGGCCAGGAGTATTTCATTTTAGACATTGCTTTAGTAGAAGTGGTGGGACTCGCTGCGCTCGGCCCACCCTACGGGAAAAGCCGCTCGGCCGCTTCAGCCGCCCAAGGGCTTTCCGGGGCCAAGGTAAGGAACTTTTGCCAATGCTGCTCGGCGGTCAGCCGATGCCCCATGTCATCGAGGGTGCGAGCCAGATGATAATGGGCGTCGGCATAGTCGGGGTGATAGCGCAAGGCACCTTCAAAGGCCGCAATCGCCAACTCGCGCTGGCCCGTCTCGGCCAACACGCAACCAAGATTCGCCCGAGCTTCGACGTAGTCTTCGTCGAGTTCGATGGCCATGTAGTAACGCTCGCGCGCGCCGCTTACATCGCCCTGGCGGTAGAGCAACTCGGCAAGCTGAAAACAACCTTCCGAATCGGGGCCGGCGGCCGCCATCGCCGCACGGTGCAGGTCGGCTGCTTCGGACAACCGGCCGGCATCTTCCAACTCGGCAGCCAGGCTTCGCATCTGTTCGGCAGAGACGGACACGTTTTCCACGGAACGCAGTACGCCGACCGCCAGGGCAGGAGGAGATTCGGGAGTAGGACTGGCCGAGCCTGCGAGTCCCATCCGCCACTTCTCCAGTTCGGGCGAAATGGCAAGCGGCGGAAGTTCGGTGCTTTCAAAGTCCAATCGCAACTGGCCGCCGGCCTCGATCAGCCCATCTCCTTGGCGTACCAGAATGCTTTGCCCCTGAACAACGACCGAGGGCTGAAGCAGCGGGCAGTGGACGCTAGGCAGCAAGCGGGCCAGATCAGCCAGTTTCTTTTCGATGTTCTGTGGCGAAACCCCCGCGCGCAGCAACTGGGCCAACCGCTGGGCCGTGACCACTTGCGGAACATCGAAATAGGGCAGTCGCCGGACTTCCTGAGTCGGCAAGATCAACTTGCGACGGTGCCAGCGGCGAATCACCGTGATTGGAATATCCAGCAACTCCGCAAGCATGGCGGGCGTGTAGAGCCGCTGGATTCCGCCCTGCTGCTCGGTCAAACCAAGCTGAAGTTCAGAATGTTCGTGGCTCACGGGGTTGGAATCGTGTGGCAAGCAAAATTCCTCAATGTCCATTGCCCGCCGGAGGCACCGGCATCAAGGATGGCCGATCCCCCGCGCTTGGCGTCGATATTCCAGGCGAAGGTGCGACGGCCCCCGCGCCGCCGTTTTCCGTCGATGGCTTGTAACCCGGTAAACCCGCAGGCGAGTGCGAATCGGTTGCCGGTGCCAACTCCGGCCGCTTTTCGGTGTTTGACGGACTGGGACTGGCCGTGCCGGGGCTTGAAGTCGTCGGGGCCGGCTTTGGAGCTGGGCCGAACGTCGTGCCGCCCGGCAAGGTCGTGGCCGCGCCACTGCCGACGGACGTGTCGCAGCAACTCGGGGCCGAACCGCACTCGTCGATTGGCACGCGATAGCACTCCACGCGCGGCACGGTGTAATTACACGTCACCGGAATCCGCTTCTCCACAACATGGGGAATGCGGACCGTTTCTTCATAGGCCACCATGCGGCAGACCTGGGTCGGCACCTGCTCGACCCGCTCTTCCTGAACCATGCGGCAGGTCTGGTAGGGCACCTTGCGGACCTGCTCCTCGGCAACCATCCGGCAGACTTGCACCGGCACTTTCTTCTCAACCCGCTCGACAACGGGACGGCTGACGGTGTAGGGGATCTTTCGCACGACCTCTTGCTGAACGATACGGCAGGTCTGGTAGGGCACTTTTCGGACGATTTGCTCGCAGCGATAGCTCGTGACCTGGACGGGAATTTGCTCGGTGACGGTTTGCGGCACGTACTGGACCTGCTGCACCTGCTGGGCAACAACATTCGGCTGCCACACGCGAGCCACCTCATAGGTGCCGCGATTGACGGGTGTCCAATAAAGCCCAGCCCGCTGGAAAGCAGTTTGCCCCGTGATCGGATCGACCGCGCAAGTGCCACCCTGCCACGACAACTGATGCTGCCACCAACTTGGCCTGAAGGCAACCTGATTCTGAAAGCCGCCCTGATCGACGAGCTGGGTCCGTTGCGTGACCACGGGCTGCATCACCGTGCGGCACTGAGGACGGTAGACCGTTTCGACCACCGGCCGCTGGACCGTATAAGATTCTTCCCGCTCGGACGTTTCCGTGACCGGGTGATTGACGATCACCCGCTCTTCTCGCTCGGCCGTTTCCTGGACGTAGTGTACGGAGTCGTAGCTTTCGTCGCGAACCTGGGTTTCGTAAACGGGCTTCATCACGGTCACCCGCTCTTCTCGTTCGGCGGTTTCCAGAACCGGCTTGGAAACCGTATAGCGACGCTCGCGCACCTCGGTCTCCCAGACGGGCCGGTAACGCGTCTCGCGGCGCTCTTCGTACTGCGTTTCGCACTCAATGCGATACGAGGTCGTCTGGCGTTGCTCGTACTGCGTCTGATAGACCAACCGGTACTCGTGCCCCTGACAACTCATGCACCCGGTAGGCGAATAAGTATCTTGGGCTGCGGCTGCCGCCGTCCAAATCAAGCCGGCTCCCAACAACACGGATGTGCGAAAAGCGTTCATCGGTTTACCTCGATCATTCTTTGCTAGCACCCTAAAGAGGTGCGATACGATGTTCCCTAACACCTAATTTGCCACACGGAAGAGAAAACTGCAAAGGGCTTCCGTGGGTGTTTTTTATGGATTGACTCATTAATTATAGCCCAGTAATGAGTTAGGTAAAGAAAAATTTTTTCAAGTTCAAAATGTTTGCAGCCGAACCCGGAGCAATTTTTGCAAACCGTGCCGGCAAAGCTTGCGCAACTGGAATAAACAGACCAGGGGGGCAGACGTAGGGTGGGGAGAGCGCAGCGAGCCCCACCAAACAATTACGCAGGGTGCTTGGGCGACGTCCAGCCGATCAGCATGACCGCCACGGCGGCAAGCAAATACCCGCCCGCCCAGTGATAAGGATCGGCGCAGAAATAAGTGTCGCAAGAAAAGTAGCAGGCACACTCCGTGTGCCGTCCGCCCCCGCTCGGCGAGTGGGCAAAACACGACAGTTATTGGTGCGCCGATCCTAAGCAACGCAAGGACAGAATCAACGGTGCCGCGTAGGGACATCGGTTGCCGCTCCGGTCCCAAGGCAATGTCGAGAGAGATCATTGCCATATAGGCCAGGGCGGGCAACATCGCCAACGCCAAGGCCGCGTAGTGTCGCGTCGGCGTCGCGCGGAACGACTGCGCACCTATCTCCAAACCGACGAAAACCAGAGAAGTGATTATCGGATGCCGGATTGGCCGAAGTGATCAACGTCAAGAGGAAGATCATCACGGCCACATTGTCGATAATCAGCCCGAAGAAAGCGTTGATATCGCCCTGTTGGGCCCAAGCGTAGCGGGTTGTCACCGGTTGGTTCTCGACGTGATGAGTAGACGGCTACTTGAGCAACTCCAGGCATCGCAGGCTTTCGTGGTCTCGGGTAAGTAGCTTTCCATCCACGTAAGCCGGGTTGCACCAGTTCTTGCCGCAGACCTTGGTCGAAGAGATCACTCGATACTCCTCTGGATCGGTGGCAATCAGATAGGCCTGACCGCTATCCCCCAGGACGAAAAGATTGTCCTTCATCACCAAGAGCGAAACGAATGCCGCCGGACTGGCCACCGTGGTGGACTTCATCCAGGAGTCCTTGCCCGTCTTGACGTCGAGACAGAAAAGCTTCTTCTTTGGCCCCAATCCGTAGAGATGCCGGCCGACGAGTACCGGACTCGAGAAGTTGATTGCCATATCCTTACGCACCCAGGCCTGCTCGGCTTTCATGCCGGAGCCTGTCGGCGAGATGCGAAAGCCGAGCAACCCGGCCTCGTGCGATGAAACGACGACGAGGTCGTCCCAAGCCACGGGAGTGGCAACATGCCGACTATACGACGTCTTCACCGCCGTCCGCCAGAGCAACTTGCCGCTCTGGGCGTCGAGCCCGACGACGCCGTCTGACGTGAACGACACAACCTGCTTCACGCCGGCCACCTTGGCGACGATCGGTCCCGAGTAGCCGGGGATGTCGTCTTGCGATTTCCAGAGGACTTTGCCACTGGCCTTGTCGAAGCAAACGACGCTTGCCCCATGCCGTCCCCCGACGCCGACGAGGATCCGCTCGCCGTCCACCAGCGGCGGGCCGGTGTAGCCGTGGCGGCTTGCGCCCGGGGCAAGACCTTTTTCGCCGGTGAAGTCGGCGGCAAAATCCTTGACGAAATTGACGCGCCAGATCAGTTTGCCGTCGGCCGTATTGAGACATCGAAACTCGCCGCGGCACGATTGCACGAAAACGCCCGTGCCGTCGACGACCGGCGTGCCGCGGGGGCCGGTGCCCGTGCCATCGGTGATTACCTCATCAATCGGCACATTCCATAGTTCCTTGCCCGAGGCAAGATCGTAGGCACAAAGCGTCTCTTGTTCGTTGCGATTATCGAGACAGAAGACTCGCCCCCGGGCAACCGCGGGGGAGCCGACGCCGTCGCCCAGCTTGACCTCCCAGAGGAGTTTCGGCTCGGCGGGGAGCGTGGAAGGAACGCGGACGCCGGCCGTTACCCAGCCGGTATTCTCCGGCCCTCGCCAGCGAGGCCAATCGGCAGCCGTGGCGACGGCATGGAAGAGGAAGATGGCAAGGCAAACCGAAGGTAGGGAGCGACGAAGTATCATGGTGGGGAAGGTGTCCGTACTCCTACAACTCTTTGCTGACGAGGACCACATCCCCTTCCTGTTCTTCGTTCAGCGAAAAACCGCGGTCGCTGAAGGTCGACAACATACGGGTGTTGTTCTTGGAGACCTCCGCCGCAAGGCGTTTGACGCCCCAACGTTTGGCGACTTCGAGGCAGTAGTCCGTCAGTGTCCCGCCCAGCCCTCGACCTTGCCACTGGTCGCCAACGATAACCGCGTATTCGGCCACCTCGTGCTCGGCATCGGCCACCAAACGCCCCACGCCGGCCAACTTGCGCTGCCCATCTTCCTCGATCTCGGCTACGATCGCAAGCTCGCGATCATAGTCGATGAAGCAGTAGCGGGTGGCCATCTCGTGCGTGGTCTGTTTGATGAGCGAGCTGAAACGGAAACGGATCGATTCCTTCGAGCAGTTGCCCAGAAGCTTGTGCCACATCGGTTCATCTTCCGGCTTGATCGGCCGCAAGATCATCGAGGTGCCGTCCTTGAGTTCCCGCTCGGTGACGTATTCTTCCGGGTAGGGTCGGATCGCCAGGTGCGCGTACTTGCGACCCGGGTGAACCGCCATGTTCCTGTCGACGACCACCCGCGCGTCCAGCGCGATCACGTCGTCGGGGGTGACCAACAGCGGGTTGACGTCCATTTCCTGGATTTCCGGATAGTCGGCGATCAGGTAGGAGAACCGCATCAGGATTTCGATGAGGCGGTCGATATTCGCTGCGGGCTTGCCACGGTATCCGCGGAGCAGTGGCCAGGATTTGAGCGATTCGAGGGCACGTCGAGCCAGCGTTTCGTTCAAGGGCGGCAGGGCCAGTGCCCGGTCCTGGAAGACCTCGGCCGACGTCCCACCCATCCCCACCAAGATGACCGCTCCGAAAATCGGATCCTTCTTCATGCCCATGATCAACTCGAAGGCGTTGGGAATCACGATCATTTTCTGAACCGTCACGCCGAGAATTACGGCGTCCTGTAGTGCCTTCTTCGCCCGTTCGGTCATCTTGTCGAAGGCGTTGCCAACGGCCTCGTCCGAAGCCAGATTGAGTACGACGCCGCCGACGTCCGTCTTGTGCGTGATCTGCGGCGAGTGGATCTTCATCACGACGGGATAGCCGATATGGCGCGCCAGCGAGATGGCGTCATCCCGCGAGCGGGCGGCCAACGGCTTGGTCACCGGGATCTCGTAGGCGTCCAACAACGCCTTGGAGATGTTCTCCGAGAGTACGTCGTGCCCTTCGGTCAGAATCGTGTCGAACAGTCCCCGCATGCGCTGGCGATCCAGGGCGAATGCCATGGGGATCTCGCGAGGCGTTTCATGGAGGATCTCGAGGTTCCGGGCATAGGATACCAGGTGCATGAACGCCCGAACCGCCTTCTCGGGCGTGTCGTAGGTGGGGATTTTATTTTGATCCAACAGCCGACTCCCCTCGGCCACCGTGTGCCCCCCCATCCACGCGGCCAGCACCGGCTTCACGCTTTTTCCCACGCCTTGGACGAGAGCCTGCGCGGCACCCGTCGAATCCGTCATCGCCTGGGGAGTCAAAATTACCAGGACGGCGTCGACATTCGGATCCTGCAAGACGATCTCGACGGTCTTGGCGTAGCGGTCCGGCTGGGCATCGCCCAGAATGTCCACCGGGTTGCCGTGCGACCAGCAAGTGGGCAGAATCTCATTGAGCTTGCCCAATGTTTCCTCGGACAGCTTAGCCAGCGTGCCGTCGTAGCCGAGCAATGCGTCGGTGGTCATCACGCCGGGCCCGCCGGCGTTGGTCACGATCGCCAGTCGGTCACCCTTGGGGGGTTGATGCATTGCCAGGAGTTCGGCACAGTCGAACATGTCCTCGATCTGGAAGATGCGTTCGATGCCGGCCCGCTGAAACGCGGCTGCATACACCGAGTCAACACCCGCCATGGCCCCCGTGTGGGATGCCGCGGCCAGCGCCGACTCCGCAAAACGCCCCGCCTTGTAGGCCACGATGGGCTTGGTCCGAGCGAAGGCCCTGGCCGCCGAAACGAACTCCCGTGCCTCGGTAATCGATTCGATGTAGAGGATGATCGACTGCGTGTCCGTCGCCGAGCCAAAGTAATCGATCAGATCGGCAATCGTCACGTCGAGCATGTTGCCCACCGAAACGAAGTAAGAGAACCCGATTCCCGCGTCGATGGCCCAGTCGAGGACCGACGTGCATAGTGCCCCGGACTGCGAAATGAAACCGATGTGCCCTTTCAACGGCGTCGCAGCCGCGAAACTGGCGTTCAGGTGGATGCTGGGAACCATGATCCCCAAACAGTTGGGACCCACGATCCGCATCCCTGGAAACTTCCGCTGCTCACACCGAATTTGCTCTTCCAGCTTGAGGCCAGCCTCACCGATCTCGCGGAATCCGGCAGAAATGACCACGATGCCCCGCGTGCCAGCCTCGCCCAGCGAACGAACCAACCCTGCAACCGTGTGCGAGGGTGTGCAAATTACCCCCAGGTCCGGAACATTGGGCAGGCTAGGGATGTCCTTGTAGGCCTGAATACCTTGGACCGACTCTCGTTTCGGATTGACCGGGTAGACTACGCCCTTGAAGCCCGATCCCACCAAGTTACGCAACACCGTGCAACCAACACTGGTCGGCACGTCGCTTGCGCCAATGACGGCAACTCGATTGGGATTAAATATCTTGTCCAGATTGCGAATACTCATAATGATATCAGCGTCGTGGAAGGAAGCTAAGAATCCCGATCCTGGCCAGGACACTCATTAGTTCCCAAGACACCCACCCAAATAAAACCATGAAACACCTGCTCGAAAATATACCACGTTGGCGCAGGCTGCAAAAGGGTTTGCGAATAAAAAGAGCGGGAAATTTGCGTGGTGTGCTTGGGATAACAAGAAAATCCCGGATACAATGAGTTTGGCGATTAAGAAGCCCTAGAAAATCGTGGCTCTTCCGGTTCTGGGGGCGGAATGCGAAAATTGTAGGGCAGGGAGAGTGAAACGAGCCCCACCAACTCGGTTTCACCCCGCTTTTGGTGGGGCTCGCTGCGCTCGTCCCGGCCTACGTCTGCACACAGAACCGGAAGAGCCAATTAACAGGATGCAGGCTCGACAAGGGACGGAGTCGAGGTAGAATATGCTATTGGACGAGCCGGTGGCTGGATTACCGGGCGAATTGGTATCGGATAACGCCAAACGTGCAGGTCAAAACATGAAATTTTTAGTTACCGTGAATCGCGATGAGGATGGCGCGTGGATCGTCGAATGCCCTTCGATCCCTGGTTGTGTGAGCCAGGGCAGAACTCGTGAGGAGGCGATAACAAATGTTCATGACGCGATTCGCGAGTGTTTGATTGTTCGCGCAGAGCGTGGATTGCCGCTAACGGTTGAAACTCGCCAAGTAGAGGTCGTTGCCTGATGGCTCACTTCCACGGGTTTGGCCAATCACCCCAACAGTCCAGGTAATGTTGATAAGCCGGCAATTGGGCGGCCTTCTGTTCGAGCCAGGCCTTCACTTCGGCGACGATCTCCTGTTCGGCATCGATCGAGAGCTGCCCGATGAGTACACGACTGCGGAGGAAAACAAAGTAGGTGTCCAACACGTCGCAGCGGCAGTAATCGTTGATCTCGGCCAGCTTACCGAGATCGTAAAGATCCTGGACCATGTTGCCTTGTACGTCCATCTTGCCGGGCTTGCCGAGCAGATTGGCTGCCAGGTTCAATCCGCCATTGAACCGCGTGCTGCCGAAGTTGGTCAGCAATTCGCAGAGGTCAATATGGGCCGTCGTGTTGTAGCGGTTTCGCGATTGCTCGGAAGGTTTGCCGGTCGATTGGAACCAGCCGGGCAGGCTTAGGCCGTAACGGAAGGCGGTCAGTTCCAGGAGCGGCAGATCGAACCCGCGGCCGTTGAAGCTCACGAGCGTCGGCCGGTGATATTTTTCCCAGCCGCGCCAGAAGTTCTCCGTGATCACGTGGGGTCGAAATTGCGGCTCATCGAGTACGACGACATCGACCAAGCGGAAATCGGCGGCAACCTTCCCCACCGCAACGGAAATCGGCATCTGAAACGTGTAAGGAATGAAGTCGCTTTCATACTTCTCCATCAGTTCGGCCCGATAGCGACGAACACCTTCGGCCGGCGTGAGCGACTGGCCCGGGTAGCGGAGTTTGGCCACGAGCGGCGCATCGGCGATGCTTTCAATGTCAAAGACGAGGTAACGGATCGAGTCGGTCATGGGGGGAGGAGTTAGGAGTTAGGAGTTAGAAGTTAGAAGTTGGTCGCCGCTTGCGGTTTCGCAATGCAATGCATCCAACAACTGCGATGATCGGATTTCCTACATGGTAAGCTCTAGCGACCGTGGGGACTAGTGAAGCAGAGAAACCTAAGATTAGAATATAAGGTGAAACGTGCGAAGCCGCCAGCGGCTAACTCCAAAACGAGAATTCAGGAGTTAGAAGCGAGGAGTTAGAAGAATTTTTCCCATCCTAGCTCCCCCTAGCTCCCCCT